>Ga0182013_10001557_pt1 | contig 31184 bp, 27 predicted proteins | sample 612S2MmetaG_FD_120487 | JGI IMG/M metagenome (GOLD analysis project Ga0182013, IMG submission 120487) | Permafrost microbial communities from Stordalen Mire, Sweden - 612S2M metaG | ecosystem: Environmental > Terrestrial > Soil > Wetlands > Permafrost | place: Sweden: Stordalen | collected... | reverse complement strand
GGTGAATTCATTGGTGAGACGCGACTCGACCCCAACCGCGACTACCAACCGAAGGGCGACGGCTTCAAGCGATAATCTGCACAGGTTCAGCTGTTCACGATGACGTGACAGATTTCAGCAGTGGGCGCTGCAGGACTCGAACCTGCGACCTCAGCCGTGTGAAGGCTGCGCTCTAACCAGCTGAGCTAAGCGCCCCGAACTTGAATGCTATCCCCTTAGTGGAGCGTTGGCTTTTGGCTGGCGTTGTAGCCTTCACCTGTGCCAGAAAACCTAGATTCAACGCCGGAGCCGAAATCGCGCTTCGCACGTCGACCTCGCAGCGAGTCCGCCGCTCCGCGTAAAGCCATCATGGGCCTCGACAGCCTCGAACGTGGCATTAGCTTCTTCGGGGGGGTCATCGCACTCATCTCCGGCGCGTTCTTCATCCCGCACCTTCTTAAGAACACCACTATCACGGTCACCGCAAAGCACGTCAAGGGTAAGTCCTGCGCCGCCGGTTACAAACTGGTCGCGTCGCTGTGCGAGAAGTCGCAGATAACCCACCCCTCCTACTGGTGGCCCCAGTTCCTGCTGATTGTCGCAGCGGGGCTCGTCATTCTCCTCTTCGCCTGGCTGCGTCGGCGCGTCGGGGTGATCGTCGCCGGACTGCTCCTTGGCTTGGCTTCGGGAACTGCGGGCGTCGTGTTCCTCTTCCTCGCTGGCTGGCTCGGCCTTCGCGCCTGGCGCCTCCAGAAGTACGGCGACGCCTCGTTCAGCGGCTCTTCTCGACGCGCTCGTGAGATGGGACAGGCCCGAAAGGAGGGACGCGAACCATCAGCCAAGAAAGTTCGAGGCGCCAAGGGAAGCACGGCCACCACGTCCGCTCCAGTTCCGTCCCCCTCAAAGCGATACACGCCAAAAAAGCCCACTCGCCGCAGTTAGAACATGACGCAGCTCGGCCTTGACTATCCAACAAAGTGGGGTCGCGGATACACCGCTCGCTTCGTTAGGGGTGTGCTGCAGCGTTACTTCATCTCACCCGTCACCCGTCGCATGTCGACGCTCGAGGTACGCGGGCTCGAGAACATCGCCGGCAGCGGCCCGTTCATTTTCGTGGCCAACCACACGAGCAACCTCGATACGCCCCTCGTACTCACCGCGCTTCCGACGGCCGAGCGCAAGCGCACCGTGGTCGCTGCGGCGATGGATAATTTCTTCATGGACGCCCGCAAGGCTTTCTCCACCGTCCTGCTCTTCAATGCCATCCCCATTGAACGACACAAGGTCAACCGGCAAAGCGCCCTACAGGCGCTCGAGCTCGTGCAAGATCACTGGAATCTGCTGATCTACCCCGAGGGGGGACGAACGCCCGACGGCGACCTCAAGGCGTTCAAGGGCGGAGCCGCCTACCTCGCCGACCGTTCGAAGGCCACCGTGATACCGACCTACATCCACGAGTCAGGTCTTCTGCGTGGCCCCAAGTACGCGAAGGCTCCTCAGTTCGTCGAGGCACCCAGCAAGCGACGCCACCACGTCATCGTGACCTTTGGCCCGGCGCTGCACGCTGAAGAGGGCGAGAACCTTCGACGCTTTGGTGCTCGGATCGAAGAGTCCGTGAAGGAACTTGGTCGCGAGGTGAGCGGCGACGCGACCTACGGCGTGAAACGAATCAGCGAGGGCTGAGCGCCGCACACCGCTCGGCGTAGAGCTGGTCGGCCACGCTCTGCATGGGTTCCAGCTCGTAGCCGAGCACCGACTCAAGCACCAGGTCGGCCAGCCACGGATTGAGCGCGAGCACCGGACCGTGGGCGTAGGTGGCCCAGATCCTCCCGGTGCGATACCCGTCAACGGCGCCGTCGTTGCCGCGACCGCGCAGCACCTGGCCGAACGGCGAAATGCCCGGGCCGAGCGTGGTGTGCCCGCCATGATTCTCGAATCCCACCAACGTCCTGTCGCCCACGCGCGCGCACAACTCCCCCACGGACCGACTGGTGCCACGGGTCGTCTCGACGTCCACGAGGCCGAGGCCCTGATACCGGTCGTTGCCCTCGACGCTGAACGAGTGGCCGAGTATCTGCAGCCCCGCGCACACCGCCACGACCGTGGCGCCGTTATCCACGCGCTGTTTGAACGAGCTCTTTGACAAGAGATCGCACGCGAGCCGTTGGGGACCGTCCTCGCCGCCGCCGAGCAGATAGATCGACGCCTCGGGGATCTCCTGGCCGAGTTCCACTGGTACCAGCAAGGCGTGAACGCCCCGCTGTCGGGCCCGCTGGGCGAGGACGAGCCCATTGCCACCGTCGCCGTAGGTTCCGAGCAGATCGGGAAGGAGCGTGGCTATCGTCAACACGGTGTTGACCTCGCGAGCCATTCGCTGAACGCCGTGTAGTTCGCGAGCAGCGCCACGGGCTCGGGTGAGGCGGGTATTCGGTCCACGTCGTTCACCACCTCGAAGGCCACGCCGCCGTAGTCGAGTCGAGTCGCCAGATCGAGGCGACGGTCCCCGAGGCACCACACTCGATGTCCCCGCAGCTTCTCGAAGGGCACGTCATAGAGCCACGACGGATCGCGACCATCGGCGATCCGAGCGTTGATCGCCACCCATACGTCCGCGTCGTCATCTTCAACCGTCGAGAGCAGGGCGTCAAACCCCGACGGATTCTTCGCGAGCAGGAGATGCAAGGTGTGGCCATTCCACTGGCGCAGGGTGAAACGCCCCGCCACCGCTCGTACGGCGTTGATTCGCTGGACCGCGTCGAGCGGTGACACGCCGACCTCGTCGAGGGCGGTGATCGCCAGAGCGGCGTTGGCCTCATTGAAGGCCCCCGGGATCGAAAGCTCGAGCGGCACGTCCACCCCGTCCACCGTCAGGCCGTCGTGAAGGGTCGTAGAGAGCGTGGTCGGTTTCGCGAATCCGCACGTGCAGCTCCAGGTTGACACCTGGTAGTGCACGGCGAGGGTGCACCTGGGACAGGACTTCGCGTCGGCCATCCACCGAGTGGGGATGTCGCACCATCGCACGTTGGTGGCTCCCATGGCGGCGTAGACGACGAGCGGGTCATTGGCATTGGCCACGACCGTGCCGCGAAAGCCACTCTCCGTGCTCAGGCACCGTCGCCAGCGCTCGGCCATCTGGCGGACCTCATTCGCTCGGTCCAGCTGATCGCGCGAGAGGTTGAGCAGTACCACGACGGCGGGGCCCACCTCTCGAACAACTTCGGGAAGCCATGCTTCGTCGACCTCCAGCGCAGCGTTCGCGTAGGAGGATTCCACGAGGGCCGCCACGTGACCGGCGGGCATGTTGGCGCCGGTGGCGTTCGTGGTGACGTCGCCGCCCCATCCGGCGGCGACCATCGCAGTCGTGGTGGTCTTGCCGTTGGTGCCGCTCACCACGATTGTGGTCCGACCGCGAGCGAGTGCGGACAGCAGCTTCGGCGAGAGCTGGAGGCCAATTCGCCCTCCCGCGACGGTGCCGGACCCTCGTCGCGTGACCCGTGAGCCCCAGTTGACGGTGCGAACTGCGAGGATCGCCAGTCGATTTCGTGCTGACGGGTCCATACTCATTGACCTAACCTAATCACCCGGTAAAACACAGAAGGACCAACCGGGGGGCGGTTGGTCCTTCTGCAAAATCCATGTCATACCCAAAGGGGGGGTTTCGGGTAAAACAGGCTGAAACCAGTATGACGCACCGTCCTCTATCAATCAAGTGAATATAAGTGATACTTGTCATCTGTATACTTGATACATGGAGATTCGCCAACTAGAAGCGCTCGTTGGCATTGCCGAGCACGGCACGTTCTCGAGCGCCGCCGAGGCGCTCGGCACCGTGCAGTCAAATATCTCCAATCGCATCGCGCGGCTCGAGGCCGAGCTCGCCACGGAACTCGTCGACCGCTCCTCGGGAGCGCTCACCGAGTCCGGAGTGATCGTCGTCGAGCGAGCTCGTCGGATTCTCGCCGAGCTGGCGGCGATCGCCTCGGACGTGTCCGAGCTCAACGCCGATATTCATGGTCACGTGTCGCTCGGGATGATCGGCACCGCCGGCCGGTGGATCGTGCCACTGCTGCTCGAGGCGCAACGCTCAAACTATCCCCATATCGCGCTTCGCATCACCGAGGGAACCAATTCGGTCATTGAACCCCAATTGGTCAACGGGCAACTCGATCTCGCGGTGCTCGCGTGGCCGGTGATGGCACCGGAGCTGAACGAGGTCGATCTCTTCAAAGAGGACCTCGTCCTCATCGTCGACAAGACGCACGAATTGGCGCAGGGCAGCGGCTCGGTGACCTTCGAGACGTTGTCCCACTACGAACTGCTGCTGCCGTTCCCCGGCACCCCCATTCGTCGAGAGATCGACGAAGCCGCCCGCGCCCAGGGCATCGAGCTACGCCCCATCATCGAGCTCGACGGTCTTCGCACCATCGCGTCGCTCACCTTCGACGGCCACGGGCCCTCCATCCTTCCCGCCACGATGCTCTCGGCGCACCTTCGCGACAAATTCACCGCCGTCAGAGTCGAAGGCATCTCCCAGCGCCGCGTCAGCCTCGTCACTCGCCGTTTCGGCTTCCCCGCGGCCCCGGTTCGGGCCATCCACGCGTTGCTCATCGACGTCGTAAAGGGCGCCGTCGCCACTCCCGAGGGCGTCTTCATCCCGCCCAACACCACTCTGCAATAGTCGAGGAGTGACTTCATCGTCCCGCGAGGAGATCGCCCAGACCATTGCCCGTCGCGACAAGGCCTTTCGCACGGTCGTGCGGTCGGCGGGGCCGCCGCCGACTCGACGCAATGCCCGCGTCGACGAACGGTTCCCTTCGTTGGTGCGCTCGATCGTCTTCCAACTCCTCGCGACGTCCGCCGCCAACACCATCCACGCCCGCGTCGCCACGGTCTGTGGCGGCACGATCGACATTGACTCAATACTGAACGCCGGCGTGGTCGATTTGAAAGCAGCCGGACTTTCTCGCACGAAGGCCGAGGCGATGGTCGATCTGGCCGAGCACGTGCAAGACCGGCGCGTCGACATTGCGCGCCACGGACGCATGAGCGACGCCGAGATTCTGCGCGAGGTGACCGCAGTGCGCGGGATCGGACCATGGACGGCTCAGATGTATCTCATGCACACCATGGCTCGACCCGACGTGTGGCCCGTCGGCGACTACGGCGTGCGCAACGGCTGGAGTATCCTGCACGGCCTCGACGAGCTGATCAGTGAAGCCGATCTTCGAAGCGCCGGCGACCGATTCCTCGGCGCGCGCACCGAGGTCGCGTGGTACTGCTGGCAGGCCGTTCATTTCGCGCGCCTCGCCAAGTAATCTCGACGTCATGACCGCACTTTCACTTGTCGACTTCGAACGTGACGCCCTCGACACCCTCACCGCCTACTGCACCATCCCGTGCCTGTCGCCCATGTTCGACGCCGACTGGGCCCAGACCGGCCACATTGATGCGGCCGTGGAACTTTTGGCCTCGTGGGCCCGTGAAAGAAGGATCGCCAACTTTGACGTCTCGATCCACCGCCTCGAGGGCCGAACCCCCGTGCTCTGTGTCACCGTCGAGCCCACCGGCCCCGCCTCGGGCACCGCTGTCCTGTACGGACACCTCGACAAGCAGCCTCCCCTGGGTGAGTGGTCCGAAGGACTGGGCCCGTTCAGTCCAGTCCGTCGCGGCGACCGCCTCTACGCTCGCGGGGTCGCCGACGATGGCTACTCCACGTTCTCCGCGCTGCTCGCGATCGAGGAGATGGAGAGGAGCGGCATCGCCCACAGCCGCTGCGTGGTGCTCATCGAGGCCAGCGAGGAGAGCGGCAGCCCCGATCTTGAGGCGTATCTCGATCACCTGAAGGACCACCTCGCCAACGTGGAGCTCATGATCTGCTTGGACTCCGGCGGGCTCACGTACGACCGTCTATGGCTGACGACGTCACTGCGCGGTATCGTCAACGTCGAAGTCACGCTCAGGGTCCTGGGCCAGGGTCTCCACAGCGGATCGGTGAGCGGCGTCGTCCCTTCGTCATTTCGACTGCTGCGCCAGATGCTCGACCGAGTCGAGGACAGCGCGACCGGGGACATCCTCATCGCAGAGCTCGAGAGTGAGATTCCGGCCAGTCACGTGCAGGCTGCGAAAGAAGTCGCCGCGGAGTTCGGCGACCTCCTGGCCGACTCCCTGCCCACGGTTGACGGAGTGGCGTTGATGGGCAACTCGCCGGAGAATCGCATACTTCGAAGCACCTGGTACCCCACGCTCTCAGTGGTGGGCATGGGCGGAATTCCCGAGCCGGAGATGGCCGGAAATGTTCTCCGGCCGTTCACGACGGCGATGCTTTCCTTCCGACTTCCTCCGAACGTCGACGCCCAGGTGGCCGCCTCGGCGATTGAGAAGGCGCTGAGGACGGACGCGCCGTCATCGGCCGGGGTCACCGTGCGCCAGGCCGGCGAGGGCTGGATGAGCCCTCCCCTCGCGCCCTGGCTGCGTAGCGCCCTGGACGAGGCGTCCACGCAAGCCTTCGGGAAGGCTCCGGGATTCTCCGGCGAGGGAGGCTCCATCCCCTTTCTCGCGTCGCTCGGCAAGCGCTACCCCGACGTGCAGTTCGTGGCGACCGGAGTGCTCGGCCCCAAGTCCAACGCCCACGGCATCGACGAGATGCTCGATCTGCCAATGGCGGTGGGCGTTACCAACGCGGTCATTACGGTGTTAGGTGCATACGCGAAGAAAGAGGACCGATTATGACCCAACACATTGATCTCTGGGTTGACCCCGCGTGCCCCTGGGCGTGGCTGACGTCACGTTGGTTGCTGGAAACAACGAAGGTGCGCGATATCGACGTCAGTTTTCACGTCATGAGCCTCGCGGTGCTCAACGAGGGCCGTGACATGCCCGAAGAGTACGTGGAGCTCATGCAAAAGGCGTGGGGTCCGGTGCGGGTGCTCATCGCCGCCGAGCAACGCCACGGTAACGCCGTCGTCGAGACGCTGTACTCGGCCATGGGCACTCGCTACCACGTGAAGGGCGAGAAAGACCTCGACGCGATGATCACCGACTCGCTCGCCGACGTCGGCCTCGAGGAGGACCTCGCGAAGGCCTCGAGCGACTCCGAGTTCGACGACGCCCTGCGAGCGAGCCACCTCGCCGGGATGGCACCGGTGGGCTTCGACGTAGGAACCCCAGTAATTCACGTGGGCGACGTCGCCTTCTTCGGCCCGGTGGTCACCCCCGCGCCAAAGGGCGAGGCGGCTGGCAGACTCTTTGACGGGGTCCTCGCGGTAGCGAGCACCCCGGGCTTTTACGAACTCAAGCGAACCCGAACAGAAGGACCGATCTTTACATGACATCACGACAAGTACTCGACAATGGAACGCCGCTGCAGATTGCGGGAGATCCGCAGGCGCCCCACGCCATCATCGTGCTGCAGGAAGCGTTTGGGGTGAACGACCACATCCGTGAGGTGACCGAACGCTTCGCCTCAGCGGGCTACTACGCCGTCGCGCCCGAACTCTTTCACCGCACCGGCTCCCAAGAAGTGGCCTACGACAACTTCCCCGAAGCAATGGCAGCAATGGGTGAACTCTCGAAGGAGGGGATGCAGGAAGACCTGGTCAGCGCTTCGGAGTTCTTGAAGGCGGCCGGGTTCACCCCCGCGTCCACCGCGGTCGTTGGCTACTGCATGGGTGGATCGGTGGCGTTCTTCGCGGCGACCCTCGGCGTTGTCGGGGCGGCGGCGAGCTTCTACGGCGGCGGCGTCGAGACCGGAAGGTTCGGGCTGCCCTCGCTCTTGGAGCTGGCACCGGACCTGAAGTCGGCGTGGATCGGACTCTACGGCGACCTCGACAAGGGAATCCCGGTCGAGCAAGTCGAGGCCCTTCGTGCGGAGGTGGCCAAGACGAGTTTCGACACCGACATCGTTCGTTACACCGACGCCGAGCACGGCTTTAGTTGCGACGCGCGACCAGCGGTCTTCAACGAAGCCGCGTCCCGGGACGCCCAGCAGCGCACTCTCGACTTCTTCGCGGAGAACCTGACCGCGAAGTAGCTAGCTGCGCGGCACGTCCTTCCAGGGGACGTCCTTGTCGTTGCGCGGCTCCCCCGCCAGTCCCAGCACTCGCTCACCAATGATGTTGCGCATCACTTCACTCGTGCCGCCCTCGATGGAGTTGCCGCGCATGCGGATGAAGGCCTTGCGCATGTCGCCACCGGTCATGGCCGACTCGGTGGGGCGAATCTGGGGGTAGTTCGAGCCGTAGAGCATGCCCTCTGAGCCCATGAGGTTGACGCACAACTCGCTCGTACGCTGATTCTCCTCGGCGAAGGCCAGCTTCGCGACCGAGCCCTCCGGACCGGGAGTGCCGGCTCGGCGAAGGTCGTTCGCCCGCCAGTTGGTGAGTCGGCCGACTTCGTTTCGCACCCAGCACTGCATCAGCTCGGAACGAACGGCCATGGCGTATGCGTCGCTGCGGCTCGTCCAGTGCTTCTTCCAGATCTTCACGGCTTCGCCAATGAGACCCGATCCGCGCGGGGGCACCGTACCGCCGATGGAAACGCGCTCGTTCATCAGGGTCGTGATGGAAACGCCCCAGCCCTCGCCCACGCCGCCGAGACGGCGGCTGTCGGGAATACGCACCTCGTTGAAGAAGCACTCATTGAACTCCGCTTCGCCGGTCGCCTGATAGAGCGGGCGCACGTCCACGCCGGGGGCGTGCATGTCGACGAGGAAGGCCGTGATGCCCTTGTGCTTGGGCACGTCGGGGTTGCTTCGCGCGATGAGCAGTCCGAAGGACGCCTCGTGGGCGAGCGTGGTCCAGACCTTCTGGCCCGTGACGATCCACTCGTCGCCGTCGCGCTCGGCTCGCATGGCGAGTGTGGCGACGTCGGAACCGGCACCCGGCTCGGAGAACAGCTGGCACCAGATCTCCTCGCCCGTAAAGAGCGGGCGCAGGAATCGCTGCTTCTGCTCGTCGGTGCCGTGGGCGACGATGGTCGGCGCACACATCCCGTAGCCAATGACGTTGCGACCCGCCGCCGTCGGCGCGTTCAACCTCGACATGCGACGAAGCACGTACAGCTGCTCGGCGGGGCTCGCCCCAAGTCCGCCGAGGCCGACTGGAAACTGGGCCCACGCCAGTCCTCGATCGAACTGCTCACTCAGGAAGGTAACCGGGTTGGTTGACTCGGGCGGGAACTCGGCGACCAAGTCGTCAATCAGTCGATCAATCTCTGCTTCACTCGTGGCCACGTGATCTCCTTTGCGCAAACCTGACGCTAGCGAATACTAGGCAGTAATCGCGAGCGCTACCAACATCTCGCGGCCGTGAACTAAAAAGAGGAAGTGAAAACTCCTCGAATTCTCGCCACCTCGGGCGGCTTCGTGGCCGGTCCCGTCCAGCAGTCGGTCCGCCTCGGCTCGATGTTGCTCGACGCCCTCGCACGCACCGACAAGGTCCGTCCTCGGGTCTGCCTGGTCTACACCGCGAGCGGCGACCCGAGCACCTACTACGCAATGTCCTACGAGGCATTCAACGCGGCCGGGTGCGACGTCACCGAGCTGAAGCTGTTCCTACAACCATCGGCCGACCCCGAAGAGCGCTTGGGCACGAGCGACCTCGTCTGGGTCGGAGGCGGTTCGGTTGCCAACCTGCTCGCGTTGTGGCGTCTGCACGGCGTCGACACCGCCATGCGAAGCGCGTGGGAGCGGGGCGTCATCCTGGGTGGTGTCTCCGCCGGCAGCCTGTGCTGGCACATCGGCGGCACCACTGACTCGTTCGGACCCACGCTCGAGCCGGTCACCAACGGGCTCGCCCTCTTGCCCTACGCCAACGGCGTGCACTACGACTCCGAGGCCCAACGACGCCCGCTGCTGCACCGGCTCATCGGCGAACGAGTCCTCCCGCCCCTCGCCTACGCCACTGACGACCACGTGGGTGTCTGGTACGAAGGAACCGAGGCCACGTTGGTGGTCGCCGACACACCAGTGTCGCCAATCGACGGACCTGCGGCGTACAAGGTCGAACTACGAGGCGCTGAAGTCGTGGAGACCCGCTACGGCGTGGGCGCCCACTTCTCCTAGCTCGCCGCCACGACCATGGGCGTGGGCAGGGCATCACGGATCGCATTGCTGCGCTTGTTGAGCTCGCGAGCTCGCGACAACGCCTCGCTCGAGCCACACGTCGTGAGCCAGTTGGCGAGCAGCAGGTAGCCATCTTGGGTCAGGACCGACTCGGGATGGAACTGCACGCCCTCGAGTGGCAACGTGCGGTGACGAATCCCCATGACCAGTTCTCCCGCGCGCGCCGTCACCTCGAAATCGCTTCCGAGCGACGATTCGGTCACGACCAGCGAGTGGTAGCGGCCGGCGATCAACGGCGCGGGGGCGCCGGCGAAGACGCCGTGACCTTCGTGCTCGATCAAGCTCGAACGCCCGTGCACTAGTTCCGGGGCCGGCACTACCTCGGCCCCGAAGGCCTCACCGAGCGCCTGATGACCGAGGCAGATGCCGAGCACGGGGATATTGTGCGCGCCGCAATACTGAATTATCTCGATGCAGTTCCCCGCGCTCTTGGGATAGCCGGGCCCGGGAGAAACGAGAACCCCGTCGTACGATGCGTGCTCGAGATCGCTCGCGGCGACCTTATCGTTTCGAAGAACCGTCACCGACGCGCCCAGCTCGGCGAGGTACTGCACCAGGTTGTACACGAACGAGTCGTAGTTATCAACGACCAGGATCGAGGGGCCCGTAGTCATGCACGCATCCTACGGGCTCTGGTCGCGGAGTTACTAACCTTGATTAATGGACGCCAGCGACCTGAAGGATTATCTCGCCCACGTCAACGACGGATTCAACGTCATCCCCCTGCACGTGACGCTGCAACTCGACCGCGAAACGCCCGTGTCGCTCTACCAGCGCTTCAGCAACGGGCGCGCCATCTTCCTGCTCGAAAGCGCCGCGCTCGGCGACGATACCGGCCGCTATTCGTTCATTGGCCTCGATCGACGCTGGCGAGTGCGCGGCGAGGGTTCGAAGACCGTCGTCGAAGGAGCATCCACCGAGCACGATGAGCGCGGCCCGCTCGAGACCATCCGAGCACTGCTGCGGCGGTACCGAACCTACGAACCCCCAGAACTCCCAAACTTCTTCGGCGGGGCGGTGGGCTTTGTCACCTACGACTACGTGCGACGCCTCGAGAAACTCCCGCGGCCCCCGGTGAATGCCATGTGGCCCGACGCCGACTTCTCGTTCCCCGCGGCGGTGCTCATTTGCGACCACCTACGCCACTCGACGACGGTGGTCGTCAACGCGGTCATCGAGCAAGGAGACGATCCGGTCGCGATATTCCACGAGAGCCGGCGCCGCCTGGATGACATCGTCGACATTCTCTTTTCCAACGTCCCCGTGAGCGACCTCGCCACTGAACGGCTGGTGGCGACCGCCCCTTCGCTTCGCACAACGATCGACATCCGCACCATCGCCGCGGGCCTTTCGAACTTCACCCGCGAGCAGTACTGCGCGGTGGTCGAACGCGCGAAGCAGTACATCTACGCCGGCGACGTCTTTCAGGTGGTACCCAGCCAGCAGTTTCGCCGGACGACGTCGGTGAACCCGCTCACCCTGTACCGGGTGCTTCGCTCGCTCAACCCCTCGCCCTACATGTATCTGCTCGACAGCGGCGACACCCAGATAGTTGGCGCCTCGCCGGAGATGCTCGTGCGCGTCCAAGACGGCATCGTCAGCACTCGCCCCATTGCGGGCACTCGCGCGCGAGGGGCGAACGAGGCCGAGGACTTGGCTCTCGAGAAGGAGATTCTGAACGACGAAAAGGAGGTCGCCGAGCACGTGATGCTCGTCGACCTGGGCCGTAACGACGTGGGCCGCGTGGCCACACCGGGCACGGTGCGCGTGGAGCGACTCGCGCGCGTCGAACGCTTCTCGCACCTGATGCACCTCGTCTCGCAGGTGAACGGCGAGTTGGCGCCCGGACTCGACGCGTTCGACGCCTTCGACGCGCTCTTTCCCGCGGGCACCCTGAGTGGCGCCCCAAAGGTCCGGGCCATGGAACTCATCGACGAGTTCGAACCCGTGCACCGCGGGCCCTACGGCGGGGCCGTCGGGTACTTTTCCCTGAACGGCGACGCGGACTTCGCCATCACCATTCGAACGCTTTCCATTCGAAACGGTTACGCGACGGTCCAGGCCGGTGGAGGCGTCGTCGCCGATAGCCAACCCGACTTTGAGTACGAGGAGTGCATCAACAAGGCCTCAGCTCCGCTGCTGGCCCTGGAGATCGTTGATCCGAGCAACACGGGCTCGAAGTAGCCTCGACCGCGACGCACGCTCGTCCTCGAGCGCCGGCTCACCGACGTTTCATCTTCTCCCAGTAAGGTGGCCACCAATGACGCAAATGGGTGATTCGTACGACTTGACCCTGGCAGCCGCGACGCTGCGCTCTAACAGTTCTGACGTCCACGTGCTCTTAAAGGCCCTCTGCGACGAGCTCGCCGACGCCGTCGGGCAACGACTGAAGGTGCAGCGGGGCTCTGGGCGTTTCCGCAAATCCGAGGCGATCTCGTCGGTGCAAATCGACATGGCGAACGATTCCTTCGAAGCCGCGGTTGACGGCTCTACCGTTCGCTGCACCATCGGTCATATGTCGGGCGGCATTCGAATCCGCAGCGAGTCCGTCGACATGGACGAGTGGACGGTTCGCCTGCTGAAAGCGCTGCAGGCCGAGGCCGCCCATAGCGACGCCGCGCGTCAAGCCCTTGAAAATATCGTTATTGGAGGAAATACATGAGTGAAGAAGCCAGCGAACTCGCCAGAACCACTGAACACCGCCTCGAGGAGCTCGAGAAGGGACTCTTCACGTCTGACCTCTCGGTCAACGAGTTCCTCTTGATCAAAGAGGTCGGTTTTCATCCCGTGGGATTCGTGATGGGTTCGTCGATTTATCACACCGGTATCCAGACCCGTAAGTGGGGCCAGAGCCAAGAGCTCACCAAGCTCACCGAGGCCATGTACAACGCCCGAGAGCTCGCGATGACTCGAATGGAAGAGGAGGCCGCCGAGCTCGGCGCCGACGGTGTCGTGGGTGTTCGCCTCGACGTCAACTACTACGAGTGGGGTAAGGACGCCGCCGAGTTCATCGCCGTGGGAACGGCCGTGAAAGCCGAGGATGGCGTCTCGCGGCTCAACAAACTTGGCAAGCCCTTTACTTCAGACCTTTCCGGCCAGGACTTTTGGACGTTGCTCCAGACGGGCTACATGCCCCAGGGCCTCGTGATGGGAACCTGCGTGTACCACATTGCCCACCGCGGCATCGGACAGACCCTCGGGACCACGGGTCAGAATGTCGAACTACCGAACTTCACCCAGGCTCTCTACGAGGCACGAGAGTTGGCCATGACGAGGATGCAGGACGAGGCGACCCAGCTCGGGGCCACGGGAATCGTCGGGGTGCGCCTGGAGGAGAAGACTCACCAGTGGGGTTCGCACACCATTGAGTTCCTCTCGCTCGGCACCGCGGTCTCCAAGACCTCGGACGACATCACCCTCGCCAAGCCCATCACGATCATCTCGCTCGACAACTGATGACCGAGCAATCCGGAGTTCCCGACGTCGCCGAGCAGCGACTCTCGGCGAGTTCATTCTCCTCTGGCCTAAGCGTGTCGGATTTCGCGGCGTGTCTCGACATGGGATTAGAGCCCGTAGGTCTCGTCCAAGGTTTCTGCGCCGTGCGAACAACCTCTTCTCTCAATTTCGGCAACGGACCAGCCGGCTTCACACGGTCAACGTCCCCCTATCAGCTCTCGTCGGGTGACTACGTCGAGAACTACCAGTGCCCCCACGGAATGGTTTCGGGCGAGCACCGGATGTGGGGTCAGAACTACCAACAGCCATGGATTGAAAACACCTGGCGACAAGGCTTCACCAACGCCTTCACGCGCATGGTGAAAGAAGCGAACACGATCGGCGCTCACGGCGTCGTGGGCGTACTGGACAACGTCACTCGGATTGGACAGGAAGGCGTCCTGGAGTTCAGCATCCGGGGCACGGCCGTTCGAGTTCCGAAGCTGCCCGCCCCGTCGTCGGGACCTTGGACGACCTACCTCGCGGGACAGCGGCTCGCCAAGATCATCGAGGCGGGCTACGTTCCCGTGTCCATCGTCGCCGCCGTCTCCTCGGTTCGAGTGTGGGCGTCGTGCATCACCGAGTACCTGATGGAGGGCAGCGGCATGACCATGTGGGCACAGAACTCCGACAGCGTCGAAGTCGAGCAGATCGTCAGCGCTCGCATGGCGGCTCGGGCGCTCGTGCGCAACTCCGTGCGCGCACAGCTCCACGGGGATCAACTGCACGGTGTTGAACTCAACATCCGCGAGCACGAGTTCGCCAAGGGTGATTTGGAGATCCAGCCGGTCCTGCGGGGCAACCGGATCCGTCGCTTCAAGGACTTCGACCCGCTGCCCGCACCGCGCTTGACGGTGCGCTTATCATGACGAACCCGCCAGCCGCCAAGGAGCCGTTCAACCTCAAGGACGAAGTCCGCCGGGCCGTCGCGTCACTCGAGATGAAGAGCACGAGTACGCATTCAACGACGTCGGACCTTTCGATCGACGAAGAGCTGAATCTGCACTCGATTGGGTGGGAACAGGTTGAGCTCGTCAGCGGCATCTCGGTGTTCTCCGTGCCAGCGGGACTTTGGAACTGGGGTCAGGGCGAGATCGCCGGAGCCTCCAAGGCCCACGCCCAGGCCTTCAACCACGCCATCAGCCGCATCCACAAAGAAGCGGCGGACGCGGGCGGGCACGGCGTCGTTGGCGTGCATATCGAACGCTCGGTTCATCCCTCTCACGTTGAAGTGTCGCTGCTCGGCACGGCCGTTCGCCCCATAGGTGCGTCGCCGGTCAAGCCCGAAGAAGTATTCGTATCCGACCTTTCGGCGCGGGACTTCGCACTCTTGATGGTGGCGGGCTGGCAGCCACTGGGGCTCGCCTGCGGCGCCAGTTTCGTCTACGCGCCGCGACGCCAGATGAGCGCCGTGCTGCAGCAATCGTCCCAGAACATCGAGCTGACGAACTTCACTGAGGCCATGTACTCATCAAGAGAGTCCGCCATGGAGCGAATGCAGCAGATGGCGATCGCCCTCAAGGGAACCGGCGTCGTCCAGGTGAACGTCGTGGAGGGGCCGATGCCCTTCGCGACCCACGCCGTGGGTTTCGCCGCATGGGGAACCGTCGTTCGCCTCGCCAAAGAGTCCCACCAGCTCATGCACCCCCAGATGGTCGTCTCTTTGAACGACCCCACGGCGGTCTTTGACGCTGCAACGCTCGCCTGATCGGATCGCGGCTGCGAAGCAATCGTCCTCGATGCTCCGGTGTCGCGCCATCTGGACCATCGAGGTGACCTCGACGTAACGGTGAACGCCACCAACTCGCGTGCTCGATCATGCAGCCCACTCCCGGATCAGTGGCGGTGGGCCCGACGCAAGAGGTGTACTCGACGCGGAACCTATGCTGGATTTGGACACGACATCAGCCTCTGGAGGTGACCACGTGGATGAACAGAGTCATTACGAGAAGTGGCACCAAGCTTTCGAGGCGTCAACCCTGCGAAAAGGTCCGTTCACGACGATGTCGGGCGTTCCGCTCGAACCCGTCTACGGGCCGAAGGACGGCGAGTTCCCTGGTGAGTTTCCCTACACCCGGGGGGTTCACGCGGCAATGTACCGCTCTCGACTGTGGACCATGCGCATGTTCGCGGGCTTTGGCACCGCGATTGACACCAATACCCGCTTCAAGGAGATAATTCGCTCCGGCGGCACCGGACTCTCGACGGCGTTTGACATGCCGACGTTGTTGGGCCTCGACTCCGACGACCCGATGTCGCTGGGTGAGGTCGGACGCTGCGGCGTGGCGATCGACTCGCTCGCGGATATGCGCGACCTCTTCGCCGACATCGACCTGGGCGCGATCACGACATCAATGACCATCAACTCCCCCGCCGCGGTGATGTTGGCACTCTTCGTGGCTCAGGCCGAGGAGTCGGGCGTGTCGCGCGATCGCCTCGGCGGCACCCTGCAAAACGACATCCTCAAGGAGTACCAAGCACAAAAGGAGTTCGTCTTCCCCCCTCGCCAGTCCATGCGACTCGTGCGAGACACGATGGCGTTCACCGCGGCGTCGATGCCCAAATGGAACTCGATCTCGGTGTCGGGCTACCACATTCGTGAGGCCGGCTCCACCGCGGCAGAAGAGCTGGCGTTCACGTTGGCCAACGGCTTCGCCTACGTGGAACTCGCCCAAGAGGCCGGACTCGCCGTTGACGCGGTGGCGCCCCGGCTCTCGTTCTTCTTCAACGCCCACATCGACTTCTTCGAGGAGATCGCGAAATATCGGGCCGCGCGGCGTATCTGGGCGAAGTGGATGCGCGGACATTACGGCGCGAAGGACGAGCGCTCGTGGCAGCTTCGTTTCCACACGCAGACAGCTGGCGTATCGCTCACGGCCCAGCAGCCGGAGATCAACATCGCGCGCACCGCCATCGAGGCCCTGGCGGGCGTGCTCGGCGGCACCCAGTCGCTCCACACCAACTCACTCGACGAAGCCCTCGCTCTGCCGTCAGAGAAGGCCGCGAGGATTGCGCTACGCACCCAGCAGATCATTGCGCACGAGACCAACGTGGTGAACGTCGCCGACCCCCTCGGCGGTTCCTGGTTCGTCGAAGAGCTCACCGATGAGATGGAACGTCAGGCCGAGGAACTCTTCGCCGAGATCGCCGCGATGGGCGACGGCTCGATGTTGGAGGGCTGCATCAAGGGCATCGAGGAGAACTGGTTTCAGGGACGCATTGCCGACTCGGCGTACCAGCTCGAGCGCTCCTTCAATCAAGGTGAGCGAACCGTCGTCGCCGTCAACGACTTTGTCGAGGGCAACGACGACGACGATCTCACGATTCTGCGCATCACGAACGAGGACGAGCTCAAACAGAGGCGTCGTCTCGACCAAGTCCGTCGCGACCGCAACGACGAGGAAGTTCGAGGCGCCCTCGAACGACTCCGCACTGACGCAATCGACCCCGAGATCAATCTCATGCCCGCGCTCATCAACGCCGCGAAGGCGTACGTGACCGTGGGTGAGATGATGTCGGCGATGGCCAGCGTCTTCGGCCGCCACGTGGAGGTGCCCTCACTATGAGCGTTCGAGTCCTCGTCGCCAAGGTCGGACTGGACGGCCACGATCGCGGCATCAAGGTTGTCGCGCGCCTCTTGCGAGACGCGGGCATGGAGGTGATCTATACCGGGCTCTTCCAAACGCCCGAGACAGTGGCGATCGCGGCGATCCAAGAGGACGTCGACGTGGTGGGGCTCTCCCTACTCTCCGGCGCGCACCTCACGTTGGCGCCGCTCGTCGTACGCGCGCTACGCGAACGCGGTTCGGATATACCGGTGGTGGTTGGTGGGATCGTCCCCAACAATGATCTGGCCGATTTGGAAGCCGCCGGCGTCGCCGCCGTGTTCGGACCCGGCGCGGGTGCCGATCACATCGTCGCCACGATCAACTCCCTGGTTGCCCCCTCCCTCTAGCCAGCTGATTCTCTTCGTTGCGATCGAGTCAGCGATCGAATGATCCGTGGCGACCCGAGCCACCGCGAAACTGTGCGGCCCCCGATTGACTCTCGCCCGACATCAGCACTTCAAATCCCGTCTGGAACTCGAACGCCATGGCATCGTCCTCGTTCCTCGACCATTGTGAAATCGCCGACAGTCGATCACTGCGCAGGCACTTCTGCGGCATCGCCGCAATCTCACCGGCGAGTTCGATCGCCGCGTGCAGCGCTTGTCCCTTCGCCACCACGCGATTGGCGAGACCAATCTCGAACGCTTCTTGGGCTTTTACCGCACGACCGGTGAGAATCATCTCCATCGCCCTCGAATGACCAATCAGTCGCGGCAGCCTGACGGTTCCGCCATCAATCAGTGGAACCCCCCACCTTCGACAGAACACCCCGAAGACCGCGCTCTCGCTCGCCACCCTCAGGTCGCACCACAGCGCCAACTCCAGACCCCCGGCGACGGCGTACCCCTCGACCGCCGCGATCACCGGCTTGGATAGCTTCATGCGCGTGGGCCCCATGGGTCCAGGGCCGTCGGGGCGAGCCTTGTTCTCTTCGTTGGTTCCCAGAGCCTTCAGATCAGCGCCCGAGCAGAAGTTCTCGCCCCCGCCGACGAGAATCGCGATCAATTGGCTCTCGTCCTCTTCGAACGCGATGAATGCTTCGAGGAGTGCACGTGCCGTCGGACCGTTCACCGCGTTTCGCGCCTGGGGTCGATTGATCGTCACCACCGTGACAACGCCCCGACGTTCGCAGTTCACTGTGCTCATGACCCTCCTTCGCGGGCTTCATCGCGATGTCCTACATCGCCATCTTGACGCGGCAGCCCATCCAACCACGGGCTAACCATAGAACCTCTTCGTCGGGGCAGGTTGGCCCGACGTAGAGCGGTTATCTGGCGCATGGAAGGCATCGCCTTCTCACGAAGAGCGCTGGAGCGTCGCCACCACTTGACGGATCGACGCGAGGCGTTCCTACGAGATAGGAGACCTAAAGGGTTTCGAAGTGAGGCGCGCGTGCAGGTGCATGTCGTGCCAGCCGTCGGGATGCTCGAGCGCGCCCTTTAAGGTTCCCTCGATCGCAAACCCAGCATTGGCCGCGACGTGACATGAGGCGTGGTTGTGCACCGAATGCAGCAGCTCCAGCCGGTGCAGGCCCAAGGGGCCGAGTGCCCACTCACTTAGGGCGAGCGTAGCTTTCGAAGCCACACCGGCTGACCGGGCGTGGGGGGCGACCCAGTAAGCGACCTGGGCGGCCCCGTTTTCGAGGTCGATTCGATGCAAGGCAATATAGCCAACGGCCAATCCGTCGAGACGGTTCTCGATCGCCCAGCAGGCGTCGGCCTCGCCTTGCCACGCACCGCGCCAGATTCGTACCATCTGCTGCGCTTCGAAGTCGTCAAGTGATCGTCGATGCCACTGCTGGATCTCAGGATCGGAATACGCGACAACGATGGTCGGCGCATCGTCAATGGCCCAAGGCCGAATCGAGAAACGATCGTCGATCTCGAGTAGCGGCTGCTGAATGCTCGCGACGGATCCAGGCAACAGCAGTGGATCGACCAATCGGGGCATTGTACAAGTATGACTGCGCTGGATTCCCGGACGGAGGACGCGACTCCACTCGCTTGCCCGCCTTCGAGACCACCGAATCCCCTTAGCTCTGGCGAGCGCCTGATTTCCGCGGTTTCCATTCGCATTGGAGTCCGCCTGCCCATCGACGCCACGACAGCGACGGGGGGTCAATTTGAGCGAGACTTGGGCCGTTGTAGTGATAGTGACGACTCAAAGTGTGATCCCCCAGGCAACTGAAGCTGAGGGCCTTCGGAATATCAAGACCGATGCCGAAGATGGACTGTGCGTCCAGCGGCTCAAACGCGTCTATTCAATAATCGCCGCGATCAATGATGCGATGCTCCGTTCGGACAACGACGATTAGGTTTTTGGCGACGTCTGTCGAATCACGGTGGGACAAGGCGGCTACTACCTCTGGGCGATGACTACCCGACAAGAGCGCCGACCACTACGCTTCTAGAGTGCTTGAGCGCTGGACCCGAGCGGTTATCAAATGGCGCATTGTTGTCATAGCCCTTTGGGTCGCCGTCATGATCGTCGGGGCGCTATCGGCCACGCAACTCTCAGGCTTGCTCACCACGTCGCTGACGGTGCCCGGAACGAGCTCAGCCCAGGCCGACAGCATCCTGATCCACAAGTTCCACGAGAATATCGAGGGCACCTTCACCGTGGTCCTGCCCGTCAAGGGTTCCGCGACGCAGCACATTGCCTCGCTCGAGAAGTCCATTGCGAAGGCGGCCTCGACCGTTCGAACCGCCACTGTGAGCGAGGAACGCGAGGTCGACGGGATTCTCTACGCCAACGTCAATACCTCGCTCGATCTCGCCCAGGCGGCGAACGTCACCGGCGTCCTTCGCCACGCGCTGGCCCGTGACGGCCTACGGGGCGCCCTCGTCACCGGACCACCGGCCCTGCAACACGACATCACGCCAGTGCTGACGAACGATCTCCATCGCGGCGAGATTCTCGCGGTGGTGCTCGCCCTGCTGCTGCTCATTGCGGTGCTCGGGGTGTGCTGGGCGATTCTCATTCCCTATCTCGTCGCCGGAGCGACGACGGCCGGCACGCTAAGCGTCGTGTACCTACTCGCCCACCGATTCCTCATGGTGCTCTACGTCCCCAACGTGATCGAGCTCATTGGTCTCGCGCTCGCCATTGACTATTCGCTGCTGATCGTCCACCGCTTTCGCGCCGAGATCAATAAGGGCGGCGTGAGCGTCGAGGACGCCATCGTCAAAACCATGTTCAGCGCCGGTCGCACCGTCGTACTTTCGGGCTTCGCCGTGGCGATTGGTCTCACGACCCTCTTCATCGTGCCGGTGCCCTTCGTGCGCTCACTCGGCGCCGCGGGACTCGTCGTTCCTATCTTCTCGCTCGCCTCGGCCCTCACGCTGCAGCCGGCGCTGCTGTCGCTGCTCGGGCGGCGCGGCGTGCAACCCGTTGGCATCAAGGGGCTCATGCTTCGCCGCGAGATCTCGTCTGGAACATGGGCGAAGATCGCCCGTGGCGTGATTCGTCGGCCTAAGTTGATCCTGGTGACCACCGTCGTGGTGCTGCTCGGCGCAACGTCCTCGGTCTTCTGGCTCCAGTTGACGCCGGGCTCGGTCACCGCCATTCCCCAGCAGATTGAGGCGGCCCACGCGCTCACGCTGGTGAGCAGTCGGGTAGGCCCGGGCGTTATTACGCCGATTCAGATCATTATCGACACCGGGCGCTCTCACGGGGCCACGACGAAGACCGCCTCGGACGCGCGGCTGGCGCTCGCCGAGTCAATCCTCAAGAACCCCGAGGTGATGATCGTCGCCATTGGCCACACCAAGCCGTTCGAGGACCCGTCGCGCCGCTACGAGCAGATACTGGTGATCAGCCGCGAGGACTTCGGCAGTGAAGGCTCGCAGCATCTCGTGGGTGTCATTCGAAACTCCATACTCCCGCGGGCCAAATTCCCCGCCGGATCCACGATCTACGTGGGCGGCGCCCCGGCCCAGGGCGTTGACTTCCTCAACTCCGTGTACGGCAGCTTCCCCTGGATCGTGCTGCTCGCGCTCGTGCTCGCGTACGCGGTGCTGCTTCGAGCCTTCAAGTCAGTGCTCTTACCCCTCGTCGCGGCGTTGCTCGACCTCGTCTCGGTGGGTGTCGCCTACGGAATGCTCGTCCTGGTCTTTCGATTCGGTGTCGGCTCATCGATCCTTGGTACCTACCGCGTGAGCCAGATCGAAGGCTGGGTACCGGTCTTTCTCTTCGCCATGCTCTTTGGGCTTTCCATGGACTACGAGGTCTTCATCGTGTCCAGAATGCGCGAATCGTGGAGCCAGGGGTCGAGCAACGCCGACGCGATCGTGGAAGGACTCACCAATACCGGTGGCGTAGTGACGAGCGCGGCGCTGATCATGGTGGTCGCCCTGAGCGGGCTCGTGTTTGGCCACATTGCGGGCCTTCAAGAGCTGGGCGTCGGGCTCGCGTTGGGCGTACTCGTCGACGCCACCATCGTGCGCGGACTGCTACTGCCCAGCATCATGGCGCTACTCGGACGCTGGAACTGGTGGCTGCCGTCACCGGTGGCGCGCGTTCTACGCACTACTGCCTCGCCTCTCGAACCACGAGAGGCGAGGCAGTAAGCGCGTACTACGTTAAGGGGTTACTTGACGACCCTGATCGCAAAGCGGATCGAGGGCACCTGGTAACCAAGGGCGAGGCCCGGGTAGTCACGTGCGTAGGAAAGCACGGGGACCATGCCGTACGGAGTGCTCGCGAACGACGGCGACAGCGAGTACAACATCGGGTAGAGGTCGATGATGTGGGTACCGACTCCGCCGGTGGCGTGCAGGTGGATCACCATGTAGCCGTTGGAGTTGAACCCGCAGCCGTAGCCCATGTAGCTGTTGTCGTAGTCAACGCCCAACGTATTGTCCAACTGGGTCCAGCCAACGCCCTTGATGCTGATCGTGAACTCCTGACCCTCCTTGAAGGTGTTGGTTCCAGTCCCGGACTGTCCGACCGCTACCGCGGCAAGCTGCTTGGCGACCTGCGCCGGGGTGGGGTTGTTGACGGGAGCGGTGTAGTCATTCGCGGTGGCAACGCCCTCGCTGACGACCGCACCGGCCTTATTGGTGAAGGGAACGATACTCTCCTTCACGTAGAACGGCACCTGCGCTTCGATCGCGCTGCCATTCATCACCTGGACGACGTGCCATCCGCCGAGTCCGTCGGGAATAGTGATCTTCGCGGTGATGTCACCATTGCTGATGGTTCCCGAGCCCAGCGGATTCGAGGCGAACGCCCAGCACGTGCTGTTGCAGTTGACCCGATTGCCAACGACCGTTGACCAGACCAGCGGATCCGTTCCGGTGCCCGAGAGTCCGGTCACGTTGAGGGTCACGTTGGTGTCGACCGGTCCGCTGCTCTGGGACAGGGTCGCGACGGCGGTGCTGGAGGTGTCGAGGCCCGTGGTGGCGAGCGTGGTCACTTCATTGACGGTGGGGGTCACCGACGCGGGCCACTCGATGGCTGCCTTCGTTGGACCATTGTCCTTGGTGGTGTGGAATGCGATCGTCGCGCCGTTGGTGTAGGGAATCGGTGATTGGATCACGTTCATGTACATGTAGCTGATGGCGTTCGCCACTTGGATGTAGTGGGTACCCACGGGCCCCGCGGCGGGGATCGTGATGCTCGCCGTTCCTCGAGTCCAGTTCGCCATCATCTCACCGGTGTAGTGGTTGTCCCACAGGACCGAGGCGCCGCCGGTGTAGAGGCTTGCTCCCAAGGACGTGTACGTGATGGTGATCGGTGTTCCGATCGGGCCGCTCCTGGGCGAGACTGAAACGATTCGCAAGAGTTCGAAGCCACCGTGAGCCACGGCGGCGCCGTTCTGCACGGCGTAGATGTCATGGACACCACCGAAATCGGCGGGCGCCGTGGTGCTGAAGGAGAAGCTGCCAGTCGAGCTCGTGGTGACTGTCGTCATTATGAGCGTGGACTGCGAGTATGAAGTACCCAGATAGTTGACGGTGTTGGGCTCGACGTCCGCAACCCATGTCGCGCTACTCGTTGACCAGGTCAACTCAACGCTGGAGTTTGCGGCAAGTCCGGTACCCGAAATGACCATCGGCGTTCCCGTGACACCTTGATCCGGCGTCACCGTCAGATTGGCCATGGTCGCCGATGTGGTGAAGGTCGGGGCGGTGGTACCGGTGTAGGGCAGCGCCGCGACGCCGGGGATGTTGCTCGGCGCAGTGAGCGTTATGGGGGTTACCGTCGTCGTCGTTGTCGTAGCAGCGTTGCTGATGCCGGCGAACAGCGCGACCGGGATCACCGAGGCGACGATCACCCGCGCGATGGCTGACGGGAGAATTCGCGATATGCGAAGGTGTTTCATGGATTTCCTTTCCTGGAAGTCGGGCACGTCGATTAAGTGGGACCTTGGTCCGGGACTTCAGACCCTGATTCGTTTCTTGATGCACGCAAGCCCGAGCGGGCGATCCAACTGACTCGCTCCGCCCGGGCTTGACGGGTACTGCGTACTACAGCTTCAACCGATCAAGCGGCTGGCAACGCGTTGAGCGTGGCAACCGACGAAGGGGTGAAGTTCGACTGGAACGTGCCAGTGGCACCTGGAACGGCTGGCGTCACGACGACAGTCTTCACGTACGACACCCGGCGGGTGGTGACCTTACCCTTGCGGACGGTCCTCACTATCTTGATCAAGTGCACCTTCTTGGTGACCGCAGGCACCGCGATGGTGTTGACTGTCACTTTGTAGTTGATGACGCCAAGCGTGTCGTAGGCACCTGTCGCTGTTCCCGTTGCAAGAGGCGCGGTCCAGAAGGCCACGCCACTGTGGCTGCCGTAGGCCAACACCAGAGGGGTGGCAACACCACTCACGGTGACGGTTGCGCTCGAAACGTTCAGCGAAGTCAACGGAGCACCGTTGAGGTCGAAGTCATTGCCGTACACCCTAAAGACGACTGTCTGGCCGACGATGAACTCGTTCGTGATCTCACAGCCTGCTCCAAACGCCGGAGCCAAGGCACCGGTCGATCCGGACGCAAGAATCGTGTCAACGTAGAGGGCAATGGGGCCAGAAGGCGTCCCCTGCACCGGCACCGCTACTATCTCGGCGATCGGCGTTGCCGTGGCCGTGGCGTAGTCGGTGGCGTCAGTAGGCGTGAAGGTTGCCCCCAACGAAATCGCACCGGCTGCAGCTGGCGTCCATTGGCACGTCGCAAGGAACGGGGTTACCGTCGATGTCGCGACCGCGCCACAACCAGTGATCGTGGTGCCGCCGGCCGTGAAGTTCACCGCACCGGCCACGCTCGTGGTCGCAATAATATTGGCCGTCCCGAGTCCGAAGATTGCCTTCGGGTCCGTCAACTTGATGGTTGGCGTGGTCGAGGCTGATGCCGCCGAAACTCCGACGACGGCAATGCTGCCCATCGCCATAACTCCCGCGACAACCACTGACATTAATCTTTTCATTTTTGGAGTCCTCTCCTATGGTTAGTTACTGCTGCTACTACTTGACGGTTACGACGGTCTTGATTGTCAGGGTCCCCGTGAGGGTCGCCGTGAATGAGTCGCTCTCACGACTGCCGGCGGTGGTGGCCTGAATCGAGAACTGGCCCTTGAAGCTCAGGGTTCCCGTAGCACCCTTGAACTTGCCGGTCCCGCTCAGAACTGTTGCGACACCATTGACGGTCACCGGTGTGGGTGCCGCGCTGTTAACCGCGCAGGCTTGGGTCTTCGTCGATGACACGACCTTCAACCTCAGGCCACTCGTACCAACCAACGATCCGGCGCCCGAGAAAGGGTCACAGGTGCTCGCTGCGGTGCCCGAGCCCGCTCCAGTCAACTTGATCGCACCATCCGTGCCAGTGCCATGACCCGAGACTGACGTCGCCTGGACTCCCGTGCTGCTCCAGAGAAGCGCTATCGTGCCGGTGTAACTGCCCTTAAAGGCCACGTGGGTGACCTTGGTTACCTTCTTCGCCACGTGGTCCGCGAGAGCGGTGTGCGCAACAGGTGCAACGGGCTTTACGGATGCTGCGCCCGATGGGGCGGCGACACCGAGTGCCGCGAGAAGCCCAATGGCCCCCACCGCGACTGCCTTGCGGCCCATTGTTACTTCGGATCCACTTCTTGGTGAATTCGCTCGAATCCTCATTGTTTTTCCTTCCAATTTTCTCAAGGTCTTATAGACATCTTAAGAATTTGGCGCCGAGAAAACTATGGGACTGCTGGGGCCAAAAGTCACTTCGTCGGCCTCGAAGCATCTTCAAAGACGGGTAATACCCGAGGAAATCGCCGCTTTCTGCAAAGTCGTAATCCAACTGTAATAGTCAGTCAGAAAGTTCGCGGCTATCGATGTAGATCCGCATCAACGTATCGTCGTCACGGCGTGACGACGATACCTCGCGTTCTTCGACAGTTCCCGCGCGGCCACACGACGAACAGTTCGCGACACGCTCGTGAAGGCTGCCGCGACAGGAATTCGCGTCAGCGAAAACTCGTCATCATCTTGGCGAGTTCCACAGAGCCCGGACAAAGCTTCTCGTACGGAACGGTGTTGAGGGCGTACTCGGGAGTGTTGTTGAGTTCGTGCACGTCAAGCGCCGACTCGTCCACGTACAACAGGCCCGTCGCGATCTCCCCGCGGCTGCGGCGCTCTCGGATGTACTCCTCCACCTTCTGGCGATCGTACGGGTCGTAACCGGCGGGCACCGATCGAAAGCGCACCACGCTGCCGTCGTGCATCGTGACCTCGGTGGCGTCGTTCTCATCGAGTGACTTGTGAATCTCCTTGCGGATCGGCACGAAGTCGGTCTCGATCTCCTTCACTTCGTGTTCGCGCATGAATCGGTAACTCTTGGTTGAACCCTCATGGTCGTTGAACGTCACGCACGGCGAGATCACGTCGACGAGCGCCAGTCCGTTGTGCGCCGCCGCCGCCTTCAGAATCGGCACGAGCTGCGCCTTGTCACCCGAAAAGCTACGGGCGAGAAAGGTGGCTCCCATGCTGAGGCCGAGCAGGACCGGATCGATTGGGGCCATGGCGTTGGGTTCACCCTTCTTGAGGCGCGAGCCAATGTCCGCCGACGCCGAGAACTGACCCTTCGTGAGGCCGTACACACCGTTGTTCTCGATGATGTAGATCATGTTCACGTTGCGCCGGATGGCGTGGGCCAGGTGGCCGATGCCGATGGAGAGCGAGTCGCCGTCACCTGAAATTCCGATGTAGGTCAACTCGCGGTTCGCGGCGTTCGCTCCGGTGGCGATGGTCACCATACGGCCGTGCGCCGAGTTGAATCCGTGCGCGCCTCTCACAAAGTAGGTCGGGGTCTTCGACGAGCACCCGATGCCGCTGAGCTTGGCGATCGTGTGGGGCGGCGTTGAGAGCTCCCAGAACGTGTGGGTGATCGCTGCGGTCACCGAGTCGTGGCCGCAACCCGCGCACAACGTCGATACCGCTCCTTCGTAGTCACGGATCGTCAGCCCGATCTCGTTCTTTGGCAGCGAGACGAGGGGAATGAGTGGCTTGGTAATTGACGTCATTGTTAGTTCTCCAACTGGTTAGTGACACCGTCGACAACCTGGCGGGCGCTCAACGGGAAGCCCCCGTAGGCCAGGACCGAGCGCATCTTTTCGATTGCCACGCCGGTCTCTATGGAAATGAGCGAGCGCAACTGGGCGTCGCGGTTCTGTTCAACGACAAAGCAGTAATCGTGTTCTTCGACGAATGGACGTACTTCGGCCACGAAGGGGAAGCCCCTCACCCGCATGAAGTCAGCGACCACGCCCTGTTGGGCGAGTTCATCAATGGCCTCGCGCACCGCGAGGTCGCATCCCCCGAGTGTGATGATCCCCACCGTCGCGCCGGCGTGTCGCTCGACGATCGGCGCTGGCACGTGAGTCGCCGCGGAGGCGTGCTTCTTCTTCAGTCGATCGACGACCTCTTTGTACTCGTTGGAGTCTTCGGTGTACCTACCGAACTTGTCGTGACCCGATCCTCGGATGAAGTACGCGCCCTTGGAGTCCGAACCCGGTAGGGTCCGCGGCGTGACGAACTCCGAGTCCTCATCGGTGTAGCGGAAGAATTCGACCATCCCCTCGAGGTCCTTGTCGTTGAGCACCCGACCTCGATCGGGAACGTACGAGTCATCCCACGTCAGTTCCGGCACGACCCAGTCGTTCATTCCGATATCGAGATCGCTCAGCATGAAGACCGGGGTCTGGAACCGCTCGGCGATGTCGAAACTCTGCACCGCGAACTCGAAGCACTCCCGGGGGTTCGCGGGGAACAGCAGTATGTGCTTCGTGTCGCCGTGCGAGGCGTACGCGCAAAGCAAGATATCGGACTGTTGGGTGCGCGTCGGCATGCCGGTGGAGGGACCGGTGCGTTGCACGTCAATCAACACCGCCGGAATCTCGGTGTAGTACGCGAGACCGAGGAGCTCGTTCATCAGCGAGATCCCCGGGCCCGACGTCGAGGTGAAGGCGCGAGCCCCGCTCCACGAGGCCCCGAGCACCATGCCAATCGCGGCGATTTCGTCTTCGGCCTGGATGATCAGGTAGTTGTTCTTGTAGGGCAACTCGCCGGGCTCGGGGTTCTCCACGGGTTCGCGTCGATACTGTGCGCAGAGCCGGGTGAAGTTGTCCATCACCGCGGTCGCCGGGGTGATGGGGTACCAGCCCGAGACGGTGGCGCCGGCGTAGAGGCACCCGAGCGCGGCGGCGGTGTTGCCGTCGATCAGAATCGAGTCCTTGGTCGCGTCCATTGGCTCCACTCGAAACGGCAGCGGGCATTCGAAGTTCTCCATAGCGAAGTTGTAGCCAAGTCGCAGGGCGTTCTGGTTCGACTCGCGCAGCAGCTCGTTGCGAACGAACGTCTCCGCCAAGAGGTCGGACACGAGTCCGATGTCGATGCCCACGAGGGCGACGACCGCTCCCGCGTAGGCGATGTTCTTCATCAGGATTCGTTCGCGCGGCGCGGCGAAGTTCTCGATGCACATGCGTGCGAGCGGGACCCCCAGGAACGTCACGTCGGGGCGCAGCAAGTAGTCGTCGAGCGGCCACGAGGAGTCGTACAGTACGTACCCGCCGGAGCGGACATCGTTGATGTCCTCTTCGTAGGTCGCCGAGTTCATCGCCACCATCAAGTCGTAGTCGAGGGCTCTGGCGGTGTAGCCGGACTTGTTCACTCGAATCTCGTACCAGGTCGGCAGACCTTGGATGTTCGACGGAAACAGGTTCTTGCCCGAAACGGGAATGCCCATGCGGAAGATGGCTTGCATCAGCAAACTATTGGCGCTCGCCGATCCCGTCCCGTTGACGTTAGCCAATTTGATCGAGAAATCGTTGACCCTGACGGTGGTGCCCTGAGCGGTATCAATCGCCATGACCTAACTCCCTACTTCACTCTTGGTTTTTGCGCGCCGCACGGGAATCCTCAAGACTCCCGAATCTACGGCGTACGGAATCAGTAATTCGAACTCTTCCATGTCCCACGCGGCGGTCGGGCAGCGCTCCGCGCACAGCCCGCAGTGAACGCAGACATTCTCGTCCTTCACCATGACCCGCCCGGTCTGGGGCAGGCCCGCTGAGACGTACAACGACTGCGTGGGGTTTACCGACGGGGCCGAAAGCCGTTCGCGCAGATCCGCTTCCTCGCCGTTGTCGGTGATGGTCAAACACTGCACCGGACAGATGTCAATGCAGGCGTCGCACTCAATGCAGAGTGGCGCCTTGAAGGTCGTCTGCACATCGCAGTTCAAGCACCGCTGGACTTCGCGAGCCGCTTGTTCGGCGCTGAAGCCGAGCTCCACCTCGAGCTCCAATGATTCGAAACGCTTCGAAAGCTCGATGTGGACCATCTTTTGGCGCGGCGACGGGTTGTAGTCGTTGTGGTAACTCCACTCGTTCATTCCCATCTTGGTACTGCTGATATCCATGCCGAGCGCCGGCCGGTCGTCGAGCGACTCTCCCGAGCAGAGGGCGTGAATCGACAACGCGGCCTGGTGTCCGTGCGCAACGGCCCAGATGATGTTCTTCGGTCCAAACGCCGCGTCACCACCAAAGAAAACCCCCGGCAGCGTCGACTGGAAGGTCACTTCGTTGACCACCGGCATGTCCCACTCGCCGAACTCCAGACCGAGGTCTCGTTCAATCCACGGGAATGCGTTCTCCTGGCCAATGGCGAGGATGACGTCGTCACAGGGGACGACGACGGTGTCGAGGACCTTCGAGTGAACCGCCCCCTCGTCCCACTCGAGCACGTCAAACTCCATGCCGACCAGCTTGCCGTCTTCGAGGAGGAAACGCTTCGGCGCGTGGTTGACGATGATCTCGACACCCTCTTCCTCGGCGTCCTCCAGCTCCCACGTCGAAGCCTTGAAGTATTCGCGGGGCCGACGGGCCATGACCTTGATCTCGGTCCCTCCAAGACGTCGAGACGAGCGACAGCAGTCCATGGCGGTGTTGCCGACCCCGATGATGAGCACCCGCCGGCCAATCTTGTCAACGTGGCCAAACGCCACTGATTCCAGCCAGTCAATGCCGCTATGGATGTTGGTGTCGTCCTCGTCGTGACGTCCGGGCAACTCGAGGCCCTTGGCTCGCGGGGCGCCCACTCCGACGAAGATTGCGTCAAATTTTTCCTCAAGCAATGCCTTCAGGCTGGTGATTGGCGAGTTGTAGCGGATATCGACGCCCATATCGAGGATCACCTGCGTCTCATCATCGAGTACCTTCGCGGGAAGTCGAAACTCCGGGATGTTCGAGCGCATCAAACCACCGGGCCGGTCGAACTGTTCGAACATCACCACTTCGTAGCCGAGCGGCATCAGGTCATTGGCCACCGTGAGAGCCGATGGACCAGCGCCAATACAAGCGACGCGTTTCGAATTCTTCTGCTCGGGAATGGCGGGAAGTCGGTCACTGATCTCGCCCCTGAGGTCCGCGGCGACCCGCTTGAGCCGACAGATGGCGACGGGGCTCCCGTCAACCCTCGCGCGCCGACACGCTGGCTCGCATGGCCGGTCACAGGTCCTTCCGAGAACCCCAGGAAAGACGTTGGACTCACGGTTCAACATGTACGCGTCGTCGAAACGCCCTTGGGCAATCAAGCGAATGTACCCGGGCACGTCGGTGTGGGCGGGGCACGCCCACTGGCAGTCGACGACCTTATGGTAGTAATTCGGATCCCGATCGTTCGTAGGCTCCATCAAACACTCTCCTTCGACACTCTCGACCAATCGCACAGTACAAAATGCGCATCGTGAAACACGACCTTTTGCTTACTGTAGTCCGAAGAATTTTTGAAAATAGGCAGAAATAAAGGACTTACGTCACAGGGTTTTCAATGTCGTGAGCGTGCGTCGTGAGCGTGCGTCGTCCACGAACCCCCGATGCACCTTGGCGAAACCGGCCACTCCCCGACACCCTGCACCGGCCGTGATCCACACCCAAATCGACGACGTTGAGCAAAACGAGGGACCGGTCAAGCGCGCGACATCAGGCACTCGCGACGGGCGGATGGGCCAACGTTCACTGGGTATAGGAGAGGAACCGGCCATTCCAGACGATGATGAGTCCGTTGAGGGCGCTGGGGCATCCCCCATAGCCATAGACGTACGCGCCGGCCGGTGTGGTCCAGAGGTGCGCGAGGGGCGGAGCATCGCCGTGGGCCAGCGACCCGTCAGCACCTCTCTGATACAAGGTGACCCCGCAGGTGTGAATAGCTGGCGGGGTACTCCATGCTCTCCAGGTGGAGTACTGCACCACACTGTCCAGCTCCATCACTGCTGCTCCAACGATCGCAAGAAGCAGGACCACGACGATTACTTTGAGGATCGAAAGCCGCGACACAATCGCGGCGGTGCCGGCGCCAACGATTGCGAAAGCAACCACCGGCCAGCTCGCGTCGAGGTGAAGGGGAATCGCCAGGACCAGCGTGAGGACGGCAACGACGGGGAAGCCCCATGGCCGCAGACTCGCCCCTCTGTCCCTCTCGGGGGATGATCCGTCGATCGACGATCCGG
>Ga0182013_10001554_pt1 | contig 31224 bp, 23 predicted proteins | sample 612S2MmetaG_FD_120487 | JGI IMG/M metagenome (GOLD analysis project Ga0182013, IMG submission 120487) | Permafrost microbial communities from Stordalen Mire, Sweden - 612S2M metaG | ecosystem: Environmental > Terrestrial > Soil > Wetlands > Permafrost | place: Sweden: Stordalen | collected... | reverse complement strand
GCGCGAGTCGAACCACGGGCGGAACGCGTCGGCCGCGGCAAGGTTCTCGAGCCCTTCGCGCGTGACGCCGGTGCGCCGCGCGAAATCGAGCACGTCGTCGAAGTCGCCGTTGCCCAGCGCCGCTTGCAGCTTCTCGCGCTGGGCTTCGCCCAAGCCGCGCACGAGATGAAAGCCGAGCCGCAGCGCACCTTCGGTATCGACGAAGCTCCACCACTCGCTCTCGTTTACCGCGACGGGTTTGACGCACACGCCGTGGCGGCGCGCGTCGTTGACGAGTACTTCGGTGGCGTAAAATCCCATCGGCTGCACGTTGAGGATCGCGGCGCAGAAGATCGCCGGTTCGTGACACTTGACGTACGCCGACGCATAAGCGAGCAGCGCGAAACTTGCCGCGTGCGACTCGGGGAAGCCGTAATCGGCGAACCCTTCGAGCATGTGAAAGAGCCCGTCGGCGGCCGCGCGGTCGATGCCGTTGGCGACCATCCCGTCGATGAGCTTGGGGTAGATCCGGGCCATGCGTTCGTGCGAGCGTTTGTGGCCCATCGCGCGCCGCAGCGTGTCGGCTTCGCCCGGCGTGAACCCCGCGGCTTCGATCGCCATGCGCATTCCTTGCTCTTGAAACAGCGGGACGCCCAACGTGCGTTCGAGCACCGGTTTGAGTTTGGGATGCGGATAAGTGACGGGTTCGATCCCGTTGCGCCGGCGCAGGAACGGGTGAATCATATCGCCTTGAATCGGACCGGGACGGATGATCGCGACTTGCATGACCAGATCGTAAAAACAATTGGGCCGCAGGCGCGGCAGCATCGACTGCTGGGCGCGCGATTCGATTTGGAACACGCCGATCGAATCGGCGCGCTGCAGCATCTCGTAGGTCGGCCGGTCGTCGGCGGGGATCGCGGCCAAACCCAGCGGCGCGCGCTCGGGATAGCGCCGCGCGTAGAGGGTGAACGCGTCGCGCAAGAGCGAGAGCATGCCCAAGCCCAGCAAGTCGATCTTGATGAGGCCGAGGTCGTTGAGATCGTCCTTGTCCCACTGCACGATGGTGCGGTCGCGCATGCTGGCCCACTCGACAGGCGCCACGCGCACGAGCGGCTCGCGGGTGATCACCATCCCACCCGAGTGGATGCCCATGTGGCGCGGAAAACCGTCGATGCGCCGGCACAGCGCCAAGATCGTCGCACCCAGCGCACCGCCGACCGGACTGGCGAGTTCAGGCTCGGGATCGGCGTTCGTGAAAGTGCGATCGAGACGTTCGGGCGTTGGGGTCTCGGCGCACTCGTCGATTTCGTCGAAACCCGGCGTGACGTCGGTGCGCGAACGGAACTGATTGGAACCCGCGTCGAGATCGCGGCGCTTGACAACCGATTCGGGCGGCGCGGGGTACGCGACGGGATCGGCGCCCAGCGCGCCCGCGAGGGATTCGCGCGCGTCGTATTCCTGCACGATCTGTTCGACTTGGACGAGCGACAGACCCAAGGCTTTGCCGACGTCGCGAATCGCCGAACGGGTGCGATAGGTGATGACTTCCGCCGCCATCGCGGCGTGTTCGCGGCCGTAGTGGTCGTAGACGTACTGGATGATTTTTTCGCGGTCTTGATGAGCGAAATCGATGTCGATGTCGGGAACTTCCTTGCGCTCTTCGGACAGAAAGCGCTCGAAGAGCAGTCCGTGACCGACCGGATCGACCGCGGTGATGTGCAGCGCGTAACAGACGGCGGAATTCGCCGCCGAGCCGCGGCCTTGGCACAAGACGCCGATCTCCTCGGCGGCCCGCACGATGTCCCACACCACCAGAAAATAGCCCGCCAGATCGAGCCGCGCGATGATGCCCAGTTCGTATTCGAGCTGCCGCTCGACATTGGGTGCGAGCGGCAGCGCATAGCGTTTGGCGGCGCCGCGGTAGACGAGCGTGCGCAAATAACTTTGATGGCTGGTTTCATCGGCGGGGATCGGAAAGTGCGGAAATTGGCCGCTCAGACTATCGAGCCGGAACGCGCAGCGCTCCGCGACGCCGCACGTGTTGGCGATCGCCAGCGGATAGGGTGCGAAGAGCTTGGCCATCTGCGCGGGTGATTTGAGCGCGTGTTCGTGGTTGGGGCGCAGCAGCGTGCCGGCTTTCTGCAGCGTCGTTTTGTACCGCACGCATTGCAGCACGTCGGCCAGCCGCGCGTCGTGCGAGCCGGCATAGGCGACGCCGTTGGTTGCGACGTACGGGACGCCCAGCGTCGATCCCAGCCGGATCGACGCGAGCACCAGCGCGCCGTCCGCGGGCCGCGCGTGATGCTGCAGCTCGAGAAAGAACGCGCCCGGGAAAAGATCGCGCAAGCGGGCGCCGACGGCGACCGCGCCCGCTTCGTCGCCGGCGAGCAGCGCGCGTTCGGGCAACCCGTTGCGCCAACCCGAGAGCGCGATCAAACCGGCGGTCTGCCCGGCAAGGTCGTCGAGACGCAAACGGGCGTCGCGCTTACGGCCGCGCAACTGGGCCGCCGAGATGAGCGCCGCGAGGTTGGCGTAACCGGCGCGGTCAGCGGCCAGCAAGACCAGCCGCGGGGAATGGGTCGGCACCTCGTGCGACGGCCGCGCGCTTTTCTCGTGCCCGCGGACTTTGGGCGGGGGCTCGAGCTCGAGCGTCAGTTCGGCGCCGACGATCGTTCCCAGCGGCATGTTCCGGGCGGCTTTAGCGAACCGGACCTGGCCGTATAACCCGTCGCGATCGGTCAGTGCCAGCGCCGTCAGACCGAGCGTGGCGCCGTGCTCGACGAGCTCCTCCGGGTGCGAGGCGCCCTCGAGAAACGAGAAATTCGACCAGCAATGAAGCTCGGCATATCCGGAGAGCGCCATAGCCCCATTGTAATCGAACGTACGTTCGATTACAATGGGGCTATGGCTGAAGCCGGTCTAATGGTCGCGCGGCCGGCCTTTACGCGCGGCCGCTTGCCGCCGGCGATTTTCCGCCGGTCGCGGCGGCCACGATCTCGCGCGCCGCGTCTTGGATCGCATGCAGATGATCGAGGCCGAGGAAGCTCTCGGCATAGATCTTGTACACGTTTTCCGTCCCCGACGGGCGAACCGCGAACCAGCCGTTCTCGCTGGTCACCTTGAGCCCGCCGATCGGCGCATCGTTGCCCGGGGCCCTGGTGAGGACCGCCGTGATCGGTTCGCCGGCGAGTTCGCGCGCTTCGACCTGATCGGGTGAAAGCGCGCCGAGGGCCGCTTTTTGTTCCGGACTGGCCGGAGCGTCGATCCGCTCGTAGACGGGGTCGCCGAACTTGGCGGTGAGCTCGCGGTAGTGCTCGCCCGGATTGCGCCCCGTCACCGCGGTGATCTCCGCGCTGAGCAGGCCCATGATGATGCCGTCCTTGTCGGTCGTCCAGACTTGGCCATTGCGCTCCAGGAACGACGCGCCGGCACTCTCTTCACCGCCGAAACCCAGGCTGCCGTCGGAGAGTCCGTCGACGAACCACTTGAATCCGACCGGTACTTCAAGCAGTTTGCGGCCGAGTTCGCCGGCGACGCGGTCGATGATCCCGCTGCTCACCAGCGTCTTGCCGACCGCGGCATCGGAGCGCCAGCCCGGGCGATGCGCGAACAGATACGAAATCGCGACGGCCAAATAGTGGTTGGGATTAAGTAAGCCGGCCGACGGCGTGACGATGCCGTGCCGATCGTGGTCGGTATCGCAGGCGAAGGCGACGTCGAACTGGTCGCGCATCGCGATCAGCCCGTTCATCGCGTACGGCGACGAGCAATCCATCCGAATCTTGCCGTCGCGGTCGACGCGCATGAAGCGGAACGTCGGATCGACTTCGTGGTTGACGACCGTCAAGCGCAGCCGGTAGCGTTCGGCGATACGCTCCCAGTAGTGAACGCCCGCGCCGCCGAGCGGATCGACGCCCATCGTGACCCGCGCGTCGCGGATCGCCTCGAGGTCGAGCACCGATGCCAAGTCGTTCACGTAGCCGGTAATGTAATCGAAGTGATGGGTGGTCGGCGCGGCGAGCGCCCGCGCATACGGCAGGCGTTTGACACCGTCGAGGCCGCCGGCGAGCAGCGCGTTGGCGCGTTGTTCGATTCCCTTCGTGACGCCGGTGTCGGCGGGACCGCCGTTGGGCGGATTGTACTTGTAGCCGCCGTCTTCGGGCGGGTTGTGCGATGGTGTGATGACGATGCCGTCGGCGAACGCGGACCGCCGACCGCGATTATAGGTAATGATCGCGCGCGAGAGCGTCGGCGTCGGGGTGTAGCCGCGCGCCTCGTCGATCATCACGTCGATGCCGTTGGCGGCGAGCACTTCGAGCGTTGTCGCGAAGGCCGGCTCGGACAGCGCGTGCGTGTCCATCGCGAGAAACAACGGACCGTCGATGCCCGCCGACTGGCGGTACTCGACGATCGCTTGGGTCATGGCGATGATGTGGTCTTCGTTGAACGCGGTCGAAAAGGCCGAACCCCGATGGCCCGAGGTTCCGAACGCGACCCGCTGCGCGGGGATCGAGACGTCGGGTTTGCCCGTGTAATATGCCGTAACCAGCCGCGGGACGTTAACGAGCATTTCGAGCTCGGGCGGCTGCCCCGCCAAGCGATGCACGCTCATGCGCGCGGATGCCGCATCTGCGGATGAAGCTCGGAAGCGATCGCAGGCATAGCCGTCTCCCTTTTCCTTTGTCGCCGGAGGATGAAACCAAACTGGGCCGGCCGGGTTCGTTCTTCCTCGATCAGGCGGAAACATGGCGGCCGGAACCCTCGACGATCACGAAAGTACTCGGCCGCCGAGTCGTCAAAGCGTGCGGGGAACGAAGGGGGTGGAGTATGACGGGGAGGCGCGGCCGAGAGCAGCCCATTCGTCTGTTGGCCGACATGTTGGCCACGCCGATCGGCGAGTTGCTCATCGTGTGCGAGTCCGATGCGCTGTGCGTCGTCGACTACGACGGCTTCGACGACCGCGTCCGGGCCGCGCTCGTTCGCCGCTACGGTTCGTATGAATTCGTGCGCACGCCGAACCCGCTCGGCGCGACCGGCCTGCTCGAACGGTATTTCGGGGGCGATCTGGGGGCCATCGACGCACTGCCCGTCAATCCGGGCGGCACGCCCTATCAACGCCGCGTGTGGGACGCGCTGCGGACGATCCCGGCCGGGCAAACCCGAAGCTACGGTCAGCTCGCCGCGCAATTGGGCGGCACCCATGCACGTGCCGTGGGCCATGCGAATTCACTCAATCCCATCGCCATCGTGGTGCCGTGCCACCGCGTCATCGGAGCCGACGCAACGCTGACCGGGTATGCCGGCGGCCTGGCGCGCAAGCGCTGGCTCCTCGATCACGAGTCACCGTCGGGAACGTTGCCGCTGCCCCTCTGAGGATCCGCGGGGTGCCGGCAACGCGGCGTGAATGCTTCGCTTGACGGGCAGAAGAGCGGTATGCAAGCGATTCTGCTCGGCAACGCGCGTTCGAGCCGCAGTCATCTCTTCGTGCAAGCGCACCAGCTGCTGATCGAGCGCGGCGTCGGCATCGACGAAGCCCACATCGCAGCGGACGCGCGCGAGACCCGCCGGCACGTCAAACGTGCGATTCGCGCCGGCCGCAAACTCGTCATCGTCGCCGGCGGCGACGGCACGCTCACGCAGGTGGTCGGCGCGTTCGCGCACACGGACGTGACGCTGGGCGTCATTCCGGTGGGCACCGGGAACAGCTTTGCGCGCTCGCTCGGAATCGCACCGGAGCTCGAACCGGCGGTCGAGGCGATCGCCGCGGGGCGCTGCGAACGCGTCGATCTGGGACGCGTGAATCGAACCTACTTCGCGAATGTCTCGACGCTCGGACTGTCGGCCGACATTTCGGGCGCGACGCCCGGCAACCTCAAGGGCGCGATGGGCGCCGCGGCATACGCCGTCGCCGGGCTGCGGCCGCTGCTCACGCACCGGCCGTTCGACTGCCGCATCCGCTGGGGCAAAAACCGCCTCGATCTGCGCACGCATCAGGTGATCGTGGCGAACGGGCGCTATTTCGGCGACACGGCGATTCTGCCTGACGCCACGATCGACGACGGTGAACTCGCGCTCTTCACGACGACGGGCACCAGCACGTGGGACGTCGCGAAATCGTTCTTGGCGCTGTTTGCCGGGAAGCAAATCGATCTGCGCGACGCGCACTATTTCTCGGCGCCGAAGATCAAGATCAAGACGTCGCCGCACGTCGCGCTTGCCATCGATGGCGACGTCATCGGGAAGACCCCCGCGCACTTCACGATCGCTCGCCGGGCGTTGCGCGTCATGGTTCCCCAGTGACGGGCCGGCTGCTCGCCGCTGCCGCGCTGTGCTTCGCGCTTTTCGCGGGGTTGGGATTGTTCGTTACGCGTCATGCTCTCGCGCCTCGACGTTTCCGCTGCCGAATTGCGCCCCGGTCACGTCTCCCTGGCCACGATCTTCACGGTCTCCGGCTACGGAGCGGCCTTGACCGCGATCGGTCTCGTCTCGATCGTCGCCACGCTCGCGCTGCGGCTCTCAATCGAAGTCCCGGCATTTCGGGCGGACATGGCGTCAATATCGCGGCTGAGGTCTGCCACGAGAACGGCCCGTGAGCCGAGGTCGCCGGCGAATCGATCGGCGTGCTCGCAGCTCGGAAGCCGGATCACGTCGAGGCCGATGCAGGGCTAAGTAAAAACGACGACTTTACGCAGTTACGCAGCATCCGCTAATTATTTCGGCACGGACAGCGCTGCCGGCGTGTGCCGTTTGCACAAGTATCGTATGAAATCGTCGCCAAAGGTTCTAAAGGACAATGCAACATCGACGTAGCGACGAAGGACCTTATGTAAAATGTCGGTTATTGCCGTAATGTCGGTTATTGCCGTAGCGTTTTCGCGGTTACAGAAACTTCTTTCGCCAACGCTCGGTGGGCGGGGCCGCTCGCCGGAAGCGTGAAATGCCGCGCGATGGAAGAACTGCATCCCCGGGATTTCGTCGGATACGGGGCCTCGCCGCCCGATCCGCGCTGGCCGGCGGGCGCGCGGCTCGCGGTTCAGATCGTCATGAATTACGAGGAAGGCTCGGAGTACGCGATCGGTGAGGGTGACGGCGTTTCGGAGACGTATCTCACCGAAGTTCCGGGGGCGACCCTGGGTCCTGGGAAACGCGACCTCATCGTCGAGTCGGTGTACGAGTACGGTAGCCGGGCCGGATTTTGGCGGCTCATGCGCATGTTCGCCGCGCGCGACATCCCGATCACCGTTTTCGGCGCGGCGCTTGCGCTCGAACGCAACCCCGCGGCCGCCGCCGCGATCGCCGCGGCCGGCTACGACGTGTGCTGTCACGGCTGGCGCTGGATCGGTTTTCAAAACATGGACGAGAGCGAGGAACGCGCGCAGATGCGGCGCGCGGTCGAATCGCTGCAGCGCACGATCGGCGCGCGCCCGCTCGGCTGGTATTGCCGCTATGCGCCCAGCCTGAACACGCGCCGGCTCGTCGTCGAAGAAGGCGGCTTCCTGTACGACTCCGACGGCTATAACGACGATTTGCCGTACTGGACGCGCGTCGGCGGCCGGCCGCATTTGGTCATCCCCTACACGCTGGACAACAACGACATGAAGTTTTCGGTCGCGCCCGGCTTCACGTCGGGCGACGGCTTCTTCAACTATCTCAAAGATGCGTTCGATGTCTTGTATCGCGAGGGCCGGCGCACGCCCAAGATGATGTCGGTCGGTTTGCACACCCGGCTCGCCGGCCGGCCCGGCCGCGCGGCCGCGCTCGAACGCTTTCTCGATTACATCAAGACGTTCGACGACATCTGGATTTGCCGGCGCTTGGACATCGCGCGGCACTGGATCGCCACGCATCCGGCGCAACCGTGAGCGACCCCCTCGCGCTGCGTCTGCCCAAGGCCGAACTGCACGTTCATATCGAGGGAACGTTCGAGCCCGATCTGATCTTCGCGCTCGCCGAGCGCAATCGGATCGGGTTGCCGTACGCATCGGTCGAGGCATTGCGCGCGGCGTACGAGTTTCGTGACTTGCAGTCGTTCCTGGACCTGTACTACGCGGCGATGAACGTGCTGCGCACCGAGGCGGACTTCGCCGAACTCACCAACGAATATCTCGCGCGCGCGCACAGCCAAGGGCTCGTGCACGCCGAGATCTTCTTCGATCCGCAAGCGCACGTCGCGCGCGGCGTCCCGTTTCAAACCGTCATCGACGGCTTGTGGTCGGCGGTCCGCACCAGCGAAGCGCACTACGGCGTGAGCACGCGGCTCATCATGTGCTTTCTGCGCGACGCGAGCGTCGAGTCGGCGCTCGAGACACTCGCGCAAGCGCTGCCGTTCGGCGACCGGATCGTCGCCGTCGGCCTTGATTCCGCCGAAGTCGGGCATCCGCCGGGGAAGTTTCGCGAGGTCTTCGCGCGTGCGCGCGCCGCCGGCTGGCGGACCGTCGCGCATGCCGGCGAGGAAGGCCCGCCGGCCTACGTTTGGGAGGCGCTCGACGTGCTGAACGTTTCACGCATCGATCACGGGGTGCGCAGCTTGGAAGATCCCAAACTCGTCGCGCGGCTGCGCGACGAGCAGGTCCCGCTCACCGTTTGCCCGCTCTCGAACGTTAAACTGCGCGTGTGCGACACGCTCGCCGAGCATCCGTTGCGCCGTATGCTCGATGCGGGGCTGCTCGTGACGGTCAACTCCGACGATCCGGCGTATTTCGGCGGCTACGTCGGTGAAAACTACGAGGCGGTGCAGGACGCACTGGCGCTCGAACCGGCGACGCTCGTGGGTCTGGCCCGCAACAGTTTCACGGCGTCGTTCTTGGATGCCGAAGCGCGCGCGCGCTATCTTGCGCGCGTCGACGACGTCGGGAACTCGGCGAGCGGATCGTGAAGGTTCATGCTCGCCTGGCCGAACTCGCCGCGCTCGGCGCGGGCGCGGACGGCATCGATCGGGCGCTCTTCACCCCCGCCGACCACGCCGCGCGCCGGCGCTTCGCCGATTGGGCTCGCGACGCCGGGCTTTCGGTCGAACAGGACCGGGCGGGCAACGTGTTCGCCCGGCTGGCGGGCACGGCGGAGTTGCCGCCGATTGTCTGCGGCTCGCATCTCGACACGGTCAAGGGCGGCGGCGCATATGACGGGGCGTTGGGCGTCGTCGGGGGGCTCGAAGCGCTGGAGCGAATCGCCGCGGCCGGCGCGGTGACGCGGCGTCCGCTCGAGGTCGTGGCCTGGGCCGGCGAGGAAGGCAGCCGCTTTCCGCTGGGCTGTTTGGGGAGCTCGGCGTACGCACGACTTACGTCGTACGCGGACATCGAAGCTTTGGTCGCCGACGACGGTCAGACGTTCGCCCAAGCACTGGGCGGCCCTCATGGCTTGCTCGCCGGCGTCCCGCTGCGCGACGGGTTTCCTGGAGCCGCAGCATATGTCGAACTCCACATCGAGCAGGGCCCGCTGCTGGAACGCGCCCGCCTTCGATTGGGCGTGGTGACCGCGATCGCCGGACAGCGCCGGCTGCGCGTCGAGATCGAAGGCCGGCCGGGGCACGCCGGCACGATTCCGATGTCCGGGCGGGCCGATGCGCTCTGTGCGGCAAGTGAAGTCATCTTGGCCGTGGAGCGGGCCGCGCTCGCCCTCGGCGAGACGGTGGCGACCGTCGGCTGGCTCATCGTCGAACCGAATCAAACCAATATCGTCCCCGGGCGGGTCGCCCTGCGCATCGATGCCCGCTCGGTCGACGACGCGCACATAGCGGAGGTCGAACGCCGCGCGCGGGCAGCCGCGGCGGATGCTGCCGAACGGCGCGGCACGTCGGTTGCGGTCGAACTCATCGAACGGCGGGCCGCCGTGCCCATGGAGCCGCGGATGCGCGCGATTGCGGCGCGTGCCTGCGAGCGGCTGGTCGCCGAGACACTCGAGTTGCCGAGCGGCGCCGGCCACGACGCGATGTGTCTGGCGCAGGTCGTGCCGACGGCGATGATTTTCGTGCCCAGTATCGGCGGACACAGTCACGTCGCGCGGGAAAAGACTGCCCCACAAGATCTCGAACTCGGCATCGAAGCGCTTGCGGCGGCACTGCTTTTGGTTGATGCCGAGTCTCCATTCGAGCGCTGAAAAGAGGCGAAGACGGGTGTTGTTCTTCATTTGCGGGTCGGCTTTACGCGGCCAACCCGATCACGGCAGTCTGGGCGCCGCGGCATTCGTGCGCGAAACGCAAACGAAGCCCAACTATCGCCTGCATTCCGTGGAAGACAAACATCCTGGAATTTACGAGGTGCCCAACGGCGGCGTCGCCCTCAAGGGCGAGGTCTATGAGATAAGCGATGAGCAGCACGCGCGGCTGATCGCCGGCGAGCCGTCGAATTTGTACGAGGCGCCGATCGAACTCGACGACGGCACGCGCGTGTCGGCGATGTTCTATCCGCGCGATCTCATCGAGTCGCGCGGCTACGCCGACATCTCACACTACGGCGGCTGGGCGGCATTCAAGGCCGCGCGCCCGTAAGTCAACGCCGGCGGCGGACGCGCGCCGCTTCGGCTGAGCGCTGCGGTTCGACGGCCGGAGCGTCCCTGAAACCGATGCGGGGCGGTTCACCAGTTCGCTGCCGAGATAAACGTTACAATATCGTAGGGTATCGCCGAAGTATCACACGAACGCGCACGGAAACGCCGATGATGGGAGCGGAGGTATAACGCGCGATGCTCTTCGTCACATGCCTACGCTGCCATCGGACGTTCGGACGCCTCGTGGGCAGTTCCCATTCCTATCTGTGCCCCCTTTGCGCTGCCGAGGAAGCCTGGCGTACGTCGACGGTCGTGCCGCCCCCGCCGCGGCCGAAAGTCTAAATTCCCCTCGGGCCGACGACCAAATCTGACAAAATGGGCCGGGGTTGCCGCGCGCGTCGAATTTGCGCGATGCGCTTCGTCGCCGGCCTCATCCGCGCTTCACGCTGCGGAAACTGATGGGAAGATGCCCCGACGGGTTCACGTCGCCGAACAGGATCCGCGCGATGGCTTGGCCGCCGTGCCGGCGGGGATACCACATCGCCCGATTGCCGTTCGGGTGAAGGCGACGTATGCTTTTATCGCTTAGCGAGGAAAGAAGCATGCGTGCCGCTCGCTCGCGCCCGACCATTAGGACTAGCTGCCGCGATAGGTCGAATAGCCCCACGGCGAAAGCAGCAGCGGCACGTGGCAGCGCTCCGCGTTGGCGGAGAGGATGAAACGCACCGGGACGTCGTCGTAGAACGCGGCAACGCCGAGCCGCGCGAAGTACGGCCCGGCGGCAAAAACGAGTTCGTACGTTCCCGGCGGCAGATCCGCGATCGGCTTGTCGGTGCGGCCGTCAGCATTCGTAACGAACTGCGCGAGCAGCGCGCGCGCAGAGCCGCGGAGCACGTAAAGCGCGACGGCGATTCCGGCGGCGGGCACCCCGCGCGCCGTGTCGAGGACATGCGTCGACAAGGTCATCGCGCCGGCGCCCCTTCCGCGATCCACGCGCCCAGGTCTTGCCGTTCGGCGTCGGTGATGTGGGTAACGTTGCCGATCGGCATCGCATGCGATGCAACGGCCTGTGCCGCGATGCGCTGCGCGTTGCCGGCGATGTTTTCGCGCGTGTCGAGCAGCACGCCCGCAGGCGCGATGGCGAAACCCGGTTGCGTCGGATGCGCGGCGTGGCAGACCGCGCATCGCACCGCGATGATCGGTTCGATGGCGGTGAACGCGATCGGAGTCGGGTTGCCGCCGGCCGTTGCCGGCGCGCTTCGCGGCGCGACGACGAATGCCGTCACGAACAGCAGCAGCGCTGCGGTGACGGGCAGCCACGGCACGTACCGCTTCTTGTCGCCCAGCACGAAGAACTGGCGCACGAGCACACCGGCCAGGCTGATCGCCGCAAGCACCAGCCAGCCGGACGAACTCGCATACGTCATCGGAAAATGATTGCTGATCATCGTGAAGAGCACGGGAAACGTGAAGTACGTGTTGTGGACGGAACGGATCTTGCCGTTGATGCCGGGCGTCGGATCGGGCTCTTGCCCGGCGCGGATTTGCGCGAGCATCGCCCGCTGTCCCGGGATGATGACGAAAAAAACGTTGGCGACCATCATCGTCCCGATCATCGCGCCCACGTGGATGTAGGCCGCGCGCGCACCGAAAACGTGGAACAGTCCGTAGTCCGCCGCCAAGACGAACGCACATACCAGGCCGGCTAAGAGCGGCGGGTTGCGGCCGAATGCACGGCACAGCGCATCGTACACGAACCAGCCGGCGACGAGGGTTCCGATACTGATCCCGACGGCTTCGGGCGGGGTCAGATCGAGCACGCTCTTGTCGATGAGGAACGTGCCCGCCGCCGACCAGTAGACGATCGCCAGCAGCGCGATCCCGGACAGCCAAGTCGAGTAGGCTTCCCACTTGAACCAATGCAGATCCCCGGTGAGCGGTTCGTTCTTTGGCCCGGTCAAGAACTTCTGGTTGTGATAGAAGCCGCCGCCGTGCACCGACCACAGTTCGCCGTACACGCCGTTGCGCGCGTCGCCGGGATCGTTCGGCGGTTTGAGATGGTTGTCGAGCCAGACGAAATACAGCGAGGCACCGATCCAGCCGATGCCGGCGATCATGTGCGACCAGCGGACGACGAGGTTGAGCCAATCGAGCGTGTATGCCATGCTATGCCGCCAGCAAACCGGTCAAGCGCAGTCGCGCGATCTTCTCGATCTCGGCGAGCGCCGCGGCGATCTCGGTCGCCGGATCGTTGCGCGTGCGCGCCCGCAGCCCGGCGACGATCGCGCCGTGTTTGTTTTCCCGCACGCAGATGACGAACGGAAAACCGAACCGCGCCGTGTATGCGGCGTTGAGCGTGGCGAACATCGCTGCTTCTTCGGGCTGGAGTCGATCCAGCCCGGCCGCGGCTTGTTCGCCGGCAGATGCCGGTGAAAGCGCACCCGCGCGAGCGGCGTGTCCGACCAGATCGGGGTGCGCACGAATGAGCGCGAGCCGTTCGTCGAGCGGGGCGGCGGCGACCGCGGCGCACATCGCGGCGTGCAGCGCGGCGATATCGGCGAACGGCCGGCTGGGCCACGTGCGCACGGCGACCCACGGGGAGTCCTCGAAGATGAACCCCAGCGCATTGACGAACGTGGCTTCGTCGGCGGCGTTGAGGTCGTCGAGCGTCATGAGGGGCTGCTCATCGGGAAACTCCTAATCCGCGACGCGGCGCTCGTCGCCACGTTCGATGCCCAGGGGCGCGAGATCGCGGGCGGTTCGGTCTTTATCGTGGACAACGCCATCGCCGCCGTCGGGCCGGCAGCCGAGCTGCCGCAGCACGCCGACCGGGTGATCGACGCGCGCAACCTCACGATCCTCCCGGGCTTGGTGAATACGCACCATCACTTCACGCAAACGCTCACGCGGGCGCTGCCGCAGGCGCAGGACGCGGGACTCTTCGATTGGCTCGTGGCGTTGTATCCGATCTGGGCGCGCATCGACGCGCGCGCCGTCCGCGCGAGCACGGCGGTTGCGATTGCCGAGCTGATGCTGTCGGGCTGCACTACCGCCAGCGACCACACGTACCTTTGGCCGCCCGGTACATCGCTCGACGATCAGATCGAGGTGGCCCGTGCGTTCGGTCTGCGTTTCCACGCCGCGCGCGGTTCGATGTCGATCGGTCAATCGCACGGCGGGCTGCCTCCCGATAGCGTGGTCGAGAACGAAGCGGCGATCTTACGCGATTCGCAGCGGCTCATCGAAACCCATCACGACCGCGAACGCTTCGCGATGACGCGGATCGTGCTCGCGCCGTGTTCGCCATTCTCCGTGTCCCGCGACGTGATGCGTGAGAGCGCGGCGCTCGCGCGCAGCTACGGCGTTCACCTGCACACCCACTTGTGCGAGACGCTCGACGAGGAACGCTTTTGTTTGGAGCGCTACGGGAGGCGGCCCGTCGAACTGGCCGAGGATCTCGGCTGGGTCGGGCCCGATGTTTGGTTTGCCCACATGGTGCACCCCGCGCCCGCGGAAATCGAACGGTTGGGCCGCACGCGAACCGGCGCCGCTCACTGCCCGAATTCCAACCTGCGCCTGGGTTCGGGGATCGCGCCGCTGGGCGCGATGGCGGCAGCCGGGATGCGGCTGGGCCTGGGCGTCGACGGATCGGCTTCGAACGACGCGTCGCATATGCTGGCTGAGGTGCGCGCCGCGATGCTGCTTGCGCGGGCCGGCGGCAACCCCGGCGCGCTCAGCGCGCGCGCCGCGTTGCGCTTGGCGACGCGCGGCGGGGCCGCGGTCCTCGGCCGCGACGACATCGGCGCGCTCGCACCGGGGATGGCGGCCGATCTGATCGGCGTGCGGCTCGACACGCTGGCCATGGCCGGCGCGGCGGTTCACGACCCGCTCGCGGCCCTCGCCTTTACGGCGTCCGCGGGCGTGGACCTGAGCGTCATCGATGGGCGGGTGCGCGTCGAGCACGGCCTGCTCGTCGGCGTCGACGTTCCGGCGCTCGTCGCCGAGCATAACGCGTGCGCGCGACGACTGTTAACGTGAGCCAAAACCGGCGCGGCGCAGCGTGCGGCTTACCGGAATATGCGGGCGAAAGATGGAAGGCGAGCCGTCCGATGCGGGAGTTTACGGCTACCGGCGAGCAGGCGATCCACGATATTGCGCGGCGCCACGGGTTCAGCCCCGACGCCGTCGCGTGCATGCTGCGTGCGGTGCTGGCCGGCCGGGGCCGGATGGCGCAATTCAGTCATCCCGAGTTCAGCGGTTCGGGGCAATGGATGCGCGGCGGGATGACGATGATCTCCGACATGTTCGACGCGACGCTCAAGGCGCGCGTCGAGCGCCTGTGCGATGAATTGTCGCGCCTGATCGCCGGCGACGCCGGCATCGTCGAGCCCACGCGCTCGCGCGGCGCCGGGGCCGAGCCCGCGGCCTCGATCCGGTTCGATGCACCGTCGGCGGGCGGCGGATGGTGGCCGGCGGAGTTCGGTCATCCCAATAGCGCCGGCGCGCAGAACGACATGCGGTATGCCTATTTCGCCGGGCCGCGGCGCCTCGCCATCGACCTCGGCGGGAGTGTGACGGTGTACGACACGCTCGACCATCGCATCGGCGGCGTCGCGCAAACGCAGTCCGGCTCGCGGTCGTTCACGTTCACCAGTCAGCACGGGGTCGTGGACGTCGCGGTTCTACCGAAGATTGCGCCCCAGGCCGAAGCACAGCAGGCTCCGGGGCCGGCTTCTCCCGTCGCGTCCCAACGAAAAGCGCAGGCCGAAGCCGACGTCGTCGGCACGATCGAAAAGCTCGCCGAGTTGCATCGCAAAGGCATTCTGACGGAGTCCGAGTTCTCAGCCAAGAAGGCCGAATTGTTGAGCCGGCTTTAGCGGCTGCCGCCGCAAGCCGCCCGTCGTGTTTGGGCTTCGCCCAAGCCGCCCTAACCTGACCATCCGCCCGACAAGGCGGACAACCTGCTAGGATACAGCGGCTGACCCGCCGCACGTCGAAGGCCGTCTCGGCATGACCGAAGGCTTTCTCGTCCGCCAGCGCTTGGATGCGACGCGCATCGATGACGTCGGCGCCGCCGTCGCGCGAGCCTTCGCCCAGGCCGGCGCGCGCGAGCGTATCGCGCCGGGCACATCGATCGCGATTACGGCCGGCAGCCGCGGCATCGACAAAATCGTCGCGGTCCTCGCCGCGGTCGTCGCGCAAGTGCGGCGCTGCGGCGGCGTTCCGTTCATCACCACGGCGATGGGTTCGCACGGCGGAGCCACGGCCGCCGGGCAGCGCGATGTACTCACCGGTTACGGCATCACCGAAGCTGCCGTCGGCTGCGAGATCCGCGCGTCGATGAACGTCGTATCGCTCGGGCGTGCGGCCGGCGGTGATGAGGTGTTCTTCGATCGCGACGCCGCTGACGCCGGCGGCATCGTCGTCGTCGGGCGGGTGAAACCGCACTCGATCCTGATCGGCGATTTGGGCAGCGGCTTGCTTAAAATGGCGGCGATTGGCCTCGGAAATCAGCGGGGCGCCGACGCGATTCACGTCGCGGGGGTGCAAGAACAGCTCGTTCCTCGCGCGCGCCACGTGCTCGCGCACGCGCCCATCGCCTTCGGGGTCGCGCTCGCCGAGAACCCGCGTGACGAACTCGCGCTCGTGCGCGGCGTCGTGCCGGCCGACTTCGAGACAGCCGACCGCGAACTGCTGGCGTACGTCCGTGCGCGCTCGCCGGCATTGCCGTTCGATCCGCTCGACGTCCTCATCGTCGACTACATCGGCAAGGACATCTCGGGCGCCGGCATGGATCCCAATGTCATCGGCATGTGGCGCCGCAACGGCGGCGCGCCGGACCGCCGAATCGGGCGTATCGTCGCGCTCGATCTCACCCCGCAATCGCACGGCAATGCGACCGGCGTCGGAATGGCCGACATCATTACCGAAGGGCTGCGCGCCAAGATCGACCTGCGGGCGACGTATACGAACGCGATCACCAGCAACTTTCTTTCCGGCGCGAAAGTGCCGCTGACCGTCGGCGGCGCACGCGAAGCAATCGACCTTGCGTGTCGGCCGTTCGCGCCGGACCGCTTGCGCTGCGTGCGCGTGCGCGACACGGCGCACCTCGAATACTTGCTCGTCTCACCCGCTTTATTGGAGACCGCGGGTGCCGGCGAAACGCTCGAACGCTTGGAGCGAGATCCATTCGCGTTCGACGCCGGCAATGAGGTTTGGGCCGCGCATGCGTAGCCGCGCGCGCTTTTTGACCCGTGGTTCACAGCGTCAAGACGCGCGCCTGCCGGACCGATGCCGTGCACGTCTGCACGCATGATGCCGCGGGGAATGCCGCGCCGCTGCGCGTCTAGGGAATGTATCGCTCGCGCCGGAGTTCGGCGAACAGCTCGCGATAGCACGTTTCGCTATCGATGCAGTCGTGAAAGCCCGCCTGCCGGATTTTGATCGTGCTTTGAACCAAATCGTAGCTCGTATTGAATTGCGCGTCGGCGAACGGCCAGCTGGCGACGTCGCGATAGGCGATGGGGCGCAGGCCGTGGCGGGCGACGATGGTGTTCCAGACCGGCTCCTTGTCCGCCATGTGCGCCGCAAGCGACATCGGTTGTACGCCGGCGTACGGCATCTCGAATTCGTCGGCGAACATCGGAAAGAGATACTCCCAGCGGTACTGATCACCGTTGGTGACGTTGAACGTTTCATCGGCCGCCGCGGGAGACGTCGCGGCCCACTCCGTCGCGCGCGCCAGCAGTTGTGCGTCCGTCGCTTGCGTGAGCGCGGCGATCGACGTCCGCGTACCCGGAAATCGTAAGGGCAGGCGCAGCTCACGTGAGACCGCCGCGTACACGGCGACCGCCAGCAGCAGGTTCATGGGATTGCCGAACGCGATCCCAAGCATCGCGTCGGGCCGCAAAATCGTGAAGTGCCAACGCGCGTTCGCGGCGCGCTCGCGCAGCAAGTCTTCCTGATCGTAGTAGAAATTCGGCCCGAGCAGGCGCGGATCGCTCTCTTTGGCCGGCGTTTTGTAGGGACCCAGGTGCGCGCCGTAGGCTTTTCCGCCTTGATAGAGGGTGACATGCTCGAGCGGCGCATTCGCGCTTTCGAGTGCGTCGAGCGTGTTGCGCAGCAGCGCGAGGTTCACGGCACTCGACCGGGCCGGATCCGCGTGTTCCTGATAGGCTGCGAAAATGAGATGCGTGGTGTCCGCAGCGACCGCCAGGCCGCGCCGTGCCGCATCCGCGTCGAGCAGATCGATCGTCAGCTCGTCGCCGTCCAGAATCGGCAGCCGGCGCGCGACCCCGCGAACGTGCCAGTCCGCTCGTGATTGCAAATAGGCGTAGACGTTGCGGCCGATGACGCCTTGCGTACCGGCGACGAGGCCGACATACCCCCGTCCATAGTTCGCCGCCAAGGGTCCTACCCCAGAATCAGCCATTCGTTTGTGAGCGCTCCGTTCGTGATGTGGTAAATTTCAATGAGCTTGGTGTTGCAGCCGCCGGTTACCACGGGGTGGTTGATGACGAGGGCCTCCGCCTCGGCCCGGCGCGCAACGAAGCCCGAGCGCGGCGAGCGCGCCGAGAATGTTCGAAGCGATTCACTTGCGCGGACCTCCCAGGGCCTACGTGAGCCGCGAACGTCGTATCGCCCTTGCGAGCCCTCGTCCCCGTGCTTGCAATGTGACCGGAAATGATTCGATGGTGCCGAGATTTCAAACGAAAATTGCGTCGGTCGCCAAAGGATCCGCGACGACGGGAGATTTCGATGAGGTTCTCGTTGCGAAAAATCTCGATGTCTCCTGCCTTCGGAAGTCCCGCTCGCCGATCGCGGTCGGACGGCTCCGAAGATACGTCAAATGTCGGTGCGATCCCGAGCCGCCCGTCGTCACGTGTCGGGAAAAACCCGGCACATTTCCCGTGGATTCCGCTCCGCGCGATCCTTCGCGCGTTTGGGCTTCGCCAAGCCGGAGGGTGTACCGAGCGAAGCCGAGGCACGCATCCTGTGGTGGTTTGTGCGACAAGTCGGATCAATTCCTATGTTTAGCTAGGCTAATAGGTTGCGGAAAAACTCGCTGTGTCCGGATCGGGTCCGAACAGGCGGGTTCGAGACGGCGGGGGAGATTTTTCGCAGCCTGCTCGACTTCCTCACTTTCGCGAACGCTGCGTTAGCGCTACGCTGGTTCTGCCGCCATGTCGCGCCCGACGGTACTCCGGCACCGAGGCGGCGGAGCTCACCAAGCAGGGAACGCCTCGGCCCTTTTCTCGCGGCAGCACGGAAGGAACGATCGTATGGCGATCACGCAGACGCAGATCCTGGCGGCGGCGAATCTCGCAAACATCGCCTATCTCGACGAAGACGAGCCGGCAAATCAAAAGACCGACATCGCCAACGCGCTCAATGCGCTGGCAGGCGATGCGAACGGACCCTGGACGCTCACCTGGGGACCCGCCAATAACGACGGCGTCCTCGCGTTCGTCGCACGGGGCGCTGACGGCACGTACGCGCTGGCGTTTCGCGGCAGTCTCAGCGACGACGACGCGGAAGGCTTCTTCAATAATTGGTTGGACGACGTCTCGGGTTTGATTCTCGTTCCGTGGCTCTATCCGCAGAGCGCCGGCGCGAACATCTCCTCGGGCATGAATGCCGCTTTGGCACTCGTTATCGGGCTAACCGATCCGGTGACCGATCTGAGCTTGTTGGACTATCTGCGCGGCGTTGCCGGCCGGTCCGGCGGCGCCATCGAACTCGCCGTCACGGGTCATAGTCTCGGCGGCGCGTTGACGCCGCTCGCGGCGGCGTGGCTCGCCGATCAGCTGCCCAACGTGCCGGTCGTCGAGGCCACGATCGCGCCGTTCACGTTCGCCGCTCCGACCGTCGGCGATGCCAAGTTCAGCGCGCTCTTCAACGGCCTTTTCTCCGCACGCGCGTACGGCTGCGTCAACACGCAGGACGTCGTCCCGATGGCTTGGACGGACGTGCAAGGCATCATCGACTCTTTCGGTCCAAACGGTGAAACGCTGAGCGATTACAGTTATGCGCTCTGGATTGCCGCCGAGGGCGTCAAGATCGCCGTTGCCCATGACTACGCCGCGCTGACCTACGCGATCGTCGACGCGTTCGCGGGTCCGGCGATCGCGGCGGGCAACGACTGGCCGACCGAGGCAAAAATCCAGCACTCCATGGCCAACGTGTACTTGCCTCACGTGACGACGCGGACCGCGTCGTCGGCGTCGCCCACTTAGTCTCTAGAGCACGACAGCCGTGGCGCTCGTCACGCGTTCGCGCGCGCGTTCGATCGCGTGCAGGACGCGTTCGGGGGTCATCGGCAGGTCGTTGAGCCAGGCGCCGGTGGCATCGTGGATCGCCGCGGCGACGGCGGGCGCGAACGGAACGAGCGGCATCTCCGACATCCCGCGGGCACCGTAGGGCCCCTGCGGGTCGGCAAGTTCCAGAATGACCGGATAGATCTCGGTCGGCATGTCGAGCGCCGTCGGCAGCAGATACGAACTGAAGTGCGACGTGAGAATCGTCCCTTCGCAAACGATGAAGTTTTCCGTCAAGGCATAGCCGACGGCTTGCGCGAGGCAGCCTTCGATCTGACCTTCGACTTGCTGACGGTTGATCGCGCGGCCGACGTCGTGCACGCTGATGATGCGCAGCACCCGCGTGAGGCCCGTGCTGATGTCGACTTCGACCTCGACGGCTTGCGCGGCATAGCCGTAGCAGTAGTTCGGATCGCCGGCACCGGTCACGCGATCGAGCGGCGTCGTGGCTTTGGGGCGAAACTGCACGGTCGCGCTGGTCCCGCGCCCGGCGCGAAAGTTCGCTTGGGCGGCCGCCGCCGCATCGTGCACCGCGCGTCCGGCCATGAACGTCAAGCGCGACGCGGAGGCCGAACCGGCGTTGGGTGCTTGCGCGCTATCGCCGCTGACGAGCGCGACCGCCGTCAGCGGCAAACCGAGCCGTTCGGCGGCGATTTGGCGCACGATGAGCGACACGCCCTGTCCCACGTCGGCGACGCCGATCCGAAGAACGCCCCGTTCGATGCGCTCGGTGCCGATCAATTCGACCGTCGCCGTAGCTTGTTCGGGAAAGCCGAACGAATAACCGACGTTCTTGATGCCGCTCGCGATGCCGATCCCGCGCCGTTTCGCCGACGCCGCCTCGGGTGGGCGGCGCGTGCCGAAACGCGCACGCGCTTCGGCCGCGCAGCGGTCGAGGACCGGCACGGCGCTCACGCCCGGCGGCAACACGTTGCGTGTCGGCTCGGTGTCGCCCTCGCGGTACAGATTCTTGCGCCGAATCTCGACCGGATCGATGTCGAGCGTCGCGGCAATCCGTGCGATCATCGATTCGGCGGCCCAATGCGCCTGCGGCGCGCCGAAACCGCGAAACGCGCCGCTGGGAATGTTGTTGGTGTACGTTACGTACGCGTCGGTGGCGACGTTGGGCACGCGATACGGTCCCTGCGCGAAGACGGCTGCGCACTTGATGACTTCCGCGCTCGTCGATGCGTACGCGCCGCCGTCCGCGACGCTTCGCGTCCGGACCGCGACGATCGTTCCGTCGCGTTTGGCGCCCCAGCGCGCGGTGATATGAAAGGGGTGGCGTTTGTGGTGCCCGGCGATGACTTCTTCACGATTCCAAATCAGCGCCGTCGGACGCTTGAGTTTCCAGGTCGCGAGCGCGACAAGCGCGGCAACCGAGAGATCCTCGCGGCCGCCGAATGCGCCGCCGATCTTGGCATAGCGCACGATGAGTTCAGCGTCGGCGAGACCGACGATCGCCGCGAGCTGGCGCCGGTCCTCGTGCAGCCATTGGCCGGCAGTTTCGATCACGAGTGCGTCGCCCTCGTAATACGCGATCGCGGCATCGGGCTGGAGGTACGCGTGCTCCTGCCACGAGGTGGTGAACGTTTCCTCGAGCACCACGTCGGCTTCGGCGAAGGCGCGCTCGACGTCGCCTTTGCGGACGGCTTGATGAAACAGCACGTTCGTTTTGCGCGCCGGATGCACGAGCGGCGCTCCCGGCAGCAGCGCGTCGAGCGCGCTTGTTACCGCGGGCAAATCGTCGTAGGCGACATCGACGAGCGCCGCGCCGGCGGTCGCGATCTGCGGCGTGGTCGCGACGACGAGCGCGACGCGATCGCCCGTGTAGCGGACGCGTTCGCCGCACAAGACTTCCTGATCGCTTTCGATGAGACCGTATGAGTTGTGGGGTACGTCGGCGGCGGTGAGAACGGCGACCACGCCGGACAGCGCTCGCGCTCGCGCCGCATCGACGGCGATGATGCGCGCATGCACGCGTCGCGCGAAGACCGCTTTGGCGTGGAGCATGTCGGGCCGAACGAGATCGGCGGGATAGCGTGCGGCGCCGGTAACTTTGTCGCGCGCGTCGGGCCGAGCAGGTGACGCACCGATGAGCGTCATGCGTGCGTCTCGCGCGCGGCTTCGCGTCCGGGCCTCGGAACCGCTTCGCTTGCCGTCGCGGTCTGGGCCGCGGCGCTCATCGCGTCGAGGATCTTGCGATAGCCCGTGCAACGGCAGATGTTGCCGCTGATCGCAGCCTGCTGTTCGGTGAGGCTCGGCGCACGCCGTTCCTCCAGCAGCTTCGCGCCCGCCATGAGCATTCCGGGGATGCAGAAGCCGCACTGGACCGCGCCGCAATCGATATACGCTTGCTGCAGCGGGTGCAGCATGTCGCCGTTCGCGAGGCCTTCGATCGTCGTGACCTGGGCGCCGTGCGCCTGCGCCGCCGGTACCAGGCACGACATCACCGCTGCGCCGTCGAGCCACACCGTGCACGCCCCGCATTCGCCTTCGGCGCAGCCTTCTTTGGTGCCGGCAAGCCCGTCGTCGCGCAACGCGCCGAGCAGCGTTTTCGATTCGGCGCCGGCGAGGGTTCTGGGTTTGCCGTTGATCGTCGCTTCGACCGCACCCGCGAATGGGGCGGTCAACCGCGGCTGGGCCGGGACGAGCGTCTGCAACAGGATCGGGCGGGCGGGGAAGCCGTCCGCTTCGCGCCCGTCGGCCAGCCGCTCGAGACCCTGTGTCATGAGCGCGCTCAAGGTCGTCAGCCGATAGGCGGCCGAACCGCGAATGTCACCGATGGGTGCGGCGTCGCCCGCGGCGGCCTCCGCCGCGGCGGCGATCGTTCGCGTATCGAGCGAACGTCCGATTAGCTCGGCTTCTGCAAATCGGGCCCGCACGATGGTCGGCGCCAAGCAGCCGAGCGCGATGCGGGCGCCGGCGACCCGGCCGTCTGCTTCGAAAGCGAGGACGAACGCCACGTTGATGACGGAGATTGCCTGGGCCCGCCGCAAGCCGAGTTTGAGGAACAGTCCGCGCCGGCCGCCGCCAAGCGCCGTGAACCGAATCTCGCGAATGAGTTCGTCTGCTCGAAGCGCGGTGCGCCGGAAGCCGGTAAAGAAATCAGCGATCGGAAGGACGCGCTCGCCGCACGCGCTCGTGAGCACGAGCGTGGCGTCGAGCGCGGTCAGCGGTGCGATCGTGTCGTTCGCCGGCGAAGCGGTCACGAGATTGCCGGCGATCGTCGCGCGCGCGCGAATTTGCGGCGCGCCGACCTCGATGCACGCTTGGGCGAGCGGCAGCGCTGCGATGCGAACAAATGGAGCGGCCAGAACGTCGTTGTGTGTGGCCAGCCCGCCGATCGCGACGGTCGTGCCGTCCGAGCGCACGTACTTGAGCTCGCGCACGCCGGAAATATCGATCAGCGTCCGCGTTTGCTTGACGCCGCGCTGCAGCTCGACCAGTACGTCCGTACCGCCGGCAACGACGCGCGCTTCGCTTCCGCGCTCGGCAAGGACTCGCATGGTCTGCGCCAGACTCAGCGGGCGAATCAGGTTATCCCACATCTGCAGTCATTCTCGGAGGTGCGGAAGCGCTCTTGCGCCCATGGGCCCGTTCGCGCTATCCTCGATACTTCTTTTGGTGGGGGTAGCTTGGAAGAGTCGTCGCTCGGCGCACCCGTTTCGGCGCCGCTTTCGCGTATGGAAGCGCTCATCGAAGCCAATCGATGCTTGAACTGTTACGATGCCCCGTGCATCAGCGCGTGTCCGACGAGCATCGACATCCCCGCGTTCGTCAAAAAAATTGCGACCGGCAACATGCTCGGCAGCGCGCGCACCATCCTCACCGCCAATCCGCTGGGTGCGAGCTGCGCGCGCGTTTGTCCGACCGATGAACTCTGCGAAGGCGCGTGCGTGTACTCCGCCGATGCGACACCGATCCGCATCGGCGATTTGCAGCGCTACGCACTTGATTGGCTCATGACCAACGACCGCGAATTGTTCGTCGCCGGACCGGCGACCGGCAAGCGCGTGGCGATCGTCGGCGCTGGACCGGCGGGCTTGGCGGCGGCGCGCGAGCTCGCTCGCGCCGGCCACGCCGTCACGCTCTTCGAGCGGCGCCCCGAAGCCGGCGGACTGAACATCTACGGCATCGTTCCGTTCCGCTTGCCCGTGGACGTCGCGCGTTGGGAAACCGCGCAAGTCGCTCGGCTGGGCGTCGAGATTCGCACCGGTATCGACGTTGGAGGCTTTGACGTCTCGCCCGACGAGCTGCTCGGAGGCTACGATGCGGTCGTCCTCGCGGTCGGGATGGGCGCGGTTCCGGCGTTGGGTATCCCAGGTGAAGAGTTGCGCGGCGTCGAGGATGCGCTCGACGTGATCGAGCGCGCGAAGTTCGGCCGGCCGGTCGCGCTGGGCCAACGCGTCGCGGTCATCGGCGCCGGCAATACCGCGATCGACGCCGCGACCACCTCGCGCCGGCTCGGCGCGGAGTTCGTCACGATGTGGTACCGGCGCGGGCCCGGCGACATGACCGCCTACCCGTTCGAGGTCGCCTTCGCGCGCAGCGAGGGGGTCGCGTTCCGTTTCCACCGGTTACCGCAGCGGATCGACGGCGTCGACGGAGCCGTGACGTCGCTGACCTTCGCCCAAACGATAGTCATCGACGGCGTGCCGCTGGCAGTCCCCGATACGCACGAAACCGTCGAAGTCGACACCGTGATCCGCGCCATCGGCCAGTCGAAACGCACCAAGCTCTTCGCCGACTTCGGCGTCCGTCACGAACGCGGCATCCCCGTCGTCGACGAACATCTGCGCACGTCGAATCCGCGCGTGTATGCCGCGGGCGATTGTATTTTCCGCACGGGCATGACCGACGCGATGGTCGTGGTCGCCGCACAGCAGGGCAAAGACGTGGCGGCGCACGTCGATCGCGCACTACAGCAAGGAGCAGCGGCATAATGGCGGATCTATCCATCGACCTGGCGGGGATCCGTTCACCGAATCCGTTTTGGCTGGCGTCGGCACCGCCGACGAACAGCGGCTATCAAGTCATGCGCGCGTTCAAAGCCGGCTGGGGCGGCGCGGTCTGGAAAACGCTCGGCGATCCGATCGTCAACGTCACCTCGCGCTTCGCCGGAATTGGGTATGGCTCGAGCCGCATGATGGGAATGAACAACATCGAACTCATCACCGATCGTTCGCTCGAAGACAACCTGCGCGAGATCGCGGAATGCAAGGCGGCGTATCCGGATCGCGCGATCGTCGCGTCGCTGATGATGGAGATGAAGCGCGAGCGCTGGCACGCGCTCGTCAACGCGGTGCAGGCGGTGGCCGTCGACGGCTTCGAATTGAATTTCGGCTGTCCGCACGGGATGTCCGAACGCGGGATGGGTTCGGCGGTCGGCCAGGATCCCGAGCTCATCGAGCTGTGCACGCGCTGGGTGGTCGAAGCCGCTCGCGTTCCCGTCATCGTGAAGCTGACGCCCAACATCACCGACGTGCGGGTCGCGGCGCGCGCGGCCCAACGCGGCGGCGCGCATGCCGTCAGCATGATCAACACGATCAACAGTCTCATCGGGGTCGATCTCGACTCGTGGAATCCGGTTCCGCACGTCGATGGTCTCGGTGCGCACGGCGGGTATTGCGGTCCGGCGGTGAAGCCGATTGCCCTCAATATGGTCGCCGACTGCGCGCGCGACGCGCGCGTCGGCATTCCGATCAGCGGCATCGGCGGTATCGCGACCTGGCGCGATGCCGCCGAGTTTCTGCTCATGGGCGCGAGCACCGTGCAAGTCTGCACCGCCGTCATGCATCACGGTTTCGGCATCGTCGAAGACATGATCGACGGCCTTTCGAATTACCTCGACGAGCGCGGCATCGCGTCGGTGCGCGAGATCGTCGGCAAGAGCGTGCCCAAATTCGTCGATTGGAACGACCTCAATCTCGACTACCGCATCGTGGCCAGCATCGATCCGCTGGCCTGCATCAACTGCAACAAGTGCTACATCGCGTGCGAAGACGCCGCCCATCAGTGCATCGAGCGCGTGCGTGATCCGCTGGGCGGCACGACGCTCGTCGTCGACCGTGAGCATTGCGTGGGCTGCAATCTGTGCCAAATGGTGTGCCCGGTCGAGGGTTGCATCACGATGATCCGCACTGACGACGGGGCCAAAGCCACGACTTGGCGCGAGCGCTCGTTAGCCCCGGCGAACTGAAGGCTCCTCGGCCACCGTTTCTCGGGCGGCCGGGCGTATGAGCGATGCAAGCGGCGGGTTCCGCTTAGGCTTTCCGCCGGACCTCATCGCGGGTGCCGTGCAGCGGCCGGCGACGAGGTTTGGGTGATGGTGCGCGGAGAATTTGCGCTAGGTGACCACGCCGAAAACCCGGACGGTGCCGAAAACTCGGACGATCGAGGCCGCGGAGATCCGGTCGCAGCCGATGCCGCTGTACCATACGATCGTGCACAATTGCAGCTGCCATACGTTCGACGACGTGATCTTCGGGCTGATGCGCATCGTTGGAACCGGGATGCGCGACGCCGAACTCAAGGCCAAGGAAGTCGATTTTTTCGGTAGCGGCATCGTCGCTACGACGAATCTCGAGCGCGCGGAAATGTATGCAGCTCGGCTGAGCACGGAAGTCATCAGCGCCAGCGGGACGAGCCTGCGCACTTCCATCCGCCCGGCGGTCTAGCAGGGTCCGACTTCGTCGGACCCGTGGCGTTTGGCGCTGCGCGCCAAGCCGCACCGGCTTTGCCGGTCCGCCGTCGTCGGAATGTCGGGCTGCTGAGTGGTTCGGCGCGGGGCGCAGCCGAGGAGATTTGCGCATTTTCCGGCAATCGGGACGACACCGCTTGGCGCTTGATTCGCCCGGTCGTTGGAGGGGACGCTCATCGGTACTGTAATCCGCGGTGGCACCGTCGTCACCGCCACCGACATCACCCACGCCGACGTCTTGATGGAGGACGGGCGCATCACCGCGCTGGGCACCGCGCTCGATGCAAAACCGCACGCGACGGTCGACGCCACCGGCTGTTACGTTTTTCCCGGGGGGATCGATCCGCACACGCACCTCGACATGCCGTTCGGAGGCACCGTGACCGCCGACGACTTCGCGTCCGGCACGGTCGCCGCGGCGCTGGGCGGCACGACATCGATCGTCGATTTCGCGCTGCACACGAAGGGTGATTCGCTGGCCAACGCGCTCGCGACGTGGAAGAAGAAGGCTGCCGGCAAAGCCGCCATCGACTATGCCTTCCACCTGACGATCGCCGACGGGCGCGACGAGACGATCAACGAGATTCAGGCGATGATCGAGCGCGAAGGCGTGAACTCGTTCAAGGTCTTCATGGCCTACAAGCACATTCTGCAAGTCGACGACGAGACGATTTTCAAAGTCATGCAGGCGACGAAGCGCTTCGGCGGGCTCGTCCAGGTGCATGCCGAGAACGGCGACGTGATCGAGGTGACGACCAAGGACGCGTTGGCCGAAGGGCATACCGAGCCCAAGTGGCATGCGCTTACGCGGCCTGTCGAGCTCGAGGGCGAGGCAACGAATCGCGCCATCCGACTTGCCGAAGTCGCGGGCGCGCCACTCTATGTCGTGCACGTGTCGAGCGCGCTGGCCGCCGACATGATCAGCGACGGCCGCAAACGCGGACTTCCGATCTACGGCGAAACGTGTCCGCAGTACCTCGTGTGTTCCGAAGACGACTACGACCGCCCCGATTTTGCCAGCGCGAACTACGTGATGTCGCCGCCGTTGCGGCCGAAATGGAATCAGAACGTTTTGCTGCGCAAGCTCAAGAATTTCGAGCTGCAGACGTTCGGGTCCGATCATTGCTCGTTCAACAACTGCGGTCAAAAGGAACTGGGCAAGACCGACTTTTCCAAGATCCCCAACGGCGCGCCGACGATCGAGGACCGGTTCGCGATTCTCTGGCACTACGGGTACAACGCCGGCGTCATCGGCCTCAATCATTTCGTATCGCTGGCGTCCACCAACGCCGCGAAGCTGTTCGGTTTGTTCCCCCGCAAGGGCACGATCGCCATCGGCTCCGATGCCGATGTCGTGATCTGGGATCCGTCCGTCGAGCGGACGATCTCGGCGTCCAGTCACCACATGAACGTCGACAACAACATCTTCGAGGGTTTTCACGTGAAGGGTAAGGCACGGCACGTATTCTCGCGCGGGCGCGCGATCGTCACCGACGGGAGCTTCGCCGGCGAAGCCGGCGCGGGCGCATTCGTCAAGTCCGAACCGTTTTTCCCGGTGGCGCTATGACACAGTTCGCGGATCGCGTTTCGATCGGCCTCATTCAGACCCATCACGAGATCGACGGTACCGAGCCCGTTGAGGTCCACAAGAGCCGCTCGATCGAAAAACACGTCAAACTCATCCGCGAAGCGGCGGAACGCGGCGCGAAGATCGTCTGCCTGCAGGAGCTGTTCTACGGGCCCTACTTCGCCACCGAGCAAAACCCCAAGTGGTACGCATCGACCGAACACATCCCCGACGGTCCGACGATTCGCCTGATGCAGGATCTGGCGCGCGAACTCGAGATCGTGCTGATCGTGCCGATCTATGAAGTTACATTCGCCGGCGTTTATTACAACACCGCCGTGGTGATCGACGCCGACGGCACGTACCTGGGCCGCTACCGCAAACACCACCTGCCGCAGGTCGCCGCCGGTCCGCAAGGCTGCGGGTTCTGGGAGAAATTCTACTTCAAACCGGGCAATAGCGGCTATCCCGTGTTCGCGACACGCTATGCGCACGTCGGCGTGTACATTTGCTACGACCGGCACTTCCCCGAAGGCGCGCGCATGCTCGGCCTCGCGGGCGCAGAGATCGTGTTCAATCCCTCGGCGACGACGGCCGGGCTATCGGAATATCTTTGGAAGCTCGAGCAGCCGGCGCACGCCGTCGCCAACGGCTACTACGTCGGCGCGATCAACCGGGTCGGAATCGAGCCGCCTTGGAACATGGGCGAGTTTTACGGCCAATCGTATCTAGTCGATCCGCGCGGACAGTTCGTGGCGATCGGCAGCCGCGATCGTGACGAAGTCGTGATCGGCGAGATGGATCGTTCGCTGATCACCGAGGTGCGCAACACCTGGCAATTCTACCGCGACCGACGCCCTGAAACGTACGCCGCACTGACCGAGGTCTAGCGACTCGACCTCTCCAGGTTTCGTCGCGTTTGCGGTTCGTCGCAAGCTGCCCGTGGCGTTCGGCCCGACGGACTGACTGCTTCGCGTTTTTCGCCCACCCGGCAAGCCGCCCGCGTGTTTCGCCTGATGGCCGGCGGTGTTTTCTCTGCGGCTGCGCCGCAAGGTCGTCTACCGAGCGAAGCCCGCGGCATCGAGCCGGGGGCGCGCATTTATCGCCTTCGCGGCGGTCCAGCTCAATCTCGATCCGTGCTATTCGCGGCGACCAATTCATCGGGCGGCGTGATGGGCAAGATGATCTCGCCGCAGAATCTCACGACCGGCGCTTCGGTGACCGATCTCAAAGCGCGATCCCACAATTTCTCATCCCCTGGATCGTTCCGCATTAGCGAACGCGCAACGTGGGGCACGAATCACCTACACGCGAAATCTGCAAGCTGTCACCGACGTAACGTCGACGGCAATGTGCCGATCCGGCTAAGCTTGGCGGGGTCCTCGGTCGTGTCAGCCGCCCGCGAAGGTTCGACCGATGCGACGGCGCGCACGTTTGCGTCGATCGCATGGCGGTCTGTCGTTCCCACGAGCGCGTATTCGCAGTACGCTGCGATTTAGGTTGCGTCGCTTAAGTCCGGCAGAGATCTTTCGTTTGTCATCGGGTGCGACGGCCTGTTCGAACGCGGTAGGACACGGGCCAAAAGGGCTTTTTCTTGGGACCTTTCGCTAACGCGGAAAGTCCCGGTTCTCCGGACCTTGCGCAGAGCATAGAGCCACTCCCGAACGGAAACACTGTGGGAGTAAATACTTTCGCATCTGCTCGCGCAGGCCGACTCCTCCGATGTTATCGCCGATCACGTTACGACACTTTGGGCGAGAGCAACGACCTTTGCGATGCACGGTCGGTAGTTTCAACTTGACGCTTACTCTATCGTACGTAAAGGCTCGATATGAATGAATCTTTTCGTCGCTGCATGCGGCGGATACCCGTTCGGACCGTGCTCGTCGGATGTCTCGCGCTCGTTCCGGCAGCCTGTGGCGGCGGCGGCAGCAGCGCACCAATCCCTGCGAGTGTTTCTTCTGTTCACACACCGTCGCCGAGTCCAACGGTGAAGCCGTCCGCGACGCCGTCGGCAAGCGCCGTTCCGTCCGCGACGCCGTCGGCAAGCGCCGTTCCGTCCGCGACGCCGTCGGCAAGCGCCGCTCCGTCCGCGACGCCGTCGGCAAGCGCCGTTCCGTCTGACGCGCCGACTGCAAGCGCCGTTCCGTCTGACGCGCCGACTGCAAGCGCCGTTCCGTCTGACGCGCCGACTGCAGCACCGACCGCGACGCCGACTGCAGCACCGACCGCGACGCCGACTGCAGCACCGACCGCAACGCCGACTATCGCACCGACTGCAAGCCCGACGCCAATCCCGAGCGTCGGACCGACAACTGTTCCCGTCACGATCACCGTCCAGAGCAAGCAGCACAACTAACATGAAGGTTCATATGCGCAAACATATCGGTTTCGCGGCGCTGGGCGTAGCGTTTCTCGCCAGCGGCTGCAGCGGCGGCAGCAGCAGCACCTCCGTCGTTCCGGCAGCGGGCAAAACGGTTGCCAAGAATGCAACAACGGTCAAGTCCAAGCTCACGATCAAGATTCCGGTTCGCAAGCACACCGCGTCGGCAAAAGTTTCGCCGAAATACCTCTCGGCGCTGACGGCTGGTCTCTACATCCGTGCGGACGTGCTCGGCGGCATCTCTTCGAGCACGCCGTGGCAAAGTTTCAATGTCACTCCCGTGTTGCCGGCGGCGGGGAACCAACCATCGCCGGTGCTAAGCCAGCAATGTGTCGTCGACTCGACCGGCACGTTCAATACCTGCACGGTGACCGTTACCGCTCCGGCGGTACCGGGCTCGAACGATGAGTTCCAAATCATTGCAACGGACTGGGCACCCACGCCCGCCCAGGCGGCAGTGAGCACGGCGCCGATCGGCTTCATCCTCGAAGCCGTTGACGATACCGGAGCGAACGGCGCGGGCGAACCGATCGCGGCCGGAGCAACGAACGCCATCACGGTCTCGCTCGAAGGCGTCATCGGCCGTTTCAACCCGCCCTCGCCCGTGAGCGTTTGGGCCGCGCCCGGCGCGCCGACGACGTTCCTTGGTTACCTGCAAGCCTTTGACGCCGATTGGTATCCGATCTCCGGTATGCCCGCGGTGTTTGCCAATCCGATCGTCCTAAGCGATTCGCTGGGAGCCAATTCGCCGTTCACATATCCCGCGTCGAACACGTTGACGCCGCCG
>Ga0182013_10001550_pt1 | contig 31307 bp, 23 predicted proteins | sample 612S2MmetaG_FD_120487 | JGI IMG/M metagenome (GOLD analysis project Ga0182013, IMG submission 120487) | Permafrost microbial communities from Stordalen Mire, Sweden - 612S2M metaG | ecosystem: Environmental > Terrestrial > Soil > Wetlands > Permafrost | place: Sweden: Stordalen | collected... | reverse complement strand
AAGGTTCGATTATTTTCCATTGCTCGTCGGTCAAATCAGTCGGATACGTTTGGTTTTGCATCCGCCATGCTCGCAACCCCACTTGGACAAAGACTGTCCAACGGGAGTTTTAAAACACGCTCTTAGGATCACATTATTATTTAACTGATTGTTGTTATTGTCAATGCTATGGCATTAGTCCTTATGGCCTAATGCAACGACATTAGGCCGTTCGGCCTATTTACAGTTTCGAGACAATCAGTAGCATTAGTTTATATCTATGTATGTGACTCGCAAAAGTTCTAGCGTGCTCGGCTTCACGCTCATTGAGCTTCTGGTGGTTATCGCCATTATTGCCATCCTGGCCGCCATGCTGCTGCCAGCATTGACCGCCGCCAAGGAGAAGGCCAAGCGCACGCAATGCTTGGGAAATATGCATCAACTGGGTCTCGCTGCGAACTTATATGCCGGTGATAATCTGGATTATTTGGCGTGGCCAAACTGGGGAACCGATCCGGCTCCCTGTCCGCCGGGATGGTTATATCTAGGCGACCCTTCAAAGAATCCGGGGACCGTTCAATCGGGTGGTCCTATAGTCATTAATAACTGGAGCCAGAATCAAGTGGCCCATCTCAAACAGGGCGTTTACTGGCAATATATGCCCAATGGCAAGTCATTTCTTTGTCCGGCCGATCGCACGCCCTCTTTGACCGACGCTGTTTGGGGGGCAGCGTGTCGAAACATTATCTACTTACATCATGAACGGGGCGGCCGCATTTTTTCCTGCGCCACCAAACAATAGCCAATATGGATATAAGACATGCAAAATCACTCAAGTGTGGAACCCATTGTGCTACTTGCTGTGGGAACCGGATCAAAACCTGAATCCCGGCTGTTATGGCGATGCATCTAGCTATCCTGATAGCTCCGAAGGTCTCGGTCGCCTTCATGTCAAAGGCGGCAATGTTTTAGCGCTCGGAGGCAACACATTATTCATGAGCATCGCCACCTTTCAAAATGAACAGAATCTTACCTCCAAAAACCTTTTGTGGTGGAATCCTAAGACGCCAAACGGACATTGACCTTTAAATTGCATAATACAGTTGAGTCGTTCGCGATATGAACTGTTGGAATATATTCAGTTGCGAATTGTGAACCTATTATTGAGAAATGTGCGGCGGCAATTGCGTTGCCATTCGTCGTGTTTTCATCCACATAAACGCAAAAACTCGCAGCTGCGGCAGGTGCTTGACAGCGATTGGCGGTTTTATTTTAACGCGAATACCAGGGGGAGTATCAATGGGAATGTGAATGCCCTGGCCGGCTCGACGCTGACTCCGGACGACATGATTGGGACGTTGACCATTCAGAGCAACATCACGTTAAGTGGGTTGGTGGTGATGGCAGTGAACCGGACGAACACACGGCGAGCGACGCGTTGGCAAGCGTAGGCGAAACCATCACGACTGGTGGAACCCTGACCGTGACCAATCTCGGGCCCGCACTGCAGGCGGAGGACATGTTCCATTTATTCAACCTCCGGCCAGCAGATTTGTGACGGTGAAAATGCCGCCGATGGAAGCAATGCGTTGGCGAACAATCTGGAAACAACGGGACAGTGGTCGTGGTGTCAACGACTTCGCCGAACTTGATGATGTTTGTGGGAGGCGGCCTGCTGAAGTTAATCGGCGGATCATATGATCTGGCAGTTGCAGGTGCAGATCAATAGTATGGGCCAGGGACATCCAGCGATACACCCGCAACCATCACCTTAAACGCAACGGTGTTGATAGACCGCACAAAAACGCGATGTTAAATCGGCCTGCGAATGAGCTTGGTGGATAAGCATGATGCTCACCCGCCATATTTTTTGCTGCATGTCATCATTTTTTCTTAGGGTTGCATCAGGGACTTCATATGGAGTCGGCAAAACTTAATTTATCGGTGATCGTGGGATTACTTCCGCCGACGTCTGAAGTTGCACCGGGCCAAGCAACCCGGATTTCGGCAAGGGCGAATCCTGGGTGAACGGCTCATACGAACTCCAGGTAAACCGTTCAGCCGGCGGCAAGGCCGCGTCGCCGATCAGGCGGTTCGGCCAGAGGTCCGCCACGCGAATTTCCAGCAGGTTGCGGCCCGGCTGCAATGCACTGGTTACGTCCACGCGAAACGGTGGCTTCCACAGAATGCCAAGGTCATGGCCGTTGAGTTTCACCTGCGCCATCACCTGAACCTCGCCGAGGTCGAGCCAGGTCTCAGACTTTTGCTTTCCCGCTTTGGCCACCGGTTCCCAGTCGAAGATCTTGGTGTAGGTCGCCGTGCCGGAAAAAAATTTCACTCCGGCGTTGGTGGAATCACTCAGAGAAATCAGGTGATCCAGATTGATTTGCTCCGGAGCACCCCACTTGGGTGGAAAGCGCACGTCCCATGCACCTGTGATTTCCTGTGGCGCTGGCACATTTTTGATTTCCGCATGCCGCGTCCTGCCGCTTGCGCTGGTCAGTTCATAATGACCCGGCTGTGACGCAACAATTTCCAGTCGTCCCGCGGCGTCGCAACGGATTTCCGCCGGACGGCTGGCCGCTGGGACCAGCCAGCTCAATTGGATATTATCGTTGCCACCGGCTTGAAAGTATTCCGCTCGAAACTGGTAGTGCCGTCCCGCAACGAGATTGATTTTTCCGGTGTGCGCCTCATTGCCACTGTCCAGACTCCAATGATCAATCACGTTTTTGTCATCAATAAACAGCCGGCAGCCATCGTCGGCGTAGAGGCAAAACGTGTATTCCCCCGATTTCAACGCGGTCAGAATGCCGGTCCAGCGCGCCGACCAGTTGTCGGCCGGCAGCCCGGCTGCCGGAGAACCGCTGTTCCACGCGAAGTTAACCGCCGCATCCGTGCGAACCACCACGGGCGTGCCGCCCAAGTCCGCGTTGGCAAAATATTCTCCGGTCAATCCCCGGACTCCGCCGGCCCCGGTGGTAAGCATTATTTCCGAATTCAGGCTGATGCTATCGGGATCCTGGCCGCTGATCGTGAACGGCTGACCGTCGGCGGTGTATTCCAGCGTCAGGGTTTTCACCGTGCCATAGGCCGGATCATCACCCTGCGCCAATTGACCGACCTGAAAGCCAAGTTCACCACGGTCCACCAACGCCTGCACCCTGGCCCGCACATCGCGAAGGCGCGCCGCATCGCCGGGCACGCCGTAGGCGGCTTTTTGAATTATGATCACCGGCGGCTGGCTCATCGGCACCACCGGCTGACCGTCACGCATAAAACTCACCACGGCATCAAACGGCTTTGCCTGCGGGCGGAAGACCACGAAAACCGATCCGCTCGCTTCGAGGCGCAATGGAATGGAAATGCCGGCCGCAGTTTCCTCATAAGCCGCCAACGGAGACATTTCGCCCGTCTCCGGGTTCCACAATTCGGGCCGCAAACCATTCACCCGAAAATTACATTTTGCCTCCACGGCGGAAGCCGTTTCATTGGCCACAAAATAAATTTCCGCGGCACCGGCCTGGCGGTGAATCCAGTTCAGCCTCACACTTGATGTGAAGTCGGCAGAAGTTTGCAACCCTTCCAACACCGTTTTGAGCGGCTGGCCCCATATCGCCCGCCCCTTGCCCAAGACATGCGTGGTCACCGTTTGACCATCGCAGTCACCCCAAATTTCCGACGCCAATTGGTTCACTTCGGCATCGCATTTTGGAAAATTCGCGAGACTGGGCGAAGCCGTAGGGCGCGGCCCCAGCACCGTGGCACCGGCTGCCACAAGCTGTTTGATTTTTCCGACGAGCCCCGGCGTCATCCAGGTGCGGTTTTCCGGCAACACCAATAACCGGTAACTCATCCCATCCGGCAATACCAGCCGCCCTGCCTTCACGCTCATGCGTGTGATCAACGCTTCGGCGCTGCACTCGTCGAATTTGTAGCCGGCAGGAACTTCGGGTGCCGGCGTGAAATAAGTTTGATCCGGCCATTCGGGACGCAGGTAACAGAGATCGGCGACGAATAAACCCTGTCGCAACATGAACTGGCAGCGGGAAAGATATTCATGCCAGGCGGTGGACATCTCCCACCAAGTCTGGGTGCGTTCATAGTGCAAGCCCCACGGTCCCATCGTTGCGCCGGGAAAGCGGTCGAGATAAGGCTGGTGGGCATAGCGATGAATGACGAAACGGTTGATGCCCTGTGAAAACTCATAGTCACCGAGCGCCTTGATGGTCGCCGGATGAAATTTCCATTGCTCGTTGTCGCCGGAGGTGAACGCCTCCGCGCCGACGATTTTCTTGCCCATGACATGCGCCACCGAGGCCATCTGGCGGCCTTTGGTGAGGTTTTCATTTCCGCCGGTCGCCCAGAATTCAGTCATCGGCTCGTCCGCGCGCTGGGTGTAAGTCGCCTCGTCGCCGAACGGCAGATTGTAGCCTTCAAGCGTCAGGCGCAATCCGTGTTCATGCGCCAGTTCCGCCAAAGCTCCGACATAATTCTCCGCCAGCAATTCGGAAATGGTCTGCTGAAAATCCCAGCGAAACCGGCTGGCCATCGCCGCATCGCCGATGGTGCCGTGAATGTTTCCGCCGGCCACGTCCGGCAAAAACGGGACCGGGTCATAGCCGCGCCGTTTTTGAAACTCCTCGCGAAATTTCGGCGTCCAGTTTTGCGAACCCACTTCCCAACTGTCAATGTGCGTCGCCGAGAACGTCGGGCCCGCCATCGAACCAACACTGCTGAGAAGTTTCCCGATCATGTTCGTGAAATGAACTTCCATCGCCTCCCGGCTGAGTTTGTCGCATTCCAATCCGTTGCCGCCCTTGACCGGCGGGCGCGTGGAAGAACCAGTCGTCGTGTGGCCGATACGCTGGATGATCCATTTGCCGGCGGGAACTTCCCAATTTAGTTTTCCACTCGCATCCAATTTTGACGTCAAGTTGATCACCGCATCGGGAGCGACAACTCCATTTGCCGTTTGAGGAATCGCCAGCACCGCAATGTCGCGGTAGAAATCCTCATGTTTGACCGTGCTGTTAAAAACGTCCTGCCCACGATGGTTGTCCGTGTCCGGCTTCGGCAAAACCAGCGAAAGATTCGTCGGCCCTTCCAAGGTCAAATCCCGCGTGACCAGCATTTGCATGGAAAGCTCCGGCGTGATCCACGGCCCGCTGCTGCCGCACCAACCCGGGCCATTGGTCATGTTGATTTCGAGTCCCAGCCGATGTGCTTCGGAAACGGCAAAACGAAACAACTCCTGCCATTCGGCATTCATGAAATCAGCAGACCCGGGCGGCGGTGCAAAACGTTCCACCACATCCATGATGATCACGCCACCAATGCCGACACGTTGCATCGCCTCAAGATCAGCGGTAATGCCAGCCTTGGTGACATTGCCGTTGTTCCAAAACCAGTAAACCCACGGCCGGGCTGAGGCTGGCGGATTGGTGAATTGCGACGCTAGATCAATTGCCACCAGCGGCAACGAACAAAGTGACAGCACCAAGGCAATCAGGAATTTTACTTTCATATGATTCGCTTTGAAATGGGGTGATTAGATTTGAATCAGCAGACGCAAACCGTTTCCATCTCCAGCAGCAGCCCAAGTTTCTTGATCTTATCGGCAATATGTCCCACGCCGACGGCACAATGATGCGCCGGGCCGTGACTATTCCATTCATTCACAAACCGCCGCGCCCCAATGCTGAACCGGTAGCGGCTGTTGGTGTTGCCAATCTCCAGAATCGGACCGGGCACCGATTCCGCCTCCGCCACTAAAAACTTGAACCGCCCGTCCACCGTCTGCACCACTGACAGCAGTGTCACCGGTCCGTGCTTCACCGACATCTCCACCGACAAACCGCGTCCCACTTTACCATGGTAAACATTGAGCGGGCGAACCTTGGTCTTTCCCTGCGCAATGGCGATGTGTCCCGGCCCATCGTGACCCATCAGCACCACGTCATCCTTGAAATCCAGCGCGTAATACTCCGTGAACGAGCCGCCCGCGCCAAACGCATCCATGATCTTCATGGCCTGGGCGTTTTTCACTTCGTATTCGCCGGCGACGGGAATGCCGCGGGCCGTCAGCAGCGAATTGCCGAGAATAATAGAGCTGATGGCGTCTTCGTTCTCGGGATTGCCGGTGCCTTTGTAATAATAAGCCAGCGAACCCAGATCGTGTTCCTTCACCAGCCGGTCCAGCGCCACCGATGTCCGGGCCGCGTGCTCCAACTCGGCGCGCATACACTCCGCTCCCACTTCAAAAGTTTTATAGAACTCGGCCACGCGCTCCGCTATTTGGGTTCCCGTCACGTCGCGGCGCAACGCCGCCAGTTCATCCACTTCCACCAGTTCCATGTGCCCGCCAAACGTCGCGCAATGCTGGGTCAGATCCGAAACCACATCCAACATGCCGCCGTAATAATGGCCCATCAATCCGAGCCGGTTGTGGGCCATCACACTCGCCACCCGGGCCGCCTCGACCCATGCCTCCACCTCATTCCAACAAATCGGATCGTCCTGCAGGATGCCGGTGATCTGATGGAACGGAATCCGCGCCCGCTGGAAAACGTTGGCCATTTCCGGCACCGCGCACGCGCTGCAATGGGCCAGCCACTCACCCGTCATGGCCGTGCGATCCCGCAGTTGATTAAATGCCGCATAGTCCATCGCCGGCTCCGGGTTGAGATTCAGCACGATGACCGGCACCTTCGCCCGTTGCACCACCGGCAGCACCGTCGCCGACAAGGCATAAGTCGTGACGTAGAGAAAAATTAAATCCACGTCTTCCCGCCGGAAACGGTGCCCCGCCGCAAACGCCTTCGGCACCGAGTCAATCAGCCCCAGGTTCACAATCTCCATCCCCGGCCGCACCAGCTTCTGATGCACCTGCGCCAGATACCCCTCCAGCCGCGCCTGCAATCCGGGAAATTGCGACCAATAGGTCTCCAACCCAATGCCAAACAGGCCAATGCGACAAGTTTTCATTTGTTAAGTTTAATATAAATAACGATTAGGAAAAAGGATCACCGCGCTCAAAATATTCTTAATCGGAGCAAACCTCGGATTTTTGCCGTTGTCCGGCAAATTTCACCCGCCAGTTAATCGGTGGAATGCCCATCCGGTGTTTGAATTGTCTAGACAAATGGGAGGCGGAGGTGAATCCGAGGATTTCGGCGATTTCTTTGACGGATTTAGTGGTGTTAACGAGCAAGCCCTCGGCTTTCTGGATACGTGTATTCAGGTAATGCTGTCCAAGACTTATGCCAACGCGAGCCATAAAACTATGGCGAAGATTCGAGTATCCAACACCCAATTCAGCAGCCAAAGCCGGCAGATCCAGCGGTTCCTGGCAACGCAGGGCAATTAGTGTATGAGCTCGTTGCACCACGTCGTCAATATCCTTGGTGAAACCGCGTTCACTGCGGCGTAAGTGGCCCAGTAAGGCGAGCAGTTGCAGCCCAAGCGTGGAAAGTAAATCTTGATTGGCCATGGCATCCACTCGCGCGAGGCTGTGGCAGCGTTCAAAACAATCGCCAAGTTCATGGATGGTTCCCACCTTCACCACGCTTTGCGCTGATTTAATCAGTCCAATACGTGCGGCCTCGTTGAACACCGGCCCATGGCATTCAATCCAATGCTCAACCCAGCCGGTCTCCTGATTTGGTCGGTAGCGATGCCAAATCCCAGGAAATAAAACCATGACTGTTCCAGACTCGATCGTCTGGGGAGTTGGCTGGGCAGCGCTCTCAAACATGCCGGATCCGGCCGAAATTAGAATGATCTGAAAACTTTGCAGCACTCGGCCTTCGTTCCAGTTGAAATAGTGGTCCAAAGGATGATGACGCGGTGGATAAGGTTTATTGGGGAGGACGTTGGTATATCCCGCCGCCGTGGTCACACACCCCAAAATCGAACTGGCTGGCTGCTTGGGCAAATAAACAAAATAGTCTTTCATGGCAGGTCGGCATTACGCTTCAATAAGCAATGATAGCATTCGGCCAAGTGCGCTTCAATTACACGTCTTCATTACTTTTAGTTGGGGGGATGATGATTTTAATGCGATACTGGATCAAGCGTTGGTGACTTTTGCCCACCAAGCGCTTGGACTGGTGACAGACTTTTTCATTGTATTTGTGCATAGGTCGCAGCGGCGTAAGCATTCAACTAATATCCCACGACGCGGTAGAATTTTTGCTGGTCGCTGGCGGAGGAGTTGGTAAAATTAAATGTTGCTTGTATGGCGACAAAATTGGTTTCAATAGACCATATGGCTGACGTCAGGTTGGTCGTGCTCTGGAGCGTATAGTTTCGGCCGACCACCAAGCTGCCGATGTTCATCATGAATCCTCCCTGTCCCGCCTGAAACATCGCGTCCAAGGCCGCCGGCACCGCTGGAGCGATGCCCGGCGTCCCAAAGACGTTAATTCCCGCGTAACCGCAGTAGCCGTTTTCCGGGGCGGGGCTGGTAAAGTCAAACTTCACGGCGGCCACATTCGTGGCCAGCACGCCATTTGAAGAAGTCAGTGTCACTCGCGTGGCGGAGGACAAGTTGGCGACCACAGAGGGATTGTAGCTGACGCTCGTTAGCATAATGAAGTTCGTGGGGACCGAGACGATGGAATAATAGATGGTGTAAGCCTGCTCATCCCGGCCATTACTAGCCCAGCCGCCGTAAATCGTGATGTTCGTAAGATTAAACCCGTAGGTCGCCGCCGGCAATGTGTAAATAATCGTGGATCCCGCGCTGCTCCCGCCCGGATCAGTGCCGTAGCCGCAAGTCACATAGTTCGTGCTGCAGGTGGCGCCGTATGTCCCGGTTATCAGGCTGATCCCCAAGCTGCCGCCAGCCGTCAGCGAGTTAACGTTCCGTCCGGGCACCTCCTCGCTGAAATCGCCCAAAGCCGTGCTGGGTGAACGGCCGGCAATCAGGCTGCCGTTGGTCACTACCGTCCAACTGGGATAAAAAGTGCCACTGCCGCTACCCGCTTGGTTGGTCGTGGTAATGATTATCGGTGATACGACAGCGACGGGAATTGAGAATGGTGATGAGAACATATAACTGCCGGAACCAATGTTATAGATGGCAGCGCTGTTTGAAACGCCGACATAGTTGACGCCGGAAGAACTGGCTGCCGGCAAACCGCTTTCCGTAATGGCGGCAGCATTCGTGGTGGGCACATGAATCTCCGCCGTGGTATTGGCAGGTATCGTTACATTGAGCGTGATTGTATTATTAGTAAACTGCCACGAAGAAACGATAAGACCTTGAACGGAATCGTAAGCTCCTTGCGCCGAAGTCAGACCACCACCCACCTGCGGACTAATGAGAATCTTGGTAAAACCAGGCTGTAGCACGCCAATTCCAAGGATGCCCGAGTAGGCCCACTCCGCGCAGGTTCCAAAATTTGCGTGGTTGAGGGAATTCATGCCGTCTTGGCTGAGGTTCACCGTGCCGTCGGCATTGACACTGTTCCACAATTCAAAAATGGTGGTGGCACCGAGGCCGATCTCATAGCCCCACGAAGGGTAATCCGTTTTCGCGAGCATCTGGTAGGCAAGGTCGCTGCGGCCAATGCTGGTCAAGGCGGGGAGCAGAAGGTGCGTCGTCACCATGCCCGTGGAGGGATGGCCGCTTTGGGCGCTGACCGCCGCCGCCAGCTTGTTCGTCACCAAGGTGCTTTGGGCCGGCGTGAGCAGGTTGAAAGCAAGCGCCAGCGCGTATCCACCTTCCGAACCTGATCCCACCGTGCCATCGCTGGCGACAAAATTCGACTGAAAGGCCGACCGGATGTTCGTGAAGAGCAGACCATAAGTTGCCGCGTCCGAAGTCTTGCCCAACGCTTGCGCCATCTGCGCCATCATGCCGGCACACCGGGCGTAAAAGGCCGTTGAGATCAGGTTCAAAGGGGTTGAGCCATCCACCGCCACCCAGTCGCCGTAACCGCTGTTTGGCCCGACAAAACCGCTGGAAAGCGAGGCATAGTAAGTCAGGTGACTCTGCATGTTTGTGTAAAAACGCTGCGCCGGACGAAGGTCGCCGTAAGATTGGTATAGGTAATAGGGAACAAACACCACGGAGTCCTGCCAGCCGGCACTGAATCCGGAATCCGACACCAAAGGTGCCTGCTGCCCGAAATCGGAAGTGGTCGCCCGGGCTTTGGTGTCTATGATGTCCTGATACCACTTGCTGAAAAAGCTCTCGGTCTGGTCCATGAACATCGCCGTCCCCATGACCTCAATCCCGTCGCACCAGCCGGCCCGCTCGTCGCGTTGATCGCAGTCGGTGGGAATGTCAAAATGATTGTCCCGCACCGACCAGAGCATGTTCGAATAAATGTGGTTGATCAGGTCGTTGGAACATTGGAACGAACCGGCGTCTGACAAACCAGAGTTAACATGGACGGCGGTGAACGTGTTGGTGGTCGGGGGTTGGGCCAAGCCCTCGGCTTCCATATATTGGAAGCCGTGATAGGTGAAGCGCGGTTCCCAAGTTTCAACGCCACCGCCTTTGCAAATGTAAGTGTCCGTTGCCGCCGCCGTGCGCAGGTTATCCCGAAAGACCGTTCCGTCCGGGTTCAGCCATTCGCCGAAGCGCATGACGATCTGCCTTCCGGCCGGCTGATTGGTGACCTGTAGCCGCGCCCAGCCGGAGATGTTTTGGCCGAAGTTGAACACATAAAGACCGGGTTGCGGTTGAGTAATGGCGACAGGAACGAAGGTTTGGCTTGTCTGCACCGGCTCCGCCGGATGCGCCTGAATCGTTGGTGATATTTCTGCGCCCGTCGTCACGCTGATCCATGAGGCGTTGCTGAATCCGGGGCTGTCCCAGCCGGGCAGCTCAAGCCGGGCGTCGTAGGCTTCCCCGGCTTGATTATCACCCTCACGGATCGGGCCAAAGCCGGCCTGCCACGACGCGTCGCTGGCGATGACCTGGTTGGTCCCGCTGGCGTAAAACAGGTGCAGTTGTGCGCGCAGCCGGGTCTTCGTGCCGTAAATGTTCTGGCCGAACTCCGCGACGTTTCCGCGATACCAACCGTCTCCCAAAATAGCACCCAAGGTGTTTGAGCCTGGTTGCAGCAAAGCCGTCACATCGTAGGCGCGATAATATAGCCGCTGAGCATAGTCAGTCCATCCGGGAATAAAGTAATCGTTGCCGACCTTCATGCCATTCAGGTGCGGCTCCGCCAGTCCTTGGCCGGTGACATACAGGATGGCACGCGCAGGCAACTGGGCCAGGGTGAAGTCCTTCCTCACCATCGTCGCCGCCAGATAGATTTTTGAGGAAGCACTGCCCCAAGGACTGATGCCGTTTGTCCCCAGCACCATCGCATTGGTCCAGCCGGTCGCAACAAGGTTGGTTTGATTCCAGTTGGCGACCAGTTGGTTGGTCGTGATCCAAGTGCCATCCGTTTGAAAGCTGTTGGTCTGGCTGTTGCTGAATGTAAGGTCGAAGGAGCCAATTAGTCCGGCTGGGTTTGGACTGGCCCCGGCCCCGTTGGTCGCGGCAACGGCAAGGACATTGGTGCCATTGACGAGAAAAGAGGAGATGTCCGCCTGGTAATGTTGCTGCCAATTATCGCCGGACAGTGCGAGCTGTCCGTTGACATACAAGGCAAAGCTGTTGTCCGCCGTTATGGTCGCCAGCGCCTGGGCGACACTCACGCCCGCCGGCACGGTGAACGCCTTGCGAAACCAGCGGGTCGCCGCCGGCGCGTCCACAGCCGGATTACCTTCGGGAAACCAGATCCATTTCGCCTGCGGAAAGGTTGAACCGGTGTTCCACGCTGGCCCGTCATCCCGTCCAATCCATTGGGCCGTCCATTCGCCCGTCGTCCGTATGCCCATGGTCCATGAGGCGGGCGAACTCCAGCCCGAGGGCTGACCAGTTTTGTCCCAGACCTGCACATGCCAATAGCAGGCCTGATGCGATGTGAGCGCGGAACCGGCATAGACAATCTGCGAGGTTTGGTTTGTCGCCACCTGGCCGGTGTCCCACAAATCTCCCTGATTGTTGGTCAATACCTGTAACGAACTGGCAACCTGGATCTGGCAGGCGGTCTGGTATTGTCCGCGTTCCCCCGGAATGGTCGCCACCACCTGCCAGCTTAGTCTCGGGCTGGTCTCGCTAAGTCCAAGCGGATTGGGCTTTGATTCGCAGCAAAGATCAACCGGCTGGATGCCGGCGTAAGTGGGAACAGCCAACAACAAAATCAGCCAACAACTATTCAAAATACACCTTGCCAGTTTATCATGCTTCATAAACAAAAATAGCCTGGCCAGATATATCAAGATTAAACCATGGGTGATATTCACCACGGTCCTCTCGTAAGCTCCGCCGGGCGAAAGTATATCGTCCAATTGCCAGCGCCACCTTTAACCCCTACGTCAATAGTGCCGGCGGGGTTGCTCATACTGAATTTGTGCCATTCCACACGCCCGTCCTCATACAGAAAATTGCCGCCGGTAGGAACATTACCCTTCGCTCGATGAACTGACAGAACTATCCCGGGCGAGGTGACCGTGTCTATCCAGGCTGATCCTTCCTGTTGGATCCGGTCCACCATGAGCGGGGCGAGCCGGTATGGGCCGGCCAGCTTCTTGCGTTGTGTGCACCAAGCACCCAGTCCAACAAATGGCGAGTTGTAAGTGTTGCCCAGGCCAATAGCACCGACATCGGCCCGCCCGGGAAGATAGCAATATCCAATCAGATTGCCCGTATAATTCGGCTGTATTTCAGACCAGCGGTGCCACAGATCATCTGGACAATAAAGGACGTCATTGGCCGCACGTTGATTGCCCGTAGTCCCGGGGCGGTTTTTATATAGATAACTGGGATAAAAACCGGTGTTGAAGGCAGAAGGCATCCAACTCAAATCGTGAGCTTCAGATTGAGGTGGAACAGCATTGCCGGGCAGCGTCAGATCCGGAAAGAAGTTTTGGTTGTCATTGGCATACATGTTCACGGCCAGTCCCCACTGCTTGAGATTGCTGGCGCATTGGATGCGGATCGCGGTTGCCTTGGCCTTGCTCAAGGCCGGCAGCAGCATCGCCGCCAGGATGGCGATGATGGCGATCACCACCAGGAGTTCAATCAAGGTAAACGCGCTATTTTTAGAACGCCACTTGACATCGCGGTTCCTCATTATTTTGGGCATCTTCATTTTTATCAACTTTGTTTGTCATTTAACTTAGCTAATTCAAACGGCCCACCGAAGCGGGCCGTTTGAACCGCTGACTCCTAAATCAAACCGCAATCGGATTACATTTTGCGGCGCAAGGCCACGAGGACCATCATGCCGCCACCCAATAACGCACATGTCGTAGGCTCGGGAACCGGAGCTATAAATGCCAGGTTCGCACCGCCGTAACCATTCGCATCGGCGCCTGGCGCCTGAAATTGGTCACCAGCAATATCGGTATTGCCATTTATATTGGAATCTCCAGGCACAAGACCAAAAGCCATAAATGTGCCGATGGTGGGATCCACAGTTGTCGGACTACCGATGCCATTCGACCAAGCGTCCAAATTTTGCGAGGCTAAAATGGCATAATAGCCTCCGTTTTGGCCATTGTCGGGAAGGGTAATAGGAGCAATACTCACCCAGCGATAGCCATCAATCAGCGGATCAACCGTCCCGGCTGAAACGGTGACCGTAGCCAAAAGATTGTAGGCCGAGCCAGAGCCTGCGTATTGATAAAGAGAAACGGTGTGGTCACTCAAAAGGCCGTTCCCGCCTTGATCCCAGAAACCCAGTGCGTTGATCGTGGTTGATCCAACCGTTGCGGGAGCAAAAAATTCGAATCCCGCCCCAGGGTAAGTGTCGTAGCGCAGTCCGCCGGTGGGCTCGCCAACTTGCCAGCGTATTCTGCGCGTTGGCACTATGACTCAGCGCAAACGCAGAAATGGCCGTTAATATTACATATCTTATTTTCATGTGATTTTACTTTGTTTTGTTTTTTTTTGGTTTGTTGTTCCGTTTAGCAGGAGCCGGGATTGCTCCCGGCTCCTGTTGGCGAAAGGCTTATGGAGCGTTTGGATCGATTAACTGCAACCTGTAGAAGGTGGCGCTGCCACCAGCGTTCAACGTCACCTGTTTCTGGAGGCCGACGATAGCGGACGACACCTGCACCGCTGGCGTCCACGAACCACTGGCGGTGAGGCTGCTGCTTTGCACAAGCGTGAACAAGCTGGAGACTGAAACCGGCCAGGAAACCACCACCTGCCCGGGCGCACCATGTGCGATAGAGGAGAGAATGGGTGGCGTCGTGTAGCTATACAGGAGGTTTGACACGGTCTGGAAGGAAGTAATACCGCCATCGGCTCCGGTGAAACCGATGTAAGCGCTGCTGTTGCCGACGGTGGCCGGCAAGTCCACGGCGAAACTGCTGGTATTGGTGGTCAGCGCCGTGGGATCAATCATCAACACATGCATCACGCCCGGCTGGTAGAAGAGCTGGACATAAATGGCGTCGCCGTTGGTATAGTTGACCGGCGCGGTGCTGTTATACCCGTCGTTGCTCCAGTCACCGACAGTTCCATTGGTGCCAACCCGAATCCCGACCCCGCCATGAATGGCACCGGCGTAGATGTTCATCTCAAAGGCGGCGCTGGGCGTGATGCCGGCATAGCCCAATCCTCCACCGCTATTGCCGAGCGCGTTCGTGCCGGCCGGGGAGTTTTGCAAGCAGAACGTGATGCCATCGGCTCCTCCATTCGTCTGGTTCTGGTTCTGGTTCTGGTAAGTGAAGGAAGCAACAAAGCCGCCGATATACTGGCCAACATCAAAGAAAGCGCTGCTGGCCTCGCCGCCGTTGCCGTCGGTGAGTGTCAGCAGACTGCCAACGATGGAAGGCGTGATACTGCCGTTGCCGTTTAGGGCCCAACCCGGGTTGGTTATGGCAACGAGGGGCGGAGGCGTGGTATCACCCACCACGACCGCAGTGGAACTGCTGATCGGACCGACGGCATTGGTTATGGTGCAATGATAAGAGCTGGTGCCGGCCAGCGCGTTGAACGAATAGGTGGCGTTGGTCGCATCCGTGATCGGTCCGCCTTGGTTCGACCATTGGTAGTGTAGCGGAATGGCACCGGAGGCGGCGACGGAGAAGGTCATTGGCACTCCCACCGGAACCTCCGACTGGAGCGGAGTAACATCCATGGTCAGCGTCGGTGCGACCGGCGGTGGCGGCGCGATGCCTTTTTCCAAAAGAATGGCATTGTATTGGGAGGCAGCACCGAGAACATTCAAAACAGTTAATGGCTGGTTCGTTGCCTGGGCCGTAAATGTTCCCATGATATAGCCGCCCGCCTTAGGCGTGCCATTGGCATAGGCATATTGCTGCCCGGGGCTCACGGTTACGCCGTCAGTAACGTGGAAGACGCTCCCGCCGGCACCGGCGCCGCGGGTGTCAGCCAGCAGCACGAGCACAGTGTAAGCCTGGCCTATGGTCAGGTTGTTCAAAGTTCCCACGTTGTCCTGATTCCCATAAACGCCATGCGTTAACATCGAGTCAAGAACGGGATCACCCGTGCTGACCGTGGTGCCATTGAAATAGCCGTCATAGTATTTAATGGTGACAGCGACGCTCATGTTGTTTGGGGCATTGCTATAGTCATCAAAGGTGTAACCGTTGGCGGTGGTTACAGGATCCGAAACGAAGTAGGCGGGAAAAGCGAAATTAACCCCGTAAACTTCATTGGCCGGAGTTCCCGCCAAAGCGAGCACCGTGTTGTCGGAGAAGCTGTTATTGTAGGTCCCGGCGGGATACCAGGTGATCACTGGATTGACCGTGAGAGGAGCGGGCGTGCTGTAGGCAACATTCGCGCTGTTTCCCTGGTCAATCGCCTCCAGCCGGTATGAACCGGAATTGGTCACCGGGAGATTGTTGAGCGTCAGCGTCGAAGCCACGACTCCGTTATTTGTCCAGATCACCACCCCCGTATTGATGTTATTGGTCACTCCATTGGCAAGAAACTGCCATTGCAAATTGACTGGCGGGGTATTGCTGAAGGCTGCCGTAAAGACAATATTGGTGCCCGCGCCCACCGAGGCGCTGGCGGGCAGGGTGTTCGTGATCAAGATGATGGCATCCGCAGGGACTTTTTCCACCAGAATAGCATGATATTGAACGTCTCCGCTCTCTATGGTGAAGACTTGGTTCGTTCCCGCTGCCGTGAATGTTCCCATCACATAACCCCCGACAGACGGAGTGCCACCCGGAAACTTATAGGCTTGCGAAGGGCTGACACCAAGCTCGTCAGTGACAGCGAATGTTCTCGTGTCGCCACGAGTGTCGGCTGCGATCGCGAGCACTTTATATTTCTGACCAATCGTCAAGTTCTGCAAGACGCCGTATATGGGGTTGCCTCCGCCCCAGTAATAGCCATTATTTAAAAGCGCGTCCAAACTGCTGTCACCCGTGGCGCCGCCGCCACTTAAAAAGGTGCTAAAACTATTTGTGCTGCCAAACAAAGTCATGTTCCCAGAGGTGGCAAAATCAGCAAAGGTGTAACCGTTGGCGGTTGTTTGCGGGCCCGCGCCGAAGCCAACCCCATAAACTTCATTGGCCGGGGTGCCGGCCACACTGAGAACCGTGTTGTCGGTGAATACGCCGTGATCGATCCAGAGAATCGGCGTCGCCGCCGGCTGGGATGCGGGGGGAGTCGTAAAAAACGCCAGATTTGGACCAGCGTAGCCATCCTCAGCGTTTAAATCGCCATTAAGCGCTGGAATAGTGCTGGATAACAAAGTATAAGCCGAACCTGAAGGTATGTATCCATACCCCGACACCGAGCCGATGAGAGGATTCATGTATTGCCCAGCGGCGAAGGGAGTAGTCGCCCAAGTGTCCTGCTGTTGGGTTGCCAAAATGGCATAATAGCCTCCGCCCTTGTTATGGTCGGTAAGGGTCAGGGTGGGAATGCCAACCCAACGATAATTATTGTTCAGCGGGGCAACCGTCCCGGCCGGAACCGTGACCGTGGCCAAGAGGGTGTAGCCCGCACCATTATAATGAAAAAGAGAAACGGTGTGAGCCGCCAACAGTCCGTTGCCGGATGCATCCCAGAAACCCAGCGCGTTGATCGTGGCCCCATTTGGGGTGTAAAATTCGTATCCCATTGCCATGTTGGGGTCATTTCGGGTCGGGCCGGTGGACACGCCCACGGCGATGTTGTCCGCGTTGGCGCTCTGACTGAGGGTGAACGCAGCGACGGCTGCGAACACCAGATTTCTGATTTTCATTAAGGATTTTTGGTCCATGGTTTTCATAATGCAATTACTATTTACTTTTCACTATGGTTTTTAGGTTTTCGGAAAATATCACCACTATGAAATCAATTCAGGGGTGGTATTTGATTTAAATCTATCATACATGGCAGAGATGGAAATAGGCGAAATGGCAGAAAACATGCACTATTTGGCTTTTGTGGATTAGCTGGTCAAAACGCCAATCTGCTAGATTGCCTGTAAATGATCGGGAATGTAATAGGCCGAACGGCCTAATGTCGTTGCATTAGGCCATAAGGACTAATGCCATAGCATTGACAATAACAAGAATCAGTTAAATAATATTTTGCTCCTAAGAGCAGACAAAATTCCATAACTATGAAACAAACCATTAATTTTAAACCAACAAGTCACTAAAGCATTCAAAACCAGTCCGAAGCTCCGCAAGCGTACAGCCGTTGCAGGGTTGGTTTAGAATTGAGATAGCGAATGACGGCTGCGGTCCGGGATTTTACCTGCAGCTTCTTTAAGATCAGTTTCATGTATGAAGAAACCGTTTCAGGCCGAATGTCCAGTTTTTGTGCGATCATCCGGTTGGATAAACCATTGGAAACATGCAGCAGCATCTGCTCTTCCCTGGCTGACAGATTTAAGAAATCATCAGGGCTTTTGGGTCCGCCGCGAAACCGCTCAATCAGACGGCGGGAAATCTGAAGCGACATGGGCACGCCCCCGCCAAAAACTTCCCGGATGGCTTTTCGCAAAGCCGCCGGCCTGGTTCGTTTGAGCAGATACCCATCGGCCCCGGCCTCCAGCGATCGAAACAACAGTTCCGAGTGCTCCAGGGCCGTGAACATCACAATTTGGAGATTGGGCAATTGCGCCTTGAGCCGGGCCGTGCATTCGATGCCCGATCTTCTCGGCAGAAATACATCCATCAACACCACATCCGGCAGTTTTTGGGGAATGATCGCCAGCGCCTCTTCGGCCGATCCGCAGGCGCAAACACAGGCCAGGTCGGGAAAGGCATTGATCCGCCGGACCCAGCTTTCGCGGATCTTGGCTTGATTCTCCACCAAGGCGATGCGGATGGGCCGGTGCGCGGCAGAATTGCGGGCTGATTTTACACCGGCCAGTTTTGGTCTCAGGTCAGTGGATTTGGCCATAAAAAACTTGTCTCCCCGGGCAGTTGATTCGCCGCTGATTCGCCGCCGTCTCCCGTTGCCATTGTTTGGCCGAAACATCGGATCGATTTTCAAGCTCTGGAAAACTTCGGAGACCGGAATGGTGCGCCGTCAGATCATGGAGCCGTGAGCGCAGGACGGTAAGCGGGGGATTGGGCGATGAGCACAGGCGGGCGGCAGGGTGAACCAACCCGGGCGGATGACGCGCGAACGGCGGCAATAATTTGCGCGGGTGAATTTCGCTTCAACATAAAATCCGCCGCGCCGGCCGCCAGCGCCTCTTCCTTTAGCCGATGATCAAAAAAGGTGGTGAGCATCAATACCAGGGTGGCCGGGGCGAGATCCCTGACCGGACGGATGGCTTCGTTGCCGTTCATGGCCGGCATATGCACATCCATCAAGATGACATCCGGCGGAGATTCCTGCCGGAGCGCCGCCAGCAAAGCCATGGGGGAGGGAAAACTGCGCGGGCAATCCACGCATGGTTCCGCATTCAGCAACCACGTCAAATGTTTGCTGTAAGCGGCATCATCATCCACCAGCCAGATGCACAGCCTGGCTTCAGCGTCGTTGCTTGTTGACGCCTTAACTGCTGCCGGTTTAATTACACCTCCATTTTTCATATTATTTAATGCATCGCCCGCTTGTCTCATCTTCATCCCCGAAGCCAGATCAACCTTGCGACATTGGGTCAGCCAAGAAGTGTTCCAATAATAATACTTGCATAATACCGCTAACTGGATGGCAGTGGAATAGCTAATCTGGCAAATTACTTACATTATTTGGCAAATACTCGCTGCGCATGACCGGAGTCGTAAGAATTGTATAACCAGTTGCATTAGAATTTTGAAAGAGGGTCAAAAAGCATGACAGATTGTCGCAGGTGCTCCTGATCCTTTGGCCCTCACTATCGGTGCGGCAATCCAGGGATTGATCGCCATGTCCATCGAAGGAAAAAATCAAAAGGTTTTCGCTCAAAGTCATTGGACCCTCCCATCTCCTTAACAATCCAAGCGCTGGAAACTGAGTTTTTGCTGGTCTTCTTTGACTTCGTGGCCGATTGGGCCGTATAGTTGATTATGCCGATTGGATTGTGAAAAGCCTCTATTCATCGGTTTTTTTCGCATTTACACATTATTCCGCGAGAATTTAGGCCGCAAACTCTGCATATCGTTAAGTCACCCGCAGGTAACAGAATCTTTATACGACGGAGATTTCGGGCTGTGGCGGGGATTTGATTTCCGGCCCAGCCTTCGGTTTCAGCGGCAGACGAATGACGAAGGTGGTGCCTTTGGCCGGTTTCACTTTCAAAGGTCACGGTGCCGCCGTGCCGCTTGACCAGGCAGCCGTAACCCGCGGGCCAACTTTCCAAAGGTGAAAGCCACTCGTCGCAAACTCCCGCAGATCCTGAACGAAGAAGAAGTGAAGCATCTGATCGAACAGCCGAAAACCGACTCTGTGCTGGGGCTGAGAGATCGCGCCATCATGTCTGGCTGGGAAACCGATCAAAGCGGCGGTGGCTGGGAAGAAAAACCTAGCGGCTTCTTTCCGAATGATTTCGCGTTCAATGTCGATTCGTTCTGCTTGAATGATACCAACACTCAGCACGCCATGACGATCCGGCATCAGATCGCCCGGCAAATTGCCGGCAAGGTCACTTGGGAACTTCGTTTCATGCTGCTGGCGGCAATGGAGGGCGCGGTCTGGCAGCTGCGTGATCTTGACGCCTAAACGCCCCGGCGGGCCGCCTCAATCGAATTTCTGGTCCATTGGCTGCCGAAATTGCTTTTAACCGGCCTACAGACCGATTACGGCGGTCCCATGATCCCTTACGAACGCTACACCGAGTTGTTGAGCAAAACCATAAACCACACCGTTACCAGTTCGGAACAGAACGATGTTGTCCAATTTGAAGCTGCACAACCCAAGCTCTGCCAAAAGTGTCGTGCGCCAGTGATGACTTTTCTGGAGCCGCATCGCGTAGCTCATGACGTAAACAAGTGCGCCGTGAAAGCCAGTGGTCAGCCCAACTGACAGTCCTACCAGTGATCCGTTTTGAGGGTCAGCAACGCCAAGGCTGCGTTTGAATCAGTTTGCCGTCTGAAGCCACGCCGCCTACGATAAATCGAAATGGCCGTCTCCAAACGCATTTCCACCGATGTTGGGCCGGCTTTCGTTCAAGCTCCATTCGCCGCGCTGTCCAGCGATGGGCTGCCGGTCAGCCGATACCAAAGGTGATGAAAGGCGCGCCATAAGGTGCGTCATAATAAACCTGGGTGGGCTGATAAACCGGCACATAAATCACTTGGGGATCCGCCGGAACAATTTCAATGTCGCTGCCGTCAGCGATCACCTGTTGCTGTGGAGTTGATTGCAAGTTGCCCAATTTGGAAGCCGTGGCGCGCAGCCGTTGGATTGAGTTCATCACGTCCGGCTGTTGATTGAGAAAAGCTTGTCCCGCCTGGGTCGTCCAATTCAAATTGTCATCCATCCATTTCAAAACACTGGGATAGCGGGCCAATGCTTGGACGCTGGCGTCCCACGGCTGCTGGTCAATCTGGTTGGGGTCGCCGCCGCCAGTGATATAACGGTTGGCCAGCACGATTTGCGTGGGCAAGGTGGACGCGGGCAGAATTTCGGCAATCAACGGGTCGGGATATAGCGCAATCGGTCCGAGCAATTGGTCCAGTTGCGCGGCGGACATTGATTGATAAGCTGGCATCGGGGGCGGAACCTCCGCTTGTGCCCGCAACGACATCGTCATGCCAGCAAGCAGACACAGCAGCACAGGGATTTTAATCAAGAAATTCATCAGGATATGTGGATGTTAACCGGCCAATCTGTTTCACTACCTAATGACTATAAATCGAAACCTTTGGCCGACACTATGGGGTGTTCACCCCATCGCAACACTTCAGACTAAACTATTTGATTCCTTGAGTGCGAGGCAGCCTCGCTCACACCATGACATAATTTTGCAACGGCGGATTTCATGTCATTGGCCCCAAACAAACTCGTGCCCGCCACAAAGGTATCTGCGCCGACCCGGGCGCAGTCGGAGCCGGTTTCGTCGTTAATGCCGCCGTCCACGCTGATGCGGTAGGATAGCGCCTTGTCGCGCCGCCAAGTCGCAGCCTGCTGAATTTTAGTCAGGCCTTCGCGGATGAATTCCTGTCCACCGAAGCCGGGGTTAGGTGGCCTTGCAGCGTTCGGAACTGAGCCAGGCTTGAGATAATGCCGCGTAATCAATAATCTTCCAAAATTTCACCTTGGGAGTAGAATAATCAAAACGCGTCTCCCAATAATCGGTATGGCTTTTCAAATCGTTTTAGAAGTAGATACCGCTCTTGTTATTTTGCGACCAACCATCAAAGTCTCACAAATCGACTGCAGGGATGGCCAAGTGGTTGTAAGAAAAGTCGATGATGACCGCAATTTGCGCCAATAGAGGATGAAATATTCTGGCTAGATTGGTCCGGACGAACGTGCCAGCTTCTCGTCGGAGTCGCTAGGAACGCGGCATGCGCTTTCATAGCGGTTCACGAGATTGAACCAACTCAGCATCAAAATCAGTTTACGCGTGTTATCGACACCCCAGCGCTTGATGGCTGCATCCAGCAAGTCCGCTTCGAGGGTTGCGTGATCCGCGATGTCGTCCGCCATCCGCGCAATCAAAACGAGGTCCGGATTTATTCCGGCGACCGGGCCGGCAGCGGTGAGCGCCTCCACCTCAGATTTTGAAAGCCCACTATTGAGCGCTATCCGAGTGGAAGCATGCACAGCATAAATGCAGTTCAAACGCACGGCGGTTCGCATAATCATTGCTTCCCGCAACCTGGCGTCGGCAGCCGGGCAGGCGAAGACCGCCCTCATCAGCGCCACCGCCGGACCTGCGAGATCGCCCGCCGCTGCCAGCGCGATTGCCCCATTGAGCGTTTTGTCAGGATTGAAATCGTCTCCGAAAACGGCTCGCCCCGCTTCGGCGGTTGGCATCGGCAAACAGCTAGCGATCATATTTCGAGGATGATTGCGTTCTCAGCCGAGGATGCGAAGCCGAAGTTCTGGCTTCCATTCAACGTATTCCAGCATACTGCCATCAGGGTGGCGGGCAAAGAGATTTCGGCCCGTCACGGTTGGCAGGTTTGACTTCGTGATGACGGCACCGGCCCCAACAAGAAATTTCTCGGTAGCCGCTAGATCGTCAACGATCAGCGGCCCTTGGAGGGCGCGGAGCGGATACAGCTTTTCCTCGGAGCCCGCAACGACGCAAAAATCCGCAAGTCCACTGACCTCAATGCCCATTTCCGGCAACTTGAATCGGTAATCAGGTTTCCGCCCGGTGAGTTGCTCCAAGAATCCAAGTGACAAATCCATGTCCCCAGTGAAAATGCGTGCATAGGTTTTTAGGATCATAAAATTAAATTCGAGGCCAGTCGCGATGCCAGGCATGGACATCTGTGCGACATCGCAAGCCCCGGTCTTGACCAAGATCTGAAGCGAGAGTTGTTGTCATATTCGAACCCGATGATGCCTCCCGTCCCCAAAGGGCAACATGGGGTGTTTACCCCAGCATCAGTTGGTTGGCTCAGGCCATCTCGCTGATGGTTTTGCGAAAGCGCGTCAGCGAAAACCCGAAGAGCAGCGCGCCAATCCCGATCAACGCGAGAAATTGCGGCCAGACGACGGCGAGATCGGCACCTCGGAAAAGAATAGCCTGGCCGAGCGCGGCGTATTGCGTGGTCGGTGCCGCCAGCATCACGATCTGCACAAATTCCGGCATACTTTCGCGCGGACTGAAAGTGCCGGACAGCATTTGCAGGGGTAACAGGATCAGCACGGCGAGCATTCCGAACTGCGGCATCGAGCGCGCCAGCGTGGCCATGAAGATGCCCAGCGCGGTCGCGGCAAAAAGATGGAGCGCGGTTCCCGCGAGAAACAGCGGCACTGAACCCGCGATCGGCACGCGCAGCACGCCTTGCACGACGCCGAGCAGCCCGATGCCCGCAGCCGCTATCACCACCAATCCCATCGCCCAAACCTTGGCCAGCATGATCTCCGTCGGCGTGACGGGCATCACTAACAGATGTTCGATAGTGCCATGTTCGCGTTCGCGGATGAGCGCCGCGCCGGTCAGGATGATCGCCAGCATGGTGACGTTATTGATGATCTCGGTCAGCGCCCCGAACCAAGACTGTTCCAAATTCGGGATGTAGCGAGCGCGCAAATTCAAGTCCACTAGTGGCGGTGTGCTGCTGCGGTAACGTTGGACGAAATGGTTGACCTCGCCCAAGGCAATTTGCTGGATATATTCGCTGCCCACGAAAGCTTGCGTCATGCGGGTGGCGTCAACATTCAGTTGAATGGCCGGCGAATGACCGGCCAGCACGTCGCGGTGAAAGTCCGGCGGAATATCCAACACGAAGGTGTAATTGCCCGTATCCATGCCCGCATCCATTTCCGTCAGCGAGATGTTCGCGGGCAGATTGAAGCGCGGGAGATAGAAGGCGGCCGCGATGCGCGCCAACATCGGCGAAGCGTCCTCATCCACGATGGCGATGGGCACTTTGTCCAAACTGTCGGGCACGGCCGTGGCCGCGACGTAGATGGACAGCGTGAAACAGTAAACAATCAGCACCAGCATCACCGGGTCGCGTGCCAGACTCCAAAGTTCCTTGATTCCCAAACGATAAATGTTCGCGAGGTCTGGCATGGATCAGCTCTCCTGTTTTTTTAACAACAATATTGCCAAACCCACCACCAGTGGGGCAAGCAGTAGCGGCCAGAAAGACGAGTGCAGGCGTTGAAAAAAATCGCGGAGGCGAAAGCGAAGTTTGCGGAGGACCTCAAAAAACTTAGGGCGGGAAACACCCCATGGTGAGCATCCAGACATCCGGCTAAGGTGGCCGTTCTGACACAACAATATTGCTCACTTAAAACAAACAAAATACAAACATGAAAACACTCAAAGATCTATTCTTGGATGAAGTCGGGGACATGTATGACGCCGAGCGTCGGATTGTCAAAACCTTGCCGAAGCTGGTCAAAGCCGCTACATGCGAGAAGTTAAAGGCCGCGTTGCAGACCCATTTGAAGGAAACCGAGGGTCATGTGACGAAGCTCGAACAGGTTTTCCAATCGCTGGATCAAAAGGTCAAAGGAAAGACCTGCAAAACAACCGTGGCGCTGCTTGAAGAGGGCGGCGACATCGTGACGGAATTCAAAGGGTCACCGGCCCTCAATGCGGCGTTGATTTCAGCCGCGCAGAAGGTTGAACATCACGAAATCGCCTCCTATGGTGCCCTGCATGAATGGGCGGAACTTTTGGGCAACAGCAAGGCCGCCGGCCTCCTGGAAGAAATTCTGGGCGAGGAGAAGGCCGCCAACGCAACACTCACCGAGTTGGCGCTGAATAGCAGCGACAAAGCAGCTTTAGGTGAATGTGGTTGCCATAATGATTCAGAAAAAGAGTGTTCGGCCAAGCAGCCAGCGACTGGGCGTCGTGGTATCCAACCCGTCGGAATGAACCGCAAGCGCGCTGGGGCTTTGGTGTAATCAACTTCACCGCCCGGCACTCTTCGTGAGATGCGTGCCGGGCGACCAATCTTTATGACAACCCATGCTTACGCGGCGCAAAGTGCCGTAGCTCCACTGGCACCTTTCACCATTCAACGGCGAGGCCCCGGCGCGCACGACGTGGAAATCGAGATTCTGTTTTGCGGCGTTTGTCATTCAGACGTGCATACCGCCCGCAACGAATGGCATGGGACCACTTACCCGTGCGTCCCGGGCCATGAAATAATCGGTCGGGTCACGAAGATCGGCGCCCAAGTAAAGAAGTTCAAGGAAGGCGATCTGGCCGGCGTCGGTTGCATGGTGGATTCCTGTCGGGTTTGCGAAAGCTGCAAGGATGATCTCGAACAATTCTGCGACCAGGGCGCAACATTTACTTTTAACGGGCCGGATAAACACAGCGGCGGAATGACCTATGGCGGCTATTCCGAGAGCGTGGTGGTGGATGAGGCTTTTGTGCTGCATATCCCAAAACATCTGAATCTCGCGGCCACCGCTCCGCTGCTCTGCGCGGGAATTACCACATATTCACCCTTGCGCCACTACAAAGTCACCAAAGGCCAGAAGGTCGGCATCGTGGGACTTGGCGGTCTGGGTCACATGGGCGTAAAACTCGCCAAGGCCATGGGCGCGCACGTCGTGGTTTTCACACATTCGCCGGGCAAGGTGAACGATGCGTTGCGGCTTGGGGCAGATGAGGTCGTCAATTCCACAATTCCTGAGGAGATGAAGAAACATCTCAACAGTTTTCATTTCATTCTCGACGCCGTGGCCGCCGAGCATGACATCAACGCCTACCTCATCCTTCTGCGTCGGGACGGCACGCTCACTCAAGTCGGGTTGCCGGCTGCGCCGCTGGCGGTTCAGGTGGGAAGCCTGATCTTTGGCCGTCGCAATTTTAGCGGCTCGCTTATCGGCGGCATCAAGGAGACCCAGGAGATGCTCGATTTTTGTGGCAAGCACAACATTACGGCTGACATCGAACTCATTCCCATCCAGAAAATCAACGAAGCCTATGATCGCGTGGTGAAGAACGACGTGAAATACCGCTTTGTCATTGATATGGCCTCGCTGAAAAAACCATGAGCCCAAAGCCCAAAGCTTATCTCGTGGGCGGCGGCATCGGCTCGCTGGCTGCTGCCGCCTTCATGATTCGCGACGGTGGGGTGCCCGGTGAAAACATTTCAATTTTTGAAGCACTGCCAGTCATGGGCGGAAGTCTTGACGGGGCCGGTGATGCCGCCGGCGGTTATTCATTGCGCGGCGGGCGCATGTTGACCACCGACAACTACGAGTGCACTTGGAATCTTTTCAAATCCATCCCTTCGCTGAATCACGCGGGCAAGTCGGTGTATGATGAAACCGTGGAGTTCAACGAACTGCACAAATCGCACGCGCAAGCACGGTTGGTGGATCGACGGCGCGCAAAGGTTCCCGTGACTTCGATGGGATTTTCCATGCAGGATCGCATGGAATTGCTGAAACTCAGCCGGGCAGAAGAAGCATTGTTGGGGTCAAGCTGCATCACCGACTGGTTGTCGCCAGCTTTTTTCGAGACAGAATTCTGGTTCATGTGGGCGACCACCTTTGCCTTCCAGCCTTGGCACAGCGCCGTGGAATTCAAGCGCTACCTGCACCGCTTCATGCTGGAGTTTTCCCGCATCGAGACGTTGGCCGGCGTCAAACGAACGATTTACAACCAGTATGATTCCATGGTGCGGCCTTTGCAGACCTGGCTCAAAGCGCAGGGCGCGCGTTTGGTTTCCGATTGCCAGGTGACCGACCTCGATTTCAAAACCGAGGGCGGGAAATTTATCGTGACTGGCATTCATTGTCTGAGGCAATACGACAACGAAGTGATTGCCGTGAATGACGGCGACTTGGTCTTCTTGCAAAACGGATCCATGACGGATGCCTCCAGCCTGGGTTCGATGACGAGCGCGCCGGCAAAGCTGACCAAAGAAGATAGCGGCAGTTGGGCGCTTTGGGAAAAGCTGGCGGCAGGCCGCCCGCAGTTTGGCAATCCCGCCGCATTTAATAACTGCATCGCCCAATCCTGCTGGGAATCGTTCACCGTGACGCTAAAGAATCCCGGGTTTTTCGACCTGATGGACAAGTTTAGCGGCAATGAGGCGGGCACCGGCGGGCTGGTGACGTTTAAGGATTCAAACTGGCTGATGTCCATTGTGCTGGCCCATCAGCCGCATTTCCTGAACCAGCCAGACGACGTGCAGGTGTTTTGGGGCTATGCCTTGTTCCCTGACCGGGTTGGCAATTTCATTCCGAAGCCCATGGCTGACTGCAATGGAGCGGAAATATTGGAAGAGCTTTGTGGGCATCTGCGCTTCGATCTGGAGATTGTTAAGACAGCCAACTGCATTCCGTGCCGGATGCCCTATATCACCAGCATGTTCATGCCCCGATTGCAAGGCGACCGCCCGTTGCCCGTGCCGCCCGATTCGAAGAATTTCGCGTTCATCAGCCAATTCGTCGAGATTCAGGCGGACACAGTGTTCACCGTCGAGTATTCGGTGCGGGCGGCGCAAATGGCGGTTTATGAATTGTTGGGAATCCCTCTCAAGGTCCCAGCCGTGACGCCCCACGACAAATCCCTTCACACAGAGTTTGAAGCGTTGCTCAAGGCATTCAAATGAGATGAAATTTGAATATGGTGAATCGTCGAAAAAGGTATTGGCAAGCTGGTCGTGAAGCTGGACCGTCAACGTGCTCCAGTGGCTCCTTTTATTGTTGCCCCACATTGCGCATTGCGGCTATTTGATTGGGTTTTAGGAAACAAATTATTATGGATGTCACGACTTCACCCCCGCCTCCCGCAAGGAATCTGCGGCTGGCCTTGGTCGGCTGGCTGGCACTGTGTTTTGCGGCATCTGTCACCGGCGTCTTTGTTTCAACCACCGGCTGGTATGCCGGATTGCATAAGCCATCTTGGAATTCACCGGCATGGATCTTTGGCCCTGTGTGGACGTTGCTCTACGTGCTGATGGCCGTTGCGGCGTGGCTGGTCTGGCGCGAGGGCGGCTGGAAAAGACAGCGTCTGCCATTGGGGCTGTTTCTTCTTCAATGGCTGTTGAGTGCGCTGTGGACGCCCCTCTTTTTTGGGCTGCATCGTTCCGGTCTGGCCTTCGCGGAAATAGTTTTACTCTGGCTGGTGCTGGCGACGACGCTCTGGTCATTCTGGCAAGTGCGCAAAGCCGCAGGCGTTTTGCTCGTTCCTTATCTGGCTTGGGTAACCTTTGCCGCCGTGCTGAACTTCACCATTTGGCGGCTCAACATTTGAGGGGTGCACTTATGACAGTTGCTCCACCTGTTGCGGCCCCCGCCGAAGACGCTGTTCCGGCCAACGAATCCCCAAATGGTCTCACCAGTGATGAGGCTCGCCAGCGGTTGGAAAAGACCGGTCCCAATTCCATGCCGGACACGGCAGTGAATCCCTTGCGCCGGGCGCTGGCCAAATTCTGGAGTCCCATTCCTTGGATGCTCGAAGCGGCGATCCTGCTCGAACTGGTGCTCGGCAAATTCATTGAGGCCGGGATTATCGCGGTGCTACTAACATTCAACGCTGTGCTAGGCTTTTTTCAAGAGGGCCGTGCCCAGGCAACTCTGGCCGCCATGAAGTCGCGGCTGGCGCTGACCGCCTCCGTGCGCCGCGATGGGGCTTGGAAGAATCTTCCCGCCGCTGACCTGGTGCCGGGCGACATCATAAAACTCTCGCTCGGTGGCGTGGTGGCGGCGGACGTGAAGCTGACCGAAGGGAATGTTCTGCTCGATCAATCCATGCTCACCGGTGAATCCATCGGCACGGAAGCCGGGCCGGGTTTTCAAACCTTTGCCGGCGCGCTAGTCCAGCGAGGCGAGGCGGTCGCGCAAGTCACGGCGACGGGAACCCGCACCAAGTTTGGTCGCACGGCTGAACTGGTGCGCACCGCTCATGTGGTCAGTTCCCAGCAAAAGGCCGTGTTGCACGTGGTGCGCAATCTCGCGGTGTTTAATGGCATCCTGATCATCCTGCTCGTAACGTATGCGCTGGCTCATGCCATGCCGGCGGGCGAGATCATTCCGTTGGTGTTAACGGCGGTGCTGGCGTCGATTCCCGTGGCGCTCCCGGCCACGTTCACGCTGGCAAGCGCGCTCGGCGCACGCGCCTTGGCAAGCCAAGGCGTCTTGCCAACCCGGCTATCGGCCGTGGACGAAGCGGCTTCGATTGACGTGTTGTGCGCCGATAAAACCGGGACACTCACGCGAAATCAACTGTCCGTGACAACGGTTCAACCGATGCCAGGTTTCGATGAGTCGCACGTTTTGACGATGGCGGCGCTCGCCAGTTCCGATGGCGGGCAAGACCCCGTGGACGCAGCCATTCGTGCTGCCGCCGTCCAGAAAGTTTCTGCGAACCCGCCCAAACTCTCGCAGTTCAAAGCTTTTGACCCGGCAACGAAAATGTCCGAGGCGATGGCGACAGATTCAAGCCTTGGAACACTGCGCATCGTCAAAGGGGCCTTCACCGTAGTTTCTGCGCTCGCGGTTCCTTCGCCAACAGCGGGTGCGGCGGAACTCGGTGGTCGTGCCGTGCCGTTTGAGCAATGGCCGGACGAGTTTGAGAAGATTGACATCGCCGTGAGCAGCACCGCCGCGCCGCATCATATCCTTGACCGCGCCAAGCTGGAGCCGTTGATGAAGCGTCGCAAGCACCGGCCGCTGCTGCTGATTGACATCGCCGTGCCGCGCGACATTGACCCGGCGGTGAGCGAACTCGACAATGTCTATCTCTACAACGTGGATGACCTGAAAGCCATCGCCGACGAATATCTGAAGCTGCGTCACGAAGAACTGGATCGCTGCAACCAGATCATCGCCGAGAAAGTCACGGCGCTGCTGGCGGCAAACAAATTTTCAACCGGGCGATAATGGCCGCTTCACTTTGCGCCGTCGCCAAAGGGAAACCTCAAAATCATAAATCCTTCTTGACACCCGCCGCATTTTTTAGTAAAGTTTCTTCTGCATTCCATGAGTTTCCGGGGAACAGTCGGAAGTTTTTTTGAAAGCCATCGTGCCGCCGTATCGCGCCCTGACCGGAGAAATTTTTTACCCCAAACCGGCCAGAGCGAGGGCAAAAAGGCGACCGGCGTGAAAGCCGCCGATGACCAATGGGACAAATTACCTCAACCTCGTCAACCCCGTCGGCAATCTGTTCTTCCGGCTGGCGAAGTAAGTTCAACATTTTAGAAACACTACACTCAAACAACAGAATCATGAAAATCAAAATCCGGCGGTTCCCCGTGTTGGCTTTCGCCATCCTGGCTATTCTCTCAACCCTCAACTATCAACTCTCAACCGCCCACGCCCAAGGCACGGCGTTCACTTATCAAGGGCGGTTGAATAACGGCGCAAATGCAGCCAATGGGATTTACGATCTGCGATTTGCGATTTACGATTCCACCAACAATCCCGGCACGCTCATTGTCGGGCCGGTGACGAACGCGGCGGTGACTGTGAGCAATGGCTTGTTCACCACCACGCTGGATTTCGGCGCGGGCATCTTCACCAGCGCGAACCGCTGGCTGGACATCGCCGTGCGGACCAATGGCGCGACCCCCTTTGCCACGCTCGCACCGCGCCAGCCAATCACCCCCACGCCATATGCCATTTATGCCGGTAATGCCGGCACTGCGATTTCTGCGGCGGCGGCGGGCAGTGTGCCGGCTGCTGGCATCGGCACCGGCACCGCCAGCATTAATATTACCGGCAATGCCGTTACCGCCACGAGCGCGGCCTACGCCGGTTCGGCGGCGATGGCCTACACCGCCACGACGGCCACGACGGCCACCACCGCCGCGAACGTGACGGGAAACATTGCCGATGCCCAGCTTTCGGCCAACATCACGCGGCTCAATGGGACGAACAATTTCACCGGCACGAACACCTTCGCCAACGTGGTCATCGCCACCAATGTGAACAATGTCATTGCCGGCGTGTTCACCGGCAACGGCGGCGGGCTGACCAATCTCAACACGGCGCAGTTTGCTAATTCCGTCCTGACGAACGGTCAAACCGGAAACGTAACTATCAACGGAAGTTTAACCCTCCCCCCTGCCGCAACGGCGGCTGACATTCTCAACTCTGGTAGTTCCACCCTTATGCTTGCCGACAACAACGACAACTTCTTTGCCGGCGTAGGGGCGGGCAATTTGACGATGAGCGGGCAGCAATTCTCATTTTGGTTTCAATTGGTCCGGCGGACAGGAGCGTGAGAGTCGTCAGCGGGGTTTGCTGGCTCGCGTCACCGAAATGTCACCTTTGTCACACAATTGTAACTTGTACTTTT
>Ga0182013_10001549_pt1 | contig 31351 bp, 25 predicted proteins | sample 612S2MmetaG_FD_120487 | JGI IMG/M metagenome (GOLD analysis project Ga0182013, IMG submission 120487) | Permafrost microbial communities from Stordalen Mire, Sweden - 612S2M metaG | ecosystem: Environmental > Terrestrial > Soil > Wetlands > Permafrost | place: Sweden: Stordalen | collected... | reverse complement strand
GCGGCACCCGTGCGCCGATGATCTCGACGATGTCGGAGCGGCCGACGATTTCGTCGATGAACGCCTGTGGAATGCGGCCGGTCATGGACCGCGCGCGGTCAACCGCTCAAGCGGGCTTTGATTTTTGCGCCGACGGCGGCCATATCGGCGCGGCCCTGTGCCTTGCCCTTGATGACGGCCATGACCTTGCCCATGTCCTTGATAGTGGCCGCGCCGGTGGCGGCGACGGCTTCGCCGATCAGGGCGTCCAAGTCGCTGTCGCTCAATTGGGAGGGTAGATAGCCCTGCAGCAGGGTTATTTCCGCCGCCTCCTTGTCGACCAAGTCCTGGCGGTTGCCGGCTTGGAACTGCACCAGCGACTCTTTGCGCTGTTTGATCATTTTCTCGAGAACGCTCAGTACCTGGGAGTCGTCGAGAGCGATCCGCTCGTCCACTTCGCGCTGCTTGATGGCGGAGGTGATCATGCGGATGACTCCGAGCTTCTCCTTTTCACCGGAGCGCATCGCCGCCTTCATGTCATCCGTAATGCGCTCTTTGAGAGACATCACTTATGGCCGGTGCCGGCCCTCAATAAGAGGGACGCGCCGGAGCCGCCGCCGGAGCGCTCTGCGGGGAACCGCCCGTGCCGCGCATGTTCTCGCGCGACAGGCGCTTCAAATGCCTTTTCACCGCCGCGGCCTTTTTTCGCTTACGTTCCTGGGTGGGCTTCTCGTAGAATTCACGCCGCCTGAGCTCAGTGAGGACACCGGCCTTTTCGCAGGCACGTTTGAAGCGACGCAAAGCGGCGTCGAAATACTCATTCTCGCGGACACGAACGCTGGGCATTCAAACCTCAAAATGTAGGGCGCAACCGCCGGCATTCGGCGACAGGGGGGCGCATTCTAAAGTGCGCCCCCGCAAAAGGCAAAGGCGAACGACGAGGACGGCAGCTTTATGCGTGTATTAGGGATAGAGACTTCCTGCGATGAGACCGCAGTCGCGGTCTATGACGGCGGGCGCGGGCTCCTGTCCCATCGGCTTTACAGCCAGGTGACGATGCATCAGGCCTATGGGGGAGTCGTGCCCGAATTGGCCTCCCGGGACCATGTTCGGCGCCTTTTGCCCCTGGTTCGCGAGGCGCTCGCGGACGCCCAGTCGGACCAGGACTCCATTGACGGCATCGCGTACACGGCGGGCCCCGGCCTCATCGGCGCCCTGCTGGTCGGGGCAGGCTTCGCAACCAGCCTGGGCCTGTCCTGGGGCAAACCGGCAGTGGGCATACATCATTTGGAAGGCCATCTGCTCGCGCCCCTTTTGGAGCCCGAGCCGCCCGGCTTTCCGTTTCTCGCACTGCTGGTGTCCGGCGGCCATACCCAGCTCGTCGATGTGGCGGCCCTGGGAAAATACCGCATCCTGGGCGAAACCCTGGACGATGCCGCCGGTGAAGCCTTCGACAAGACCGCCAAACAGCTCGGTCTGCCGTATCCGGGCGGCGCGGCGCTCGCGAAGCTGGCGGATCAGGGGGCGAGCGGCCGCTTCATGTTCCCCAGGCCGATGCTCGACAGGCCCGGCCTGGATTTCAGTTTCAGTGGCCTGAAGACCGCTGCCCTAGTAGCCTTGCGGGGCCGTGTTTTGGACGACACGCTCCGGGCCGATGTCGCGCGCGGCTTCCAGGAAGCAGTGGTCGACACCCTGGCCGAGAAATGCCGGCGTGCGCTCGAGGTTACGGGTCATCGGCGGCTGGTCATTGCGGGCGGCGTCGGCGCCAATATCCGATTGCGTGAAAAGTTGGCGCAAGTCGTGCGGGGCGCCGGGGCCGAGCTGTATTTTCCGCGCACCGAGTTCTGTACGGACAATGGGGCAATGATAGCGCTGGCGGGGTGCCTGCGAATGACGGCCGGCATGCACCGCGGGCCGCCCATGGCCGCGCGGGCGAATTGGGAACTCGGGGCCGAGTGAGCCACTGCAATAGGGGTCTGGAACGGATCAATGGACAAAATCTTCATTCACGCGCTCAAAACCGAGGCCATCATCGGGATTTTCGATTGGGAACGGCAGGTCAAGCAAACCGTCATCATAGACCTCGAGATCAGCGCCGATATCCGCAAGGCCGCGTTGTCGGATTCGATCGATGACACGCTCAACTACAAGCGGGTCGCGAAGCGCGTGCTGGCCTTCGTCGAAGAGTCGAGATTCCACCTGGTGGAAACGCTCGCCGAGCATATTGCCATGCTGATCTTGGAGGAGTTCGGCGCCGCCGCCGTGCACCTGTCGTTGAGCAAGCCCGGCGCCATCCGCAGTTCGCGCGATGTGGGCGTCGTGCTCGACCGCGGCCGCGAGGATCTTGAAACCTGGCGTGCACGCCAGATTTCGAAGCCTTAAGGCGCGGAACGCCGGCCGCGCCCATGCCGCAACGCATTCTGCTCGATCGCCCGCTGTCCTGGCAGCAAGTGGCCGACGTCGCCGAGGGCGCGCCTCTGGTCTTGTCGGACGGCGCGCGCACGCGAATCGCCTCGGCCCGCGAACTCGTCGACTCCATCGTACGCATGGGCGTGCGCGCCTACGGGGTGAATACCGGCGTGGGCGCGCTCTGCGACGTGGTGGTGACCGAATCCAAACAGGCGGAGCTGTCGCGAAACATCGTCATGAGCCATGCCGTTGGCGTGGGACCGCCGCTGGCGCCGAGTGCCGTGCGGGCCATCATCGCCGCGGCCGTCAACAATTTCGCGCACGGCTTTTCCGGCGTGAGGCCGGCGGTGGCGGATTCGCTGCTGGCGCTGCTCGAGCAGGACTGCCTGCCGGAGGTGCCCGCCTCGGGCTCGGTGGGGTATCTCACGCACATGGCGCATATCGGGCTGGTGCTTCTCGGAGAAGGCGCGGCGCAATGGCGCGGCCGAAGGATGGGGGGCGCCGAGGCGCTGCGCGAGATCCGAGTTTCGCCCCTGGTGTTGGGCGCCAAGGAGGGATTGAGCCTCGTCAATGGAACGCCGTGCGCCGCGGGCCTGTCCGCGCTCGCCTTGGGCCGGGTGCGGCGCTTCCTCGATTGGATCGACGTCGTCGCGGCGATGACCTTCGAGAATCTGCACGGCCAGGCCGCAGTGTTCGATGCCGCAGGCCTCGGGCTGCGCGTGTCGGCGGGCGTCGCCGAAGTGGGAGAGCGCTTGCGCGCGGCACTCAAGGGCAGCGCGATTCTCGAGCAAAGCGCCGGCCGGCGAACCCAAGACCCTTTGAGCCTTCGCGCCATTCCCCAGGTGCATGGTGCCGCGCGCGATATTTTTGGCCAAACGGCACGGACCGTGGACGACGAACTGGCGTCGGTCACGGACAATCCCGTCGTCGTCGGCACGCCGGATGCGCCGCGCGCGCTGTCCGGCGCGAACGCGGTGGGCACGGCGTTGGCGCTGGCCACGGACTCGCTCGGCACGGCGGTCGCCGAATTGGCCGGCATGTCGGAGCGGCGCACGGATCGCCTGGTGAATCCGCTGGTCAGCCGGCTGCCGGCCTTTCTTGCCGTGGACGAGGGCGCGGGCTCGGGCTTCATGATCGCGCAGTACACGGCGGTTTCCCTGGTCGCGGACAATCGCCGGCTTGCCGCGCCGGCGAGCTTGGATGGCGGAATCACCTCCGGACTGCAGGAAGATCATCTGAGCCACGCCACCCCGAGCGCGCTCAAGCTGCTCAAAATCATCGACAACGCCGAGTTCATTCTCGCGATCGAACTGCTGGCGGCGACTCAGGCCTATGAGCTGCAGACCCAGTCCCTCGCCCGTGCCGCGCCGACAAACCGGGTCTACGAACGGGTGCGCGCCGTCATTCCCCAATACGCAGACGACCGCCCGCTCGGCATCGACATCCAAAAGGCACGCGAACTGCTCAGGGAGCCGCTGCGCGGCTAGATGCTGCGCGGCTAGATGCTGCGCGGCTAGATGCTGCGGCCGCCGTCGACCGCGATGATCTGACCGGTGATGTAAGGCGCATCCTTCGCCAGAAATAGGGCGGTGCGGGCGATGTCCTGCGGCGTCCCATGGCGCTTCAGCGCGGTCTTGCCGATGATTTCCTCTTTGAGTCCTTCGTCCATGTCGCCCTCCGGCCACAGCACCGGTCCGGGCGCGATGCCGTTGACGCGTATTTCGGGGCCGAGTTCGCGAGCCAGTGCGCGCGTCAGCATCGCAAGCCCGGCTTTGGCGACGCTGTAGACGGGATGTCCCTTGAGCGGCCGCAGCGCGTGGATATCGATCATGTTGATGATGAGCCCGCGCTGCACCCGCAAGCTCGGTGCCGCGGCTTGCGACAGAAACAGGGGAGCCTTCAAATTGCTGCCCATGAGATCGTCCCACTGCGCCACGGTGATGCGGCCGACCGGGGTGGGGTAAAAAGTCGAGGCATTGTTGATTAGAATATCCAGGCGCCCGAATTCAAGTAGTGTGGCAGCCACCAATTTTTCCGGGGCGTCCGCGTTCGACAGGTGCGCCGCGTGAACGGCCGCCGAATGAGGCCGGGCTTGATTGAACTGATCCGCCAGAGAAGTCGCGGCGGCGGCCGAGGAGCGATAATGAATGAGGATGTTCGCTCCGGCGGCATGAAGCGCGCGTGCGATCTCCGCGCCGACCCGGCGCGCCCCTCCGGTGATCAGCACGACCTGGTCCTGCAACGACGTAGTTTCGATACCGGGCTTCATCTACCGCAACGATACCCCAATGCCTAGGCAGCGTGAACTCAAGCTTGATGACGGGGAAGAGGAGCACCGTGCCCGCATGCACGCCTATCTGCAGGCCCGCATAGAAGCCGCGGCGGGTTGGGTGAGCTTCGAGCAATTCATGGAAATGGCGCTGTATGCCCCAGGCCTGGGCTATTACAGCGCGGGCGCGCACAAATTCGGGGCCGACGGCGACTTTACGACGGCGCCCGAAATGTCGAGCCTGTTCGGTGCCTGCATCGCGCGCCAGTGCGCCGAAATCCTGGGCGAACTCAACGGCGGGTCGATCCTGGAATTGGGCGCCGGCAGCGGACGATTGGCGGCCGACATTCTGCTGCGCCTGGAGGCCATGGGCCAATTGCCGGTGAGCTATCGGATCCTCGATATCAGTGCTGACCTGCGTGAGCGGCAGCGAGGCCAACTGGCGGAGCATGCGCCGCATCTACTCGATCGAGTCCATTGGCTCGATGAGCCTCCCGAGGAATGGTTCGACGGAGTCATCGTGGCCAACGAAGTGCTGGACGCGCTGCCAGTGTCGAGATTCCGCTGGTATCGCGATCGCGTGGAAGAAATCGGCGTCGCCATCGAGGGTGGCCGCTTGGCCCTCGAAGCGCGCCCGGCCCCCGCCAGGCTCGCCGAAGCTTGCCGCGTATTGTACGAAGCTGCGGGACCCGCGGGCGCCGAAGCCGCGGGCCGTTGGGAGGACGGCTATGTGTCGGAATGCTGTCCGCGGTTGCCGGACTGGACGATGAGCGTCACCCGCGCGCTGCGAAAGGGCGGAGCGCTATGGCTCGATTACGGACTTCCGCGATCCCAATACTATTTGGCGGAACGCCGCGATGGTACATTGCTGTGCCATTTCCATCATCGCGCGCACAACGATCCTTTACTCTATCCGGGGCTTCAGGACATCACGGCATGGGTGGATTACACCCTGCTCGCCGAAGCGTCCCGGTCGGCCGGATTCGCGCTGGCCGGTTTCACGACTCAGACCTACTTCCTGGCCGGCTTGGGGATCGATCAAGAGATGCACGCCATTGCCGGCAACGACGCCAATCAATTTGCGCGCTTGGCCAATCAGGCTCGACAGCTCATGCTGCCGGGCGAAATGGGCGAACGTTTCAAGGCGATGGCATGGCTGCGCGGCGTGGACCTCCCGCTTTCCGGCTTTGCCCTGCAGGACTTGCGCCACACCCTGTGATGCAAAATCGAGGCTGCAGTGAAGCGCATTGAGTTTGACCGGCACGTGGTAGTGCAATCGATCCTGGGATATCCGCTGCTGTATGCGCTCGGCTACCTGTCGAAGTCGGTTTCAGGATCGGCGGCGATCTGGCCGGCGCATGCCCTCACCTTCGCGGGATTCATGCTGCTGCCGTTACGGCTATGGCCGTTGGTCGCAGCGGGGGTCGTCTCGTGGGAATTGATGTCCCGTCCCTTGCTGTACTGGCTCACGTTCCATTCCGGCTCCTCGCTGGCGGTTTCCTGCAGCTTCGCCGCCGCAAACATTCTGACCACCGCGGTGCCGGCCGGCGTGGCGCGCGCTCTGCACCTGTTCCGCAGGCACGACCGGTTTGCGCTGGTGACATCGCCGCTGTGGATCATCGCCCTGTTCGCGGGAAGCTTGCCCGGGGCATTGTTGGGTGCGGCGACCAGCGCACATGCCGCCGCCGTTGCGCTGGCGCCCTCGAGCGTCGGATTGTGGGTGCTTGCCTCGGTGCTCAGCATCGTCACGTTCGGACCCATGGTGTTCGGAATTCTCCTGGGTTTCAGCGAGCCGACTCCGACGCCGGCGCGGGCGTGGGAGGGGTGGGCGGTCTCGTGCGTGGTACTGGCGTTCTTCGTCTGCTTTGCCTTCGCGCCTTCGCGGGCGGCCGACCCGCTGGTGGAGCCCATGCTCTTCGCGGTCCCGCTCGCGTGGCTGGCGCTGCGCTTCTCGCGCCGCGCAACGAACATCGGCGTCGTGGCGGTGGCATCCGGAATCGTTTTCTTCGCAGGATACGGTGTCGGGATATACCGCGGTTTCGCGAGCATCGACGGCTGGCAGCGCGTCGTGATCTCGATCGACGTATTTCTCGTGATCGGCTGCGGCGGCGCCCTGCTGGTCAACCTCATGACCTTGAAGCAGCGGGCTCTGCTCGACGAACTGGCGCGCGAGCATCTGGCGCTGCGCGACTATGCGCGCGCGTTGGGCGTCGCCGAGGAGACCGTACGCCGCAAGACGGCAGCGGACCTGCACGACGGCATCGGCCAGGTCCTCGCGGGTCAGAGCATGACTCTGGCCGCCATGCGTGCGCATGCCGCCGATCCGCCCTTCATGGCGATGCTCGAAGAAGCCGCGGAAGCTTCCCGCGAGGCGCAGGCCGGCCTGCGCATGATGATCCAGGACTTGAGCCCTCCCGGGCTCGACCAGGCTTCCCTCGAAGAAATGCTGCGATGGCTGGCCGATTTCTTCAAGACCCGCCATGGCTTCAAAGTGGTTTGGCGCACGAGCGGAACGGCCGAGCTGCCGCGCGAGCGCATGCGGCTGGTATACCGCTGTATCCGCGAGCTGCTGATGAACGCCGTCAAGCACTCCAAGCGCGATACCGCCGAAGTGGAAGTCGACGTTTCTTCGACGGCGTTGGAAATCACCGTCGTCGATGAAGGTGTGGGATTCGATCCGCTCAGTGCGGCATCGCCTTCCCGTTCCCGCTTCGGGCTGGTGCAGCTGCGCCAGCGCGTGCTCGCGGCGGGCGGTAGCGTGGAATTCGACGCCGTCAGCGGCGAAGGCTGCAGGGCGACGGTACGCCTGCCGGGGCCGGCTGCAGGGTGACGATGTTTGGCCGCACCTGGTAAGCTTTCCGCTCGAACACATTTATAACGCGGGGATGCAAAAATGAAGTCAAATGCGACGTTGTCGTACGCAATTGCGGCAATTCTGAGCGGTTCGGCCGTTGCCATCCCGCGTGCCGCCGCGGCAGCCGAGGCGGACGCCGGTTCCGATGCGATTCAAGAGATCACCGTGACGGCGCAGCGCCGCTCGGAAAACATGCAGGACGTCCCCATTCAGATTCAGGCGCTGACGGGGGAAACGCTGACGCAATTGAGCGTCGAGACCTTCGACGATTTCGTGAAGTACCTGCCGAACGTCACTTCGGCCAGCAATGGACCGGGGCAGGGCGTGATCTTCATGCGCGGCCTCGCCACGTCGACTCTGGCGACGCAGGGCTCGAGCGGCATCGGCAGCTTCCCGAACGTCGCCGTATACCTGGACGATCAATCCGGCCAATTGCCGGGCCGCAACTTGGACGTATACGCCGCGGACATCGAGCGCATCGAAGTCCTCGAAGGACCGCAGGGCACGCTCTTCGGTGCCGGCGCACAAGCCGGGGTGCTGCGCTATATCACCAACAAGCCGAAGCTCGACGTCACCGAAGGCAACGTCAATGCGGGATATGCCTATACCAGCGGCGGCGATCCGAGCAGCAGCGTCGATGCGATGATCAACCTGCCGTTGATACCCGACACGCTGGCGGTGCGGGCGGTCATCTACAGCGATACGCGCGGCGGCTACATCAACAACGTTCCGGGCACGTTCTCGCGCTTGAACAGCGACATCGGAATCCACTACGCCGGCTATCCGACGGGTTGCGGCACGGCGGCGCTGCCTTGCACCGTGCCGCCGGGCAGCCAGTCGATCAACAACAACAGTTTGGTGGCGAATGCCATCAATCCGGTCACTTATCAGGGCCTGCGCGTGTCCGCCCTGTATAAATTCAACGAAGACTGGAATGCCTTGCTGGTTCAGTCTTACCAGGACATGCATTCGCAGGGCGTTTTTTACGTGACGCCGGCAAGTTCCGCGGGAGAGGCTTTGCCGGATCTTGCAGTGCAGTTATACAACCCGTCGTTCAACAACGATAAGTTCGAGAACACGGCGCTCACCATCAACGGCCGGGTCGGCGACCTCAAGCTGGTTTACTCAGGCAGCTACATGGTGCGAAACATCGAGCAAGCGGGCGACTACACGAACTATTCCCGCGGCGTGTATGCCGATTATTACCAATGCACCTCGCCCGCGGAAACCGGGACCCAGGGAAAGTGCTACTCGCCGAGCTCGAGCTGGCGCGAGACGGACACCGCCACGCACAACAGCCAGGAGTTCCGCATGAGCACCCCGGATGACTGGCGCACGCGCGGCATCGTCGGGCTGTTCTGGGAAGACTACAAGATCGCGGAAAATATCGACTGGCGGTACAAGACTCTGCCGGGATGCACGACGGCCGCCGATACCGGCTGCTTGACCGACGTCGGTCCCGCGCCGGGCGCGCAGGTCCGCAACCCGAATACCCGCGACGACAATACTTCGTTCTTCGACGACATCACCCGCGGCTATACCCAGAAGGCCGCCTTCGGCTCGATGGATTTCGACATCATTCCGAAGAAGCTCACGATCACGGCGGGCACCCGCTACTACCGCATCGACACCACGGCGGTCGGCAGTTCCGTCAGCAGCTTCGGCTGCTACGCCGGCGGTCCGCCGCCATGCAGCGGCAACGCGCCTTACAGCAACGATCTCAGCGCGCAGAATCTCAACATCACCTACAAGGGATTCAAGAGCCGGGCCAATCTCAGTTGGCGCCCCATGGATGACGTGCTGCTGTACTACACGTGGTCTCAAGGGTTCCGGCCGGGCGGGTTCAACCGCGGATCGCATTTCGCGGACCATTCGGTCAATACGGTGAACGGCTATGCCTTCACGTTCCAAACGCCTTCGGCGTATGCGCCCGACACCCTGGTCAACAACGAGATCGGCTGGAAGACGCAGTGGTTCGACCGCCGCCTCGAGTTCAACGGCGCGGTTTATCAAGAAGACTGGAAGGACGTGCAGGTGCAGATATTCCAGTCGTGCTGCTATGGAAATCTGAGCTTCGTCGTCAACGGCCCGAACTACCGCGTGAGAGGAGTCGAAACCGAAGTCGTGGCACGCCCCACGCACGAACTCACGGTCACGGGCTCCGCGTCCTGGAACAGCAGCAATCTGACCAACGCGCCTTTCCTGCTGCAGCCCAACGGCCAGCCCATTGTGATTCCGGGCGAGGGCAGTCCCTACGGGACCCCGGGCAGCCCGCTGGCGCAGTCGCCGCCTTTTCAGGCGAGCTTGCGCGCACGCTACGATTTTGCGATCAACGAATACAAGGCGTTCTGGCAGATCGGCGGCACGCACCAGGCGCATTCCTATTCGGCCACCGGCAACATCCAGGCTTACGATCAGGCCGGATTCACGACCTACGATGCCTCAATGGGCGCCGGCAAGGATGCTTGGAGCACGCAGCTGTACATGCAAAACCTGACGAACACGCGCGCCAATCTGTTCGAGAACGGCAACCAGTTCATCACGGCGGAGACGATCAATCGCCCGCGCACCGGCGGCGTGAGGTTCAGCTACAAGTTCTGAAAGGCGCAGCTACTTCGTCCAACGGTAGACGGCGCCGGGGAACGGCGCCTTCCATGGATCGAACACGCCCGTGATGTAGAGGGTGTCCGCACCGCCGGCGCCGAAATTCACATTGGTCACGTAGGGCGTCGGCACGGCAATGATGCGCAGAAGCTTTCTCGCGTCGTTCACCACCAGCACCCGGCCCGAACCGTTCTGCGCAATGTAGTAATTCCCGTCGGGGCCGAGTTTGAAGCCGTCGGGCCCGTTGTAAGCATCCGCGCGGGCGGTCGGCGGCGCCAGATCCTGCATGCGCGCCCACACGCTGCGGGGGCCCAATGTGCCGTCGGCCTCGATGGGGAACGATAGGATGCGGCCCGCCAGCATTTCCGCCACCAGCAAATTCCGGCCGTCTTTCGACACCGTCAAGCCGTTCGAGTAGTGGATGAGATTGGCGACTTGCGTCAGCGCGCCGGTGGCGCCGGACAGGTGGAGAATCGTTCCGCTGATCGGCGCCTTCAAGTCATAGACTCCGGAAGCGGACACATAGACCCCGCCCTTGCCGTCGGCGCAGAAGTCATTGGGCCCAATGAAGGGCCTGCCCGCACTGTCCTTGTCGATGGTGCGGATTTGCCTGCCGGTTTCGTCGAGTTCCACGATCGAGTTCGAGTCGTAGCACGCCACCAAAATGCGGCCGCCCCCATGGTCGATGAGTCCCGAAGCGCCGCAATGCGCGCCGCTCCAAAACGGCCTCACGCGCTTCCCGTCCCAAATCTTGATTCCGGGTCCTGCGTATTCCACATACAGCAGATTGCCGTTGCGCCACAGCGGCCCTTCGGGATAGACGGCTGCCGGATCGATCGGCACGGTATCCGGGCGGGCAGGGCCCGTAAGCGCCGCGGCCGCAACGGCCGCGCACCATGCCGGCAGATATCGAAGCTTCACGAAGAATTCCCCGCCGAGCGGCCAGCATCGAATTGCTCCCGCAATCCGGCGATGGCCTGTACGCGCCGCTGCTGCAGGATCTCCGCGATCCTGGGGCCGGCATGGTCCGCGATGTCCGCCGGCGACGGTTTGACCGCCGCGGCGCCGTCACGAAGCGCCTGCAGATAGCCGCGCTGCGGGTAGGGCGCATTTTCGAGTCCGGCGCGGCCGCGGGAATCCGCCTCGCAGGCAAGCAGCGCCTGCGCGAAGCGCTGCGGACGGCGGAACGCGTCGGCGTGCTCGAAGAATTCCAGGATGGTCTTCGGCCGCAATTCGAAGGCGCGATGGACGATGCCGTGATAGCGCGCCACGATGATGCTGAGTTCGCGATATTCCGCAGGCAGGCGCAGCCGGTCCGCCAGCGCTTCGATGAGTGCGACGCTGCGCTCCTCGTGGCCGCGATGGCCCGGCCACTGTTCCGGCGGTGTCGCAGCCTTGCCCAGATCGTGGACCAGAGCCGCGAACCTCACGCGCGAGTCGTCGCTCAGCAAGGCGGCCTGGTCGAGCACCATCAAGGTGTGCACGCCGGTATCGATTTCCGGGTGCCACTGCGCCGGCTGCGGCACACCGAACAGTGCGTCGATCTCGGGATAGATGCGCTGCAGGGCGCCGCATTCGCGCAGCACCCGGAAGAACTCGCCGGCGCTGCGCTCCCGCAATGCCTTTTCGGTCTCCTGCCACACCCGTTCGGGTACCAGTGCATCGACTTCGCGACGTTCCACCATGTCGCGCATCAGCGCCAGCGTCTCCGGCGCCACGCGAAACCCGAGCGGTGCGAAGCGGGCGGCGAAGCGGGCGACGCGCAGCACGCGCACCGGATCTTCGGCGAAGGCCGGCGAGACGTGGCGAAGCGTCCTCGCCTCGAGGTCATGCCGGCCGCCGTGCGGATCGATCAGGCTGCCATCGGCCGACTGCGCAATGGCGTTGATGGTCAGGTCGCGGCGGGCCAGATCCTCTTCGAGGGTGACCTCGGGCCCGAACTCGACCGAGAATCCGCGGTAGCCGGGCGACGTCTTGCGTTCGAGCCGCGCCAGTGCGTATTCCTCGTGCGTGTCGGGATGCAGAAATACGGGAAAGTCGCGTCCGACTTCACGGTACTTGAGGCGCAGCAGCTCCTCGCGCGTGCCGCCGACGACGACCCAATCGCGTTCCTTGACGGCAAGGCCGAGCAAGGCGTCCCGAACAGCTCCGCCAACCAGATACACTTGCATGGGTGAATATTAGCAGCTTAACCGCGGCGCTCCGCGCGGCCCTGGTGATCGCCCTGATCGGGGCATCCGGCGGCGGCTGCTACTTATTGCAAAGCGCGCAAGGCCAGCTGTCGCTGATGTCCAAGCGCAAACCCATCATCCGCGTGATCGATGAGCCCGCGACACCGCCCGCCGTGCGGGCCCAGCTTCGGGCGGTCGCCTCCATACGGGATTTCGCCAGCCGTGAACTGGGATTGCCGGATAACGGCAGCTATCGCAGCTACGCCGACGTGGGCCGCCCCTACGTGGTATGGAATGTGGTCGCCGCGCCGCAATTCTCCGTCGATGCAAAGGACTGGTGCTATCCCATCGTCGGCTGCGTCGCGTACCGCGGCTACTTCGTCGAACGCAGGGCGCAGCGCTTCGACGCCCGATTGCGCGGGCAGGGCCTGGATGTGGCCGTCGGCGGCGTCGCCGCCTATTCGACGCTCGGACATTTCAACGATCCCGTTCTCAATACCATGATGGGCTGGAACGATGTGGAGCTCGCAGCGATCATTTTTCACGAACTCACCCACCAGCTGCTGTATGTGCCGAACGATTCTTCCTTCAACGAGGCGCTGGCAACCACGGTCGAAGAGGAGGGCGTCAGGCGCTGGCTGCACGCCCAAGGCCGCGACGCGGATTTGGCGGCGCACGCCGAACAGCAGAAGCACTACGTCGAGGTGATCGATCTGCTCGGCGCGACGCGGAAGCAGCTGCGCGCAATCTATGCTTCCGGCCTGGCGCCTGGGCCGATGCGGGAGGAAAAGCACGCCGCCTTCGAATCCCTGCGTTGGTCCTTCCTCGCGCTGAAGGCGCAGTGGGGAGGGCACGCCCCGTTCGAATCCTGGTTCGATGACGGCCTGAACAACGCCCACCTGGCCTCGATTGCCACGTACTTCTCCTGCGTGCCGGGCTTCGAGCGCGAACTGGCTGCGGCGGGCGGCGATCTGCCGTCTTTTTATGCAAGAGTCCGCCGGCTCGCAAAACTCGACCAGGCGCGGCGCGATGCGGCGGTGTGCGGCGGCGCGTGAATCAATGGCCCGGGACGCATGGGCAAGCTTTGTGGCGATGTCGATTTGGTTCATGATGTGCTCCTGAGCGAGGATCGATCCCCGGGTCGCAAACATATTGCACCCGCCGCCGGAAGGCAGCGAACGCAATGCCTGACAGTCCGTTAAGGAAAACTTAAGTGCCATCCGCGTACCACCGATTGCCGTTGGGAGCCCTGCGGGTGTTCGAGGGATACATTCAAGTGCCTTTGTTCCGGCGGAACGGCCGGCGGGTCGAGATCACCGACGAAGGCCTCGAGCTGCTGCCTTCGGTCAGGGCCGGTCTCGAAAGACTCGAATTTCCGGGACCCCGTGCGCCGGATGGGCACTAGCGCCGTGTCCGGAATCGATGCGTTGATGCGCGCCTACCAGGGCTCCGTGCCGGGCGCGTGCGTCGCCGTACTCAATGGGGGTGCGCCGATTTTCAGCGCCGCCTACGGTCTTGCGGATGTGGAGAACGCGGTCGCGGCGAGCCCGTCGACCAACTACCGCCTCGCCTCGATGACCAAGCAGTTCAACGCAGCCGCGATACTGCTGCTGGCGGAACAGGGGCGGCTGTCGATCGAGGATCCGATCCGCCGATGGCTGGGGACGCTGCCGGATGCGGCTGACTCAGTCACCATCCGCCATCTCCTGACGCATACCTCCGGGCTCGTCGACTTCGAGGATGTCATTCCGCCGGGAACGACCGAGCAATTGCGGGACGAGGACGTACTGCGGCTGCTGGAAGCGGAAAATCGCGGTTATTTTCCGCCCGGAACGCAATACCGCTACAGCAACAGCGGCTACGTGCTGCTGGCGCTGATCGTCGAGCGCGCCTCGGGAATGCGCTTCGCCGCATTTCTGCGCGAGCGCATTTTCAAGCCGCTGCGCATGGATGCGACAATGGTGCTGGAAGCGGGCGCGTCCGTCGTGCCGCATCGCGCGTTCGGCTACAGCGCCGAAGGGCGATCCTGGGTCCGCACCGACCAGAGCCTGACGAGCGCGACTCTCGGCGACGGCGGGATCTATTCCTCGGTCGACGACCTCGCGAAATGGGATGCGGCGCTGTATGACGAGCGGCTGCTGCGCGCGCAATCGCTGCGCCTCGCTTTCGCGCCGGCCATCCAAACCGATGATGCCGCCGTTCAATACGGCTTCGGCTGGTGCCTCACCGGGCAGACGCAATGGCACTCGGGCGAATCGATCGGATTTCGCAGCGTTATCATGCGCTATCCCGCGCATCGCTTCAGCGTGGTGGTTTTGACGAACCGCGACGATCCGCAGGTGTATTCCACCGCGTTGCAGATCGCCAGGATTTTCCTGCCGGCCGTCGACGGGCCGCGCGCCCGCGCGGGCGCTTTGGGACCGGATTCGCGTGCGCGGCTATTGCCGGGGTAGAACGCTATGCGGCTACTGCGCTAGCAAGGCGTCGGCGAGCACGTCGACGCCCGTTCGAACCGGATCGCATACCGGCAATCCCAATTCACCCGTCAGGCGCCGGAAATACTCCGCGCAGTCGGCGTCGGACAGGTTCGAGGAATTGATGCTCAAGCCCACGCAGCGTATCGCGCGATTGGTCAAACGGCCGGCGCGCAGGTAATCGTCGATCGCCACCCGCAGGTCGGGAATCGGAAAATCTGGGTATTCATCGATGGTGCGGCGCGCGGGGTCATGGCACAGAACGATGGCGTCGGGCTGCGATCCGTGCAAAAGGCCGAGAGTCACGGCGGCGTAGGCGGGGTGGAAGAGCGATCCCTGCCCCTCGATGACGTCCCAATGCTCGGGAGAATTATCGGGAGACAGCGTCTCGGCGGCGCCCGCGATGAAGTCGGCAACGACCGCGTCGATGGCGATGCCTTCTCCGGAAATCATGATCCCGGTCTGGCCGGTGGCGCGAAAGGAGGCGGCGACGCCGCGCTTCTGCAAATTCCGGGCAAGTGCCAACGCCGTGTATTTCTTGCCGAGCGCGCAGTCCGTGCCGACGGTCAAGACGCGCTTGCCGCTGCGTTTGCGGCCGGTTGCCGTGCCGAAGGTTTGTTCGCTGTGGCGTACGTCGATCAGCCGCACGGAGCGGCGGGAAGCGGCCTGCACCAATTCCGGAAAAGAGGTCAGGCGGGAGTGAAGTCCGCTCACGACGTCGAGTCCGGCCGCCGCCGCCGCCGTCAATTCGGCCACCCAGTGGGGCGGAAGGCGGCCTCCGGTGGGCGCAATTCCGACCACGATGGAGCCGGCACCGCGATTTGCGGCCTCTTGCGGTGAAATCCGCTCGAGACCCAGGGTCACGCCGCATCCCGGCAGGCTCCACTCGCCCATCACATCCTGCGGGCACCAATCCTTCAGGCCGAACGCGGTCTTCGCGGTGGGCTTGTCCTGCACGTCGCCGAGAAAAAGCAGGTAGGGTTTGCGCAATCGATGCATGGTCGTTTCCTGTCAGTCGTCCGCTGCCGCCGTCACGGCGGCGCGGACCCGTGTGCGCCGCCGCGGCCCGCGCTCGCGCGGTTCTGGCTGAGGCGGGCGTTATCCTCGAACGCGCCCAAGTACTGCCGGGCGGAAGCCACCATCGACTGAGGCTTGATGCCGAGCCGCGCGAAGCCGTCTTCGCTGCACACGCTGTCCGTGGTGAGAGAGCGGTAGTTATCGGTGGAGAACGGCCGTCCCGGCACGAAATCCATGACCAAAGCCTGGATTCGCGCCGCGAAATCCGGCAGCCCGAAAATCCATCGGCGCCGGCCCGTGAGCTTGGCCGCCAGTCCGACGATTTCGCGCAATGAGTAGACCTGCGGCCCGCCGAGTTCGTAGGTTTGGCGGCTGCAGGCGCCGCCGTGCAGGCAGCGCAGCAGCGCCTCAATCACGTCATCCACCAGCACCGGCTGAAAGCGCGCATTCGGCTTCGCCAGGGGGAAGACCAGGGGTATCGCCGAGAGCAGGCGGGCGAAGCGGTTCAAGAACGTGTCGCCGGGTCCGAACATCACCGAGGGGCGGAAAATGGTCCAGTCCAACGCGCCGCCTGCCTCACGGATCAGCCGTTCCGCCTCGCCCTTGGTCCGCAGGTAATAGCTCGGAGCGTCCGGGGCCGCTTTCAAGGCGGACACCTGAAGAAGCCTCGGCACGCCGGCGGAGCGGGCCGCGCGCAGCAGGCCCTGAGTGAGCTCGGTGTGCGCGCGGCGAAAGCCCGCGCCGCTGAAGCCCCGCTCGTTGAGGATTCCGATGAGGTTGATCACGACGTCCTTGCCGCGCAGGCGCTCGCTCAATTGCGCCTCGTCGTAGACATCGCAATTTTCCAGCGTCAGGCCCGGCAGCACCAGCAGGTGCTTGTGTTGTTCCCGATCCCTCGACAGCACCGTGACCCGATGCCCGCCCTTGATCAGGCGCGCGACCAGACGGGTCCCCAGGAAGCCGGTTCCGCCGAGAACGGCAATGGATTGCGGACGCATGGGATCAGCGAATGGGGATCAGCAAGGCCGCCGATCCGCGCCGTACGTTGAGAATCAAAACGCTCGCGCCCTTCGCCGCTTCGCGGAAGGTTTTGGTGTTGGTGATCGGCGTGCGTCCGACGGCGACGATGACATCGTTGGCCCGCAACCCCGCCTGCGCCGCGGGACTGCCGTCCTGCACAGACTTCACGAGGACACCGCCGGCGTCCGGAGCGTCGGCGAGATCCGCGCCTTCGAGCCCCTTGCTGATGTCGACGGCATTGGCGGACTCCACGTCGCCGCGCTCGGCGATGATGGCGGTGACCGTCCGAGGTTTGCCGTCGCGCAGGAGGCCGAGCTCGACCTTGTCGCCGACGTGAAGCAGGCCGATGGCATAGCGCAGCTCGCCGGGATCTTTCTTGGCAACGCCGTTGATGGAGGTGATGATGTCGCCGGTCTTGACGCCCGCGTGCTCGGCGGCCGAGCCCTGCGCCACACCGGCCACCAATGCGCCGCTCGATTCCGATACGCCGAATTCCTTCGCGATCTCCGAGGTCACCGGATAGAGATTCACGCCCAGCACGCCGCGCTTGACCTGGCCGAACTTGATCAGCTGGTCCATGACGTTTTTGACCAGGTTGACCGGAATCGCGAAGCCGATGCCGATATTGCCGCCGCTGCCGGACAGAATGGCCGAGTTGATGCCCATCAGTTCGCCGCGCAAGTTCACCAGCGCGCCGCCGGAATTGCCGGGATTGATGGACGCGTCGGTTTGGATGAAGTCTTCATAGCCGTCCGGGTTGATGCCGGTCCGGCTCAGCGCACTGACGATGCCGGCGGTGACGGTGTGCGACAGCCCAAACGGGTTGCCGATGGCCACCACATAGTCTCCGACGTCGAGCTTGGCCGAGTCGCCCAGCGATATGGCCACCAAATTCGGCTGCTTCACCTGCAGCACGGCGATATCCGCGCCCTGGTCGCTGCCCACGACCTTGGCGGAAAAGCTGCGGTCGTCGAGCAGCGTGACGGTGATTTCGCTGGCGTTCTCGACCACGTGAAAATTGGTGATGATGTAGCCGTTCTTGGCGTCGACGATGACGCCGGAGCCGGCGCTCTGGAACTTGCGTTCGTGCGGCTCATCGAAGAAACGGCGGAAAAAGGGGTCATCCAGCAGGGGATTTCGCTGGCCCGGCTTCTCCTTGATGGTGCCGCGGGTCGCGATGTTCACCACCGACGGAGAGACACGCTTGACCATCGGAGCGAGGGAGGGCATCGGCGCGGCGTCCAGGGGAGCCGCGGATGCGGCCGCCTGCACGGTTCCCATGAGCATTGCGGCGGGCGCGGCGATGGCGGCCGCCGTGAACATGACGGCCGCAAGCTTAAGGCGCAGATTCATGCGTTGTCCTTTCGTTTTAATTGCACTCCACGCACGAACCAAGGCCGGACGGTGTTCCGTCCGGCCCCAATGTCGCCGAAGTCGTCCTGCGATATTACACGCAAGACAGCGGCTGGCGGACGCTGTTACGCCGCTTCCACCGTGATCCGGTGCGGCTGTACTTGCGCCAGCTTCGGAATTGCGACCTCCAGCACTCCATTGACGAATTTCGCCTTGATGTTCTGGGCATCAGCCGAATCCGGCAGGCTGAAGCGGCGCTGGAACTCTCCCGTGATCCGTTCCACGCGACGATAGCCTTCGCGTGATTCGCGCTTCACATCCTCGCGTTGTCCGCGAATGGTGAGCACACCTTGGTCGGCGGTGATGTCGACCGCCTTCGGATCAACGCCGGGCAGGTCCACATGCAGCGCAAACTGGTTGGCTTCCTCGTGGATGTCCACCGGCGGCAGCCATGCACCCGAGTCCGCCGCCGTGGTCGACGGCGCACCGAACAAACGATCAATATCCTTCTGGAGCCGGCTCACGAGAGCCCACGGCTCATAACGTACGACAGTCATGTAATTCTCCTCGATAAAAATAGTGTTGCTGCGGGCGTTGCCGCCCGCCTGACGTTCAAATCACGCGCGTGACCCAGAAAATTGGGACGCGGCCCGCCATTTCAACGGCGATCGTGCGAATGCCTCGAGGAGACACGAAGCGAGGCGAAGCTTCAAAGTCAATGGAACATAATGTGGATAACGTGTGCAAACACAAGATGTTGCGATTAGGGCTTTTTCCCCTTGACCTGCCGTTCTCCAGGTGCAATCAGCCATTTTCTCGGGACATTTCGATAAAGCATTGATATATATCAGAATTTTATATCAAAAAAACTATGAAATATGTCTTGACGGTGGTTGCCGCTGCGTCTTACCCTCTCGGTCCGCACACAACATGTTGTGGTCGGTGATTCGCGTAAGTCCCCCCCATTTCCCTTGCGTCCAGCGTCGAACTTTTTTTCCGGGACCGCCGCAATTGTTTGGTTTCCAGCTCGATAATTATAAGGAGCGGCTTCAATACCCATGAATACGGTGGTCAAAATACAGCCCAAAGACGTCGGCGATATTCCTTTCCAAGAAGCTTCCTTCGATATCTGGGACAAGAAATACCGTCTAACCGCGAAGGATGGTTCGCCCATCGATAATTCGATGGACGACACTTATAAACGCGTGGCCCGCGCGCTCGCCGATGTCGAGCTCGAAGAGTGCCGCGACCAGTGGTATGAGTCGTTTCTGTGGGCGCTGCGCCACGGAGCGATTCCCGCCGGCCGCGTCACCTCGAATGCCGGCGCGCTCGAACACAAGCCGGCGACTTCGACGATCAACTGCACGGTGTCGGGCACCATTCACGATTCGATGGACGACATATTGAACAAGGTCCACGAAGCGGGCCTGACGCTGAAGGCGGGCTGCGGAATCGGCTACGAGTTCTCGACCATGCGTCCGCGCGGCGCCTATGTATCCGGTGCGGGCGCCTATACGTCCGGGCCCCTGTCGTTCATGGATATCTACGACAAGATGTGCTTCACCGTGTCCTCGGCCGGCGGCCGGCGCGGAGCCCAGATGGGCACGTTCGACATCGGACACCCGGATGTCCTGGAGTTCATTCGCGCCAAGCGGGAGAACGGCCGCCTGCGGCAATTCAATTTGTCTCTGCTGGTGACCGATGAATTCATGAAGGCGGTGAAGAAGGACGGCGAGTGGCGCCTGGCTTTCCCCCTGGGCCGCCAGGAATTCGAGACCGATCGCCCTGATCTCGACGACGCCTCCAAATTCGTGTGGCGCGAATGGCCATATACGGAAGGCTATGTCGCCAACGAGGAGGGCTTGGTCGCCTGCAAGATCTACAAGACGCTGCCGGCGCGCCGGGTGTGGGACGTGATCATGTCCTCGACGTACGACTTCGCCGAGCCGGGCTTCATCCTGGTCGATAGAGTCAACGAGATGAACAACAATTGGTGGACGGAGAACATCCGGGCCACCAATCCTTGCGTGACGGCGGACACCCGCCTGGCAACTCAATTCGGCATGGTGAAGATCGGCGATCTGTACGACGCCCGCGTCGATATTCAGGCGACCGTCGATGGCCGGGCCCTCGGCGAAGGACTGGGCGTTGCGGTGCGGCCGGCTGTTCCGGCTTTCATGACTTCATCGTCCGCGGATGTCTACCGCGTCGTAACGCAGGACGGCTACGAGATCAAGGCGACCGAATGGCATGACTTCTATACGGCTCGCGGCAAGATCAAGCTCAAGGATCTTAAAGCCGGCGATGAGTTGCTGATTCAGTCCGGGAAGGGGCAGTTCGGCGGCTGCGGCGGCGCAGAACTCGGGCAGCTGCTGGGCTTGCTCACGGGCGATGGTCATTTCACGAATCGCGGCAAGGGCAAGGAGGCGGCGGTCGTCAATCTGTGGGGAGCTGACCGCGCCGTCGCCGACTCCGTCGTCGGGTATGTCAATTCTTTGATTGCGGGATTCGCCGAGTCCGCGAGGAATTACCAGGTGGGCTCGGTTGCGATCCCGGAACGCAACTTGGTGATGATCCGTTCGGTGATTCTCGCCCGGGTGCTGGCGCAATACGGATTCACCGCAGAGACCAAGCTCAAGGTTCCGGAAATCGTCTGGCGCGGCAATGAGGAGTGTGTCAAAGGCTATTTGCGCGGGCTGTTCCAGGCGGATGGCACGGTGAACGTCTCGGGCAACGACGGCACGAGCTGCTCGGTGCGGCTCGCGTCCAGTCATCAATCCCTGCTCAAGGAAGTGCAGATGCTGCTGGGGAATTTCGGCGTTTTCGCGCGGGTGTTGAAGCGCCGCGAGGCCGGCAACCGTCTGCTGCCCGACGGCAAAGGCGGCGCGAAAGAATACGCTTGCCAGGCAGACTACGAGCTAATCATCGACGGCGAATCGCGCGAGTACTTCATGGCGTATATTGGGTTCCTCACTGAAGAGAAGAACCGGAAGTATGCGCAGTGGGTTCAAGGAAAGGCGCTGAATAAATCCCAGCGTTTCATGAGCCGAGTCGCCGAGATCACCTACGTGGGACGGGAAGCGGTCTTCGATACCACGCAACATGATTGCAACACCGTCATATTTAACGGTCTCGTTACGGGACAGTGCGGAGAGCAGCCTCTTCCGCCCTATGGCTCGTGCCTGTTGGGCTCGGTCAATCTCACCAAGTTCGTGGTCGATCCGTTCACCGACAATGCGCGTTTCGACTGGGAAACCTACCGCAAGGTGGTGAAGGTGTTCACGCGCATGCTCGACAACGTGGTCGAGATCAACGGTTTGCCGCTGCCGCAGCAGCGCGCCGAAATCATCCGCAAGCGGCGCCATGGCATGGGTTTCCTCGGCCTGGGCTCGAGCATCACGATGCTTTGCATGAAGTACGGCTCGAAGAAATCGGTGGCGTTCGCCCAGAACGTCTCGCGCGAAATGGCGGTGGCCGGCTGGGAAGCGGCGCTCGACCTGGCGCGCGAAAAGGGACCCGCGCCCATCATGAGCGAGGAATTCACGGTCACGAAGGAAATGCTGCGCAAGCGTCCCGAGATGGTCAAGGACGGCTGGCGCGTCGGCGCAAAGGTTTTCGGAAGAGTGCTGCACGCGCGCTACAGCCGGTACATGCAGCGCATCGCCGAGGCGTCGCCCGAATTGGTGGATGAACTCGCGGAGGTCGGCGCACGCTTCACTCATCACACCTCGATCGCGCCGACGGGCACAATCTCGCTGTCGCTCGCGAACAATGCATCGAACGGCATCGAACCGTCGTTTGCGCACCACTACTGCCGCAACGTGATCCGCGAAGGCAAGAAGTCGAAGGAGAAGATCGACGTATTCTCGTTCGAATTGCTGGCATATAGGGAACTGGTGAATCCGCGCGCCATGCCGAATTCGCAGAATGCGGCGGAAAAACTCCCCGATTACTTCATTTCGGCGGACGACATCGGCCCGACGGAGCACGTCGACATCCAGGCGGCGGCGCAGCTGTGGGTGGATTCCTCGATATCCAAGACGGCGAACGTTCCCACCGACTACAAGTACGAGGATTTCAAGCATATCTACATGTATGCCTTCGAGCAGGGCTTGAAGGGCTGCACGACCTTCCGCTTCAATCCGGAGGCCTTCCAGGGCGTGCTGGTCAAGGAGGACGACCTCAAGAACACCACGTACGTGTTCACGCTGGAGGATGGCACCGAAGTGGAGGCGACGGGCGATCAGGAGATCGAATACGACGGGGAAATGCACACCGCCGCGAATCTCTTCGATGCGCTGAAAGAAGGCTATTACGGAAAATTTTGAACATGGCACACATCAAGATAGACAAGAAGATCGCCAAGTACCGCGTGCAGAAGCCGGAATCGAAGGAGGCAGCGGCTGCGCCGAAGGAGCCGCCCAAGGCCCAGGACAACGTGATATGGATGCACGAGAAGCTCGAGCGTCCCGAGGTCTTGATCGGCTCGACCTACAAGATCAAGACGCCGGTCTCCGATCACGCCATGTACGTCACCATCAACGACATCCTGCTGAATGAAGGCACGCCGCACGAGCAGAGGCGGCCGTTCGAGGTGTTCATCAACTCGAAGAACCTCGATCATTTTCAATGGATCGTCGCGCTCACGCGGGTCATCTCGGCGGTTTTCCGCAAGGGCGGCGATACGACTTTTCTGGTCGATGAGCTGAAGGCGGTATTCGACCCGAAGGGCGGTTACTGGCAACCGGGCGGCAAATTCATGCCCTCGACCATCGCCGAATTAGGCTATGTGATCGAGCGGCATCTGCAGTCGATCGGACTGCTCAAGAAGCCCGAACTCGATGTGCACCAGCGCAAGCTCGTCCAGGAGAAGCGCGCGGAGTTCGAAGCGCGAACCAAGCAAACCGACGCCTTTTCGAAATCGCATTTCCCGGAGGGAGCGCAGCTGTGCTCGAAGTGCAGCACGGCCGCGGTGGTCATGATGGACGGGTGCCACACCTGCTTGAATTGCGGGGATTCGAAGTGCGGGTAGGACGGTCTTAACGGGAGCCTGCGCTATGTATGTGGGGGACTGGCCGGCTCATCGCCCGTCCGAGGGGCCCGTGAGCTATCGGAATCTCTCGAGAGCAGATCGGGCAGAACTCACCTCGACACCACGCGTATCCTTTAATAGTGTTCAGTATTTATAAAGGTTACGGCGTAAGCTTTATAAGCTCATTGCGATCTTTAAGGATATGAGATAAAATTAAAAACAGTTGAGCATGTTTAAAGCTTTCCACTCGACTTGGATTGGACATGCGCCGCGACCTCATCGCAAAAGATCGCCAGCCTTATCTGGTGCCTGCTCACAGGTATCCCAATGCCTGCGCGCTTGTGGCACCGCCCACGCCGCGTGTACTTGCCTTGGGTGGTCGGTATGAAGCAGGCTTCCCACAGGCACACGCCGCCTTGGGTCGCCTGCAGGGCACGCTAAAACACCTTTCGAACACGGACATGGTGACCCGCACACTGGCCCGCCGTGAAGCGGTCATGAGTTCGCAGATCGAGGGCACCAAGTCGGACCTTTACCAATTGCTCACCTATGAGGCCACACATGCTATTGGGGGCCTGCCCGCGGACGTGAGGATCACCGAGCGCTACGTCACAGCACTCCAGCACGGCCTTGAGCGCGTCCGAGTTGGGGGTCGCGCCGTGATCGACCTCGCACTCATCCACGAACTTCATGCATTGCTGATGCAAGACGAGGCGACCGGCTTCCCCATTGGCGCCTATCGCCAGACCCAAGTTTGGATTGGATCGACGCCGCGGATCGAGGACGCGACGTTCGTGCCGGCACCGCCCGACCGTATAAAAGGCTGCATGGAGGAGATGGCGGCAAGCATTCTGCAATACACGCCCCGCGAGGACGAGCAGACCATGCTCGCGATACCGGCGCAGCTTGCGATCGCGCACGCTCAGCTCGAGACCATTCACCCTTATCACGACGGCAACGGCCGAACGGGAAGGCTGCTCATGCCGCTCATGCTGGCTGCCGAGGGTTACCCGCCGCTCTACCTCTCCGGAGCGTTGCTGCGGGCGAAGTCTCAGTACTACGCGGCGCTCGCGAGCGTTCAGTTACAAGGGAAATGGGGTCCGTGGCTCGAACTCCTGGGCCACGCCGTGGTCGAGTCCTGCGACGAGTCGATCTCAATTGCGGAAGATCTCCTCGCTCTCGCCGAGAGCTGGGAACAGGAACTTCGCAGCTATAGGTCAGATTCGGCCACGCGCCGCCTTCCTCGCTTCCTGATCGGGCATCCGGTGCTCTCGGTGCAGCAGGCCGCGGCGGGTTTGAACATCTCCGTGCCGGCGGCGAACACCGCGCTCGCCAACCTACTCGCCGCAGGCATCGTGAGCCTGGTGAACGAGCGCCAGTGGGGCCGTGTGTTCCAAGCCACCCAGGTGATGCGTCGTCTCGATCAGCTGCCCGCCCCCTCGCCAAGGTCTGTAATGCCGCTTGCCTCGAGTACCGTTTAAACCAACGTCAGACCCGTCAATGTGAACAGCAGACCGAGGAAGGCGATCTGGAACGCCGAGCGTGGCACAGTAGGGCTTCAGCCAGAGCCGCTCATTCTTGCGAAGGAGACTTCCATGCAACTCAAACGTCCCGGGTCTCAGCCATCAACGCGAGGACCCGCCGAGTATTTCACGGGTTCGGTGCGCATAGACATGTTGAACGTAGCTCCCGCTCCGGCGCGGGTGTCTTGCGCCAGCGTTACCTTCGAACCCGGTGCGCGCTCGGCTTGGCACACGCATCCCCTCGGACAAACTCTGATCGTCACCGCCGGCTGCGGGTGGACACAGTGCGAGGGGGAACCGATTGTCGAAATTCGATCTGGCGATGTGATTTGGTGCCCGCCGGGTCACAAGCATTGGCACGGCGCGACACCGACGACCTCCATGACGCATATCGCCATCCAAGAAGCCCTTGACGGGAAAAATGTCAGCTGGCTGCAGAAAGTAACCGACGAGGAGTATTTGGTGGGTCCGACCGGCGCTCCTCGGGTGCTTTGAAAACGACATGATGTAGATAGCCGAGAATTTCTTACATCGACCGTCCTCGGGCGATCCACTCCTCGGTCTTGCCGATAGAGAGCCGGTATCGAGCACAATTGTAGGGCTCGAGATGTTGCAACTCGTGGCTCATGAGATTCCGAAAGGCTTGCAAATCCGCGTCGGGTACTCCGGACGCTGCGACCGCCTCGTCGAGCGCACGGCCCATACTCACAACGTCCCTGATGGCGGCTCCCAAATGCTCCCGATACCGGGAACGGAGCGGATCGGGCGCGCCCAGTGACTCCAAAATGACCCGATACTTGTCGATCGATCGCCGATAGCTCCAAGCGAATAATTCGACGGCGATGGTGGTGTCGAGCCGTTCGTAAACGCCGAGCATGGCCAGGGTATAGTCAGCGAGTTCGACGTCCGCGAACGACAGAGGCGCGCAGTTGGAGAGCATCAACGGCAGGTTGGCGCTCAAGCGGCTGGTGCGCTTGTTGCCATCTTCGAACGGCTGAAGGTAGGCGATATTCACCCAGAGGAAGAAAGCAGCTTCCACCGAATTTTTTATTTGCTGAGTTTTTTCGACGATAAGGCCCAGCATTTCTTCGAGAAGCCCCGGAACTTGCGTGGGCACATACACCGTGTCCGTAATATTTACGACGTACGTTCGAATGCGGCCGAGAGAATCTGAATTCGCGAGTAGTCCGTGCATCAATAGGCTTTGTATGTTACGAATAACCGGAGTGGTTATGCCGTAAGTGGGAACGGCCTCCACCATAAACTCAATGGCGTCTTTGTGATTCAAGAGCATCGTCGCATCGGTGTCATTTGCCGCCGAACGCCCCTTTTCGAAGAGCGCTCGCGTATCGAGCAAAGTCTTGCGGTTGCCCTCCAGTCGCGATGAGTACCAAGACAGATCAATCAATAATTGTTCCAAGACCTTGCGCGCGTAGGTGCCGGCAGGTTGCTGTCCTTGCATCCGACCGGCGGCGAGCAATGTATCGGCGAGATTAGCCGGCAGCAGCGACGACTGATTTGGTTGATAGTCGTCAATAAATCGCCGATGGTAAGATACTGGCTTGCGGCTCGCGAGCGGCTCGGACAGCAGTGCACGCAATTTCTGCGCATCGCTGCTCCATCCGGGTGACACGCTTAGATTGCCGGTGGCGGAAACCTTCGCAGCCGCATTTCCCGATAGCTGAACGGCGGCCGAATCAGGTTGTCCGTAACGATATGCCGTTGCCGGCCCATTGCCTTCGCGGACGATTTGTCCCGTCGCGACCAGTTCGCGCAAGTAGCGATTGACCGTAGGTCGACTGCCGCCTACGCCAGCCGTGATTTCAGCCGGACTCGCCGGACCGACGTTTGTCCGGGATATTAAAAAATCGAGGATCACCTTCGAGAGGTGTTTATCGGTCATTCGTTACACTGCGCGCCCATTCGATAAGATAGGTTATGTTATCACTATCTTATCATTTTCGAGCTGATATTGATAGGTAAGGATAAGTTAGTGATAAGATACAATGCATATTGATAAGATAAAGCCACTTACGTGGATAAACCCCTGGCTTAAACGCGTTGCTCTCCTTCTCTTGCTCACGCCGCTGCTTTATCGCCCGACATGGGCCGCCGAGACGCCCGATCCCTTCGTGCACCCTGCGGAACTCGACCGCGATGTGCGCTTTTGGATCCGCGTGTACACCGAGGTCACCACGGACCAGGGCCTCGTGCACGACGATTGGAATCTCGGGTTGGTGTACGAGGTACTGCGCTTCGATCCCGCCGCGTCGCCCTCGCAGCGCGAGCGGCGAGTGGCGGAGGCGAAGGCGCGATATGCCGCCTTGTTGCGGCGGTTCGCCGCGGGCTCGACGGACGATCTGACCCGGCACGAGCTGCGCATCCTGCACGCCTTCGGCGACAAGGCAACGCCGCAGGACTTCCGCGACGCGATCGAGAGGATTCGCTTTCAGCTGGGACAGGCGGATCGATTTCACGAAGGACTGATTCGTGCCGCGGTGTGGGAAAAGAAAATCGCGCGCACCCTGGGTCAGCACGGCGTGCCGCCCGAGATCGCGGCGCTCCCTCATGTCGAATCCTCATTCAATCTGGCGGCGTACTCCAAGGTCGGCGCGGCGGGATTGTGGCAATTCATGCCGTCGACCGCAAAGCGGTTCATGCGCGTCGACGGCGTGGTCGATGAGCGGCTGGATCCCTACAGTGCGACCGAAGCGGCGGCCAATCTGATGCTGTACAACTACCGGTTGCTCGGCACCTGGCCGCTGGCGGTGACCGCGTACAACCACGGACCCGGCGGTCTGCGGCGCGCGCAGGACGAATTGGGCACCAGCGACATTGCCGTCATCGTCAAGCGCTACCAGGGCGCGACGTTCGGCTTCGCGTCGCGCAATTTCTATGTGGCGTTTTTGGCGGCGCTGGAAGTGGACCGCAATGCCGAAAAGTATTTCGGCCCGCTGACACGGCTGCCCGATACGGAGAGCACGCCGGTGGAGTTGCCGGACTACGTTCCCGTGGATGCCCTGGCCAAGGCCTTCAAGGTCGATCTAGGAGCGCTTCGAGTGCTGAATCCCGCGCTGCGGCCGCCGGCGTGGAACGGCAGCCGATTCGTGCCGCGCGGCTACACGCTGCGGCTGCCCGGCACTCCGCCGCAGACGGAGATCACCGCTGCGTGGGATCGCCTGCCGGCGACGGTACGTTACGTGGCACAACGCAATGACGGCAGCCATCGCATTCGCCGCAACGAGACCCTGGCGGGGATTGCGACCGCCAGCGGCGTGAGTTTGAGTCGATTGCTCGCCGCCAACGGCTGGACCGGCGGTCATGCGGCGGTCAAGGGGGAGGCTGTGCGCATCCCGCTTCCAGCGACGCGTGCGGAAATCTCGGGCGGCGCCGCGCCCGTTCTCGCCGCGGCCGAATCCACACCTGCACCGGCGGCCGCGTCGGCGGTCGCGGCGGCGGTTGCGGCGGCAGCGCCCACTGGCGTGGGACCTGCTTCCAATGCAACCGCTGCCAGGGTCCCGGTATTACCGCAGCCGGTGACCGAGAGCCTGCCGCCGCCACAGACTGCCAAGGTCGCACCGCCGCCGAAAGAACCGGTTTCGCAGCGGCAGACCGACAGCAACGCACTGCTGCCGGTCGCGGCGCCGACCGGAAATGCGGATGCCACGGATTACAGGGTCGGCGCCGACGACACGGTCGTGGTGCAGGCGGCGGAAACCTTGGGCCATTACGCCGATTGGTCGGGAGTCAGTTCGACGGCGCTTCGCGCCCTCAATAAATTGCACAAGAACGCGATGGTGACGCTCGGCCACAAGGTGAGATTGGACTTCTCGAAGGTCAGCGCGGAGCAGTTTGCCGCCACGCGCCGCGAATACCACCGCCGCCTGCAGGAAGAATTTTTTGCCACCCACCGCATTGCAGGAACCGAGAACTATGCGATCAAGCGGGGCGAGTCGCTATGGGTGATTGCACAACAGCATGCCGACTTGCCGGTCTGGCTGGTCGCGCAGTACAACCCCGATGTGGATTTCACCGACATGCGGCCGGGTACCACCATGACGCTGCCGCGGGTCGCGCCCATCAATCGACAGTGATACCGCGTGCCTGCACATACCGGGTGAGAACAGCCCGTGTGTCCGAGGAGGGGGAAAAGCTCATCGTCGAACCGTCGGCGGCGCGAATCTCGAGCGAAAACTTGTTGCTCGCGGCCATGCGCTTCAGAGTGTCGACGTTGAGATCGAAGTACGCTGCCTGGCCCCAGGAGACGACTTGACGGTAGGCGTCGCGGCCGAGTTTCGGGGGGTCCATCAGCGAAAGATTCAAGGGCCCGTCGTCGAGGATCAAAGTCACCGCACCCGGCCCGTGAATGTCGCCGGGCTGGCGGTCGTTTCCGGGCGCAACGTGCACCCACAATCCATAGGCGAAAGTGCCCATGCGGTCCCATTCGACCGGCCCGAGATAGGCAAAAGTCGCACGTTTACCGGCGGCGAAGTTCGTTCCCTGCAGGCTCGGCAGAAGCTCGATCGGCTCTTCCAGCGCGGCCAGGGTCATGCCGGTGCGCTCGTCCAAGACCTCCACGGGCTTGGTCGAGGATTGGCCGGCACAGCCGGCGGCCAAAGCGAGGATCAGCGCGGCGGCAAAGAGCGGTGTGGTTCGCATCATGCGTCAGTATACCGGGACGTGATCCAGAGCCGATTATGTCATACCGCCTACACGGTATAATTTTACGGATGAACGCTCGAATCCGCCTCCTTGGGGCCAAATCGCCATGGCTGGCGCTGGCCTTCGCCATTTGCGCCGCCGGAGGGCTGGCCCATGCCTCGGCCGAAGAGGTCGCCGCGGCCGATCGCGTCGTCGTCCACAAGGCCGCGCACCGGCTGTCGCTGTACAGCGGAAACCGCCTGCTGGGCGAATATAAAGTACAGCTGGGTTTGAACCCGACGGGACAAAAAAAGCGCGAACACGACTTTCGCACGCCCGAGGGCCGCTACTACCTGGCCAGGCGCAATACCCGGAGCGAGTTCTTTCTCGCCATCCAGGTGTCCTACCCGAACAAGGAAGACGAGATGCGCGCGCACAAGAATCGCTGGGCGCCGGGCGGCTCGATCATGATTCACGGCTTCCCCAATACACCCAAGCACCCGGCCGCGTACTACGCGTCGAGCGATTGGACCGACGGGTGCATCGCCCTGTCCAATTCCGACATGGTCGAAGTGTGGATGCGCACGCAAGACAACATTCCGATCGATATTTACCCGTAACAGGTGCCTGCGTGGAAACCACGATTCTTTCGTCCGACTTGGTCGATGCGCGCGTCGCGCCCAAGGGAAGCCTCGAACACCTGTCCCAGCAGGAAATTGCCAAACTGCTCGATTCAGGGCAGGGCGGCCTGTATCCCTTGTTCCGAAAGTGCGCGCTCGCCGTGCTCAATTCCGGCAGCGATATCGACGATGCGCGGGTGATTTTCGCCAAGTACCGCGATTTCGACCTGCGGATCGTGCGCCAAGCCTGGGGCATCAAGCTCGAGATCAAGAACGCGCCCGCCGCGGCCTTCGTCGACGGCGTGATGATCAGGGGGCTGAAGGACCATTTGTTCGCGGTGCTGCGCGACGTCGTGTTCATTTCGAACGAGATCATGGAAAGCGGGCGATTCGATCTGACCTCCTCGCCGAGCATCACGAATGCGGTGTTTCACATCCTGCGCAATGCGCGCGTGCTGGAATTGCAGATGCGGCCGAACCTGGTCGTTTGTTGGGGCGGCCATTCGATCCGGCGGATCGAGTACGACTACACCAAGAAAGTGGGCTATGAGCTCGGCCTTCGCAACCTGGATGTATGCACCGGCTGCGGGCCGGGCGCGATGAAAGGACCCATGAAGGGGGCGACCATCGGGCACTCGAAGCAGCGCATCGTCGACGGCAGGTACTTGGGCATCTCGGAACCCGGAATCATCGCGGCCGAGCCCCCCAACCCCATCGTCAGCCAGCTCGTCATCATGCCCGACATCGAAAAGCGCCTGGAGGCCTTCGTACGCCTCGGGCACGGCATCGTGATTTTCCCGGGCGGGGCGGGCACGGCGGAAGAGATTCTCTATCTGCTCGGCATTTTGCTCGATCCGGCCAACCGGGATTTGCCGTTTCCCATGGTTTTCACCGGTCCGGCCGACAGCGCCGAGTATTTCCAACAGATCCACCGCTTCATTGGTTCGACCCTGGGCCCGGAGGCGCAGTCCCGCTACCAGATGATCATCGACGATCCCGCGGGAGTGGCGCGCGCAATGGTGCAGGGCCTCGCCCAGGTCCGCGATTACCGGCGGCAGGAGAGCGATTCGTACGGTTTCAATTGGCTGCTGAAGATTCCGCTGGAATTCCAGCTGCCGTTCGAGGTGACCCACGCTTCGATGCGGGCTTTGCGGCTCTCGCACGACCAGCCGGTGCACGAACGAGCGGCGAATCTGCGCCGCGCCTTCTCGGGGATCGTGGCCGGCAATATCAAGGAATACGGGATCAACGCGATCGAACGCTATGGTCCTTTCGAGCTCGCCGGCGAGCCCTCGATCATGGAGCCCCTGGATCACCTGCTGCGTTCCTTCGTCGCACAGGGCCGGATGAAGTTCACGGGTACTGAATACACACCCTGCTACCGG
>Ga0182013_10001546_pt1 | contig 31401 bp, 28 predicted proteins | sample 612S2MmetaG_FD_120487 | JGI IMG/M metagenome (GOLD analysis project Ga0182013, IMG submission 120487) | Permafrost microbial communities from Stordalen Mire, Sweden - 612S2M metaG | ecosystem: Environmental > Terrestrial > Soil > Wetlands > Permafrost | place: Sweden: Stordalen | collected... | reverse complement strand
TGCGGCAGGAAAAAGCCAATCAACGGCGCGTCTTTTACGACTTCACCTGTTCAGCGCCGAAATCAGTTTCGGTGCTGGCAGTGACGATGGATGACGACCGGCTCGTGGTGGCACATGAAGAAGCGACGCGCATAGCGTTCCGCGAACTCGAATCCTTTGCGGCAACACGGGTTCGCAAGCAGGGCAACCAACGCGACCGCACGACCGGCAATCTGGTCGCCGCCGCGTTCACGCACACGAGCAGCCGGGCGCTCGACCCGCTGTTGCACACGCATCTCACCGTGTTCAACGCCACCTTTGATGAAACGGAAAAGCGCTGGAAGGCATTGCAGGCGGGCGGCATGTATGACGCGATTCGTTACGGCACGGCAGTTTATCGCAATGAATTGGCGAAGCGCGTCCAACAGATCGGCTATCGCATTCGTCCCGCGAAACACGGCTTTGAAATCGATGGCGTGAGCGAGGCGGTGTTGAAACGATTTTCCAAACGCTCCCAGCAACGTGACGTGGTGGTCCGGGAACTGGAACAAAAGCTGGGGCGTAAATTGTCGAACAACGCCATTGCCTTGGCGGTGCATCAGAGCCGGGCGAAAAAGATCAAGGGCATTTCGACCGCCGAGGTTCGCGAGCAGCAGTTGGCACAATTGCAGCCGGATGAATTGCAGGCGCTGCAAAAACTTACCACGTCGGTTCAACCCGTCCGGCAAGTCCGCCGGTTTGAACCGGAAAACCAAGCACTGAATTACGCCGTCGCCCATGTCTTCGAGCGCAAGTCGGTCGTGCCGGAGCATGAACTGTTGGGCGTGGCGCTGGCACAACATCCGGGTGAATTGGAATTGCTGGCGTTAAAAGAAGCGGCGAAGTATTCGGATCATCTGGTCAAAACCGAGCGTGGATTATCCACGCCACAGATTTTGGCAACGGAATTAGATTTGATTCAGACGGTCAATGCGGCCTGCGATGTCGTTGCGCCGATTCATCCAACATACAAGCCCGCCGACTGGCTGGGCGAGGATCAACAGCGGGCGATTTATCATGTCCTGCGCACCCATGACCGGATCGCCGGCCTGCGTGGTTTTGCCGGCACGGGCAAAACCACGGCGTTGCGCGAGTTGGTCGTCGCCTGCAAAGAGGCGGAGATTGAACCCCTCTTCTGTGCGCCAACGGCGGCGGCAACGGATGTGCTCTGCAAGGAAGGATTCGAGGCGAAGACGCTGCAAAACCTCCTGCTGACGAAACCGGTGCTGTCTGCCCGTCAGTTGGTGGTTCTGGATGAAGCCGGGGCGGTTGGCATTGACGACATGAAGCGGCTGTTTGACCTGGCGCGTGATGCCCGCATTGTGCTTTCCGGCGACACCGGCCAGCACGCATCGGTGGTGCGTGGTGATGCGTTGCGGATTCTGGAGCAACATTCTAATTTTCAATCCGGCCAACTGACCCGCATCCGTCGCCAGCGTATGGCCGAGTATCGCAAGGCGGTCGAACTGGCCGCGCAGAAGCGGACGCTGGAGGCATTCGCCCAATTGGAACGCATGGGAGCGGTGGTCGAACTTTCTGATCGTCAGATTCACGAATCCGCCGCGCAGTCGTATTTGAAAGCGGTGGCGGAAAATAAATCAGCGCTGCTGGTTGCGCCAACGTGGAATGAGATCGAGGCGGTGACGGAGAAAGTCCGGGCCGCAATGAAAACATCTGGCCGTCTGGCCGGTGAAGAAAAAGAATTTGAGGTTTTCGATTCGCTTTCTTGGACGCAGGCACAAAAACAGGATGCGCGGCAATATCATACCGGCATGGCGATACGGTTCCACCAACGGAAGGCTGATTTCGCGAAAGATGAAACCGTCGCGGTGGTCGCGGTCGAAAATGATTCGATCAAAGTCCAACGTGAGGATGGTTCTGAAAATCTTTTTCCATTGGGTGCAGGCTGTGCCTGCTTTGATGTTGGCGAGAAACGGAAATTAAAGATTGCTGTCGGCGACAAGCTGTTGCTGCAAGCGAACACGGTCGGCAAGCGGTTCATCAATGGCGAACTCGTCGAGGTGCGGGCGATTCAGGGCGATTCGGTGGTGCTGGCCGATGGCCGGGCGATTCCGCAAAATTACCGCACCTTTACGCACGGCTACGCCGTCACGTCGCACGCCGCCCAGGGCAAAACCGTGGATGAAGTTTTGGTCGTAGCGTCGTCGCGGTCGCTGGCCGCCGTTCATCAGCAACAATTTTATGTCAGCATCTCGCGTGGTCGTGAACGCTGCCAGATTTTCACCGATGACGCTGAGCGGCTGCGTGCGCACGTCACCCATTCCAGCGAGCGGTTGGCCGCTGTGGAAGTGGTTCCGCGCTTCAGCAGGCAGAAATTCATCCTGCGGGTCATGGAACGCGGCCAGCGTTTCCTGAAACAATTCCGCCAGCGAATCGCCCAATCACCTTCAATTGAAACCACCGAAAGGAGCAGCCATGAAATCAAGCCAGCTCAACAGCAGCGAACAACCGCCCGCCATGTCAGTGTCTAACTCGCGTGACAATCCATGCCTCGGCCACGATTCCAATGCCGCCGCAGTCGCGTTTCTCACCGACGATGGCATCAGCTATCTGCTGCCTTACGCGCAGTTCTTGTATGCTGAAAGAATGGCCAACCCGGCCTTGGAAAAGGGACCGGAGTCATCGCCGGAGAAAATGTCCATCCATTATGGATGTGCCGAGGTGGTCGTTCTGGGCAGCGGTCTCAAACGGCTGGAAGGCTGGCTTCAGAAAAACGAATTGAGTTTTGTAATGTCGGCGGACAGGCGCTTGGGTGTCGTATATGACACCCTCGTCACCACCGTCACCCTGACTTTAACCAAGGAAAGTTTATGACTGCTGATTCACCATTAAAAATCCAGCCGTTGGAAAAATACCGCGCCACCATGACCAAGGAGGAAGTCGCCGACGCGCTGGGGGTCGCCACGCACATCATCCCGCCACTGTCACGGGCAGGCTTGATCAAGCCGCTGGGCCGTCCACAGCGTTATTGCGTGAAACATTATTCGCGTGATGTGCTCGCACAACAGCTTGCCGATATAAGCTGGCTCGACAAGGTGGTGGCGGCAATTCACCGGCACTGGCGTATCAAGAACGCCAGGAAACTGGCGCGACTCGCGAAATCAGGGACGACGACGAAGTCCGATATGCAACAGTGAACATGGCCTCAATTTTCCTTTATGAACGCGACAATTTCAAATTCATCACCGATCACCAGCTCCGTAATCAGTCTTTCAAAGTGGTTGGAGCGGGTCGGGGTGACACCAATTACGGCATGGCGCTGGCGGAAAAAAGGCTGGCTTAGAACCGTCAACATCGCCGGTCGGCAATACCTCACCCAAGAAGCCATAGACGAATTTCATCGCCGCGTAATCGCCGGTGAATTCGCACAGGAACACAAAACACCGTCTCGAAAAGATCGTTCGGCATAAAAACCTCCTCCAATTTTTGGCATTAAAAAAGTGGCACAACAAAATTGCTTAAAATATTTTTTGACCGAAATTAAGGCGTGGATTTGATTTGAAAGTGGCACATCGAGATAATTGTAAATTTCTTGATGAGTGCATGTTATTTGTTGTGCTGAAAATCAAAAGTGGCACAAACGCAAAAATGCAAAAAATAGACGGACTTCTCTGGGACTAAGTCCTGTGCGGATTTTTCAATTTGTTGGGGTTTTGAAAGATTTTTGTGCCACTTTTTGTGCCACTTTGGGGGTCGGAAAGCCACCCGTTTTAGGGGTGCGGCGAAATCAGGCTAAAATTGAAAATAGGCTTGTAAATAAAGGCTGAAACACGTGTGAGAAGAAGTCGCGAGAAGCGGTCAGAAAGTGCGATTTTGAAAATTTTAAGTCCTGTGCGTCTGCCATTTCGCCACACCGGCTACCTTGATTCTATTGACAATTTTAATGCTTCGCCAATTTCGACTTGACATTGCGACACTAATTGCGACACTGTTACGGTATGAAAGCGAATGTGACCGCAAGCAGTCAAAGTCAGCCAGTCGCCGTTGTTCGTCGCAATAGTCATTCGCGCTACCAGTATAAGAAGGTTCTGGACGGGCGCAAGCAGCCGATTCGCGGGCTTTGGGAACGCAATGGAAAATTTATCGCACGGATTGCGATGGAGGACGACGCCGGCAAAAAAGAGAACCGGTGGGTGCCGCTGGAGAGCGCCAAGACCATCGCGCAGGCGCAGGAGCAGTTAAAAACGCTCCACGTTGACCGGACGCGCAATGATCTGCCGGTGCTCAAGCGCACCCCCAAGTTTGCCGACTACGCGGCGCAATACCTGGCGTATTTCGATTCCGTGAAGGACGCCAAGCGTCCCGCCACCATTCAAAAGGAGCGCGGAGCCATCAAACTTTGGACCGAACACATGGGCGGGTTGCGGTTGGACAAAATCCGCCGCCTTCACATCAACTCATTCATCGAGAAACGGCAGGCGCAAAAAATATCGGGCCGCACCGTCAACCTCGACATCATCGCCTTGCGCAACGTCCTGAAACGGGCGATTGACGATCAGTGGATAAAAAGTCTGCCGACGGAAAATTTACGGCCGTTGAAATGGACACCCCGCCAGCGGAGTCTGGTTTCACAAAAGGAGATTGAATCGCTCTGCGACGCGGCGCTGGAGGTTTCCAAGAATGGCCGTGAGTTTGCGGATTATGTCCTGTTGATGGCTTACAGCGGTGCCAGACGCAATGAGGCGCTGCGTCTCAAATGGTCTGCCGTGGACTGGCAGGCTGGACAATTGACCATCGGTGCAGATGGGCTGAACAAGGGCCGCGAAATTCGCGTGGTGGATCTGAACGCAAAATTAAAGGAGCATTTGCAGGCCATGAGCAAACGGCGTGCGCCGGATTCGGAGTATTTATTTCCTTCACCGCAACGCGGCAAAGTTGACACGCACGCCAAAACTTTCATGGAAAGTTTGCGGCTGGCCAGAAAAAAATCCACGTTGGCAAATTTCAGCTTTCACGACTGCCGGCATTTTTTCATCAGCTATTGCGTGATGAGCGGTATTGATTATATGACGATTGCCCGCTGGGTCGGGCACAAAGACGGCGGGGTGCTGATTGGTAAAGTCTATGGGCATTTGAACAATGAACACACCCAAGCACAAGCGGCTCGGCTAAACTTCAGCCAAGCGCAGCCGGCAAAAAGCTAAACATTACTTCCCTGGCGTCTGATTGAAACTTTTCTCAAAGTCACCGACGACACGAAGGATTTCGTCGAAGGCGGGCACTTCACCGAAGAACATGTCGCCGCGCATTTCCTGATAATCTTTGCGCCAAGCGTCAACGTGGTGGGCGGGCGGCAGGAATCGGAGCGCGCCGGGATGGAGCGTGGTGTAATCCACCCATGACCAGCGGAAAAAGATTTCACGATGCGCGGCCACACGGTCAAAGAGCGGGCGGTCTTGGGCGGCGCGTTCGGCCACGCCACGCGTAATGAGACACCAGACATCGTAGTAGTGCCGGGCCATGCGAAATTTGCGCGGCTTGTCTGCGGGCCGAAAAGTTTCCTCATGCAGAAGTAGGGCTTTTTCCCAAAAGGTGCGTTCGGCGGCGAGAACGCGCACGGGAATCGCCGCCCCGCTTGCCAGATTCGGGAAAGCTTCGGCGAGATAGGGCTGAATCAATTTTTCCTGATGCGGCCAGTCATCCGACCGGGCACCGAGTTCGATTTTCACCACCGGACGCACATAACCGGCCTCGGTCGGGTCAAAATCGCCGGGATAATGGAACAAAAGACATTGGCCATCGTCCATGTCGGGATCAACTTCGAGTTTCCAGCCGGTGGGACCGAGCACGGAACGGATGCGGTCGGCCAGCGCGGGCTGTAAAGTTTCCTGCACCCAGCGGCGGCAGGCTTCCATCAGGGCTTCGAGGCGGAGTTTACGTTGCTTTTTGCTCGGAGCCTGGTCGGGAGAGGCGTCACCGGCGAAACCCAACGTCTGTTTGTCCACGATGAGATCAATGTCTTCGGAAAAACGCTCAATGAGTTTCCACGCCTTGGAAAGCGAAGTCCCGCCCTTGAAAGTAAGGTGCGGTCCAATTCCCGGCAGCGCGAAAAGTTCGCGCAGCGTCCAGCAAATCCAAAAATCTTTTTCGACGCTCGCGGCCTGCAAGTGCATCCGCTCCTCGACCTGAAGGCAGGCGAGCCGGCGATCCTTCGAGGACATTTTGAGAAAGCCATCCATGATTCAAGTCGTTTTGGTGGCGAGCCGTTGCAGAATGTTCGCCACCCAAGCGGGAGCGTATTTGAGGTCTTTGAGCAGTTGCACCTTGTCATCGGTGTTGAGTTGACGACGCAAAATGGCGAGCACCTTGTCATCCACATGGCGCTGCCCCAAGTGGCGAAGTGCTTGAATGACGGTGCCGCTCTTGCGTCCGGCAGTGGCGACATTGCGCGGGGTGGTGTGCTTGAGGATGATTTCACGGTGGCCGAGCTTGACGCGGCGGGAAGCTCCGTCGGTCAGGAAAACAATTTTCATCGGCACCTGATCGGAAAGGCCGAGGACGTTGGCGGCATAGGCTCCGGCGGGTTGAAGCCGGACAGAATCGCGGCTGACCAGCGCCTTGGCCACCGCGTCGGCGGATGCGGCCACACGACCTAACGTAGGGTGGTCAATCGGATAGTCATAAAGGCCACGCGCGAGCTGGCGAATCATGCCTTTGCGCGACAAACGGGTCAAAGCCATGCCGACCGAACGCGGGTCGCCAAGCTGGGTCAGGTCTCGCGGTGTGAAGACCCAACCCCTGCCATGGCCAAATATAATTGCTCTCACCTTTGGCTCAATGACTTGTGTTGATTTAGGCTGCCTTTTCATGTTGAAAATAGCTATATGTTTTTACAACAGAAAACCAGTCGCGTCCAGTTTAATGAGGGCATTGATTGATTGCTTGCAGGATTGAATCATTCCATTGAAACAGACAGGCAGACTCCGAGCGTGATTCCTAAGTGCCAATCCTTGGCGAAGCGAACGCAGTCAAGGTGGAGGCGACGGGCGGCAGGGCGCACGACCTTGACGGCGTGAGCGAGCCATATAATAGAGGCACGAGGCACGCTCGGTTTGCGGATACAAAATTCAACCGGCATTGTGGCTCCAAATTTTTCCACGACGGATGATCGTGTTTGTTTTTTTAGTTGTGCCAACATAGCGGCTTTCGGTGGTGTTTTATATGAAACACCATCAGCGCAGGTGCATTTGCTGCAAACAAGTATTCATTCCCGATCCCCGGAGTCGCCATCGCCAGCTTTTTTGTTCGGCACCAGACTGCAAAAAAGCCAGCAAGGCGTTGAGCCAAAAATACTGGCACGCCAAACCGGAAAACCGGAGTTACTGGCGCGGGCCGGATCAACTGGAGCGTGTGCGCGCCTGGCGCAAAGCCAATCCGCAATACTGGAAGCGCGAGGCGCGGCATTGCGTTACAAGATGACATGGATGCTCCGTGATAATTTTGTAAAATCGGAGTGTTCAACTTGTTGAATGATGCCGGCCATTGTTCACGAAAGGCAAAAACACCAATAAATAATGACGTTTTTAATATGAGCAGAGATGACAAAAATGGTTCACGGAGACGCGCCGCCGCGTATGTGAGAATTTCCACCGAGCATCAGCAATGCTCGATCAGCAACCAGATGAGTGCCATTCGTGAATTTGCCAAGCGGCGGGGTTTGGAAATTGTGGAGGAAAATTCGGACGAGGACAAAACCGGGTTGAAGCCATAAAATAAATCAGAAGTCACGTCGCATGAGCCGCAAGGATACAGAACGCTGGTTGAACAACGCCGCCGTGTATGTGCGCATGTCCACGGAACATCAGCAGTATTCGACGAGCAATCAGATGGACGTAATCCGCGAAAACGCGAAGAAGCGCGGGTTGGGAATCGTGAAAGAGTATTCCGATGAAGGCAAAAGCGGGTTGAACATCCAGGGGCGCGACTCACTCTCACAGATGATCCGCGATGTCGAGGAGGGTCGGGCGCAATATTCGTCCATTCTCGTCTATGACGTGAGCCGGTGGGGGCGTTTTCAGGATGCGGATGAAAGCGCATATTACGAATACATCTGCCGACGGGCGGGCATCTCGGTTCACTACTGCGCAGAACAATTCGAGAATGACGGCAGCCCGATGTCCACGGTCATGAAAAGCATGAAGCGGACGATGGCCGGTGAATACAGTCGGGAACTTTCGACGAAAGTGTTTCAGGGCGCGTGCCGGTTGATTCAGCTTGGTTACAAGCAGGGTGGAACGGCCGGATTCGGCCTGCGTCGGATGCTGATTGACCAAAACGGCGCGCGGAAAGCAATGCTGAAAATGGGCGAGCAAAAAAGCATCCAGACCGACCGCGTGGTGCTGGTGCGTGGCCCGGAAGAAGAAATCAAAATCGTCCGCTGGATTTTCCAGACGTTTATAGGCGAGGGCAAATCCGAATCGGAAATCGCGGCAATTCTGAACACGCAAGGCGTGGTGACGGATTTTGGGCGGGCATGGAACCGGGTGACGGTGCATCAGATTCTCACGAATGAAAAATATATCGGCAACAACGTGTATCACCGGACCTCGTGCAAACTGAAAAAGAAGCATGTGGTCAATCCGCCGGACAAATGGATTCGTGCGGATGGAGTGTTTGAAGGCATAGTGGAACCGGAACTGTTCCTGCGGGCGCGGGAAATCATTCTGGCGAGAAGCCAGAAGCTGACCGATGAGGAGATGCTGGAAAAACTGCGCGCCCTGCTAAAACTGCATGGTCGAATCTCTGGCATTCTCATTGACGAAGCGGAAGGTCTGCCATCAAGCACGGCGTTTAGTCATCGGTTCGGAACACTGGTCAGCGCCTACCGGCTGATTGGCTACGATCCCGGCATTGACTACAGTTTCATCGAGGAAAACCGGCGGCTGCGAAAACTTCACCCGGAAATTGTGGCATCAGTCGTCCAGCAAATCACCACGCTAGGGGCGCAGGCCGTGTGGAATGACGAAACCGGATTGCTGGACGTGAACGGTGAAATGCGAGTGTCCATCGTGTTGTGCCGACACACCCAGACCGGCGCGGGTTCGGCGCGCTGGCTGATCCGGCTGGATGCCAGCACCCGACCGGACATCACGATTGCCGTTCGCATGGATTTCACGAATGAGGGCATCCAAGATTATTATGTGCTGCCGGGCATTGACATGACGTGGGAACATCTGCGTATTGCCGAAACCAACGGCATTTATCTGGACGCTTACCGTTTTGACACGCTGGATTATTTTTTTGGGATGACTGAGCGCGTAAAACTGGAGGAGATTATATGAATGATGAAGTTAAAATGATTCTCATTGAGCAGATTCGCATTGTGAATCACCGACATCGTGACCCGAAAAAGTTTGCGGCCATCGTTGAAAACATCAAAAACGTCGGGCTGAAAATGCCGATTCAAGTCAGTCGGCGACCAGCAACCGACAAAGAAGAGGCGGGATACGATTTGATTTGTGGTCAAGGACGGCTGGAAGCCTTCATCGCGCTGGGGCACAAGGAAATTCCGGCCATTGTGGTTGAAATCTCAAGAGAGGAACTGCTCCTCCGCAGCCTGGTGGAAAACATCGCGCGGCGTTATCCGCAGCCGATGGATTTAATTCGTGAAATCGAACGGTTGAAGGCGTTGGGATATAGCCACCATCAAATCGGCGAAAAGTTGGATGTCAGCGGCAATCTGGTTGGGGGGCTGATGACACTCAAGAAGGCGGGCGAGGAACGGTTGCTGGAAGTCGCCTTGATCGGGAAAATTCCAATATGGGTCGCGGTGGACATTGCAAAAACGGACACCCTCGAAACGCAGCGCGAACTGCTCAAAGCCTACGAAAGTAAGCAGCTAGATTATGCGTCCCTCAAATATGTGAAGGGTCTGATTGTGCAGCGTCGGTTGATTGGCAAACAGCGCGCCGTCAAAGGGCTGGGAGCAAAACCAAAAACCAGTGTCGAAAGCATGGTGAGCGCGTATCGGAAGGAGAGCCAACGCCAAAAGTTGATGATAAAAAAGGCGCGGGTGTGCGATGCCAGGCTGTCCTTCATCGTGACGGCTTTCAACAAGCTCCTGGCTGATGAAAATTTCTTCACGCTGTTACGGGCGGAATCGCTGGCCACGATTCCAAAATATCTTTCTGTGAAGCTTTCGCCCGAACAAAAGGAGGCGGCATGAATGAAATGAAAATTGGATTTGAGATGCGGAAAATCCGGCTGGCACTGGAAGATATTTCTCCGATGCGCCAAATCAAAGACCTGCACAAAGGCATAATGCGCTACAAAAAGATTCTGGCATCCATCAAGGAGGTCGGTCTGGTTGAACCGCTGGTGGTGTATCCGCAAAAAGACGCGCCGGGGAAATATCTGTTAAAAAACGGGCATCTGCGCTATGTCGCGCTGAAAGAATTGGCACAAACGACTGCCGACTGCATTATCGCCACCGACGACGAATGCTACACCTACAATGCGCGTATCAGCCGGCTCCCGCCCATTCAGGAACACAGAATGATCGTCAAGGCGGTGAACGACGGGGTCAGCATGGAGCGCGTGGCGGCTGCGTTGAACATGCCTGTCCACGTCGTGAACGCATCCATGAATCTGCTGAAAGGTATTCATGACCAAGCGGCTGATTTATTGAAGGACAAGAACATTTCGCCTCCGGCCATCCGGCTATTGAAGAAGGTCAACGGAATGCGGCAGATTGAAATCGCGGAGATGATGGTGACACACAATAATTTTTTCACCGGCTACGCGGAGGCTCTAGTTTTGGGAACATCCAAGGATCAAATGGTCAACCCCGATGTGCCGAAGAAAAAAAAGGGTCTGTCAGCGGAGGACATCGCGCGTATGGAGAGTGAAATGGAATCGCTGGAGCGCGACCTGAAAACGGTCACGGACAATTACACGGAAAACATGTTCACGCTGCAAACGGCTCAAACCTACATCAAAAACCTGCTGAAGAACGCCAAAGTCATCCGGTATCTGAACACCAATCACGCCGAAATTTATTCGGAGTTTGAAACCATAGCCGCTACGGAATCAGTGTGAACGAGAATTAGACAGTGTTGGCAACCCTCGCAAAATAGTTTTTTATAAGTTCTTGGAGACATGGACTGCTTACATGGGACAACCGGCTTGACACCAAGTCCAAGCGGTTATGCCGTTTGGCCGCCTCAGCCAAAATTACATTGCCCATGTTCTTAAAAGCAATCGGGTAGTTTTCTGAATCGAGTTGTCGCGCGAAATTTATGACTTGTTCAACACCCTCGGGCACTCCAGATATTAAGTCGCTCAAAAACTTAAAAACCGTGTCGCTATCATTCTTGGAACACAGAAGCGAATCGGTGTTGGAAATAGCGGTGACGGCTTTGGTTTTTTCAAGATCGCCACGATTTTCGTGATAATAATGCAAGCAACTGACAACATGAGTGTAATTGCCTAGTTCAAGACCAAGCCAACCAGCGATTACTTCTTGAAGAGTTGTGAATTGGATGAAGTTGTAAGGCAAACCACGAAAGATGTCATTACTCCGCATGGTTTGCAGCCAGTGTAGCTTGCCATTTTGGACACGGAGCATAGATTGCGTGTTGCAAGGGATGTCTGGCGAGCGAGGCCGGCCTTCAAAATCTGGAAGATCGGTTTGCGCGTCCCAGATTTGCATGACAATTTGACGGGTAGCTGGGTTCGCCACTAACGATTGGTATGCGTTCTCCAATTGGTCGAGACCATGCTGGTGTCGGAGCCGATGGCCGTATGCTCCGTATAAGGTTGGACCGTCGCCGCAGTATTTTGGGAGGCCGCGATTCAAGAATTTCAGAACTTCTGAATCGTTTCGACCAGAAATAATCCAAATTGCTTCGGCCAGCGCAAAGGCAGGGCTAATGGCAGGCTGTCTGGCAAACACCCATCGTTGCCGTGGGTCTTCGATGGTGATTGTCAAGTGAAGCAATTCAGTCGTGAGACCACCTCGGCCTTGCGCGACTGTTGCGTTGGAGGATTTGAACAATAAATCGAGGGCTTGTAACCATGCCTCGTTTGCACTATGGGCTTGAATGAAGTTAGCCAATTAACACCTCCGCGTTTGGATTGATTTTGAGTCCCCATTTTGGTGGATAAAATGGTTTTGGCAATGGTTGTGACCGTTTGTAAGCCTGCTTGATACGAGTGCGGCCAGTAGCTTCTGAATACTCTGGGAATCGCACGCGGGCATACTTATCAATTTCGCAGAAAAGGTTTTGGCAATCAATGAGCTGAAGGCGGCGTCCCCACAGATTTTGAAATGACAAGCCTAGCTGGTCAAAGAAAAATTCCTGGCAATCCGTGACATAACGAATAATTTCAGATTCCGTTAAACCGCCGATGCTTTCAAAACATTTATTTATGCCATGCTTGGCACCCGGGCCGGGGACGACAAATTCCATCTCCGTGAAATCCGTGAGTGTGCTGTAGTTGAGGTCCGTGATGTATTGATAGGCGAGAAAATCTCCGATGGTGGGATATGATCGAAGTAATTCAAACGCCTTGCCCATTGAAGGTGCTGACGCAAGTTTTTCCCAAAGCCTATCGTCGAGCATTTTTCGTATGAGTTTCAAGTGCATCTGGTGCTTATAGACGCACTTTGTCCACGAACCACCAGAAGGCATGATATATGCCGCCGAATAGATTCGCGTTTTCTCGCGCATGGCCTTCGTTAGAACACGTTCATAAGCACGTTCATCGAATGTGTCGGCGCGAATCTCGCCAATTTCCGCTTCGAGCAATTTCCATGTTTCGATTTTGTTGAAAAACTTGAAAAGTAGGCAACGAAAGAAAATATCATCTGGGGACCGCTGCTTGTCGTAAAGAATACAGCGAATCAAATACTGGCTCACACGGTCGGAAGCTCGGTAGGCGTTCGTGAACTTGTAACTCTGAAGAATGTCATCTTCTGTCCACGGCGGGGGTTCGTTTGCAATCCGCTTAAAAAAAACCTTCTGACGCTCTGCCGCAAAGTGCCAGTATGAGTTAAACACCTCGGTTGGTTTGGCAGGTGCAAGCTTGACGAGGATATTGGGCCACACGCCGTGAGATTTAGAATTGCGCGGGGTGACGGCCTTAATATTTTGAAAATTTAATTGCCTCACAATAGGGACGAAAGAATCTGGTTTTGAGCCGTTTTGAGAATCCCGTCATTAAGGACGCGCACGACCGGAGTGAAGTGAGCCTCTTTTCGAGCCAATTGCGCGTAAAGTTGTTCTAGTCGTCTTTGCTTTTCAGAGTTTTCTGAAAGGTGACGGGCAACCAGAAAAACTTTGGCAGGCTTGATTTTTCCCCACGTGCGTTTTTCAATCGCGATCATTTTATCAAGCGTTACCGCGTCACCCCCATCGAATCGCCCATACACCCAAGTTGACCACCAATAACGATCCAGAACAATTGTAGCTCCATCACGGACACATTTGGCGAATCGTGATTCAATGGCATCAATGTGCGCGGCTACGTGAAAAAGCTGCAAACATAGGGGATGGATTGCCTTGACATTCAAACTGGCCGGATCATGGTGCAACTTGTAAACCAAGTCGCCAACTGAACCTTTTGCATTTCCAGGAAACGACGACCAAATCACAACTCGCTCTCCCCGGCTCCGCAAAGTTTTTGCGAACCACTTGGAAAGCGTGGATTTGCCCACACCATCCGGTCCCTCGAACACATATAGCGCCGGTGACGGTTTCATAATTATGTTCCACGGACTTCGGCTGGGATTTGCAATGCTCCAGAACAAGTTTTTTTATGATAATCTTCTATGCGGCTTTTCAATGGCGTGAGCGTTTGTTTCGTTATCCCGGCTCCTCCCAGATGGCAGCTTCCGATAAAACAAACAAGGCCAGAAAAGGTAAGTCCCATTTGTTTGGCCATAAATTGACCAAGTTGGCAAAGTCCCAAATAGTTTCCATAGCCCCGATCAAATAAATATTGTGTGGGGTAATACGCATTGATTGTCAGGAAATTATCGTGGTAGTTAAAACTCACCTGTTGCAAGCAGGGAAACACACACAGCGCCGCGCCATGATGATCTTTTGCCGGATCAAAAATTGTCGCCTGGAGGGCAGAATGACGGGGATGCCGACCTTTTTGCTCGGCTTTTCCCCAAATTTCCAAAATGCGCTGAAGCTGGTTCACCTCTTTTTCTTTACGGACTCCTGCCGTTTCGCTGAAACCAGAAAACTGAATCATGCGCTGAAAATATGTGCCATGACTATTGTGCATCGGCCCTCGCCGTTTAAGCGCCGGGAAAACCTTTTTCAAGTAAATGTCCGTGAAACGTGTCAAGTCGGGTTGGCCAAGCATATTCCATAGCTTCCACGGAAAAATCAGGAAAGATGTGGTATCAATGGAAAATTTGTCGTGTTTCTTCAATTCCTCGTCCACTAACTGCCGAATAATCGGCGTTTCGACAGCCACACCATTTTGTGCCTCCAACTCAAGGACAATGGGGCCGGCTTTTGCCCCCGGCGCGGCCATGACAAGATTAAAAATATCAGCCCACCCCTCTGAGACGTTGGTGGCATGAATAACAGCGGTTTTCTTAGGCATCGGGGTCCTCCAAATGGCGGTAAATGCTCCGGCCAGTGAATCCATTTTTTGAAATTCGGACAAATGTGGCCCAAGAGTTGTCGGTCGCTGTCACTTTGGAAATTCCGGGCTTGGCGGCTAGGAATAATGAACCTCCTGAAACCGACTGAACATCCAGCCGATCATTTTCGGCCAGCGCTTGGAATGTCAGAAAAACGCCGTCTCCCACTTCCAGATCAATGGGAATGTCTTGCTTCCACGCCAAATCCACCAACACAAGACGGGCGGGAAACGGAGTATTAAGCACTCGCTCCTTTATTGCCTTTGGCGAACTTTGGAGCAATCGTTCGGCTTGATGCGCCGACACCATATCGAGGGCGTATCGCAAATGTGTTATGATCGTTTCATAACCCACGCCAAATTGGCACGCAACGGCATAAAAATCCCGGTCGGTTGCTGTGACCGGATTTAGCTTTCGGTCTTTGAATGATTTATCAACCGCCCACTTTGGCATGAGCAGGTGGCCTGCGAATTGGTTGACCAAAATTTCATCAGGGTCATCCATTCCGCCTTTTTCCATTTCGCCCAAAACCTCGACTTTGGTGCCGTGATTAAAATACCAGTGGCCGACCTCGTGGGCGCAGGTGAACACCCGCCTGACGGCAGGGCGTTCGGACGGAACTAAAATTGTCTGGGTTTCCCTGGCATACATTCCCCCGAAGCTCGCCCCGGCATGAAACCGCACCTCGATTTTAAGTTTTTCCGCCGCGACATCGTAAATGCAAAGAGGTGTGGATAGCGAGACCTGCGCCATTTTGCGCACCTCCAATGCTCCGCGAAGTGCGCGGCGGGCCAGACTCTTGTTAATCACCGTGTCTTCCTTTCCGATTTCCTGAGAGTCTGAAGCAAGTTCATCACCTTGTCTAAGTCCTCTTTTTTGAGTTTGACCAATTCGCGAGCCGCCAGTTCCACATTCGGATTCGATACTTCCGATTGTTCCGTGGCAATCCATGAGACGCTGACGTCGTATATTTCGCAAAATTTTGCTAATTCTTCGGCAGATACACGTCGTCGGCCTGCCTCGATCTCCGAGATGGTTGGACGTTGATAACCAAATAACTTTGCAACCTGCCCTTGGGACAGGCCAGCGTGTTCGCGCGCGGTGCGTAACCGATTGGCTATTGCTTGGCGATCTTCTTCGGGAGACGGCATAAATTATTTCTCTTTCTTGTTTGCTGGCAGGCGTTCCAGACACCAATCAACCAGCTCCCCGACCGTTCTTGCGCGTTGGCGCTGGTCATCCACCAGCGGGTTGATTTCGGGATCAATTTCAATACCGAGCCGCTCGCTGAATAAACACGCAAACACAATCCCATCATGACTGTCTTTGCCGAGCGCCTGGAATGGATTCGTCTCCCAAGTGATTTCCACATCTTCCGCGTCGGGTGAATCCCGCAGAAGAGCGCACACCAATCTAAACATTTCATTGCGATTCATAATGTCTTACAACTGGTAAGAAATTATTACCAGTCCGCATTTTTGTCAAATGTTTTTTTGAAAATACTTCAAAGTCTTGAGATGAACCCATCCCATAGCTGGAACGACCAGAATTGATTTTGCACGCTGAATTAAATTGACCCCGTCCAGTCCGCACACAACAACTCTGCTTGTTGCAACACCGTCTGCGTCGCCTTCTCCTGCTTGTCAGGCGGATAACCGTATTTTCGCAGGATGCGTTTAACCATGACGCGCAGCTTGGCTCGGACGGATTCCTTGGCCGTCCAGTCAATGCTGACATTTTCGCGGATGGTTTTCACCAGTTCCTGGGCGATAAATTTCAGGTTTTTATCGCCCAATGCCTTCACGGCACTGTCGTTCGTTTCCAGCGCGTCGTAAAACGCTACTTCGTCCTGGCTCAAGCCAAGGTCTTTGCCGCGCGTGTCGGCCTTGCGCATGTCCTTGGCGAGTTGAATCAACTCCTCAATCACCTGCGCCGTTTCGATGGCGCGGTTTTGGTATTTGCGGATGGAATTTTCCAGCAACTCGGCAAATGATTTGGATTGAATCAGGAATTTTTTGGAGCGCAGTTTGATTTCGTTGTTCAGCAGTTTGCGCAATAACTCGACGGCGAGATTTTTCTGCGGCATCCCGCGAACTTCGGCCAAAAAATCATCCGACAAAATCGAAATGTCGGGCTTCTTCAAACCGGCGGCGGCAAAAATGTCCACGACTTCATCGGACGCCACGGCGCGGGAAATGATTTGCCGGATCGCGGCATCAATGTCCCCCGGCGATTTGTCCTTGCCGCTGATGTCGCTCTTGGCGATGGCGGCGCGGACGGCTTGGAAAAATCCCACGTCATCGCGTATCTCAATCGCCTTGATATGCGGCACGGACAGCGCAAATGCCTGTGAAAGTTCCGTAACCGCGCGGAGAAATTTCTGTTTATGCTCGTCGGGCTTTTTGGCCTTCGCCGTTCGTGCATATATATACTCCTGCGCCGCCGGGAGCAGTCCGAGTTTTTCAGCCGGTTTGCCGTCCGTCCATTTCGACCAGTCGAACCCGTGAAAATGGTCACAGCAAATTTCGTATTTCTCCAGCATAACGGCAACGGCTTCCTCTTGATCAATCGCCGTCCGTCCGTGGCCGCCGCTTTCGGTGTAAATGGCCAATGCCTGTTTCAACTCATGCGCCAGGCCGAGATAATCCACCACCAAGCCGCCCGGCTTGTCCTTGAAAACGCGGTTCACACGCGCGATGGTCTGCATCAGCCCGTGACTGCGCATGGGCTTATCCAGATACATTGTATGCAGGCAGGGCGCGTCAAAACCGGTCAGCCACATATCGCGGACGATGACAATTTTGAACGGGTCTTCGCCTTTTTTGAATCTTTTCGCCAGCGCCTCCCGGCGTGGTTTGTTGCGGATGTGATCCTGCCATTCGAGCGGGTCGCTCGCCGAGCCGGTCATGACGATTTTCACCACGCCTTTTTCATCGTCCTTGTGATGCCACTTTGGGCGTAATTTGCGGATGGCCTCGTAAAGCTCAAAACAGATGCGGCGGCTCATGCACACAATCATCGCTTTGCCGTCCATCACCTCAAGCCGGGCTTCCCAATGCTTTATCAAATCTTCAGCGATGAGGCCGACGCGCTTGTCCGCACCGACGACAGCTTCAAGTGCCGCCCATTTTGATTTCAGCTTTTCCTTGTGCTCTAGTTCCTCGCCTTCGGTAGCGTCCTCAAAATCCGGGTCAATTTTCGGTTTTTCCGACGGCTTCAATTCCAGCTTGGAGAGCCGGCTTTCGTAGAAAATCGGCACGGTCGCCTTGTCCTCGACGGCACGTTGGATGTCGTAAATGGAAATGTAATCGCCGAACACCGCCCGCGTGTTAGCGTCGGCCTTTTCAATCGGCGTGCCGGTGAAGCCGATGAAAGATGCGTTCGGTAATGCGTCGCGCATGTGACGTGCGAAGCCGTCAATAAAATCGTATTGGCTGCGGTGCGCTTCGTCGGCGATGACGACGATGTTGCGCCGGTCGGAAAGCAGCGGATATTTGCCGCCTTTGTCCTCCGGGAAAAATTTCTGGATGGTCGTGAACACCACGCCGCCGGACGCGACGGCGAGGAGTTTTTTCAAGTTGTCCCGGTTCTGGGCCTGCACCGGCTCTTGCCGGAGCAATTCATGGCAGCGGGCAAAAGTGCCGAAAAGCTGGTCGTCGAGGTCGTTGCGGTCGGTGAGAATAACGAGCGTGGGGTTTTCCATTTCCGGCTCGACCACCAGCCGCCCGGCGTAAAATGCCATCGTCAGCGACTTGCCCGATCCCTGCGTGTGCCAGACGACGCCGACACGCTTGTCGCCGGTTTCGCCACCGGGCTGTTTCTTGGCGAAATAGCCGCTGCTGTCCTCTTTCAATTCCATCGCCCCGGCACTGGCGGCGCGGATGGTTTCGGCAATGGCGATATTGACGGCATGAAACTGGTGGTAGCCCGCCAGTTTTTTGATGATGGCATTACCGCCATCGTCCTCGAACACGACAAAATGCCGGACAAGGTCGAGAAAGCGTCGTTTATCAAACACGCCACGCAACAGCACTTCAAGCTGTGGCATGGTGGCGGGCGCGACGGTTTCGCCGTCAATCGTGCGCCACGGCATGAAGCGTTCCTTGTCCGCGCTGATGGTGCCGATGCGCGCCTCCAGGCCGTCGGAAATAATCAACACCGCGTTGTGGACGAACAGCGCCGGGATTTGCTGCTTGTAGGTTTGGAACTGTGCGAACGCCTGCCAGATGTCGGTGTTTTCGTCCGCCGCATTTTTTAATTCAATGACACCCAGCGGCAGGCCGTTGACGAAAATAACCACGTCCGGGCGACGGTTGTGCTGGCCTTCAATCACGGTGAACTGGTTCACCACGAGCCAGTCGTTGCTTTCCACGTCGGCAAAATCAATTAGTCGGACAATTTCCGCGCCGATACTGCCGTCCTTGCGGCGGCACTCGACGGCGATGCCGTCCACCAGCAGCCTATGAAAGGAGCGGTTGCTGGCAATGAGGGACGGATGCTGCGGGATGGTGATTTTACGAAAGGCTTCGTCCAGCGCTTCGGCGGGCAGCTTGGGATTCAGCTTTCGCAACGCGGCGCGCAACCGTTCCGGTAAAAACGCCTCCCCAAAACTTGTTCGCTCGGCGGCGGCTTCACCGGGCGCGATTTCCTGGCCATGCAGCAACGAATAATCTAGCTCACCAAACCATGACAGCGTGGCGTCCTCGACGACCGATTCGGTGAAATTATTGGGCATATTTATATTGTTCGCCTAATGGCAAGCGGTATCAGCCCTGTCGTTATCCCGCCAAAATGTCGAGATGTTTGGCGGGATTCTCTGTTCCATTCCCTGCGAATCCCGACATTTTGTCGGGATTATTGTCGGGATTCTGGTTTCAAGCCCAAAGTGCGCGTTGAATCCCGACGCTTTGTCGGCGAAAATGTCGGGATTCACGTTCATGGACGAATCACCCCATAGTGGGTGGCCCGGCCCTTGCCACTGCGTCGAATCAGACCAACATCCAAAAGTTTCTTCAATACGCGCTGGGCTTTGCGTTCATCAAAACCCATGGCCGCCATCAGTTCCGGGCTGGTCACCGACTCCCGCCCGACCATGAACTGCCACGTTTTTCTTTCGACCTGATTCAGGCGGGCAAAAATTTGGGGGCTTAAATCGCTGAGAGCGCCCGCCGGACTGCGATACAAAGTCAGCACCAGATAGGGAGCTTCCCAACTGTATTTCGGCAGCGGCAACCCGGCCTGCACCGCGCTTTCCCGCATCGTCTTCAAGCCAAGCCCGCGCTCTTCCGCCAATTCCATTTTTCCGAAGACATAATGGAGAGTCGGGTTGCGGCTCAGCATCGGAGCGTTGAACGACTGCAACTGTTCCAAGGTAATCGGAGCGACCGGTTCGCCAGGACTTTTGATGACAATCGTATCCGGCGTTACCACCAACTGACATTTCGCACCGGTAATCGAGTAATCGCGATGGACAAGAGCATTGACGACGCCTTCGCGCACAAGGGCGAAGAAAAACCGGTTTGCCTCCTGCCGCCGCGCCGCCGAGCGGTCAATCGGATCGGGCAGTTTGTCGTGCAACCATTGGAGTGCCTGGTCGGGAACGAAAACCTGCGGCCCGTCAAAGTCGCGCGGCTTGTCCTCCCTGCCGTCGGCGTAGTGAATCGTTCCAAGCAATCCCACCTGCGGCATCATTTCACGGGGCGACTTGCCGAACAGGAGTAAGCCAAAGCCCGAAGGAACAAATTTCTTTCCGTCCGCCTGCAACAAACCTTGCTGCACCAACCGGCGGTTAAATTCATCTGAACCAACCTCCTCTTTGATTTTGGCAATCGTCCGGTATTGCGTTAGCGCTTCCCTGGAGAAATTGGTCAAGTCCGCATGGGGCACTGGATTCTCAAACGCGGACAACTGCACAACCTTCGTCTCCTCTTCGGCCTCTGCCGCCCGCACCAGCGCCTGCGCAATGAAATCTTTATTCTCGGCCGTGATGATCTCCTGCAAATCATGGTCGAACATGTGAACTGTCACGCCATTGTCCTGAAGATATTTGATGCCCCTGCGATCCACCTTCGGGTCGGGGTCTTGGATTCCCACCCACACTTCCTTGATGCGCGCGTTGACGATGCGCTCGGCACATGCAAGTTTGGGATGCTTCCGTGCCCCGGGCGCGCACGGCTCCAAAGTGGCAAACAACCTTGCACCATCCAACCGCTTATCCCGGTTCTTTCGCTCCAACAAGGTAAACTCGGCATGATCACCCCAGCGCAATTCACCACGGAACGCCGTTTCAATTGACCCGTCCGCTTTGTAAAGCACCGCGCCCACCTTCGGCGGCGACTTGCCATCCTCGCGCGGCTCATGCAGCGATTGCTTCATCACCTCGATGGCCTGCTCCATCAACTTTCTGGCATCAAACTCGGATTTCTTTGGCATGTTTGAAAATTGTTACATCAGAGTTTTAACGATATGCAAACAAATGACAACTTTTCCCGCCGCCGACGCCGACAACATCACCGTCAACATCATCAACATCATCGCGCTCGTCGCGCTGGCTACATTTTGACGATGGATTCGGTGAAAAGGCATTATTCGATTCCAAGCCGGGGTTTGAATGTCGCCACAAACTTTTCCGCCATTGCTTTCACCCATTGATGCTGGCGCGGCCAGTCCGCCACGTTGGCGATGTCTGCCTCGACGGAAACCCAAAAATAGGGGTCTTCCCAATGCAGCGTTTCGCCGATTTGTTTTTCCAGTTCCGGAATATGACTTTCCACCAGTTCCTTGTATAGCCGGCGCTGGTTGCGTCCGGCCGAACTCCAAACAGCAAAATAAACACAGAGATTGGAAGTGGTTGGATAATATTGTGCGCCGAAATACACACCGTCGTCGAGCGGTTTGAATCGGCAGAGGGTGCGGCCAGCCTCCGGGGCATTCTCGCGAAACGAAATCTGCGAACCGGCCAAAGCGACCGCACAGGCACGCCAATATCTGACAAGCAGCCCGCGCTGTTCGTAAGCCTGGCGGAGTTCCGGGACATTCAGTGCTTCCTTTTCCAACGCAACGACGCGGGGCTGGAGCACGCGCTGAAAATCTTCCAAGCGGTCGCCGAACCAATCGTGCTGAACCGGCCAATCGTTTTCATCCCGAATTTGAATACCTTCATCGGAAATGGAAATCTCGCCTCCCTTGTTGCGGATTTCCCAATCGAGCGCGTGACCCAATTCCTGTTCAATGGTGGTTTTGGCCTCGGAAAGACGACCGGCGATGTAAGCGCCGATTTCGTCGGAGAGATTCAGGGAAAGGAATATGCGACCGCGCTGCTGATTGAAGCCAAATTCAAATTCAGCCGCCCCGGAATTGCCGATGCCAGCGGTGATGGAGGAATCTGGCGCGGCGACGATGAGGCCGCGGGGGACACCCCGATCTTCGAGCCTGACATCCATTTGGCGCCAATACTCAAGGCGCTGCTTGGCGGCGTTCGTCAGGCCCTCCGGTTCGGGCATTGCCTCGGCGGAAGCAGCGTAAACGACATCGCTGGCTGGGCGCGGCCAGAGCGTGACCAAGTGCTCTGCCAAGGCCATCGACCGAGCACGGATGGCCTCGGCATCCCATTTCTGGAGAGTGGGGAAATAAGCGTTAAGGTCCAGATGGCTTCTGCCGAGTTCAACCTGCTTGATGTCGAAGGCAGAATTGCTTAACTCGGTGTTGTAGCCGGTGAGCGTGAGATTACCCAGGGTGTGAAGCAGCGTGTTATGGATTTTTTCCCACTCGTCGCCGAGCATCTCTTTCCAAGCCTTCCCGTGCCGGTTGTTGGAAATGGTCTGTGGCATGACATGCTCAATTGTGAGCGTGGACAAGTCCACGCGCTCGCGGTGGCCGAAACTTTCCTCCAGCGCTTCAAGAATCACGCGGGTCTTGGTGCTTTCCCGGCGGTAAAGTTCAAAGGTAGGCAGGCGGTCGCGGACGGCTGCATCATCGGGCCAACGACGGCCCAACCAGTAGGCTTGGAGATCGGCGCGCGGGTTGTTGCGGATCATGGTGATGGCCTCGACGAACCATTTGCCATAGGTGCGCGTGGTTTCGCCGCAGATGGAGCGGCGAAGGACGAAGCTGACGAGGTCATGGAGGCAGCCGCACAAATCTTCCTTGGTCAACTGGCCACGGTCGTTTCGGTCGAGCAGGTTCAGGATGAGCGGATAGGCGGTGGTGATTTCCATGCCTGCGACCTGACGCAAAATGCCCCGCAGTGCGTCATCCCTCACCGAACCGGGGCGGCGTAACATGAGGTCGAGCCGGGCGTAGCGTTTGATTTCATCAGTCAATGCTTCCGGTTGCTGCACGGCATCTTCATGTAAGTTCTTGAAATCCACAAACGTGGCGTCTTCCTTGGAATAGCGGCCATTCCGCATCAGATAATCCCGGTAAAAGGGTGTCATCGCGACGGTGTCCTCTGTTTCCGTGGCATCGAACATTTCCTCAAACGCCTTCCAGTGCTGGTCATTAAACTCTTGTTGCCTGGCCAGCGGGATGGCCATGAACACGAAGTTGCGGATGAGATCGGATTCCATGAGCGGGAGGCCGGTGGAATTAAGGCTCTCAAAAATCTCGTAGGGATTCTCGCCATCAATCAGGACGGCCACCAAATTCAGACGGGAGGTAATGACATCCAGCAATTTGGCGAGTTGGTTTTGGGTGTCCTTGCGTGACAAATGCTGGACGTGCCGATGAAAATATTTCCAGGCTTCAAAAACACGGCTGTCGGCGAAGCCGGTCATGTCATGCCCCTCAACCATCGCGGTGAGCACCTCGCGGTCGCCGAGCCGTGGGAGAACCTTGTAGCGGTCGCTGCCCTGCTTGCGTTTGAACAGTAGATAATCCTCGGTGACTTCTTCGGCGAAGTCATTGAGATTGCGCGACCGGGCGACGTCGCGGATGGCCGCGAGGAGAATGGTGAGCGTGGTGACACGCTGCTGGCCGTCAATCAATTGAAAGGTGGAACTGTTGCCGGGCAGGCGCGGCGGGAGGGTGCAGACCAGCGGGCCGAGGAAATGAACCGGCTTCGCCCCGTTCTCCATCAACGCCCAGATGTCCATGCGCAGGCGTTCCCAGTGTGTCTTCTCCCACGAGTAGAATCGCTGGAATAACGGGATGATGTATTGATCCCCGGTGTGGAGGATGTCACGAATGGTTTTGGGCTGGGCTTGCATGGTATAAATTATCGCTGAACATCATGGATTTTTTGCGGGCTTCATCCAAGGCAGGACACGCTGTTGAAAAGCGCCAAACTTTTTGACGAAGTCCTCTGCCCAATCAGCAGCTCCATGAACGGCATTTCCGATTGCACCGGGAGCATACACAAATTTTTGCCAGTGCTGATTGCGAGCAAAGGCATCCTCAAACATCCATGTCGCCCCTTTTCCATCCTCCTGAAGAAAGGCAATCACGCACTCCGCCGCCTTGCCGACGTGGGGAATTTCGTAAAGATGGCCGGATGGCTCTGTGTTCTCGACCAGCACGAACTTTGACGACAGGGCGTGCCGCATGACTTTTTGGATGACGGTTTCACCGAGTTTATCGGGCTGATCCTTGATGATGACGGTGTAATAACCGAGTTCTTCCAACTTGGCGGCAATGAGGCGCAGTCGCTCCATGCCCTCACCAGTATCCTTGCCGAGCACGAGCACCGTTTCGGAATTTTCCAGAATCAAATCAGCGCGGGAACAAACAAGGTCGAATGCCGTTTCGATGGCCTCGGTAACTATCTGGCCATTTGTGGCGACGGGAAGATGGAGTTGCCAGCGAATGAAGATGTGCGGGTCATCATCATTCTCAATCGTGCCTTCAGAAAAAGGATGTCCCTCCGCGATAAACCGTTTGACCGCTCGAAGCATCGCGTCTGCATATACCCGGCCATGCCATTTGTGCTCCCAGAATTTGGTGTAAATATGCTCCGTTATCTCAACGATGATCTGGTCACCCTCACGCCAAATCTGCGCTTCAGGAAAGTAACTATCGAAAACACTGACCCTGATGCCTTCAGGCATTCCTGTAAAGGAGTCGGTGGCGACAATGTCCGCTTTGTCCGCCTCAATCACTTCATCATCACCATCGGCGATGGCTGCCTTCATTTCGTCGAAATCGAGCATAGTTGTCGTGGGTAATTTATGACTTGGTTTCCTTGTGCGTCTCGAACAGGAAAGTTGTCAGCGTGGCCGCCGCGCCAACGGCGAGTTTGGCGTGACGGGGTTTAACGCCCTGGGTTTTTCCGTCCTTGCCGTGACCGGTGCCGTAGAGACCGCGCAGTTCTGCCAAGCCGTTGCCAATCGTGCCGAGATTGTGGAGAAGCCGTTTGATCACGTCACTGCCCCGCGCCGAATCCGGCACGCCATCGGGGACAAGCTTCAATTCTTTCAACGTCTCTTTGGTTAGCGTGGGTATGTCCGGTGTCCCTTCAACCGGCTTGCCGCGCTCGGCCAAGATCGTTTTGCAGCAAGTTTCAATCAGCTCCTTGGCCGTGCCGATGGCGAGCGCCGGGTCGGACTCGATGGATTGTTCAATGCGGCGGATTTGTTCAGCGAGATGCTTGGCATCGAATTCGGCGGCATTTTCCTTGATGCCGTCGAGTGATGGCATCCCAGCGCCGGTCACAATCCTGCCGTCCACATACTGAAATCCGTCTTTGCGCAGATAATAGAGCATGTTCTCGACTTCTGCTTTCAGGCGCTTTGAAAATTCGGAGTCCGCACCCGTGCTTTGAATGACTTTCTCCGCTGTGTGGAGGATGCTTTCAAACACTTGCAGCACCTTTTTGACATCGCGCCAATCCGTCCAGTTGACGGAATGGTAATACTGCTCGACCAGGCTACGCCGTGCGCCACTCACGGGTGGCTGATACGCAGAATCGCAATCAACGCGGGCGGCGTCAAATTCGTCAGAGATAAACCGGAGCGTTGTCCCGACGAAGTATTCTCGGAAAAGCTGCCGCGTCTTGATGCTGATGAGGTCGGCACTCATGCAACTGCCTCCTTGAGCTTGGCCAGCACGCGCAACTCGCCGGACAGCAGCTTCGGCAGCAGCGTATTGCGCGACCTAGCGTCTTCGATCATGGATTCGTTGATGTTCATCGTGTCAAAATCCAAAACCGGCCGCACTCCATGCTGCACCAGCTTCTGCGTTCGGTGCTTGAGGTCCGAGTTCAGCAAAAAACTGGCTGGCGATTGCGGTTGCCATTGCTCCGCGTCCCGGACGAACACGCGCGCCAATTTTGTAGGCCATGTCTCGCTGCAATGTCCGAGCCGAAGACAGGACAAGAATTTCGGTGCATCGAGTGATTGCGACATAAAATAGCCGTCGCTGTTCGGCCAGTATTGCTTGCTGTTCATCGTAAGGCTTGTCGAAATCTTGGAATGGTATCAGTCCTTGGATGCAGCCCGCTACGATAGCAACTTTACTCGTTAGTCCCTTTGATTTATGCAGGCTCATGACGCGAACGAAATCAGCTTCCTCCGGCATTTCCGGTTGCGTGACACTTCCTTTTACGGCTTCGAGCAGGTCTTTGACATTTTCGCAGCCGTCATGTGCAAGAATCGCCATTTCGCGAAGCACGTTGCATCCTTCGACACCTTCGGGTATCAGGTTGTCAATGAGTGTTTGCAAGTCCTGGCCCTGAAAATTCTGGAGCAAAGTTTGCAATTCACGGAACTTGGTGACCAATTGGCCGACATTCGCTATTTCCAAGGCGCCGTTTTCGAGGGCAGTCATTGCTGCCCAAGGTGAAATTCCCGTTGCCTCACAGTGCTGGCGCACCCGGCGATAAGCCTCTCGACGGGCAGTCGGACTATCGTGGCCGAGCCACCATCGTAGTGCGACTCGATCTTCGTTGTTTACGAGCAAACTAAGAAGCGCAAATGCACGTTGCGCTTCGTCGCTTTCTAATGCTTCCTCGTGGTAAAAACTATGCACCGCAATGCTGGCCTGCGCAATCCGGTCACGGATGCCGTAGCCAAGAAGTCGGCGTGGAGTTAAAATAAGAATGTCGCCGGGAGAATAACCTCGCTCTTGAATCAGGTGATTTACATAGTCGCAGAGGCCCTGCGCCTCCTCCTCAACGGTTTGCCACTGCGTTATGTGAACACGACCCACTGGATTGTTGGGTTTTGGTGCCAATCTCGCATCCGGTCCCGCTGGGTGATTCTGTCGGATCAAATGATCCGCAATCGCCACGACACGTGTTGGGCAACGCCTGCATTCATCAAGCGTTTCATCGTGCGTGTGGTCGTGAGTCTCGTCGAAGGTTTCGATTCCCTCTGGATTCGCATGGCGAAACCGGTAAATAGATTGATCAACATCTCCCACAATCGCCAGCGCACCATTTTGTGCAAGGAGGTCAATTAAATCTTGCTCGGCGCGATTCAGGTCTTGGTATTCATCCACGATGACGTGATCGAAAGCTGTTCTAGCTTCACACGCGGGATTGTTCCGTAGAAATCGCAACGCTTCGGGAACCAATTCCCCAATCAACATCGCCCGGTGAAAAGTCAGCCAGTTAAGCAGGGCTTGTTGGAATGCCTGGTCGCCAGGATCGTTTGGCCATCCTGGTTCTTCGGATTGCAAACGCGCCCAGGCAGCCTCGAACGCGCGAATTCTTTTGGTGCAATCCCGCTTGGGGCCGAAGTTGCCTTCCGCTGCCAAGTCTTCCACCAACATTTTTCCCTCGAATTGCAAAACTCCGGCTTTGCCAAACGTGACGATTGGCCGGGGAACGCGCCCTAGGAAATCGAATACTTCCTGCTGTCCCAACAAACCGAAGCAAAAGGCATGAAGCGTTCCTGCCCATATATTATTGCAGCCAGCAACACCGAGATTTGTTAAGTCCTCGACCACGCTTGCAGCAGCATTACGGGTGAAAGTCACCGCGAGGATTCGCCTCGCGTCAACATCCTCTTCCAATAGACGGGCTACACGCCGTTTCATCGCGAAAGACTTCCCGGTGCCGGGACCAGCCATGACACGAAGCGGCGACTCTGTAGTCGCTGCGATTTGCAATGCGGTGCCAGTAAGTCCGTTGTTCCAAGGCATAGTATTTATGTTTTATCTGTGCAGACGCGCAACTCGCCGGACAGCAGCGCGTCGCGCCGGAAGGCAAGTTTGCTTGGTATTCTGCTGTTCATGCTTTGTTCTTGAGAGCTTCAAACAACTTTTCGCCGAGAATCCGCAGCGATTTAACAAGCGCACGCACCTCGTTGGCATCAACCTGACACTTGCGGCCAATGATGGCGGTTCGGTCGCCGGTCGCATGGATATATTCCTCGTCCACCACACCCATTTTGTGCGCGAGCAGGTGACGCTTCTGGAAACAGCGGCACACCCGTGTCCAGTCGGATTCGTTCAGGCTGGCCGCAAAATCAATCCCGAACTCCTCTCGCACTCGGTCGCGCGAGCGGGCGATGTTTTGAAATGAGATTGAACCCGCCTTTGCGGAGTCCGCAGCCTTGGACGAAAATACACGGCAGGTTTCCCGCCCGAACCCATCGAACGCGGAGACACAATCCTCCAATCCGTTGTAAATCCAGTGCTGCGCCATAACTGCCTCCAAAGGCTCGGCGGCAGCCAAGGTCTTTTCCACCAAATCGAAATTCTTTTTCAATATCTGGAGCGAGTTGTGCGCCCCGCAGTCCGGGCAGAAACCAAAGACGCCATAAATCATGTAGCGGAGTGTGCATCCATCGCAGACGACCTCGGTTTCCAAACTCTTTTCCCGGTAATAGCGAATGGGATGTGGGCGACCTTCCACCTTCATGCTGATTCCGATCCCGAATCCGCCGCTGGGACGATGGTTGAACTCCAGCGACTTCATATCCTCCAGCAGCGCACCGGTAACCCGATTTACCACGATGGATTTGGCATATTCGATTTGTGCTTTCGTGAAGAATTCTTGCTGTCCGGCAGCGTGCCCACAATACGGGCAATGACAAGGTAGTTTCTCCCCTTTGAGACCCGTGCCGGGCTGAATTTTGAAATATCCCTCACACTCCTTCACCGGACACTCGCGACCAATGAGGCCATCCTTGTCAGGTGGAATGGAAATGCTGAACTGTGAGGGAAGCCGTCCAAGGTGACTCATTTGGTGGCCTCCTTCGTGTGAACGCCAGGCACGCGCAACTCGCCGGACAGCAGCTTGGGCAGCAGCGCGTCGCGCAACTCGGCCAGCGTGCGGGATTCGTGGATGTTCGCGATGATGCGGTCAATCATCGGGCGGATCGTGGCGGTAAATTCTGCGGCGAGCGATTCCGGCGGCAACGCCACTTCAAATCTGGCGAGGTCATTCCAATTTGTGCGCGGCATCTTCGTGCCGGTCGAGGCGGCGTCGGTGTGGTTCACCAGTTCGACGCTGGAAACGTGGCCGAGGACAAAACCGAACCACTCCGGCGTTTTGGGACGCACGACGAGAATGTCCGTGGAGCAAACGCCGTCCAGCGGCGCTACGCCGACTTTGTGAAAATATGGCCGCAGCTTGCCGAACAAAATTTCGCCGCGCTTGAATTCCAGCTTGTTGCTTCCGAGCTTGGTGTCGGATTCCCATTCGGACAATGCGATGCTCCGGCGCGGCATGTGTTCAAGGCCGATGTAGGACATTGACGATTTGATTTCGTCCGGCTGAATGCTCCGGCGCGGATTCTCGGCAACTTCGCCAAGCGTTCCCGCGCGCCAGCCTTTGGGCAATTTGGTTGCGGCGTCCACGAATTTGGATTTGAAAATGGTTTGCGCCAGTGCCTCCAACGTCTCATTCATCCGCCGATTCAATTCAATCTTGTCGTCCAGCGCGCCCAACACCGCCCCGATGTCGCGTTGTTCTGCATAAGGAGGAAGGACAAGCGAAACTTTGCGAAGTTCGCTTTGGCGAATACCAAGCACTGTCGTTCCAGTGGAGCGAGCTTTAAGTTGGTTCTGAACAAATTCCGACTGCATCAGGAATTTCAAAAAGGTATTGTCCAAGACTTGCGGCTTGCCGCGAAGTGTAATCAGGCGCTGTGCTAATGCCACTTGCTGACCATCTAGTTGGGCAATTTCTCCGAGCGGCGCTTCTGTTGTCATCACAACATCACCAGCCTCCGGCATTCCACGACGCATCCAATCGTCGTAATCCTCCTCGGCAATAAACTCATTTGGCGTCTCAATTCTGCCGCCCTTCACAATTTTTGCGGTGACAAGTGGAACGCCTTGTGTCGTTTTATCTGGAGACTTGCCGCGATAGTCAATTATCGCCGCCATGCAATCCTCAAGCGGGGCAACTTCCCATTTTTTTGGAAAAGCATCAGGCATAGCCGAGCGTATCCAGATTTTTGCGGATGGTTTTTTCGAGTTTGGCAGTTTGGTCGAATTGCTCGTCCAACTTTGATGAAAGTCGTTTCATCTTCTTCTGAAACGGCTCGCCATCACCTTCGACTGCTTCTGCGCCGACGTAACGACCTGGCGTCAGCACATGACCATGACCTCGAATTTCATCGAGCGTGACGCTTTTGGAGAAACCAAGCGTGTCTTCGTATTTACCTGCGCCTTTGTCACCGCGCCAAGCATGATATGTCCCTGCAATTTTTGAGATGTCATCATCTGACAATTCACGATGGGCGCGATCTACCAGCGTGCCGAATTCGCTGGCATCAATGAAAAGCACTTTGCCACGCCGGTCTTTGAAGCGGTTGTTCCGTTTGTCGCGGGAAATGAACCACAGGCAAACCGGAATTTGCGTGGAGTAAAAAAGTTGTCCCGGCAACGACACCATGCAATCCACCAAATCCACTTCAACGAGAGCTTGGCGGATTTCACCTTCGCCGGATTGATTCGAGGACATCGAGCCATTGGCGAGAACAAATCCGGCCATGCCGGTGGGCGCAAGGTGGTGGATGAAATGTTGCACCCAGGCAAAGTTGGCGTTGCCCGTCGGCGGCACGCCGAATTTCCAGCGCACGTCCTCGCGCAACCGGTCGCCGCCCCAATCGTCGTCGTTGAACGGCGGATTCGCCAGAATGTAGTCGGCCTTCAAATCCTTGAAGGCGTCGTTTTGGAACGAGCCTTGTTCGTTCCATGCGATGTGCGCTTCGATGCCGCGAATGGCCATGTTCATCATGGCCAGCCGCCAGGTGGTGTAATTGGATTCCTGCCCGTAAATGGAAATGTCGCCGATGCGTCCGCCGTGGGATTCCACGAATTTTTCGCTCTGCACGAACATCCCGCCCGAACCGCAGCACGGATCGAACACGCGGCCTTTGTAGGGCGCGAGAATTTCAATCAGCAGCCGGACGACATGGCGCGGTGTGTAAAACTGGCCGCTCTGCTTACCTTCGGCGCTGGCGAACTGGCTCAAAAAGTATTCATACACGCGACCAAGAATGTCCTTGGAACGGCTTTCGCGGTCGCCAAGTCCAATCGTGCCGATGAGGTCAATGAGTTCGCCGAGCCGGTGTTTGTCGAGCGCGGGGCGGGCGTATTCCTTGGGCAGGACGCCTTTGAGCGTGGGGTTGTCTTTTTCCACCGCGACCATCGCATCGTCGAGGTCTTTGCCGATGGTGGGCTGCTTGGCGCGTCCCTGCAAATACGACCAGCGGGCGATTTTGTTGACCCAAAAAATATTGTCGGCGGTGTATTCGTCGCGGTCTTCGGCGTCGGCGGATTTGTCCTTTGCCAGCGCGGCGTGCCGTTCCTCGAACGCATCGGAAATGTATTTGAGAAAAATGAGGCCGAGGACGACGTGCTTGTATTCG
>Ga0182013_10001543_pt1 | contig 31477 bp, 24 predicted proteins | sample 612S2MmetaG_FD_120487 | JGI IMG/M metagenome (GOLD analysis project Ga0182013, IMG submission 120487) | Permafrost microbial communities from Stordalen Mire, Sweden - 612S2M metaG | ecosystem: Environmental > Terrestrial > Soil > Wetlands > Permafrost | place: Sweden: Stordalen | collected... | reverse complement strand
CGCAGAGTTACTGGTACAGCGCAGTTCCGGAACTTCGACGATATCCCCGGCATATTCGAAGGCTCGTATCAAGTCAGAGTGCCTACTTAAGTCGCGCCAACCTCGGACCGAATTATGGCAAAGTGATCAAGGCGCTTGAGACCCTCCGATGAGTAAAAATGCCCCGGACCGAGGTCTCTACTTGAGAAGCGCAGTCATCTCTGCCCCTTCGGAATCTGCGGCATCTTGATACTTGCCGCTTGACCAACAGAACGTAGAAACTTCCGTGTCAAGGCAGATTTTCCTGCCGGCGCTGCAGATATAACGCCCAAATCTCGTCAGGAGCCATGTCCGAGAAGGGACGCTCTTCACCTCCAATGATGTGCACCAACCAAGGGAAGGTGTGTGTACCCAAAATTGGATAGCCGCACCACCCTCCCGTGCGACTGTCGAACCGCACACTGACTCTCCAAGAATTAAAGACGTCATCCCACCAAATCTCATTGACGGTCCCGACTCCGTATCTGCAAGCAGGACTCGGCTTGCCTCCAACTTCAACCGTTTCAACACGGTCTCCCACTGAGGGCAATCCATATTCCGCTTCGCGTTGATTTGTTGCGCTACGCATGACGCCTCCATCGACATGGCTTTCGCACCGTTGCCTGTCGGCTGGTTGCGGTGACGTCGTCGGGCCATGCCCCTCGGTCACTCTTGATGTGACCTTCACTTTAGCAACAATGTGTCAAGTCACCGTAGGTCCGCAATAGTCAAAAGTCCGATGAGACGTAAACCGTCAGCTGCCCCATTAAATGAACATGACGATGATGAGTACGAACTGTAAATGTGTCACCAAACAGATCACACTGGCAATCCGGATCGTTGAGACCTTGGCTTGCGAGATTGCAATATGCGGGCCGGCTCAGTCGCAGGCCATGCGGGATTTGCTCCTTTTAGGAACTACTTGAACGTCACCGTGGTTGCGGTATGCGGAAAATTTCCACCCTTGCAAATCTGGTCTCCAACCACGCTCCACCACCCATGAGCGGCGAGCGCACTGATCGTCTCCCCGATCGCATCCTTCCATTTCGCCGTAACACGATCCCAGCCAAATACGCTCTTAACGACCAACTGCTCAATTTCCGAAAGATCGATTGGCGACGCAAGTCGTAGAAAATTGACGATCGCAGCTCCGATCTCGATGTATGCAACATTCGAAGCATCGCGCTTTGTCAGTTCATCCGTCTCGTCGGGCTTTCGAGCAACAAAATCCAATTCGCGTGGCAAAATGAGACATTCTGGCTTGACTTTCAAGAGTTCCTTGTCTCGAATCATTCTCTTTATGCGCCGTTCCAAATCAGCTTGGACGGCCTTTGTCAAATTCCAACCCGCGGCGATCGCAAAACGTCTCTTCACCAAGTTGATCGAAACCGGACCTTCTTCCTTCACAACAGCGAGAATGAATTGCTGAATGCCGATCGGCGTGACGTGTCCCGTTGCGTTGGTATTCAACGGGACGTCCCATCGTCTGTTCGGAAGGAAATACGGTCGCACAAAATCCGAAAGTTCCGTAAATTCAACATCAGTTGTTGTGTGTTGAATCGAAGTCCGTGAAACCTCTGGTTTGGAACTTACAATCGTTCTCTTCGATTGAACAGCCGCACTGATTGCGGAGTGCAGATCGCGCTCCGCCTGTTTTCTATTTCGGTACCACGTTGGTCCCCAAATTCGATAGAGATTCCAACCCAGGCCTTCCAGGACATCCTGTCGCAGACGGTCTCGGTCTCGAGCAACGCGACTCGAGTGGTACGCCGCTCCATCACATTCGATTCCGAGTACAAATGAACCCGGATTCTTTGGATCCTTAATCGCCATGTCGATTCTGTAACCAGCCTGACCGACTTGCGGAACAGGGTCGTAGCCCAGCAATCGTATTACTTGAATTACCTCTTCTTCGAATGGAGACTCCGGACCCAAATTCGATTCTCCGACTTCGAATGCGAGGGCGGATGGACCTCGAACCGCGTAGTCGAAATACCGCTTTAAGTGATTCACGTTGGGATTTGCCGTATCGGAAAAATCTCCAGCCGCAATTGACGCGACTAACTCCATTCTGTTCCGAGCGCGCGTAAATGCAACGTTGAGACGTCTCCACCCACCCTTGATGTTCACTGGCCCAAAATTCATCGTGAGTTTTCCATTCTCATCTTTGCCATAGCCCACGCTGAAGATGATGACGTCACGCTCATCGCCTTGTACACTCTCAAGATTCTTTACGAAGACACCGTGAAGGCGATCCGCTGTGAAGTACTCTTCCAGATCAGGTCGAACACGCAAAGCAGCGTCGAGTTGATTCTCTATTTCAGTTTTCTGTTGAGCCGAGAGGGTCACAACACCTAGCGACAATTCCGGATGATGATCTGCAAAATAGAGAACCCTCTCAACAACCTTTTGAGCTTCGATAGTGTTTGTTCTCGACCCCGAACGCTTGTAAATGCCATTAGGAACGTGCACAAACGACACTCCGAGTTCTGGCGAGTCTTGTATGGCGCTCGGATACGTAACTAGCTGTCCGTCATAGAACGAATAGTTGGAATAGGTGATAAGCGATTCGTGTCGGCTTCTGTAGTGCCACCTGAGTCCAATTTGCTCCAATCCACCCGATTTTGCCTGGTGGAGGACGGATTCAAAATCGTCAATGCCATCTTCCACATACTCGTCGCCATCGTCTTCGTCAAGTCCTCTACTAAAAAACGATGTCGGAGGAAGTTGGCGCTCGTCACCCGCGATGATCAACTGTCGCGCTCTATATATTGCATTGATGGCGCTCGACGTCAACATCTGAGAAGCCTCGTCGAAAATTACGGTGTCGAACTTCATTGTGGACGGTAAAAAAGTACTTACCGAAATTGGACTCATCATGAAGCACGGCACGGCTGATTGCGCGACCTCACTCGTTTTTTCAAGTAGTTCGGCAATCCTCATGTGTCGAGTCTTCAATGAAGCTTGCTTTTGAATTATCCCGACGGGGCCTATGAGTGCCTTGGGGCGTCGATTGTTCGCTGAATCCGCGATTCTTGACGCTGCGTCAAATTTCAATTTTCGATCAATCTCTCGAAAATCAGTGACGGCTTGATCACGGCCAGTCCTATCTAGTGGCGCTAGACGTTTCTGGTCAGATGCGAATATCGATTCGATCCACACTGCGCTAATGGCCTTAATAACAGTTGACGCCAACTGTTGGCTGCCAACTTTATGATGAACCAAATAATCTAGAACGTCACTCAGACCTAGTGATCGCATCTCTTCACACGCGTCGTCGAAATCCGTGGCAATATCAATTTGCTCGATATCTTCGGCCATGAGTCTGAGATAAGTAAGTGCGCGACCAGGTTCAGTCTCGAGTTCAAATTGAAGTTCGAGATTGCGGTCCACCGAGAAAAGATCGTCAATGTCTCGAAGGCTCGACTCCAAACGATGTACAGACGTACCGAACTCGGGATTGATAAACATCTCTCTCGAAACAATCCTCTCCGCAAGTGATCCAGTCGGAACTCTTGGAAGAGCCTCGCGCACCGCGAGAGACCACGAAAGACACGTTTCTATTTCTGCGACATCCGATTCGGCTTCAGAATAAAGCGCACCCAAAAATTCAACTGCTTCCGGCGAAGACGATGTCAAATCATCCGAAGCCATTGAAAACCGAGAACGTGCTTTCGCTAGATCAAAAATGGTCTTGGTTGACAATGACGCCGTGGATTCAAACGGGGCGAGAAGCATGTACGCCTCGTCCCAGATACTTGCAATCAATTCAAAACGTTCGATTACGCGAGACACGTCTATCTGATCGTCTAAATCTTCATGAAAAGTTGATTCGGCTAATGACTTCGCATCCCGAATGGCTGATTCGATTCGCGATCCTTTTTCGGCAGTTTGAGTTGCGTCTAATGCGACTCGACTCAGAGCGTCGGCCAACTTATCTGGATCGGCAGATTTGAGTGCCACTACAGCTTCCTTGGCAGTTTCAAGAGCAGCCCGAAGTGCAACGAAATCCGTTCCAACGCCTTGGTAATAGAAACTCCCGAGTGGCCTCACTACTTCGTCCTTGTGTGCCAAGGACTTCTCAATCGCCTGTGTAGATCGAACTAGATGGAGTTGGTCTCGCTCCTCTTTTTTGAGTTTCCCACTCAGCGACAAAGCGGCAATTCTCTTCCGGTTCGCTCTACCTTGACTGCTCAAAATACCAAGTACAGGCTCGGTTGAATCTGGTGGGAAGACACTTTCAAGTGACAGTTCAAGAATCTCCCGCTTGAAATAACTCTCAATCGAGCGCGCCCGATGCCAGTAGTCATCGACCAATGGTTGGAGAAGAGTTACCGCCTCTTCGGCCTTTGTTATGCCAGCCGCGGAAAACCAAAGCGCGTCCGGTCGATGTGCGCTAGCCGCAAGACTGGCAGCCCTGGCAAGAACCCCGGCCCGGTTAACAGTCAATTCAACTTTGACCTCGCCAAAGCGTTCTTCGAGTTCTTCCGCCAATTTTTCAGCGGACGTTAACGCGACCGCAGCGTTCTTAACTTCCATTGCTAATTTCTTGAAATCCTCAATGTTTAAACAATCTGGAAGTCTCGCTGAACTTTCGAGAGGGACCTTGTCTTCCAGCTTCGAAAGTCGGATTCCGATCTCGCTGTCCAAATCAGACCAATTCGGAAATATCGAGCAATTCTGCTCGCGGATTTCTTGAACCGCCGCAATCCTCTTGGTGAATTTTTCAAGCAAATTCCTCTTCTCTTCAAAGTCCTCACTGGACAACCAATTCGAGGGCGGTTGTTCTGGAGACTGAAGCAAAGTAATCAACTCGACGAGCCCGCGAAATTCCGACATTGACACAGGATTGGGAATTCCGGTGTCCTCGGCGATCTCGTCAGCCTGTTCAAGCACTTTCATGTACCACGTAATCGCTTCGTCAATCTTTGTAGATATCTTGGACTTTTCCAGCTGACACTTCTTGGAATCCCGAAGACCCCGCCAAACGAATTCCACCGGCGACTCAATCTGACGCCAAGTCCGGGATAATTTTTCAGCAACATCCTGCGCCGCCAGAACAAAGTCTGGTGCCATTTCCTCAGTAACTGTCAACGTAGGCAAGGGCGCATCCGGAGTTTCGTTGAGTTGCGCGAACTCACCGATGACTTCGTGGAGAGATTTCCCGAGCGGTTCTCGAACTTCGTTCATTGCTGCCGCGTAAGCACTCAAGGCCTTCTGGTTGTGCGTAAGTCGTTCCCTCTGTGTCGATGACAACTTCTTGCCCGTCGAAACTCTTTCGGTAACAGCCTTCCTCAGCTGACTGGCAAAATCCTTTCTTGTAATCTTCTGACTATGAAGTGGTAATAGAAACGAACCTAGGCCCGCTTCTTCCAGTCGATTGTGAACCACTTCGAGGGCTGCGGCTTTCTCGCTCACGAAGAGCACCGAACGCCCATCGCTAATTAACTCTGCGATGATGTTCGCAATCGTCTGGCTCTTCCCAGATCCGGGAGGACCGTCAATCACAAAACTTTTGCCAGACTTCGCAGCGACAATTGCTTGACGTTGTGTGGCGTCCGCATCGAGAATGGAAGAGAGGGAGGAGGGAGGAGAAATCAAATCGAGTTCGTCCTCAGCAACCAATTGGAAACTCAAATCGATGCCAGATTCTGCTCCAAATGCGAGAGCCGCGACAAGATCGCTTGCCAGAATCTTCTCTTCGTTCTCGAGCAAGTCCCTAAACATCACTTCTTTGGAGAATGAGAAGATACCTAACGCTGCCGATTCGTCGACGGACCAATTCTTTCTACCCGAGATTAATGATTTGAGCCGAGTAATCACTTCGATAGGCGCATCTTCATCAATTGACGGATCAATATCGACTCCGAGATCGGCACGCAACTTTTCAACGAGTGCAGGATTGAAAGTGATGTCTCCGTCGGCTAACTGAAAATAAGACACATCATCAATTGGCTTCGTAAATTCAATCGGAACGAGCAATATAGGACTTGACCAATCTTCCTTACCGTCGTTCCAATGAAGTGTTCCCACTGCGAGATAAAGAATCCTTATGCCTTTGTCGAGAAATTCTTGCTCAGACCGACGTCTTAATGTGCGAAGATTCGTGGCGAGTCTTGTTCTCTTTTCCTCGATACACCGGACTTCATTCATATTTAGGACTACCGGCTTGGATTCCAAGGAATCCGCATCGGCATTTTCTTCGGACTCAATTAACTCCGGATGAATCCGAACGCTCTTACCCGAATTCACAAGATCGAGAATTTGTCGAGCAGTAGGTTCACCAAGGGGTACGGCTATTGAGTGCGGATTCGAATTTAGTAGGGGGTTTCTTCTCGAAAAGTCAATTAATTCTCTTCGCCAAACCTCTAGCTGCTTAGCAAATTTCTTAGGATTCATGAATGCCGACCGACCCCGCTGACGTGTATGTGCATACTAGATTCCAGCGCATACACGCACACTGGGTCCGAACCACAACTCCGATGGCATGGTCACGCCGCGCTATTTGGCAGTAATCAAGGTCCTGGACTCACCCCAAGTCCGATTCCGAGCGGTGGTGTCTTGGACGATGAGGAATTGGATGCAGGAAACGTCCGGAATCGCATCAGGGAACCTGGAGAGTAAATCTTTGCAGAGACCTGATTCTCACGGGGAGAAAATTCACAGAAATGAGAGACTAGAACATGTCGTTGCGGGGAGACGAATGACTGTTGCCAAGGATGAGTTCCACGAAGCGATGATCAGGGGACCTCAGCAGTTGCGAGCACTCGGGTACTCGCCCACTCGATTCATCCAAATGGTTGCTGAGTTTGGTGGGGTGGATGCAGCACACGCACTATTGAAAGGGCCAGAAGCATCTGACGGATTCTCCCAACTGTGGGAGATGAATCGGCTGGACATGAGCGTCGAAGCGAAAGTGCTTCTCCCCTGGTTTGAGGAATTGTTTACGAATGAAGAATTACGGAACGCAAGACGGAAGTTAGAAGCACACCGTTTCGATGTCGAGTCCTATTTGGCGAACGCGAGGCTGAGTCCGCCGGATTGGGCCTAACGCCCGGATGGCGGTGCTATCCCAAGTGAGATTGACAATCTAACTTTGTCCGGTTCTAATGTCGACGATTTTGGCAGGCAGTGCCAACACCTCAAGAGCCTTCGCAAGCACCTCGTCTCGATCCCGAGTTGCGTGTTGGTACCGCAGCGCTGCTTCAGCCGATGAATGACCGGCCCGGTGCATTAGTTCCGCGGTGGTTGCTCCAGTTGCCGCCGCGAGCGTCAATCCCGTATGCCGAAGATCGTGCAGATGGAGGTCCGGGCGACCAATGGTTTCACGCGCTTTGGACCATGCTTTTTGAAGAACACCAACTGCCAATGGATCTCCGCCCACTCCAGTGAAAATGAGGGCGTCGGGGCTCGCCGGAGTGAACTTAGCCAAATGTTCTGTCATGACTTCCGTCACATTCGACGGCACTGACAGAATTCGACGACCGGCTGCAGTCTTTGGAGCTTTTATCAACGAGTTTCCGTTACGAGTGAACGTTCGACTCTGTTGGATCCGAATGAGGGAGTGCAGGATGTCTATATCTCGCCTTCTTAGTCCGAGAATCTCGCCTCGCCTCAGTTGACACCACGTGGCTAGCAGGATTGCTAGTCGCAAGCGGTCAGGCATTGCATTGGTCAGCTCGTGGACTTCCGCGATAGTGGCCGTTGGTCTCTCGGGCGCGTGCTCAACACTCGCGCCACTGACCTTGCATGGAGAAATGACGATGAGCCCGTCAGCGACGGCGGTTCGCAATATTGTCGAGAGCAGGCGGTAGGCCTTTGAGGCAGTGCTGGGGTGTCGAAGCACCAGTTCAGCGTGCCAGCCTCTGATCTTTGACGGCGATAGCCCGGCAAGTGTGGTTCTCCCCAACGTAGGGAACACGTGGTGGTTCAGAAGGTGCTCGTAGAGTTCCCGAGTTCGAAGAGCCAAGTCTGGACGATGATCGAGCCATTCGTTGGCGTAGGCGTGAACTGTAACCTTCCCGGCACTGGGGTCGATCCACGCGCCGCGACGAACATCGGCTTCGATTGTTGACAAATATGCCAGTGCGTCAGCCTTCGCTAGAAACGTCCCGGACGAATGTCTATGTCCCTCAATTCGATAAACGGCCTGCCATCTTCCTGAAGTGCGTTTTCGAACGTATCCAAAGTGCCGTCGACCCGTCATTGTGCAACCTCAGCTTTCATCGACGCTTACAACGGTCGCGACACCGGTGGATGTCACACAAATGTTGGAGGGTGTTTGCGCTGTTTCTATTTGAAGAGTCGCCCGAATGACTGAGTGGGTCGTTCCTACACATTCGGGCGACCGTTGGGATGTATCAACCATTCAATGATGAACTTTGAGCCAGGACCTTGAACGAGGCTGTTCGCCTCACTGTCGCTGAGCTTCAACGCGTTGGGCGTTGATCCAGTGATCGAGATCCGAGTTCATGAACCGAACTTTCGTCCCCGCGAGCTTGATGAAGGGGATGCGTCGCTCCTGCACGAGTCGTCGCACAAATCTTTCGGAGCATCCCATTCTGTCTGCCGCCGCACGAACGTCTAGCAGGGGATGAACGATGTCCTTGACCCTCGTCACTTCGTGAGGTATCAGGAGCTTCGAGACGCCTATCTCGTTATTCACGAAGGTCATTCCATTGAGAACTGGACACGGAACATGGCGAAGTCTGATATTGCCGGTGATGGTAGATATGACGAACCGCCGGCGAATAAGAAGTGGCCTTCACGCCGCCACCGTGCAGCGTTCGTCGTTTGGACCTGTCTTGTCATGTCGTGCGCTTGGGTCACACCAGCTGGCGCCAGTACGGTGAAGGAAAGTGCTGTCGACTCGATCGAACAGAACTACCGCATCCCCATTGCAAATCCCCAAGACGGAACGACCATTCCGAGCATGCTCGTCGTAGGTTCGGCGACGCTCGACACCGTTAATACAATCAACTCTGCTCTCGCTCCACGAGGGTTCATTTTCTTGACTTTGCGAATGAGTTCGGGTCCAGTTCAGCGCAGCTACGGAGATCCACTTTGGGGAGACTTCTTCTCCGGGCTGAAACCCATGCCAGCTTCGGCCCTTCGCTACGTGGCGGCTTCGGGCCGAAGCTACGTGGCGACGAGAGCTAACCCCATAAGTCAGACGTTCAACCCAAACGGGTTGAGCGACGACGGTTTGGTCGATGCCACCTATTACTTCACCGTGCCCATCACGAATCGTCGCGGCACGCTCGTCATTTCGCCGACGCGTACGACCGGTGTGGAGTATCACAATTTCACTGGATTCGCTCCGGTCGTCCTGGACGTTGGTGGACCGACCAAAGTCGCTTTGGTGTTTCCGAAGAAATTGACCGTGACCTTGCCTACGCCAACGACGACGTCGCCAGTTCCCGGGAAGACGGGCGGCAATGAGTTCAATTCGCTCGCCACATTGCTGGCGGTCATCTTGGCTGGATTCGCAATTCGTAAGCGATGGCGCGCAAAACGTGACCGTCGTCGCACGCCCGACTTTAACGTCGCAACCGTTCCGACGCCGAAGCCTCCGGTTCATGACTTCGTACAGCAACCAACACGACGTCAACAGACCGTCGAGCCAAAAGTCACCGAGTTTGCGAAGTCTGAAACGACACTGCGCGTCGATGTACTCGGACCGCTTTCGATCTCGCCGGTCAATGCACCGGCCAGCGATCCGGTGCGGGCCATAGTGGCCTATCTCGCAATGAATACCGGACGTCTCTACACACTTGAGGAGATTCAGAATGCCGTTTGGCCACTGACAGACGTCGGCACCGACATCAAGAAACCGGCAATGCGCAATTACATGGTCGACGCGCGGAAGACGGTGGGCGCACGACACTTGCCTACGGCTTCGGGGCGAGCTGGCTACCAACTTTGTGACTTCACCACCGACTGGTCCGAGTTTCAGGATTTGCTGACGGAAGCGAAGAAGGCACCGAAGGAATCGGCCGTTGAACTTCGACGCCGAGCTCTCGACTTGGCGAAGGGTCCACCATTCACTGCCGACACGTCGCGCTACTTCACGTGGACCTTGACATCCTCTGTGGTCTACAAGATGGTCGAAGTCGTGACCACGCTCGCTCACGAACTCGGAACGCACTACGTGTTGAGTGGTGATCTGACCATTGCCCAGCTGGTGCTTCGCCAAGGTCTTGAGACCGACCCAGCATGCCTGACCTTGTGGGAGGACCTCACCGACGTGCTCTTGGAGACGACCGACCAGAGTTTGCTCTCGCTGCACTGGAAGGCGGCCAGTCTGGTGTTGCACGCCAATGAAGTCGATGCGCTCCGCGGTCGCGTGCACGGCTAGTAGCGCCTTCATCGCAGGTCCGTAGCGCGATAGTGACGTCGGAGTAGATCTTCGGCCCTCGTGCGGCGCATTCGTAGAGCGTCGTAGGACGCACCTGTTTCTTCAGCAAGGACCTGCAATGACGTATCTCCGCCACGCGTCTTTCGGATGACATCAGCATCTTGCTTGCATATGACGCGATTCGCTTCGGCCCGATCCAGTAGTGCCGGGGTCACTTCGAAGGGCTCAATCTCTGGCTCGATTTCGTCATAGTCATCAGGAATGAACGTCGTGGTGACGTTGTGTCGAGACATTCGACGCTGTTCATTGCGGGTCTTGGCAACTGCGTGTTCGAGGACGAAATCGACCCGTTCGCCCTCCACAAGTTCGTTCGTCCAGCGCAGCGCCGTCGTTGCTTGAGTGAGGACCTCGGAGATGGTGTCCTTGCTCGGACGACCCCATGACAGGCGTGAAGCAATCAACTCAAGATCTGGCGATAGCGACACCAAAGCGATGAGCAAGAAGTCATTATCGAGTGGTGTCCACTCGAGGAGTTCTTCCAGAACTTGGCGAGGAACTACCGCTGGATCCTGAAGAGCCTGGGCGAACTGCAAGGGCGTCTCGGTGCCGAGCAAATCCAGGCAGAAGTCGTCGAGTCTTTGGAGCAGGTCGCGACCGTATGAGCCCGATGAGCGGACCTTCAGATCGTGGGTTAGTAGGGACTGTGGTGTGGGATTTGGTTTCATGGCACCAGAGGACCAATATGAGTTCACGGAAACGCACAGAGACTTCGTCATGTGAACTCATAATCCAAGGCATTACTGGCGAATTGATGCGTGACATTATGAATTCGGACCCCATTTGTGAGTTCATATCGGCTTGTCATGATGGATCCGACACGTCCATCGCGGCCTTTCTTCGGGCTGCGGCACCCTCCATTCTCAGTTCTCGATGCATCGAAAAGAACAGCTCCGCTAACTGTGTTGCCTTTGGGTCGTCGTATCCGCGACCCTGGTAATGGAACGTGCCTTCGAGCGGATCACCGATATTCCGACCTGACATGAACTCCGCTCGGGCTCCTCGAAGAGCAGCGAACGTGGTCGAGTAGTCCCGAGATTTCGTGATGAGTTGGCCAGTGAATCCGAAGGTGTGGGCGTGAAGCCGGAGGCGGAGTGGCGCCCATGTAGAAGAGAGGTCGAGGTCCCAAGCAGTGAGTGCCAGAGCTTGCGCGTGAGGATCGTCAATCAGGCTTCGAATCTGGCGTCGGGAATGGAACGGGCGAGCCAACTCCCTCGTGCCATCGGTGGTCTTCGTTGCGTACTTCGCGACGTAGGAGGGGACCTTCGTGGTGTCCCCATCGGATTGGCCGAGATCTTGAATGGTGAATCGTTCACCCCAGCGAATCGTTCGACCATCGAGTCCGACCGCGCTCGACGTTCGTGCGGCGCGGTGTACCGCCGACGCCAGCGACTCTGACGTCAGCCACGTGGGCGGGTCGACGTCAACGGATCCTGAACCGTCGGCTCGAAGGATGGCGTGAAAGTGGATGAGGCCTCGACGCTGCATTTCGGCGACCTTCAGGTAGTGAACCTGGGCAACCAACTTCAAGTTCCGCTGGCCAAGTCCACCTTCCTGGGCCAGCGATCGACGAATTGTTTGCACGGTGTTGTTCCAGAGCTTTGACGCGTGCGCATTCCACAGCACGGCCCCCTCATAGTCAAAGCATTCGACGCAAAGCGGTCGGCCCAGTTCGGGGCTGTTATCGGGGTGACGTTGGTGGCAAGTTCGGCCGCGACCGTGCCGGCACGTAAGTCCGCCACTTTCATGTGGTACCGACTTCGCACGATTCACGCACGCGCCGCGCGACGTGATGGTGTGGACCGCGCCGAATGGGGGTGCCGTCAATGTCAAGAACAAACGCGGGTGCGTGCGCACTTCTTCCGGGGTTCCTTTGCCGCCGAGCAGGCCAGTCGAGACCAGGATCCAAGCGTCGGCCTTGTAGGTGTACGAGCATGAGGGACAGATCACGGCGCGTCGGTCCTTGCACGAGATGTGCAATGAATTGACGCCGACTTCTCCTGTCGCCACGTTGACCATTTCGCCAGTAATGCGAATCGGGTTCGAGCAGTTTCCGGCGAGTTGCACTTCGCGGAGCAACCTCCGTCTCTCCTCCGCGTTCACCGGCCGCACCGCAATTCAAATGCGCGATCCGCAATCACCGCAATTTCCTCGTCGTTGAGATACGGCATCATGACGAGCGTCGGAACGCCACCTTCGGCGAGTAGGTAGCCCGCGCCGCGCATTGAGGGGTCGATCGTTGCGGCTGAGAATCCCTGGCTGGCCCACCCCTGACCAAGGATCGTGTCCGACGAATCCGAAGTCGTGCAGCGCATCGCTAGGCGAAATGAAAAGAGGTCACGAATCCAGGTCGGCACAATTTCGTGGCTGGGCTTCTGCGTCGTTGCAACCACGATGATGCCCGCGGCGCGACCTCGAGACACCAAGTCGCGGAGTAGTTCGCCGAACTGATCTCGTAGCGCCTTTTGGCCGCCGCGAAGGTAGAAAGCAAGTTCGTCAATGACCAGTACGTGGAGGCCCTCTAGGTCACCGGCGGTCATCTTGCGCCGGCGATGGTGGGCGAGAAGTGCGTAACGATCGTCCATGAGGTCGCGGAGGTCCTCTAAGACCGCAACGCCGGTCCCTTGGTCAGCCCCCACAAATTCATCCGCCACGTCGGACCACGCGATGAGCTCCACGTGCTTGCCGTCGAGCAACGTGAGATGCACCGATGGATCTAGGGCGGCAGCGGCGACGATGGTCGAGAGCGCAACGGACTTGCCTGATCCTGGTTCGCCACCAATGAGCAAGTTGTGTTCGGGAAGTGAAATTGAAACTGCCAGTCCGTCCTGACCGACTCCGACAAAGACAGGTTCCCAAAGAGATGTCGAATGTTGATTGACGAGCGGAGAGGCGAGCAAAGTCGGGAAGGCGTTAGAGCGAATGACAGCGAGTTCGACATACCTTGGGTTTACGGGAGATGCCTTGACACGAACTTCACGAGCGCCAAGGGCGACGGCCAGTTCCAGTGCCGATTTCTGCAACAACGCTGCGTGGAGCCCAATTGGCAGCTGCAGCAGGTAGCGCCGGCCTACCGGGAGACTCGCCGAGCGAATGACCTTTGGGATCGATCCATTTCGACCAATGATCACGCAGTGCCAAAGTGCGGCGTGCAATTGACGGTGGTCGCGATTCGTCCGCATGTGATTGAGCAGTTGCTTTCGAATATCGGGGCGCACGCGAAGCGCGGCGACGACTATTGCCGCCACTAGCAAGGGGCCAGCGGAATCGATTCGCGACGAGATCGAGAGCAGGAGAAACGAGCCTCCGGTGAGGAACAACTCGAGACGCCACCCCCAGATGGCCGTAGCCATCCAGGGGCGACGCGGTGAGGCGGACGTCGGGCCATTAGGCATGGTGGCGTCCGCTCCATAGGCTCCACATCCACCAACTGCATGCGCCGAGCAGGATGATTCCGTAGTGAGTCAGTGCCCACGCCAGGAGGTATTGGATCAGCACGGCGATGACGAGGAAGATGAGGAGCCGGGCCATTAGTTGGTGGCCTTGACCACTTCGATGCGGTCAGCTCGGAAGCTCACCCCGTGATTACTGCCCACTTCCCAGGTCGTTGCAATCAGATTCGTGACCTTCACAGCCGTGAACTCGCTGAGACCCTTTACGTCTCCTCCCACTTTCACCGTGATCGAGTCCCTGATGCCACCTCCGGCCGCGAACAGTGGCACGGCGTACAGGGGCGTGCCGTTTTCGTCCAACTTCGGCGCTCGAGTCTCGTAATCCAGGACCGGTTCAGCAGGTGCAGCGGCCGCAAACTTCACGGTTCCCGTGTCAATGGGCAGTCTCATAATGCTCCTTACAGAGGAACGAAATTTTCGCCCTCTATAAGACAGCCACTCCCATTTCCGCGTTTTCGAACATTTACTTTGAGAAGAGCTTCAAATATTTTCAGAAGTCGCGGAGTATTTATTGATTTTGATGATCACCCAGGTAGCCCGAACGGACGGCTTGGCGCTTCGCGCCCGCCGTCCTCGGGCTTTTGGACTTACCAGAAACAGTGGCTCATGAAGATGAGTGTGATGAACTCACATATACGTCAAACAAGGAGCGTCGTCAGATCAGGAATCATCGTCGTCTTCCTCGCTATCGCCACCTCCGTCAGACGAGTCTTCGTCAACATCGGCTGCGGTTTGGTCGACGTAATCGTTAAAGAGGTTATTGAGGGATCGATTGCCGGTGGTGTCAAGCTTCCAGAACCACCAGCCGTTCACACTGGAACCGGTTACCCTTTTCGCCGCGCCAGATGGACTTTCGAAAATTTCTCCATCGAGATCAATTCGGCCATCCGACAGAACGGTCGCGGGATGGTAGTCGTACGCCTTACGGGCGTACAAGGTGGTCCCAGGTTCAAGGAGACCTGCACTGATGAGATCGGACAAGGTCACACGTTGCTTAGGACGTTCTTCGGCATTGCCGAACGCGCTGGTGTGACCTTCGGGAACGGGCCAGATGGTGAGAATGGCCTCGGTCATGTCTTGCGTGCGAACTCGTATTTTCGCATCGGTCCACGAATCGTTGGCCGCGACTAAGAGTAGAGAGTTCACCTTCAGCACGTCATGCTTCTGAAGTTCGGTTCGCTTGGACTGCCACGCAGAATTCGATACCTTGCTGTTGAGTTTCGATGTAAGCAGCGTCAGATTACCGATTGAGTGCAAGATCCGGTCGCGCTCCTCTGGAGTGCCCGTGAGCAGTGGCCAGTTCTCTTTCCAGCTTCGTGGCATGACGTGCTCGATGTGGTACTTACCGCGAGCGACGCGCTCGCCGCCAAGACCCTCGGTACCATCATGCCAACCGCGGCGGAAGTCTTCGATGGCCTCGAGAACCATACGAAGTCGTCCTCGTCTGAGTCGCAGGTAGGCGGGCAAGCTAGTTAGCTCAACGGAAACCTCCTTGTCATCAGGCCAGTACCGACTCGATGCAGTCTGAGCAGCGAAGAACGCTTCCGTTAGTTCGCCGGCAGTTGTGCGGTCACCCTTTCGAAGATGGGCAACGAGTTCAGCGGCTGTCTGGTTATATGCCTTCGTTTGGGCCCGGACCAACATTCGTCGCACCAGCCAACTTTCAATCACATCGAGAGTCTTGGTAACTTGTTCATCGGATATTGGGTCTAGTTCGGGATCCAGCAGCCAAAGAATTATCGGCTTGAATACTTCACTCTCGAGTGTGCCCGTTCTATATGCGAAGAGTTGCAAACGGTCGATGGGGTTGGAAGCCGTCGCACCTTCGATGAAGCTTCGGTAGATCTTGCCAGCGCGGGCAAGTTCCTGGAGTAGCGATGACATTGGGACGGTGATATCGAAGTCCGCGTAGGTCTTAAATCTTGAGAACACTTCGCGCGCGACAATCTCCTGTCCGGTACGCGATATAAGTAGGTGGTTCAAGAAGATTGATGAGCGCGAGTACTTGAGGCGTCCGAAGTTGACCTCGGTCTCCCAGAATCCGGTTTCAAAATCCTTCCAATGCCTCTCGTAAGCGGCCTCGACATCGACGCCCTCTTCCATGAGTCGCTGGAAAATGAAGTTCTTGATTAGATCTGCCGCAGTCAACTGCGCACCGCGGGCGTTGAGAGTCTCAAAAATTTCCTGGGCGTTCTCTTCTACATTGAGATCGATAACCACGAGCTGCAGTAGCTCGCGCACAGCGTGCTCGAGCTTCTCGGCCCGTGCCAATACTTCCTCTGAACCGTCTTCCTGCAACCACACTCTTGCCTGTTCGGCAAAGAATCGATGAGCCTTGACCAACCGAGCGTCGTGGTCGCTTAGGGACTCATACTTGATCGGCGGTTCCGCGCTCATTACGCCATTGAACGCGGAGCGGTCTCGGTTCGTGGGCCAGACCTTGAACTGGTCCTCCACTAAGTCACAAAAGGCCGGAGGATTGACGACCAACGCTTCCAAGCGCAACGCTGACTGCTTTGCGCCAACGGCGAGAAGTTCGGCGTGGAGCGCGTCGAGCAGCAGCTGCAAGGTCGTCAGGCGCTGTTGGCCATCTATGACTGTTCGAACCTGGAGGCTCCCAATCAAGTTCGGCATCTGCTGAAAAACGACGGCGCCAAGGAAATGGGGCTGTGGCTTGACACCGGGTTCGGCCATCGAGCGCCTGGTGACACGAAGGACGTCCCGCCATAGCGGATCCCACTGATTCTCCTCATTCCACACGTACGGTCGTTGGAACAGCGGCACGATTAGTCGCTGCGGCTGCATGAATACTTCTTGTGGCGTTCGGACCTGGGTATCCATCTGAAACCGCTCCCATCACCGTTTTAACTCGCGTCCCAATGACCCTACGCTCTGGTAGTCACCCTGGTCCGGTGCATCTGCGGCCTCAATTCCTGAGACGCCAGAGGGGTGTTGGACTGCAAACCGAGTCGGCGGTAGTGCCATGCTCATGCATAATACCTCGTCAGACGGTTGCCTAATTTTTGATTCACAATTCTTGTGAAATGACTTGACAGAGCCCGTGAAGACGTGCTTATATCGTTACATGACAATAACGACCTTGAACCGGCAGTTACACCTAGTAGACATTGAGAACTTGTTGGGCGACCCCCGCCCGAAAGAAGCGGCTGTACTGGAGTGCCTCAAGCTGTACGGCGACCTAGTGGACATCTCCGGACCGAACCAAGTCGTTGTCGCGTGCAACCACGGTGCCGCGCCAATTGTAGGTTGCTGTTTGGGGGAAGGCCCTCGTTTACTGGTCCGCTCCGGTTTGGACGGCGCCGATATGGCGCTGATGGGAGTATTGAACGATGAGAGGATCGAGGGTCGCTTCTCGGGCCTCGTGCTCGCCTCAGGTGACGGCATTTTCACGACGCGAGTCGCCGAGCTTACGTCTGCTGGCATGCCCGTGACCGTCGTCGCGCGCAAAGAGTCACTCTCGGCGAGGCTGCGCCTCGCTGCCACCGGAGTCGTCTTCTTCGAAGCACCGCAGCCACCGACCGCCCCGATGGAAATGGCGGTGGCGGCATGAGTGGTCCGCTGGACATCGACCTACTGGTTAGTCTCACTGACATTGCCGAACTTGCGGGGAAGACTCCATCGGCCGTCAGCAATTGGCGCAAGCGCTATCAGACCTTCCCGCTCCCCAAGGTGGAGTCGCCGTCGGGTGCGCTCTTCGACTTTCGTGAGGTCGAGAAGTGGCTCGTGGAAACCGACCGGCTCGACCGGCCGATCCAGCCTTCGCAAGTACTTTGGAATGTCGCCAATTCACTGAGAGATCTTTGGACCCTCGACCAGATTTCCGGCTTCATCTTCGCCGCGTTGGTCTATTTCGAAGCCTGTCACAGGGCGGAGTCGCCGCAGTCCGATGTTCGAATGAACTCCACTCTGCTGTGGAAAGAGTTGCAGTGGGTGCCTGAGGACCAATTTTCAGCCAGACTCGTGGGCGCCGCAAGATCAATCGAGGCCGAGAATCCGTCGCTCGATTCACTCATGTCCGTTGGATTCGAGCAGTATCCGCAGCCGTCGGAGAAGGTCTTGCTCAGTCTCATGCGACTCTTGGAGATGGAGGCGACCGACGAGGGTTCACGAGTCGAGCTAATTGAGAGTTTGAACGGATGGCGAAGTGGAGTCAATCGTTTCCTCGCCGAGCAGTCGACGCCAAACGACCTGGCCTACCTCATGGCGAATATTGCTTTGAAGCATGGTCGCCGGGTCTTCGACCCCGCCGTTGGCAGCGGATGGCTGCTCCTAATGGTGGCTGTCATGGACGATTCGACAGCGCCTAACCGGGAGTACATCGGCTTCGATACGAACGAACAAGCACTTCGTGAATGCCGATCCGTGTTCTTCATTTACAATCAGCCGGCCGACCTACGGTGTGTAAACAGCCTTCGCGAAAAGTCTGTGTCCGAAATCGAAGCAGACGTCGTGGTGCTGGACCCGCCGTTCGGCGTTGTCCAGTGGGGCGACGCCAGTGTGTATCAAGATCCTCGCTGGCTCTACGGTCCTCCCTCTCCAAATGACTCGAACTTCGCTTGGCTGCAGATGGCGTTGATGTCACTGAGACCGGGAGGAGTGGCGTTAGTTGACTTACCGCTGAGCACGACGTTTTGTGAGACGAAGGACAAGTGGATAGCACAAAATCTCCTCCAATCAGGCGCCGTGGTTGCCGTGGTATTGCTCCCACCGCGGATGCGCCGTAACACTTCGGTACCGCTGGCCTTATGGGTGCTGCGGCGGCCCGAGCAAGAAATGACCGGCAATGCCTCCATACTTGTTGTCGACGCGTCGAAGCTGGGTCGGCCGGGGCGAGAGGAACACCAGTTCGAAGAGGACGAATTGTTGACGGTGGCACAAATTGTTGAGTCGCGTTTAATCGATGGCTCGAGCGTTTCGAATCCACTCATTACTCAAGTCTTGATCCCGGGCGCGGCGATCGAAGAAGGGAACCTTCTCGGGGCGTTCAAGCGTCTTCAGCAGACCGAGGCACCGGGCGTCGAGACCCTGCGCGAACGCAGCCGCGTGCTGCGACGCACCATTTCCGAGTCGTTCGTGCTCGCTGACCAGGCGATTGCCGAACTTATCGCCATCGCGGAGGAGTCGTCATGACGTTACGAGATCAGTTGTCGGAAATCGCCGAAGTGCTCAAGGGCACGACGCCAGCCCACGTCACTGACGAGCAGGGTGGTCCGATCTTCATTGGTCAGAGCGAAGTTACGAGCGGCGGTGCCGGGCCGGTCAGGTTCGTCGACACGAGTAGGGAGAAAAGCCGTGCCGCGCCGGTGCTGTTGGAGCCCGGCGACGTCGTGTTCGCGTCGTTGGACCCGTCGCACCACGCCTTGGTAATCACAAAGGAACACCATGGCGCGTACCTAGGACGGGAGTGCATGGCCGTGCGCATCAACCAAAACTGGACTCGACTCACGCCAGTCGTACTTGCCGCGTGGGCTCAGTCTGATGATTTTCGACGTCAGGCCGAGGTCATGACCAGCGGGATCACGATGCCGCGCCTTTCATCCAAGTCGCTCGCCGCAATTCTCGTGCCCGAATTTGATGACGAGCAGATCAGTCATGCCGATCGTCTGGCATCGAAGTTCGAAGCAGCTATCGGCGCAGTTAGAACAACGTTGAACCAGTTGGAATCCCTTCAGTCGATAGAGATGGACCTTGTGTTCCATGAGGAGTCCGGTGAGTAGGGGTGTCATTCTGATGTTGCGTGCGCGAGCGTCGAGACGACGGACTATCCGTTGGATGCAAACTAGGTCGCCGTACCTCGATTCGCTTACTTACCCTTCTCCGTTGGTTGAGGGTTCGGGAAAGGCAGTCCAGTGAGCGATACAGCCGCCGTAAAGAATCATGCCGCCTTCATCTGGTCGGTCGCTGACCTACTGCGCGGCGACTACAAGCAGTCGGAGTACGGCAAGGTGATCTTGCCCCTGACGGTGCTGCGCCGACTTGACTGCGTGCTTGAGCCTACGAAGGTGAATGTCCTTGAGCGCTACGAGCGGATCAAGGGCACCATCGACAACATCGAGCCGGTGCTGTGCAACGTGGCCGGCGAACAGTTCTACAACCTCAATCGCCTCGACGTGCCGCGCCTGCTTGACGACCCCGATCACCTCGCGGCCAACCTGCGCGCCTACATCGCCGGCTTCTCTTCAGGTGCTCGCGATGTCCTCGAGAAGTTCAAGTTCGACGTCGAGATCGCTCGGCTTGACAGAGCAAATCTTCTGTACCAGGTCATCGGCAAATTCGCGGAGATCGACCTCCATCCAAACACCGTCTCTAACCTCGAGATGGGTTACCTATACGAGGAGTTGATTCGGCGCTTCTCCGAACTCTCCAATGAGACAGCCGGCGAGCACTTCACGCCGCGCGAGGTCATTCGGCTCATGGTGAATCTGCTCTTTGCCGAAGATGAGGACGCCCTCACCAAGCCCGGAACCGTTCGCACGCTCTTCGACCCTGCTTGCGGGACCGGCGGCATGCTCTCGGTCGCGGAGGACTACCTGCGCCAACTCAACCCTGCGGCACAGCTCGAGGTTTTCGGCCAGGAACTCAATGAAGAGACTTACGCCATCTGCCGATCGGACATGATGCTGAAGGGCCAAGACGCCAGCCACATTGCCGTCGGCAACAGCTTTAACGACGACGGCCATAAGGGTCGCACATTCGACTACAGCCTGGCCAATCCACCATTCGGTGTGGAGTGGAAGAAGGTTGAGCTTGACATCCGAAAGGAGTACGACCAGTTGGGCTTCCGCGGCCGATTCGGAGCCGGCCTGCCCCGGATTAACGACGGGTCGTTCCTTTTCCTCCAGCACATGATCGCCAAGATGAAGCCTATTGAAGAAGGTGGCAGCAGGATGGCCATCGTCTTCAACGGCTCACCGCTTTTCACGGGCGCGGCCGGTTCAGGCGAGTCCGAGATCCGGCGCTGGATCATCGAGAACGACTGGCTCGAAGCCGTCATCGCTCTGCCCGACCAGCTTTTCTACAACACCGGCATTTCGACCTACTTCTGGATCGTGACGAACAGAAAGTCCGAAGAGCGTCGCGGCAAAGTCCAGCTCGTCGACGCCCGCGAACTCTTCTCGAAGATGCGCAAGTCTCTCGGTAACAAGCGCAATGAGATCAACCTCGAGCAGATCGCTGAGATCACCCGCCTCTACGCAGAGTTCACTGTGAGCGAGCGCGTAAAGATCCTCCCCAATGAGGCCTTTGGATTCATGCGCATTACCGTCGAGCGACCGCTCAAAGTGCGTTGGGTCCTTAACGAGGCGACTGCTCTCGGCGTAGCCAAATCCAAGGCATGGCAGGCGTTTAGCCCGGTGGTCGACAACCTTTCGGCTGAGGACTTCTTCGGGGTCACGGGTCCTTTCGACTTCCTTATGGGGCGACCGTGGGACTCCACCGGAGCGATGCGCGTCGCCCTGCTACAGGTACGGCCCGATCTCCCGGACGATCTCGTGAAGGAGACAATCAAGGCCGCCGCCCAGAGTGACTCGGACGGGGTGCTCGTCACCGACAAAAAGGGTTACCCCCAACCGGACACTGATCTGCGGGACAACGAGAACGTTCCCCTACCCGAGGTAGCGGTCAGGTGGGAAATCGACGTCACTGAGCGTCTCGCGACTCACGAACACCGCACGGCGATCGACCAGTATGTCACGACTGAGGTATTGCCGTACGTGGCAGACGCATGGGTCGACTATGAGAAAACAAAGGTCGGCTACGAGATTCCGCTCACGCGCCACTTCTACAAGTACGTGCCATCGCGGCCACTGGTCGAAATTGATACTGACATCAAGTCGCTTGAAGATGAAATCCAAGCGCTTCTCCGAGAGGTAACGGAATGACCGCAACGACGGCTGAATGGCTCAGGACCGCGGATCAATGGAAGCTTGGAAGAGTCAAGGACCATGTTGATCTAGTGAACGGCTTCCCGTTCGACTCAGCGAGATTCAACCAAACGGCGGGTACTCCGGTCATCAGAATTCGTGATCTGCTAGTTGGGGAGACTGAAACCTATTTCGATGGACCCGTACCCGCCAATGTCATGATCTACCCCGGAGATCTCGTCATAGGAATGGATGGTGATTTCAATGCAGTCACCTGGACCGGGAGACCAGCTGCACTAAATCAGCGGCTCTGCGTATTGAGGGCCAGGCCCTCAATGGATCAGCGATTCCTGTCCTACCTCATTCCAATTCCACTGCGGGCGATCAATGACGTTACCTACGCGACGACGGTCAAACACCTTTCATCAATTGACTTGCTCGCCGAACGAGTCGTTGTTCCTCCTCTTGACGCACAAATAGCAATTGCCAACTACTTGGACGCGGAGATAGGGAGAATTGAGGCTCTGATCGCCAAGAAACAGCGGATTGTGGAACTCATCGACGAACGCCTCCGAGTGGTCTCAACCGAACTACTTTCTTCACAACCTGGTTGGCCCCTAAAGAGACTGCTCAGTGCTCCGATGGCCTATGGCGTGCTCGTTCCTCGATTCGTTGCGAATGGAGAAGGGGTTCCGATGTTGCGAATAAACAACCTAGACCTCAATGGCTATATCAAGATGGATGAAGTGACATGGATCGAAAGCGATCTTAGTTGGCAGTATCGGCGCACTGTAATCAAACCAGGCGACCTCGTACTTTCGGTTGTTGGGAGCATGGGTCGTTCTGCGGTTGTACCGTTAGGTGCAAACGGCTGGAATCTCAATCGCCCACTCGCACGCCTGCAAACAGGATCGGAGATGCTTTCCCGTATTCTGTGGCACTGGACACGAACAACTGGATTCTTGATGGAGGCCACTCTTGCTGCGAGTTCGGGGGCCGCACAACCAACTTTGAACCTTGGCGACCTTGCAAACTTCAACGTTGGTCTTCCGACTAACCGAGATATGTGGCCGCAATTACTGGAGTCACTTGAGAGACAGTGGTCGAGGACAGATGAGATCCGCCATCGACTTTTGAAGCAATGCGATGCCCTTACTGAGCGTCGCCAAGCTGTCATCACAGCGGCAGTGACAGGTCAAAGTCACACTGGAGGTAGCTAATGGGAACAACCGAACGCGCCTTTGAAGACGCCATCGAAATGTCGCTTCTGACTAACGGCGGCTACATCGCGTCGGACCCGAATAACTTCAATGCCACACTCGGGCTCGACCTCTTCGAACTCTTCGCGTTCATCAACGCGACACAAACCAAAGCATGGGACGAATTAGTGCTTCGAGGCTACGGCGGCAACGTAGAGGCAACCCGGAAGGGATTCGCCAATCGGCTCGTCAGCGAAATCAACGTGCGAGGCACACTCGACACACTTCGCCATGCAATCACGGACTACGGTGTGACCTTCCAACTCGCCTACTTCAAGCCGGCGCATGGGCTCACCCCTTCTCTCGAAACCCTGTACCAGGCAAACCGCGTCACGCTCACGCGCCAGTTCGTCTACGAATCCACGTCGAAGAAGAGCATCGACCTCGCCCTACTGGTGAACGGAATCCCCACCGCGACGGCCGAGTTGAAAAATCCCCTCACTGGCCAGGGTATCGAGGATGCCAAGGCTCAGTACCGCAATGATCGCGACCCGAGCAACGTGACACTTGCGCGACGTGCACTCGTGCACTTCTGCGTCGATCCCGACTTGGTCGCGATGACGACGAAATTGGAAGGAGCCTCGACGCGCTTCTTACCATTCAACCAAGGGACTGGTGGTGCCGGCCAGGCGGGCCGGGCCGGAAACCCACCCTCGGCCATTGGCCACCGCACCGCTTACCTCTGGGAGGACGTGTGGCAACGTGACTCGTGGCTCGACATTCTCGCACGCTTCATTCACGTGGACGCGCCTGAGAAGGGATCCAAGGCCGCTAAGGCAAAGAATCGAACGACGATCTTCCCGCGCTTCCACCAATGGGACGCAGTTAAAAAGCTCGAGGCCGACGCGAAGTCGAGCGGGTCGGGCAAGAACTACCTTATCCAGCACTCCGCCGGTTCTGGCAAGTCCAATACCATCGCATGGATATGTCACCGTCTCGCCAATCTGCACAACGTCGAGGACCGTAAGACCTTCGACAAAGTGATTGTCATCACCGATCGGCTCGTACTTGATCGTCAACTTCAGGACACCATCTATCAGTTCGAACACGCTCACGGCGTCGTTGAGAAAATTGACAAGAACTCCGACCAACTGGCGTCTGCTCTTTCCGGCGAGCAAGCCAAGATCATCATCACTACGCTTCAGAAATTCCCGTTCATCCTCGACAAGTTGGCTCAGGCAAAGTCGCGTCGCTACGCCGTCATCGTTGATGAAGCGCACTCCTCTCAGACCGGCGTAGCCGCAAAGGAACTCCGTGCGGTTCTCTCGAAGGGCCAAGACGCAGACAAGGCACTGATCGACGCCGAACGCGAAGAAGCGGCCGCCGAGGCGGCAGGCGGCGACGAAGAGGACCGTCTCGTCGCGACGCTCTCGGGCCGCGGTCGCCAAGACAACATTTCATTCTTCGCCTTCACCGCCACGCCGAAGGCCAAAACCCTGGAACTCTTCGGTCAACGAATCGAAACCCCAGAGGGCCCACGCTTCGTCCCCTTCCACCTCTACTCAATGCGCCAGGCCATCGACGAAGGCTTCATTCTCGATGTTCTGGCCAACTACACCACCTACCAGACCTACTGGCGCATCGAGAAGCGCATCGCCGACGACCCTTCTCATGACAAGTCCCGCGCCAAGGCCGCTATCGCCCGATTCGTTTCGCTGCACCCGACGAACCTTGCCCAGAAGGCCGAGATTATCGTCGAGCACTACCGCCAGCACACAGCGAAGAAGATCAACGGACGTGCCAAGGCAATGGTTGTCACCTCGTCGCGTCTTCACGCCGTGCGCTACAAGCAGGCCATCGACAAGTACCTCTACGAGCACCAGTACACCGACCTCTCGACGCTCGTCGCCTTCAGTGGCAAGGTAATCGACGACACGATCGTCTACACCGAGTCGGGCATGAACGGATTCGGCGAGCGCGAAACCGCCGAGCGCTTCGCCGGTGACGACTACCAAGTACTCATTGTCGCCGAAAAGTTCCAGACGGGCTTCGACCAGCCTCTTCTGCACACGATGTACGTCGACAAGGTCCTGACCGGACTCAATGCGGTCCAAACCTTGTCGCGCCTCAACCGGACGATGGTCGACAAGGTTGACACCTTCGTGCTGGACTTTCGGAACGACACCGACGACATCGAGAAGGCGTTTTCCCCTTGGTTCGAGCGCACCGAGGCGATCCCAACTGACCCGAACCTCCTTTGGGACACGCATAGGATTTTCCTCGATTCACCGGTCATCCGCGATGAAGAGATCGAACCGGCGGTCAGTGAACTTCTCGCGGGCCGTCGCGTGAGCAACCACGCCAAGGTCTACGCCGCCCTCGACCCAGCCCTCGCTCGCTTCGAGGTACTCACGAAAGAGGACCAGGACGACTTCCGGGATGTCATCGGCCGCTACGTTTCGATCTATGGCTTCATCGCCCAGATCGTGAACTTCACCGACCGCAACCTTGAGCGCGACTACATCTACGCCCGCGCACTGGAGGCCCGTCTGCCACGTCGCGACGCCGAGGGTATCGACATCGGCGCAGAAGTGAAATTGACCCACTTGCGCACCGAACAGACCTTTGAAGGGTCCTTGGAACTCGTCGGCGAAGGCGACGTGAAGGCCGTTTACTCAGGCAAAGGTCCACAGCACGAGGCCGACCGAGAGAACCTCTCAACGATCATTCAGGCACTCAATGAACGCTTCGGAATGAACCTTAATGAGCAGGACCAATTACTCTTTGACCAGTTCGAAGAGACCTGGGCGTCTGATACCGAAGTCGTCGATCAAGCCAAGCACAACATCTTCGACAACTTCCGCTTGGTGTTCGATCGCCGGTTCCTGGAAACAGTCATGGACCGAATGGATGGGAACGAAACGATCTACAAGCGCATTCTCGACGATGAGGAATTCCGTACCGCTTTGATGGACCTGTACGCCCAGCGTCTCTACGCTCGACTGCGCGGTACCGATCCAAAGAGTGCTTCGTGAAGTCAACGTCGACGAACTGCGTTCCAAACCCGCGCTCCCTGCGCGCCGCCGACAAGATCGATGGTTGGACTCTTGCTTCCTACCTTGGTGGCGGCGGAAACGCCGTAGTATGGCGGGCTTCCGACGGTCAGGTGGAAGTCGCGCTGAAGATGCTTCGTGATCCCAGGCGAAGTGAATCCATGAAGCGTTTTCGACGGGAGGTCGAACTTCAATCTCGACTTACCGGTACCGAAGGAGTCATGCCAATCCTTTCTTACTCTCTTCCTGTTATCCCGTCTGGATCCCATCCGGCGTGGGCCGCCATGCCCGTCGCGACTCCGCTCGGCAGACATCTAGGTAGTGACCCAACTGCTAGGGATGTTGTGACCTGCATCCTCAAGGTCGCCGAGACCCTTGCAGTTCTGCACGGGCAGGACATCTCGCACCGTGACGTCAAGCCCGAGAATCTTTTCATCCTTGACGGCAACTTTGTTGTTGGTGACTTCGGATTGGTCGATGGCCCGGACCTTGAAGCAATCACTGTGATCGGTAAACCGGTCGGTTCCAGGTTCTATATCGCGCCTGAACTCATCATTGACCCCACGGCCACGGATGGCCTTCCAGCCGACGTCTACGCCCTCGGCAAGACTCTTTGGGTTCTACTCACAGGTCAGAACGCTCCATTACCGGGCCGGATGCGCGTTGAAGAAGAGGCACTCCGAGTGTCAAGCTATAGACCCGATGACAAACTGAGGGGTATCGACGCGCTAATTGACGCGATGACAGCTAACGCTATTGAGGATCGACCGACGGTCGAGAAAGTCATTCGCTCCCTTCGCGCCTATTTGGATCCGGAGACTGCCTCCATGGAGGTGCCCCAGCTAAGTGAGATCGCGGAAGACCTTGGTGCAATCGTTGAGCCGCGCCGACGAAAGGCGGAGGAAGCACAGCTCAGAGAGGACATGCTCGGATCGGCTCGCTCGCAGTTGGGTGAAATTCAGTATGCCCTGATCGAATCTCTGAGGGAAGAGGGGGTGCCCGTCCATTCGACCTGCGGTGACTTCGTGGCTCGTCACGCCGTAGAGATTCGAGGCTTCGGGCATGTAGTAGCTGGAGGCGTTGGTGCAACCTTTGGCAACGAGGCAGTGCGTCCAGCCACATTGTCAATTCCGAATGGCTTCTACCTCGTTTCAGGCCTCGGAATAGTAGATATGGGAAACAGCCTGATTCGAATTTGTGCCGGCCATATATTTTCTCGTCGTGGGGAGCATTATGGACCAACGCAAGTCAACTCATTTGCGCTTTGGTTCGATCACGAAGAGGCAGTCATCGGAACGGACGCAGTGGTCAGCGCAATGTACCGGCTTGATACCGAGCTCCGGACCAGGCTTCCCGAATCCTTGGCCGCACTGGTCGTCAAGCTCAACGAGTACGACCTCAGGTAGACCGCTGTGACATCGGGTGGGAGTTTCTAATTTGCCAGCAATGAGACAATGATTTCCCAAACACCGCCTAGTGCGGGTGACTTCAATCAAACCCGCACGGCCAGCTTGGGAAATTGAATTCCACTTTCGATTTAGTTCAATAATTGAAGAAACGCTTTCAGCTGACCCAAGTCGATCGACGACTTGCTACTGCATAGATTGCGTTGACCTCTTCTGGCGGAAGCGTATGACTCTGGTTAAGTAGCCAGCGCGCAATCCGCTTGCGACCTACGACGTGCACACCTTCTGTCAAGCCTTTGATTTTGAGCTCATCAGCCATGACGACAATCAAGGGCTTAGCGATCACCTCGTAGCCGCATGAAGTCGTGAGAATCTTCGTCGCACGCTTGCCTTCGGCACGTGACTTCGCAAGATAGGGCTGGAACGACCCGTTCACATAGATTGCCTTAGAGGTAACCGTGACGCGTCCGCCGAGGTGGTTTTTAGTATTCAAGGTGAATACCCCTGGTGGTCCAATGACGACATGGTCGATGTCGGTGTCGCTTGTACCGATGGGGACGCTGTGAATAACTTTCCAGCCGTCGCCAAGTTTCCGCAGTTGCCAGCCGACCTCTTCTTCGCCCTGTGCTCCGCGGCGCCAAGCGCGTTCCTGACTGTGCTCGCCAAACATTCGCAGAATGAACACCAGGAACGGGTGTGACTTCTGGATCTCACCGGCTTTCGCGCGCAATGAGGCGCCGGGCCGATTCAACGACAGGTCGTCAGGATCTTCTCGGTTGATCTCAGTCGAACCGTTAGTCATGGACGTGACACTATCCCTCGTCTGTCTCATCGTCCTCGATCTGTTGGAAGCGGAATGCTTCTTGCCAGTCAGCGATGAATTTCTGACCGTGGTTTTGAGATTACAAACCTCTACTTGCTCAATCCGATTGAACGCAAGAATTTTCGTGTCAAGCCGTTGGTCTTGGCGTACACCTCGCGTCGTGCGTAACGTTTTCCATATGATGGTGGCCCGTTCTCAGCTGCTTCGAGATTCCCCAAATCGCGAGCAACTCTGTACAACTGTGAACGGGCACTCTTCTTCCTTGCCATTTACCTCCTGCCAGGCTTACTTGGAGACGCAACTTAGTGTCAGCACGATGTAGTGCGTACACGGCTTGCGATGGTGGGACAATCAGTTCGCCGCGCCGTTTGCTCAACGGATTGTGTCGACTGCGATTTCGAGTTGTCCAACCAGTTCCATTAGATCCCACATTTCTATTGCGCCTGAACAACTCGCGAATTCAGTGAGGCAGTCGGCAACGCCGCTCACCAATCTGCTGGCTACGTACAGCCTCTCTTGATCTGTTTGCATTATCCCCAACGGCCGGGGACATCCCACAGGCTCATGACTTTTTGGAGATGATTCATTGCAGAGGCCCAACGATATTCTTGGACTTACGACGCTTAAATAAGTAGGAAGGTCAATGACTTCAGACGACGAGGTGATCTCGGACGAGGAGAAGGGGGCGCCAGGTGAGGTCCACAATCTGCGCGAGCCGACGAGCCGGTGGGATAAAGCGCCCGGCGACACCGTCATAACCAAGCGCGGCGAAGGAGGCGTCAATATCCCGTTGTAGCACGTGTCTTGTACGCGTAAGACGGCTTAGGAGGATGTCAAAGACGATCGCCGACAATGTCGCATCTACGAATAAATTGCTTGCCTAGAATTAGAAAGGTGAGATGCTTCGAATAGCTTTTACTTAGTCATTACAATTGCGAGGACAGTGCGGGATATCTTCAGGGTGGTGTGGATGAGGTCTGAAGGCGCTAAACCAGAATGACATTTCTGTGGAGTCAGTTACCCGAATATGAATCACCGCCCGTTGTCGAAACCGTCCTTGCCGTAAAGTTTCGATCCATCGCAGGACTAGACGCTGTCAACGTCGTTAGGTTTTGGCTGGAAAACCTCCGAGATGGTGAGGATTCTTTTCCTCGGAGTCAAATTCGCCCGCCTTACGACATGCCGATAGAGCGATTCGATGCTGGTCCCAATCAGTTGCCGGGAAATCTGATTCAACTCATAAGTCCTTTACAAGGATTCCCACCATCACGGTTCTGGTTCACGTCAGATGACGAAGAAGACTTGGTGCAAATTCAGCACGATTGGATCGCATTCAATTGGAGAAAACAGCCCAATTCGGATTACAAGCGATATTCCCATGGACTCGAACGTTTCAGTCAGATTTGGGCAAAATTCACGGCTTTCGTCTCGGAGAATGATCTCGGTGCACTGGTTCCAGTGCAATGCGAAATCACGTATATCAATAGCATTCCCGTCGCTGAAGGAGTTTGGAAAGAACATGGTGACGGCGCAATGGTCAGCAATTTGATTGGGAAATCTGTTGGCCGGCTTCCTACGCAAGAGGGAATCAGTATTAACTCTCAATACATCGCGAAAGATGAATCAGGTGCCCCTTCTGCACGATTTTACGTGCAATTGAGTTCTGGATTCCAGACCAGTACGAACGAACCCGTTTTTTCGATGAATCTCACATTTCGAGGGCGTCCACTGCTCGACGACTACGACGGTGTGAAGCGGTTCTTTGATTTGGGCCATAACTGGATTGTTGGCGGATTTGACGAATTGACGACAGAACAAATTCATGATGTTTGGGACAGAAGATTGAGAGAGGAAGGAACATGACACTTGCCAGTCAGACGAATCTCCGCCGAGTAAACAATATGAGTTACGCAAATCGGAATGATTACGAGCCGCAGTATGTGGGCCAGGCTTCCGCCTTCTCCCACGTTCGGCACGTTGGCCAATCGTCGCTTACAAATGACGTCAATTCGAATTCGGATGAACAATGGGTGCATGATGTGACAATCCAGATCAAGGAATATTCCTCATTGGAGGAAGGTTGGGATTCCTATGGTGCGCCCCCAATAAGTATCGGAGCGATAAGCGGTGCAACCGCAATCGTGCAGCAATTGCAGGGACTTCCGCGACCATTTGTTGCGCCAACTTCAGAAGGTGGCGTCACGTTCGAATGGCATCGGAAGGGGACAAATTTTGCGATGGAGATTCTCGACGTCGATGATATTGAAGTCACATACAATCTGCTTAGCGGCGACTCATGGTCGGGCGCTTTAACAGACTTGCCAATTGACGCTTCTCAAGTGGCGGATTTAATTTTCAGCGATCCGTCTCGATAGTGAATTTGTTGTGCCAGATCCTCCATTGGAGCAGTTCGAAGACGACGAATCGCTCGATGGTGACGAAGGCTTGTTTCGCCGATTGAGGCCAGATTGGGTTGTATGGGACGAGAACGACACTGGAAAGATTTCGCGAGTTTCGGGTGTCGCATTTCAGCTTCAGAGCGTTGAAGCGGCCGAACGTCTCGGATATCCGGGCCGCTGTATGTCCATTGCTCTCGAACGGACTGTTATGGAGGATCCGAGGGGCGTAGATGCTCTCGTCGGGGGTCCCTTGGCCACGTACGGAGTCGCTCGTGTGACAGCTTGGCAAATGCGCGAACAACAATTCGGTCTCCAGATCGTGCCCGAGTTAGATGAACCTTGGCATGTAGTGGCCTTTCCCCTGGATTCCATTAGCAGGGCGAAAACAGCGCAAACTCCACTTGCCGAAAAGTGCAAAATAGTGCGCGTGCCCCAGCGTCCGGCGATCCTCTGACAACATTGATTTTTGCTTTGCGACTCATGGAAATAGTCAGTCCTGAACTGCGGTTCTTTAATAGACCGCAGTGCAATCGGTGGCGACGGACTCATCACGCTTGACCATGCGCGGAGCGTACCCAAGGCGGTCTGACGCTGATTTACCGTGTTAGCGCCCATCTGACGCCCGTGAACGGAAAACCACCCATTTTTGTCAGTGGAAAAAGAAGGTGACCAGTGATTTTGTGAACCGACTTACTCGATAATCCTTAGCTTCCCAAGCTGAGAACGCGAGTTCGATTCTCGTCGCCGCTCCAAAGAATTCCTTCCAAACCCATAAGGCGCCAAGGGTTTAAACGAGTCCGGCAATATCCAATAAATGCTGACCCGAGCGG
>Ga0182013_10001541_pt1 | contig 31498 bp, 17 predicted proteins | sample 612S2MmetaG_FD_120487 | JGI IMG/M metagenome (GOLD analysis project Ga0182013, IMG submission 120487) | Permafrost microbial communities from Stordalen Mire, Sweden - 612S2M metaG | ecosystem: Environmental > Terrestrial > Soil > Wetlands > Permafrost | place: Sweden: Stordalen | collected... | reverse complement strand
TAATCGTCCGGGACCGGGAAGTAACGGCTCCGGCCCGGGAATAAATCGTTCGGGACCGGGGAGAAATGGTTCGGAACCGGGAATGTGCGGCGGCGGACCGGGAAACAACGGTTGCTTCCCCGGCGGCGGATGATGCGACTCCTGCCGCGAGAAACGTCTGCAAAAGGCGTGGAGGTGAGCTTGGGAGTTTAAGAGCTTGAACTAATGACGCGGTCGTATTCATTCCAGTGATGGGTCTAGAATCTCATTTCATAAGGGAGGGGGTCTAATCATTTGCTATCGGAAGCTTTTTCTTTTATTGCTGTGGCAAAAAGCGCCTTTTCGCGCCGGCAAGACTTGCGACCGCTACCATAGCGGCGGGTCAAGGGTGGTCATTCAGCGCGCTAAAGCTTTTTCCCCGTCAGCTTTTCATACGCCTCCAAATACTTCGCGCTGGTTTTGGCCACCACATCTTCCGGCAGTTGCGGGCCGGGCGGGGTTTTGTCCCACGTCAGCGTTTCGAGATAGTCGCGGACGAATTGCTTGTCGAAGCTCGGCTGGCTTTTGCCGGGCGCATATTGGTCCGCCGGCCAAAAGCGCGAGGAATCGGGCGTGAGCACTTCATCAATCAAAATGAGTTGGTTCGGCGACGAGGCGTCGCCGCTACACAATCCGAACTCAAACTTCGTGTCGGCGATGATGATGCCGCGCTGGCGGGCGTAATCGCGTCCGGCCTTGTAAATCTTCAAGCTCAAATCGCGCGCCTGCGTGGCGAGTTCCGTGCCGACAATTTTACACGCCTGCTCGAAGTTGATGTTTTCGTCGTGGCCTTCCTCGGCCTTGGTGGACGGGGTGAAAATCGGCTCCGGCAGTTCGGCGGATTCCGTCAGGCCGGCGGGCAGCTTGATGCCGCAGACGGTCTGGGATTTTTTGTATTCCTTCCAGCCGCTGCCGGAAAGATAGCCGCGCACAATGCATTCGATGGCGAGCGGCTTGGCCTTCTTCACGATCATGCTGCGGCGCGCGAGTTGCGCGGCGAACGGCTGCAAGTTTTTCGGCAACGGATCGTTCGCGCCGGCGAGCAGGTGATTCGGCACGAGCGCGGCAAATTTCTCAAACCAGAAATGGGAGATCTGCGTGAGCACCTCGCCCTTGCGCGGAATGCCATTGGGCATGATGACGTCGAAGGCGGAGATGCGGTCGCTGGCCACCAGCAGGAAGCGGTCGCCGAGGTCGAAGACTTCGCGGACCTTGCCGGAGCGGACTTTTTTGATGCCGGGGAGTTCGAGTTTCAAAATTGGTTCGTTCATGGTGGGCAAAAAATAAAGTTCTGCGGACAAAATTCAATTGTTTTCCATTTGTGACTTAAACGCATGTCTTAAATCACGCCGCCTCGGCCGGCGGCATATGCTTCACTGAAAGGGGTATGCCGGCCTGCGACACTTCGTCCAGCCGCACATCCACGGAATACAATCCTTCCTCGGCGAACTTCAACTGCTGGATGTTCACGATGAAATTGCGCGTGAGAAAATGCACGTCGTCCGGCAGCACGACCGACACCGGGATTTCGATGGGCGGCATGATGGCGTGGCCGTCGGCGTTGACGAAATTCAATTTTAGTTTGTGCTCGCCCTCGTCGCCGGACATGAAAGTGACGCGCAATGCGACGGCACATTGCGGATGCACGGCGGGCAGTTGCGGCGCGAAGATCGTGTCGAAGGAACCGAGCAGATTGAGCTTGCCGTTGTCCTCGGTCGCCGCGTCGCAAAGCACCGCCACTTGAATATTCATGCGGAAATAAAGACAGAAAACCACGGAATTGACACGAAATTCTTTTTGAGAAAACCCCTCCTTGTTCCCGACCGTTTTTCTGCTACCTTCCGCGACCCTGTGAGCATTGCAGAAGAAATCCAGAGGCGGCGCACGTTCGCCATCATTTCGCATCCCGACGCGGGCAAAACCACGTTGACGGAGAAGCTGCTGCTTTACGGCGGCGCGGTGCAACTCGCCGGCTCCGTGACCGCGCGCAAAAACCAACGCGCCACGACAAGTGACTGGATGGAACTGGAAAAAAAACGCGGCATCTCCATCAGCTCGACCGTGCTCCAGTTTGATTACGACGGCTACCGCCTCAACCTGCTCGACACGCCCGGCCACAAGGATTTTTCCGAGGACACCTACCGCGTGCTGACCGCCGTGGACGCCGTCGTAATGGTCATTGATTCCGCCAAAGGCATCGAGCCTCAGACGCGAAAATTATTTGAAGTCTGCCGCCAGCGCGGCGTACCGATTTTCACTTTCATGAACAAGTGCGACCGGCCGATGAAAAATCCGCTCGAGCTAATTGATGAACTCGAGCGCGTACTAGGCATCGGCGCGTTTCCCGTGAACTGGCCCATCGGCAATGGCCCGGAATTTCAGGGTATCTACGATCGGCAGACGAAGACCATGCACACGTTCGAGCGCGTGGTCGGTGGTAAACACCGCGCGCCGGTGGTCGTCGGCGGACTGCACGATCCGGAAGTGCGCGGCAGCTTGAGCGACGCCGAATTTGCCAAGACGCTCGAAGAATTGGAGATGCTCGAAATGGCGGGCGAAGCGTTCGACGAGGCCGCCGTGCTCGCCGGCAAAACGACGCCGGTGTTTTTCGGTAGTGGCGTGAATAATTTCGGCGTGCAGCTCCTGCTCGACGGCTTCCTCAAACATTCGCCCGCGCCGAAATCCCGCGTGATGGGCGGCATCGAGATCGCCCCGGAAAATCCCGCGTTCAGTGGTTTCATTTTCAAGATCCAGGCAAACATGGATCCGAAGCACCGCGACCGCATCGCCTTCATCCGTGTTTGTTCTGGCAAATTCGACCGCGACATGACCGTACACCACTCGCGCTCGGATAAAAAAGTCCGCCTGTCCAGTTCGCACAAGCTCTTCGGCAACGAACGCGAGACCGTGGACGAGGCGTTTCCCGGCGACGTCATCGGCCTCGTCGGCCACGACAGCTTCGGCATTGGCGACACGCTGACGACCGATCCGAAAATTCTCTACAAAGAAATCCCGCGTTTCACGCCTGAAGCGTTTTCGTATCTGCACAATCCGAACACGGGAAAATACAAACAGTTTCGTCAGGGCCTCGACCAGTTGTTGCAGGAAGGCGTCATTCAGGCGTTGTATCTGCGCAACTCGTCCATCAAGACGCCGCTGCTCGCCGCCGTCGGCCCGCTGCAATTTGAAGTCGTGCAATTTCGGCTCGAAAGCGAATACGGCGCGGAATCCCGACTCGAAGCCGCACCGTGGAGCGTCGTCCGCTGGCTGCCCACTGACATCACGGAAGATGCCCTGGATGGCCTTTCGCTGCCCACCGGCGCGCGCCTCGCCCACGACATCGGCAAAAATCCCGTCATCCTCTTTCAAAACGAGTGGTCGGCGAATTATTTTAACGAGACGAATAAAAACACGCCTCTCTCCGCGCTGCCCGTGCAAACGGCGAAAGAATAATTTAGATGCCCACCATCCTCTCCGCCTCCGAAATCACCGTCCGTTACGGCGATCGCACCATTCTTGATAAGACCACGTTGGGTATTCAGGAAGGTGAACGCCTCGGTTTGGTCGGGCGCAACGGCGCGGGCAAGACAACCTTTTTGCGCATTCTCGCTGGCCTGCAAAATCCCGACACAGGTGAAGTTGCGCGGCAAAAAGATCTGGTCGTCAGCTATCTGCCGCAGGATTTCATGCTCGATGCGAGCAAGAATGTGCTCGAAAACATCCGCGACGGCGCGAAGCCGGTTCTGGATTTGATCGCCGAATTTGAATCGCTGCCGCACGACTCGAAACGGCACGCCGATCTTGAGCATCACATCCAGGTGCTCGAAGGCTGGACGCTGGATCAACGCATCGAAATTGCGATGGCGCACCTGAATTGTCCCGCTGCCGACCGCAACATTGACACGCTTTCCGGTGGCGAAAAGCGCCGCGTGGCGATGGCGCGCGCGATAGTTTCAAGCCCGGATTTTCTGATCCTCGACGAGCCAACCAACCATCTCGATCCGGAATCCATCGAGTGGCTCGCGGAATTTCTCGAGGACTTTCACGGCACGTTTCTCGTCGTGACGCATGACCGCTATTTTCTGGATCGCGTCGTAAAACGGATGATCGAGTTGTCCGACGGAAAGTTTTTCTCGCACGACGGCAATTACACCGAATACCTGCTCGCGAAAGCCGAACGCCAGTCCGCCGATGCCACGGTCGAGCACAAGCGTCAGATGTTTCTGAAAAAGGAACTCGCCTGGGTGCGCCAGGGCCCGCGCGCGCAGCGCAGCAAACAAAAGGACCGGTTTGAGCGCTATTACGACGAGGCCGCGAAGTCCGGTCCGGTGATCGAGGAAGATGTGGAACTCGTCATCCCGCCGCCGCCGCAGCTCGGCAATCGCACGGTGGATGTCACCGATCTGGGCATGACTATCGGCGGGAAGAAATTATTTTCCAACTTCACTTACAGTTTCGCGAACGGCCAGCGCATCGGCGTCTGCGGGCGGAATGGACTCGGCAAAACGACGATGCTCAAGGCCATCATCGGCCAGTTGCCGCCGACTGAAGGCACGGTGAAAACCGGCCAGCTCACGAAATTTAATTACGTGGATCAAGGCCGGCTCCAGTTGAACGAAGACCGCACGGTGCTTGACGAAGTCGCCGACGGCACGGAGTTTGTGCAATGGGGCGACGTGAAAATTTCCGTCCGCTCCTATCTCAAACGCTTTTTATTTTCCGACGACCGCATTCTGACGCTCGTGAAAAAATTGAGCGGCGGCGAACGCAGCCGCCTCTTGCTCGCGCGCATTTTGAAAAGCGGCGGCAACTTTTTAATTTTGGACGAACCGACGAACGATCTCGATCTGCCGACGCTGCGCGTGCTGGAGGAAGCGTTGATCGCGTTTCCCGGCGTCGTGCTGGTGGTGAGCCATGATCGGTATTTTCTGAATCGCGTCTGCACGGATGTGCTCGCCTTTGAGAGCGACGGCAAAATCGCGCACAGCGTTGGCGACTACGATTATTATCTGGAAAAGAAGCAGCGCGCCGTTCAGTTGGCCGCCAAACAAAGCGCCGCCATCCTCGCGACCAACAAAGCGACCGCGCAGGCCAAAGAAGCGGTGGCCGCCAAGACCAGCAAGGCGCGCAAACTTTCCTTCAAAGAAACCCGCGAGCTGGAGGGCATCGAGGAACATATCCGCACCGTGGAAGCCGACGTGGTGCGCATCGAAGGCCTGTTCGCCGACCCGGAATTTTTCCGTAAACACGCAGCCAAAGTGAATCATCTCACGGCGGAACTCGACGCGGCGAAGGCGATGGCTCCCAAACTCTATGCGCGCTGGGAAGAACTGGAAGCCATCAAGTCTGCCAGTGAAGCAAAATCACCGACGGCATGAGTGACTTGAAAAACGGCGAGGCAAACTTGCGCGCGCGCGGAATCGTTCAGGCAAAACGCGCCTTCGCTGATGCGCGGTGATGGCTCGCCTTTTAGTTGGACGGGAAATTTTTCGACCATCGCCCGCGCGAATTCGGTGAAGGTGCCAAAGCCAGCGGCGCGAATTTGTTTGAGTCCGAGCAACTCAAAAATTCCTCGACTGCCGGGCACCACGTGTTTCATCAACTCCACCGTCACCCGGCCCATTGTGTAGCGCGGATTGATTTCCACGATTGGCTTCAGCCGGATTTTTCCAGCCGCATCACGATACGCAAACGCGTCGATGCCGAGCGGACCGGAAAAATTCACGCGGCGCAGTTCGGCCTCGAGCAGGGCAAAAATATCCGCGAACAGCGCATGCAGCCGCTGCGCGATGTCCGGCGGCTCGGTAAACAGCGCGATCAAGTTCGCCGGAATTTTTTTCTGATAGCCGGGCAGCGCCACATTGGCTTGGAACTGGCCGCGCGCGTCGTTGATCAAACCTGTGTAGCCGTGGAGTTTCAATCCTTCATCCGCCATTTCCAGTTGCACGGAAAAATCCAGAACGCGTTCCAGCCATGGCTCGACGACGAGTTGTCCACCATTCGCCACCGCGTTCGTAATCCAGCGTCGATGCGCTTCTAAAATCTCCGGTTCGAACAGCCGCATTGCATTACTTCCCGCGAGGCCGAGCGATTCTTTGACAACAATTTTGTTATGCCCGCGATGACGAATATGCGCGATGACCTCAAGGGCTTCCGCCAAAGAATTTACCGCCACGCCCACGTCGTTTTCCGTGCAAAGCCACGTCTCCGTAGCAGCCGAGGTGAATTGGCTGCTACCAGCTAACACGGTTTTCAACAACGCCGCGCTCCACGCCTTGGAATAAAACCTTGCAATCTCCGGATTAAAACTCTCGCTTGCCGTGCGCTGCTCGCCGGTAAGATTGGCGAAAATCGGTTCGAGCAATTCCACGCTGTCCGGTCCCCACCCCCACGGGCGCAAGCGGCCAAGCTTGCGCGAAGTGAGACTGGCTCGGTTTTCCAGCTCCACAAATTCCGGCAGAGCAAAATCGGCCTGCTTGATGCCGCTCAAGAATTCCACCGACGGTTTTTCATTCACCAGCACGATGTCGTCCTGCCGACACAAAAACTGTGGGAGGTTGCCGAGATCGCGGGCGAGCTGCGCCTGATGCTTGGTGGGATTGAACGATTTACCATGCGCGATGCGGGCTTCGGCAAACGGATTGAAGACAAAAACGTTCGGTGTGCGACCTTTCGATTGCGAAAAAACGTCAAGCTGCGCGATGAATTCCGGGTCCAGGCCGGCCGCGCGGCGGCCCGCGACATTGAGCGAAAACCCTTTCGCTCGCTGCGGCGACAGCGGAAATTTCAGTTGACGACAGAACGCTTCCCAATCGCTTTCGCTCGGATTTTTCCAGCGGCGAAACCATTTCAGGCCATAGGCGACGTGACCGATTTCGTCACGATAAATTTTTTCGAGCAGCCTGGCGGTCGCCGCATCGCCCACCGTAGCGAAGCCTTGGGCAAAGTGCCGCGCGAAATCGAGATTCGCCTGTTCGAATGTCAGGCAGAGGCTGGAAACGTAATCCATCGGATTTTCCATCACGGAAACCGAGCGCCAGAAATAGCCGCTGACGGGTAGTTCGCCGAAATGGATGCCGGAGTCCTTCATGCGGTCGAGATAAAGTTGCGTGTGTTCCTGTTCGTCCTTGAGCGTTTGGAAAACACCTTTGCGAAACGCGACGGGCGCATCGGGAAAACGCAGGAGCACCAACGCCATCAATTCGGTGGCCAGCAGTTCGTGATTCGCAAAAAAATGCAGCAGCTTGCCGCGCTCGCGCGACTGCTCGAGATTTTTCGTGCCGGGAAAACTATCGCGCGCTTCACCGGTGGCTTTAAATTGCAGTTCCTTCGGCCGGCCGGGTGCGGTGGGAGTCACGAGCGCGGGACCGGGACGCTCATCGGAAATGTTTTTCGGACACAGGAGTTTTTCCTCAAGCGTCGTGGCGAACAAGATGCGTTCGGCAAATTCACGCAGTTCCATCGGATGCGGGTGCGCTGGGTTTTTTTGACGGATGCAAAGGCTGGTTGATGCGATACGCCTTAAGTTCGGCGTAGATGGATTGCGCGAGGCCAGACTTGGCGAAGCCGACAGCTTTCGCGCCCTTGACCGCAAAAAACTTTTCAAATTCCGCCGCAGTGAAATGTTGAACGACGGGATAATGCGTGAAATCTCTCAACACCTCTTCGCGGCTGGTTTCGGCGATGTCCGTCGTGATGAGGACGAAATGAAGGCTGCCTTTGTTCGCGCGCAATGTGTCGCGGCCCACGAGCAGCGCGCGGGTTTTCAGCACGAACGGGAAAAGCCGCTCGACGGATTTTGCGGGAACCGGATCTTCGGATGACGCTTCGCCGCTCATCACGCCACCTTCACTTTTACCTTGTGACCCTTGATGCTTGCTCGGTTCAGTTTGGCGATGATGCTGTTCGCGTGTTCGCTCGCCACATCAACAAATAAATGCTTCTCGCGGACGTCCACCGTGCCGACGACTTTGCCCGGCAATCCAGTTTCGCCGGCGACTGAGTTCACGACATCAATCGGAACTACCCCTTGCGTCTCACCAAGATTCATCCACAGCCGTGTCTGGCCTTCGGGCGTGGCACGACTGGGCTTCGGTTTCGGCGCAGCCGCCGGTTCGGGCTTGTGCTTGATGAATAATTTGGAAGCCGGCTTCGCTTCGGGAGCTTTCACTGAGGCTAGAATTTCCTCATCGGTAAAAGTTTTTACGGCTTCAACTTTCGCTTCGACAAGCAGTTTGATTGCCGGCGGCGGAACAATTGTCTTTGGCGCTGGTGTGGCGGCGGCTTTCCACGGCGATACTTTAGATTTGATGGGCGCGGCGAATTTTGAATCGCCGAGCGGCGGCCGGTCTTCAAAACGGCGCGGACGTTCATCGCGGCGCGAATCGAAACTTGGGCGACGATCATCGCGGTCGCGGAAATTTCCGCGTTCAGCCGGACGTTCGCGGCGGTCGTCGAAGCGGGCCGGCGGGCGCTCGTCGCGTTCGGGGCGCTCGTAATTTTCCACCTTCGGCGCGGGCTTGGCGGCTTCGCCGTTTTGCAACAGATGGATGAGCGCGGACGAAATGTCGTTAGTCGCAAAACCTTCCTCGATCAGCTTTTCAACAAGGTGGTCCTGCTTTTGGAATTCGCCGGCGGTCAACAGCGAGCGGAGTTTGTCGAGGAAGACATTTTCCTTCGCCTCGGCAACTTCGTTCTCCGTCGGGATTTTTCCGCGCTGGATGCGGACGTTAGTGAAGCGCTCAATGTTGCGGATTTGAAAAAGCTCGCGATACGGCACGAGCGAAATGGCGCGGCCGCTTTTGCCGGCGCGCCCCGTGCGACCGATCCGATGAACGTAATCTTCCGGGTCATAAGGCAGATCGTAATTGAAAACCACCTGCACATCGTCCACGTCAATGCCGCGCGCGGCAACGTCCGTGGCGACGAGAAATTGCAGGCCGGACTTGCGGAACTTATTCATCACGCGGTCGCGCATCGCCTGCGTCATGTCGCCATGCAGGCGGTCGGCCTGGTATCCGAGGCCTTCAAGATGATCCACGAGGTCATCCACCATGCGCTTGGTGTTGCAGAAAATAATTCCCAGCTTGAGGTCGTAGATGTCAATGAGCCGGGTGAGCAGTTCGATTTTGTAGCGGCGATCCACTTCAAAATAAACCTGGTCAACGGTCGGGACGGTCATCGCCTTCTGCTCGACCTTCACATTCTCCGGCTCGCGCGCGTATTTCTCAATGAGGTCGCGGATCGGACGCGGCATCGTGGCGGAAAAGAAAACGGTCTGCCGTTCCTTCGGCGCGTCCTTCAAAATCGTTTCGATGTCGTCGCGGAAGCCCATGTTCAACATCACGTCGGCCTCGTCGAGAATGACCATCTTGATGTTGTCGAGCCGCAACGTGCCGCGACGCATGTGATCCATCACGCGGCCCGGCGTGCCAATGACGATTTGCGCACCCTGCCGCAATCCGAAAAGCTGGCGGTCGTAGGATTGTCCGCCGTAAATTGGCAGCGCGATGATGCCGCGCTTGAAAAAAGCGAGCTTGTGGATTTCTTCCGAAACCTGCATCGCGAGTTCGCGCGTCGGGCAGAGGATCAACACCTGCACGGCGCGCTTGGTCACATCCACTTTTTCCACCGCCGGCACACCAAACGCGGCGGTCTTGCCGGAGCCGGTCTGCGACTGGCCGACGACATCCTTGCCCGCAAGCAGCACGGGAATCGCCGCCGCCTGAATCGGCGCGGCCTGCTCGAAGCCAAGCTTGTCAATGGCCTTCAGCAGTTCCGGTGAAAGTCCGAGTTCGGAAAAAAGTTTGGGTGTCATGCAATGTCTTTAGACTTTGGCAGTCTAGCGCAGATTGGGACGGAACGAGAGCTATTTCTGAACTCGCCATTGCTCTGCTCAAACTGCGAGAACCTATCGGGCTTCCAAAAACTTCTTAAACTCTTTCGCCGCCTTGCCGCCAAAACCTGGAACAGCGGTAAGTTGCTCAAGCGTGGCCATCTTCAACCGCTGCACCGACCCGAATTTTTTTAACAACCCCTTTTTGCGCCGCTCGCCGATGCCGGGAAATTCGTCCAGCACACTCTCGGAAATCGTTTTGAGTCGCAACTGGGCGTTGTAGCTGTTTGCGACGCGGTGACATTCGTCGCGGACACGCTGCAATAATTTTACCGCCGGATGATCGAGGCCAAGGCGCATCGGTTCGGATTTTTCCGGCAGATAAATTTCCTCGAACTCCTTTGCCAGCCCGATGACGGGGATTTTTTCGAGGCCGAGTTTTTTTAATTCCGCACACGCCATGCCCAACTGGCCTTTGCCGCCATCAATCAATATCAAATCCGGCAGCGGTTTGGTTTCGCGCTTGAGCCGTGAGTAACGCCGCTTCACAACTTCCGCCATGCTCGCAAAATCGTCCTGTCCCTCGACGGTCTTGATTTTGAATCGGCGATAATTCGCGCGGTCCGGTCGGCCATTTTTGAAACTCACGAGCGACGCGACGGCGAACGTGCCGCTGATGTTTGAAATGTCAAAACCTTCGATGCGCAGCGGCGGCGCCGGCAAATCCAAAATATTTGCCAGCTCGACCAAATCATTTTGCGGATTGATCGCCAGCGGCAAATTGTAAGGCACGCGCGCAAATTTTTCCGTTTTCTTCCAAGTGTCCTTGAGATCGCGAATGAGATCGCGCAGGTCGGCGGCCTTCTCGAAATCATGAGCAACGGAGGCCCTTTTCATTTCCGCTTCGAGCTGCGATTGCATTTCCTGGCACTGGCCCTCTAGGAAATTGCACGCGGCTTTTACTTGTTCCAAATATTGCTCGCGCGAAACATTTCCGACGCACGGCGCGGTGCAATGTTTCAGATGCGCGTAGAGGCAATGTTTGTAATCCGCCTCGCCCGGCGTGAAAACGCGACAGCCTCGCAGGTTGAATTGCTTCCGTGCGAGCGCGACGGTGTTGCGCAGCCCGACGGAATTCACGAACGGCCCGAAGTAGCGCGCGCCGTCGTCCTTCTTGAAGCGTGTGAACGTGAAATTCGGGATCGGGTCGTTCAGATTCACTTTCAACATCAGAAATCGTTTGTCGTCGCGCAACATGATGTTGAAACGCGGCTTGAATTCCTTGATGAGTTTGCTTTCGAGCAGCAACGCCTCCGGTTCGCTGCGGACGACGTGAACGTCGAAATCGTGAATTGCCTCGACGAGCGCGTTGAATTTCAAATCCCAGCCCATGCGTCGCGACGATTGAAAATACTGGCTGACGCGCTTGCGCAGATCGAGCGCCTTGCCGACGTAGATAACCGTGCCGAAGCGGTCCTTGTGCAGATACACGCCGGGTTTGTGCGGCACGGCGTTCAACTTTTTGCGGATGGCTTCGGAGACAGGCACGCGGTGAATTTCAACGCAAAGGCATGAAGGCGCAAAGAAATTTTATTCGGGCTTCTTCTTCATGTGCCGGTGGACGAAGAAATAATACAGCCCGCCCAACACCAACGCGGTGCCGCCGACGGAGAATATGACCTTGTGCATTTCGCCCTTGGTGATGTCCGCGCCGATTTTCACGCCAAGCCAGCACAGCACCGAACACCAGATCGCCGAGCCGAGCAAGGTAAAGATGGAGTATTTCAGAAAGCTGAATTTGGCGATGCCGGCGGGAATGCCGACAAGCTGCCGCGCGCCCGGCAGCAGCCGCGCCACGAACACGCCCGCCGCGCCGTAATGCGCCGACCAGTTTTCCGCCTTCTGGATTTTTTCCGGCGTGATCAAAACGTAGCTTCCGTAGCGTAAGAGCAGCGGACGGCCCGCGAGCCGTGCGAGCCAGTAAACAATCGTCGCACCGAGCCACGAGCCGAGAGCGCCCGCGATGATGATGCCGGGAATGCCGATGCTGATTTTCCCGGAGTGTGACCAGCTTGCCGCGAGCGGGATGATGCTTTCGCTCGGCAGCGGCAGCACGGAACTTTCGCACGTCATCAGCAGGCCAACGACCCAGTAGCCGCCCGATTCGAGCGCGTGCTGATACCAGTCGAGGAGTGGCTGGAATAATTGTTTTAACATCGCGCCGTGTTATACCGGAAAATCCCGCGCGGGCAAGGATTGTAGTGTCGGCGCTGTGCGCCGATTTCGAGCCACAGGCTCGACCCTGCAACAAGAATTGCCGTTGGCGCTTGAAATTTTATCCGCCCGGCGCATCATGGCGCACGTCCGATGAGCGAACCGCATAAACGCCCGTTGTTGTCACGTGCCGCCTATTTCAAAATACTGGCGCGAAACTTTGCGCTGGGGTCCGGCATTGTTGCCTTCGCATTGGGCCTCGGCATTCTGGGCTATCATCATTTCGACAAACTGTCGTGGCTGGATGCGTTTGAAAATGCCGCGATGATTTTGTCGGGCATGGGGCCGATGACGCAATCGGAGCCGGACGCCGGGAAGATTTTTTCGGGCTGCTACGCGTTGTTCAGCGGGCTGGCATTCATCACGAGCATGGGGGTCGTGTTTGCTCCGGTGCTGCACCGCTTCCTGCACAAGTTCCATCTGGAAAACTGATCCAGCTGCGGCTCAATTCTTTTTAGAAGAACAATTTTCTCGTTAAGAAATTTTGCAGTGCAGAACTCTCCAGAACATTCCCCCAATCGCCAGCCACGCACAGGAATGACTGATTTTGAACCCAGAACGTCAAAAATGGGCGTCAACGGTGTAAAATGTTGCGGAGGAATGCCTTGATTGCCGTTCGCCAGCCTAAAAACAGTGGTTTAATGCCCAAAAACCCCGGGGGAAGGCGAAAACGGCCGGGAGAAATGGCCAAGAAGCCCGGGGGAAATGGATATTTGTCCGGGGGAAAGCGTCCGGTGCGCAGGGGAAGCCGCCCTATGGCCGGGGGAACCGGATAATTATGCGGGGGAACGCCCCAAATCAGCGGGGGACAAGGTGCGGTGGCGGAGGACAACTGGAAATTATCGCGTCCAGCCGCCGGAATGAAGCGGCATTCGCACGGGACATTCCGCTTTTACTTGAGAAAATAATTCCGCTGCTTTTCGCTGGCGGGCATTTCGAGCTTTTCCATCACGGCCAGCATGTCTTCCCAGACACGGCGCTTCTCGCTCATCGCCTGGTTGCGCAGCAAATACGCTGGATGATACGTCGGCATGAGCGGCGTGCCGCGATACGTCTGCCAGTTGCCGCGCAGCTTCGTGATACCAACGGTCTTGCCGAGCAACCCTTCCACGGCCGTGGCGCCGAGCGCAACAATCACCTTGGGCCGGATCAAATCAATCTGCTCGTGCAGATAGGGAAGGCACGTTTTCATTTCTTCAGCCGTCGGCTTGCGGTTTCCGGAAAGCTGGCCCGGCGTGTCCGGTCGGCATTTCAGGATGTTGGCGATGTAAACGTCCGCACGGGAAAGTCCGGTGGCCGAAATAATTTTGGTCAGCAATTGCCCCGCCGCGCCGACGAACGGTTCGCCCTGGGCATCTTCATCCGCACCCGGCGCCTCGCCAACGAACATGAGCTGCGCGTCAATATTGCCGCCGCCGAACACGACGTTCTTGCGGGACGACGCGAGGTGCGGGCATTTGACGCAGGACAGGGCGCGTTCGCGCAAAGCCGTGAACGCGGCGGCTTTTTCCGGCAAGGAACTGGTGATTTCAGATTTTGGCGTGGCGACCGGAGCAGGCATGGAAATTGTGGCTTGAGTTTTTGCAACGGGCGCAGCGAATTGGATTTGGGGCTGGAGATTTAAGATTTGAGATTTTGCAGGCGGCGACTGCGCTAGCGCGCGGAGCGTTTCTTTTGAGACGGCGATGTTTTTCACGCCGCGCGACTTCAAATCTTCGATGTGTTGAATCGTCGCGTCGAGCAGATGGTTGTAATCCGACGGCATGATTCCATCGTAACCTGTCGCGCGGCGGCTGCACGAAAAATTTCCGCTTTTGCGTCCGCACTGGACACTGCCGTCACTATCAGTTCCGCGAGGAAGTTGGGGCGTTTTATCCGTGACAAAACCGCAGAATTGGGCTACTATTCGACAAACCCATGCTTGCAAAAATTGGCAGCTATTTTGCGTCCCGTTGTTACTTGACGCACACGACAACAAACCCCGGCGGTCTTTTTCTGACTGGCGGCCTCCTGTTGATGATGGTGGCGCTGAATGGCCACGCGGCCAACGTCCTCAAGCTGAACACCTCCACGATGAACGGCGGCGCCACCGATTGGAGCGCAGCTCCGGCGACGACCGATGTGGGCGAGTTTGCCAACACGCCAAGCTCCGCCACGCTGGCGGCCATGACTTTGGGCGGAAGCCTGACGCTGGGTGGCCTTCAATTCGACAGCAATCTCGCCGGCCCGGTGACCATCGCCAGCGGCAACACACTGACGCTGGGCACAAGCGGGATCAGCTTGTCGGCGGCCAACAACGACGTGACCATCAATTGCGCCCTGACTTTGGGAACCAGTCCGCAAACGTGGACGGTGGCTTCGGGCCGCACGCTAACGATTGGTGTGTCCCCGAGCATTCCCGCAGCCTATGTCCTGACGATCACGGGCGCGGGCAACACGACGGTCAGCGGCAGTCTCAACCCCGCCAATGCCGACAATTGCGGCATTTTAATCAAGGGCGGAAATTTCACGGCTTCGAATGTGACCATCCAGCGCAGTCATAATTACGGCAGCACGGCTCCGACCGCGGCAGCTCCGCTCGCGGCGGACACCGGCGATGGTTTTGTGGTCTCGGGAAGTTCGACGGCGGCTTCAATGGCCACACTGAACATAGGCATCAATAATTCCGCCTCCAGCGCACTGGTTTCCGGCGGCAGTTTGATTGTCACCGGCAAGGTGCTGGTCGGCAGCATCAGCACTGCGAGCCGCTGGAATGTTTTTCAAGTCTCCGGCGGCAGCTTTACCGCGAACGACACGGTCAGCGGCATTGTGTTAAGCCCGAACAATGGTTCCAGCGGCGTGAGCAGCCTGACCGAATTTTATTTGTCCGGCGGCACGACCACGGCGGGGAAAATTGTTTTTGGCGCCAGCACCGACACCGTTGGTGGAAACGGTTTTCTGCTCGTCAAGGGCGGCAATTTATATGTGGGTAGTGGCGGGATTTTGCGGGCTACCACCGTCAGCGGTTATTCCAGCACAGTTTCCTTATACAACGGGCTGCTGGGCGCGACGGCCGACTGGTCCAGCTCGCTGCCGATGCAATTGAGCGGCACGACCTTCACCATTCAAGCCGCCGATGCCTCGGCGGTGGCGCACAATATTTCCTTGAGCGGGGCAATCTCCGGCACCGGCGCGCTGGTCAAAAGCGGCGGCGGCACGCTCACGCTTTCTGCTGCGGACACCTACGCCGGCAACACGACCATCAGCGCGGGAAAACTACTTCTCGCCAACGCCAGCGCGCTGCCCAAAGGAACCGCACTGACTCTTGGCGGCAGCGGCACGGCGGCCTTTCTTGATACTGCCGGTTTCAACGTGCAAATTTCCGGGCTGGCAACTGTCGGGACAGCGGCGAATCAAGTGATCACCAACAGCAGCGCCGCGAACACATCCATCATCACCTTCAGCAACAGCGCGGCCAATTCCACTTTCGGCGGCACAGTCGCGGGCGCGAACAAGCCGATTGCGCTGACCATTCTCGGCGGCAATTTGACACTGAACGGACAAAATTCCTACGGCGGAAATCTGTTCATCAGCAATGGAAAACTGGCGTTGAGCGGCGCGGGTTCGACCTTCAGCGGCGCGCAAATAGTTTTGAGTAATGCCGCCGCCGCGCTGGACATCTCCGGCATGGGAGGAATCACCTTGGGTGCAGGCCAGAGTTTGTCCGGCTACGGCACCGTCACCGGCAGCGTGGCTGCCGTAAATTGCCCTATTTCGCCCGGCGCGTTTGGCACGGCTGGCACTTTGAGCTTCCGCAACAATTTGACGCTGAACGGAAATGTAACGAACCACTTCGACCTCGGGATTGATCCGAATTCTACAGGTAACGATTTGATTACTGTCGCAGGTGTGCTGAACGTCAGCGGCACAAATGTAATTGATGTTGCTCCGCTCGGCGCGTCCCTGTCTGCCAGCACTTACAAATTGATCCAGTGCGGCTCGCTCGGCAGCGGCGGCACGAACAATTTTCTGCTAACCGGCACGCTCGGCTCAAGTTTGCAGGCGGTGATTAATGTGACTTCGACCGAAGTAGATTTGATTGTTTCCGCCGCAGGCGGCACGCAGCGCATTTGGATTGGCGACGGTTCCGCCAACAATTGGGATTACACGACGACGAACTGGCTGAACGGCACGGCACCCGACTTTTTCAACGACGGAAATTTTGTCACGTTCGACGACACCGGCTCGCAAAACCCGCCGGTGAATTTGACGACGACCCTGCAACCGGCGGCGGTTTTTGTGAACGCTGCCGGAAATTTTATTTTCAGCGGCACCGGAAAGATTTCCGGCACGGGCACATTGACCAAGACCAATTCCGGCGTGCTGACGATTTTGACGACGAACAATTATACCGGCGTCACCACCATCAACGCGGGAACCTTGCGACTGGGCAACGGCGCGGCCGCCGGTTCGATTGGCGGGAATCTGATCCAGAATTCCGGCACCTTGGTTTTGAACCAGCCAGGCAGCACGACTTTTTCCAACACGATCAGCGGCGCTGGGAATTTCGTTCAAGCCGGTTCCGGCACGACGATTTTAACTGCGAGCAATTCTTACAGCGGCAGCACAACCGTCAGCAACGGCACGCTGCAACTCAACACCGGCGCTTGGTTCGGCAGCGGCAACATAACGAACAATGGATTACTCGCGTTCAACCATTCCGGAAGTTTGACCGTCGGCGCGGCGATCGACGGAACAGGCGCGGTCACGTTGCGCGGCGGCGGCACGTTGACCGTCACCGGCAACAATTCTTACAGCGGCGGCACAACCGTCAGCAACGGAACCTTGCTTGTGAACAATTCTGCGGGCAGCGGAGTTGGCAGCGGTGCGCTGGTCGTTTCGAGCGGTGCGACGTTGAGCGGCAGCGGCAGCATCGGCGGCGCAGTCACTATCAACAGCGGTGGAATTTTCGCGCCGGGAAATCCGACTGGCACATTGACCGTCAGCAATAATTTCACCGCCGTTAGCGGCGCGGTTTTGAATTATACGCTTGGCACAATCAGCGACAAAACGGTAGTCAGCAGCAACCTGAATTTGAGCGGCACGCTGAACATCACCGGCGGCACCGGATTTACGAGCGGCACGTTTACGCTGTTCACTTACGGAGGCGCGCTGACACTCGGAAATTTAATTCTAAATCTACCTGCCAATACGTCTGGGACAATTAACACCAACACGCCTGGCCAGGTGAATTTGATCATCGGCACTTTGCAGTCGAACATCCCCGCGTTTCCCGGCGCGCTCGGCTTCGGCCAGAATGCGACTGGTGCGCGCATCGGCGGCTCGGTTTATCACGTCACGACTCTGGCCGACAGTGGCACGGGTTCGTTCCGCGACGCGGTGAGCAAGGGAAACCGGTTCATTATTTTTGATGTCGGCGGCACCATCACTCTCGCCAGCGCCGTCACTTGTTCCAGCAGTCTGACCATCGCCGGCCAAACCGCGCCCGGCGACGGCATTGCGATCATCGGCCACGAAGTCTCCTTGAGCGCGAAGACGAATGAAATTGTCCGCTACGTCCGCATCCGCCCCGGCAGCCTTTCAAGTTCCGGTGAGGACGCAATCAATGTGGGCGACGGCACCAATATGATTTTTGACCATTGCTCGTTTGAATTCGCCGGTTACAACAACATTGACGCGCACGGCAACATAGGCAGCGACGCGATGACAGTGCAGAATTCGATCATCGGCGATCCGATGTCCAACGGCACCTCGGCCAAGCAGGGTTTCGGCGCGCACACGGAGCACGTCGGCGGAAAAATGGCATGGTATTACAATTTTTGGGTGAGCGAACACAACCGCGAGCCGCTTGCGAAGATTGACACCATCTTTGTCAACAACACGGAATACAATTTTCAAGCCGGCTACACCGTCGCCGACACCAGCGGCAATTTTCGCCACGACATCATCAACAATTATTTCATCACCGGCCCGACCGACCCTTCCGGCGCCAATGCTTTCTATCAGATGGACGCCAATCAGACGATTTACTCAACCGGCAATCTGCGCGACAACAACAACGACGGCGTGTTGAACGGGAGTTCCATCAGCCCCGGGGGCGGCGGCACGGTGTTGACCGCGCCGTGGTCACCGCTCTCGACAAACACGACGGTGTATACGACGGCGGGCGCGTATCGCTTTGACGTGTCGCAAACGGGAGTGCTGCCGCGCGACCAGCTCGATTCACTCATCCTCAGCCAGATTAAAACCCTGGGCAACGGCTCCGCCGGCACGGGCGCTGGAACGGCCGGGCCGGGCGGCGGCCTTTACAACGACCAGACTTCCACCGGTCTCGGCAATAACGGCTACGGCATCGTCAATGGCGGCCCGACGCCGCTCGACTCCGATCAAGATGGTTTGCCGGATTATTGGGAACTCGCCATGGGATCAAATCCCAATGTGGCCGACAGCCTCACGCCCGGCACCGGCGGCTATACGAAGCTGGAAAATTATTTGAACTGGCTCGCCGGCCCACATGCCGTCGCATCAAAAAATTCATTTGTGGACGTTGACCTGAAGCAATACACCAGCGGCTTCACAAATGTCAGCCCAAATTATGCTGTGCTGCTTCCGACCAATGGATCGGTCGCCTTGCTGGCGGACGGCCACACGGCGGAATTTACCGCCTCGGGAAATTTTTCCGGCCTCGGGAGTTTTAATTTTTCCGTCCGCGCCAGCGATGGCACAATGATGACCAACATCGTCAGCGTGCTTGTAACGGCCACCGGCGCATCGCAAATTCTGACCTGGCGCGGCGATGGCGCGATCAACAACTGGGATACCGCCAGCACAAACTGGTTGAGCGGAACGAACCGAGTCAGTTTCGGCACGGGCGACACCGTAACGTTTGACGACACCGGTTCGAACAATCCCGCGATAAATCTTGTCGGCTCGCTCACGCCCGCGTCCGTCACGGTTGCGGCGAATCAAAATTATTCTTTCGGCGGCAGCGGTTCACTCGGCGGCGCGATGTCGCTCGCCAAATCCAGCGCGGGCACTTTGACCATCGGCACAAGCAACTCATTCACCGGCGGCACCTTCGTCCAGAGCGGTGACATCGTGATGGCAAATGCCAGCGCCAATGCTTCCGGCCTCGGCACCGGTGCGGTGACCTTGAATGACGGCACCGGCCTGAAATTGTTCGACGCCGGCACCGGGCCTGACGCTGGCACACTTCCCAACAGCCTGATTGTCAGCGGAAATACAAGTTTGGAACTGCCCGAACGCGGCGGCGCGGGCGGCTCAACGCTCACAGGTGGCGGAAATTTCAATTTGATTACCCACTATGTTCGCGGAAATTTCAATTACGATTGCTCTGCCTTCACCGGCACGATTACCGCACTGACTCCAGACAGCAGCGCCGATTTCCGAATGGGCAGCTACGCCGGATTTGCAAACGCGGTCGTCACGCTGTCGAACAACATCAACGCCTACTTCATCAGCACGATCAATCCCGCCGGCAACACGGTTGACTTCGGTGAAATTGACGGGCCCGCTTCCGCCACCTTGCGCGGCGGACCGACCGGCGGACGCGCCGTCGCGCTGCGCATCGGCGAGCTCGGCACCGATTCCAGTTTCGCCGGTTCGATCATCGAACAAAACACCAACACCTCGACCTCACTGGTCAAAATCGGCGCAGGCACGCTCACGCTCGGCGGAAATGATTTTTATTACGGCCAGACTGTCGTCAGCAACGGCACGCTAGTCGTCAACGGCAGCACCGGCACAAACGCGTTGATAGTCGTGAACGGAACGCTCGGCGGCAACGGCGCAATTGGCGGCGGCGTCACGCTTTATTCCGGCAACGCCATTGCGCCCGGTGCTAATATAAATTCCGGCGCCGTCGGCACACTTATAATTACCAACGGCCTGACGCTGACCAACGCCACGTTGTATTTCGATCTCGCCAGCGTCACCACTTCCGGCAGCGGCGTGAACGATTTGATTTCCCTCGCCGGCGGCGCGCTCACATTGAGCGGCACAACCACCGTCATGCCAAACCTGCTCAACGGCTTTTTGACGCCGGGAAATTACACGCTCATCAGCGGTGGCAGTTCGACCGTCGGCAGCGCCGCGAATCTGGCATGGGCGGGCGCGACTGCCTCTCGACAGACATTTTCATTCGACACGACGACCATGCCTGGCAGCGTGTTTCTCAACGTGGCTGGTTTGCCTCCGGCCACGCTCGTCTGGCAGGGAACCAATGGTAGCGCGTGGGATGTGAACAACACCGTCAACTGGCTCAACGCCGGCACGGCAGACAAATTTTTCGGCCTCGACTCGGTGATTTTCGACGACACATCCACCAACGGCAGCGTCGTCATTTCCGGAGTCGTGCAGCCGGGCCAGGTAACCGTTACAAATTCAGCTTTGAATTACAGCATTAGCGGCGGCGAATTGGGCGGCGCTGGCCAACTGCTCAAAGCCGGTTCCGGCACACTGACATTGGGTGGCAGCAACAGTTTCAGCGGCGGAACGTTCATCAACGGTGGAACAATTTATTTAAGCAATGACATCGCCAACCAGTTTGGCCTAGGCAGTGGAGCCGTCACGTTCAACGGCGGCGCGCTTTCGATGTATGACAACGTGAACACTTACAACGGCTCTTATTGGAATGTGATCGTGCCGACAAATTGCACGGGCACGCTGAACACCGATTCGCGTTGCGATCTTTATGGCTCGCTGACCGGCGGCGGCACGCTGAATTTCAGTGTGACTTACGTCCGCACGAGTCTTTATGGCGACTGGTCGGCGTTCACCGGAAATATCAATGTAAGTGGCGGCGGTGAATTTCGGGTGTTGAATTTCACCGGCTATCCGAACGCCGCAATCAATTTGTCCGACAACAACTGGATGGATTTTCAAGGCGCGGTTGACCCCGCCGGAACGACGCTGCAAATCGGCGCCTTGTCGGGTGCCAGTTCATCCTCGTTGTTCGGCGGCCCAACAACGGGGAATATTTTCACCTGGCAGGTCGGGGGGCAAAACACGGATGCAATTTTTGCCGGAACCATTGCGGAGCAAAATACGAATACCATCACCGCCATTGAAAAAACAGGCGCCGGAACATGGACGCTTAACGGCAGCAACTCATTTGTCGGCGGCATGACTGTGAGCGCCGGAACCTTGCAGGTCAACAATACGACCGGCAGCGCGACCGGCACGAACCAGGTTTTCGTCGCCAGCGGCGCGACGCTTTCCGGGAATGGAATCATCGGCGGCCTGACGGCTTTTGACGACGAAGCCATTCTTTCACCCGGAAATCCGTCGGGCACGCTGACCATCAGCAACGAACTCGATTTGAGCGATCAGACAGAATTGCAATTCGGCCTCGGCACGAACGGCGACGAAGTCGTTGTGTCCGGCAATTTGACTTTGGGCGGACAGCTCAACATCACCAATCTCGGCGGATTCGGCGTCGGCAGCTACACGTTGCTTGCTTATGGAGGCGTGCTGACCATGGGAAATCTTTCAATCGCGTCCGCGCCCGCTGGTTTCATTTACACGATCAGCACAAACACGCCGGGGCAAATCAATCTCATCGTTCAATTGCCGACACCGCCTGTTATCGGGGGCATCAAGTTATCGGGCGGCAATCTGGTTCTGAGCGGTTCGGGCGGCACGGCCTTTGGGACGTATTATGTTCTGACATCAACCAATGTTGCCACGCCGCTAACGAACTGGACGCGATTGCTGACAAATCAGTTCGATGGAAACGGTGATTTCAATTTAACCAACGGGATGAACACAAATTTATCACAGAGCTTCTATCTGTTGCAAATGCCGTGATGCAGTACCAGTGAAAACTTTGACCGCAAGCCTGATTGTCGGTGCCATGCTGTTCCTGGCAGCGGGCCTTTTGTCAGCGGCAAATGTCACAATCACCGATAATGGCAATGGCACGGTCACGATGGCGAATGGACTGGTGACAATGATCTTCAGCAAGTCCGACGGCTCGGTTTCCTCGTTCACCACCGCGAAAAATCCAAGCCTCAACCTGATTGATTCCGGCCAGGACTATGCCTTGAGCCTGACGCATATCGGCAGCGGCACGAACGATTGGTGGGTTTCCGTTCCGGCCGGCTTCGGCTCGGCTTACAGTGTCGTGACCAATAACGGACAGATTGCCGACGTGATGATCCGCAATCCGCGCGCAACCGGCGACACGAATTTGTTTCCGAACGGTTTGTGGGACTGGTCGGAACATCATGTGATGCGTGCCGGTGAGGCCGGCTTTTATACATATCACGTCTGGCGGCATTGGAGCAACCAGCCGGCGGCTTATTATGATGCGGACAGTTGGCAGGGTCGTGCCAACACCACCACTTTTGTCCAGACGACGAATGCCAATGGCAGTGTCAACAACGCTTGGGCATTTTCGGGATCGGATGTGCCAATTGCCTTGAGCATCGGCAATATCCCCGGAGCCAATTCCGCCGGGGTTCCCGGCGAAGTGGAGATATTGCCGTTCACCAACACGTGGACACAGCCGGCTGGGACAAATTACGAGCCGGGCTGGCCGGCCTATACCCAGCCGTGCGGTTTGACTGCCAACCTCCAGCCGACGTGGACCAAGTATGATTATAGCAGCTACCAAGGACCTTCCAATTCCTTCCGCACTGTCTGGGGACTGGCCACGGATCAAGTAGGGCTGTGGAGCATTCTGGCCAGCTTTGAACATATGAACGGCGGACCGACCAAGCAAAAGGGAGCCATGTCTGGTGACTATATGTATAACGATGACTTTGAAGGCCACGGTTTGGGCAATATTCCCAATCCGGGTGCTGCCGCCGGCGAGGTCTTCTCCAAAATGATCGGCCCGTTTTTCATGTATGCCAACACGGGAACCAACCACTTGCAGCTTTGGCAGGATGCGCAAAATGAAGCCACGTTGATGGTGTCCAACTGGCCTTACGCCTGGGTCAACGAACCGGAAAATGTTTATCCGCGCCAGCGCGGGACAGTCACCGGCACAATCAAAGCGAAAACCGGTGAGCCCACGGCCAACGCGGTGGTGATTCTCGGCAACGAAACTTCCCTCGACTGGATGTATCAGGGCGTCACAAATTATCTGTTTTGGACGACGGCCGACACCAACGGAAATTTCACCATTCCGAAGGTGCGGCCGGACAACTACGTCCTGTTTTCCTATGTGCCGGGCATCTGGGGCGAATTGCAAATCTCCAACATCGTCGTCATGGCCGGCCAGACCAACAACCTTGGGGTCATCAATTGGAATCCGCCACACTTGCAGCAGCGGCTCTGGCGCGTCGGTACGCCGGACCATAGTTCCAAGGAATTTCATCTGGGCAACCAGCCCAAGCAGTTTGGCTTGTGGTGGCGTTACCTGAATGACATGGGCACGAACGACGTGAATTTCTTCGTCGGCAGGAGCGTGGAATCCAATGACTGGTATTATGCGCAATGCATCTCACCCGTAACGCTGCAATCCTGGCCCAACCTGACCGATTATACGCAGACCAACGGCACTTACTGGGGGCCGGTGTGGAACATCATTTTTAATCTGACCAATCTGCCCAACACCAGCGTTCTTTGCACCGTGGCGCTGGCGGGCGGCAACGGCTGCTATTTTTATCCCTATATTAATGGGGTCAATGTGACACCCAACATTTCCGGATTTTCCAATCCCTCCCAGGGGGTTTTCACCACCACCGGCGATGATATTTATCGCGATGTCGTGACGGTCGGACGATACCAGTATTTTCAGTTCACCTTTCCCAGCAGTGATTTCGTGGTTGGCACCAACACATTTTCCATCCATATCCGCCAACCCGGCAGTCCCGGCAGTTGGAGCATCGGCAGCGTCACCAACGGCTACCCCAACCTGGTGCAGGGCGGCATCATCTACGACTTTCTCCAGATGGAAGCCGGCTCGCAGGTCGTTTTGTCAAGCCCGCCAACCGCGCCAGCCGGATTGACAGTCACGGCTGTGTCGGGCTGCGAGATAGATCTGGGCTGGACGAACAACGCGACCAATGCCACCAGCCTTGTCATCCAGCGTTCCACCGACAATGTTCATTTCAGCCAGATCAGCGCGATGTTCAATAGCGCGACCAATTTTGCGGACACCAATTTGCCGGCGGGAACGGCTTATTATTATCGCGTCGTGGCCAACAATGTTGATGGCAACTCTCCTTATTCAAACACCGCACAAGTTTCAACGCAGCCCGCGCAACCGCCCGCAACCCCCGGCTACTTTGCAGCCACAGCGGCATCCACCAACCAGATTAATCTGACATGGGCTGAGTCTTCTACAAACGAAGACGGGTTTTATCTCACACATTCCACCAACGGTGGAAATTATTTTTCACTTGCGATGCTCGCGACGGGCGTCACAAACTATTCCGACACCGGACTCATTCCCGGAACCACTTATTATTATCAAATTCAGGCGTTTCGCTCGTGCTGGGGCAATTCTGCCTTTGCCGGGCCGGTCAGCGCCACAACCCTCCTGCCACCTCTGCCGGTCACGCCGCTGGGCTTGGTCGCCGGGCCGGGAAATGGCCTGATCAATTTGAGCTGGCTCCCTTCTTCCGGAGCCAGCAGTTATAATGTAAAGCGCGGCACAAGCAGCGGCCTTGAGACAAACCTGGCCAATCTCACAGGCACCACTTATACCGATACTGGCGTTATCAACGGCACGACATATTATTACGTTGTCTCGGCGGTTAACGGAGCCGGGGAAGGAAATAATTCGGATGAGGTCAACGCCACGCCGCAGGCGCTCATAACCGCCTATTGGACTAACCTTATTACCAGCGCCGTGCAAAGCTGGCAGGTCAACGCCAACTGGACCAATACTACCGCTTATCCCAGTGCCGTTGGCGATGTTGTCAATTTGACTGCTCCCATCGTCGCCAACCAAACGAATGTGCTGAATCAAAACGTGACCCTTGGCTGCCTTAATCTGGGTGCGGCAAACGGTTCATCCGCTTATACGATTGCCACAAATGGCGGAGCCTTGATATTTGACAACGGCACAAACAATGGCGCGAACCTTATTGAAGTCGCCACCAGCGGTGGCGACACCATCTCTGCGCCGGTCACCATCAGCAACAATCTGACCGTGGTCAACAATTCAGTGGCCAAGACCCTCGTGCTGTCCGGGATGATTTCCGGCACCAATGCCATAACCTTTGTCGGGCCGGGCACTGTAGCGTTGAACGCAAGCAACAATTACAACGGAGGGACAATTGTGGAAGGCGGAACCTTGCAGTTGAACAATGCCTATGGCGCTGGAACTACCAATGTCATCGCCCTCACCGGCGGCAGCACTCTGTTTGAGAACAATGTTTCTATTGGCAATGCGATTACCAACAGCGGCGTAAATACCTGGAGCATCAACAGCACCAGCGGCAACACTTACCCCAACAATGTAATCACCGGAAGTGGCCAATTGAACTTGAACATCACCGGCAACAAAGTCTTCTCGCCCGGGGGCGACTGGAGTCAGTTTAACGGAACCATTGCCTGGACGCCCGGCAACGGTGCCCAGTTTAGGATTTATGGAATTTTGGGCAGCGCAAATGCCATCTGGAATCTGGGCACGAGCACGGGAAACATTAACGACAGAAACGGAGGCATCACCGTCAGCCTTGGCGCTCTGTCCGGCGGACCTCAAACCGGAATATCCGGCGCTTCAAGCGCCACCGCCTCCACCACTTATTCCATCGGGGCGTTGAATCTTGATTCTACTTTCAACGGCAGCATCAGCGACGGCGGTCAGGGAGCAACCGCGCTCAGCAAGGTAGGCGCTGGCACTTTGATTCTAGCTGGCACAAACACCTACAGCGGCGTCACTACCATAAATGGCGGAATTCTCCAAATCGGCTCAGGCGGCACCACCGGCAATCTTGGCACCAACAACGTCGCCAACAACGCCGCGCTGGTTTTCCTTCATTATGACAACGTGGTTTGCTCAAATCTCATCAGCGGCAATGGCAGCCTCACACAGGCAGGCTACGGCGTGCTGGTCCTGGCGGCGGCAGACACTTATTCCGGCGCAACTTTCATCAGCGCCGGAACACTGGCGTTGACCAATTCAGCCTCGATTGCCAGTTCCACCAACATCAATTTGGCCAATGGCGCTCTCTTCGACGTCAGCGGCACCACCAGCCACGCAATGACGCTCGGCAGTGGCAGGAGGATCACCGGCGACGGTTCGGTAAACGGAAGTTTCACCATCGCCAACGGCGCGACACTCGCGCCCGGCAACAACGACCTAGGTTCGTTGAGCTTCAGCATTTCTCTCACCCTGAATGCAGGCAGCAAAACCATTTTGAATGTCAGCCACGATTCGCAGACCAACAACGTTGTCACCGTGACCGGCACACTCACTTGCGGCGGTTCCATTATTGTCAGCAACGTCGACGATCCGCTGCAAGGCGGTGACGCCTTCCAGCTTTTTAACACCGCAGGCTTCGCCGGCAATTTCACCACAGTTGCCCTGCCGGCGCTGACCCCGGGATTATACTGGAACACCAGCACGATCAATGTGGACGGCACGATTCGCGTCGCGATTGAGACTCCGCCGGTCATTGGCAACATCGGCATCTCCGGCGGCAACCTCGTCCTGACCGGCTCGGGCGGCATCACCAACGGAACTTACTACGTCCTGACGACAACGAACATGGCTCTGCCCTTGACCAATTGGACGCGGCTGCTGACCAACCAGTTCGATGCCAGCGGCAATTTCAACCTCACCAACGCGATGGTCACTAATTCCCCGCAAAACTTCTACCTGCTGCAATTGCCCTGATCCCAGCGGCTTGGTCGTCGAACCCGTTAAACTTTTTTAGTATTATTTAGCATCTGGTGTTTCAGGTGCAATGGTGGCAGGTGTGGCCTGAGTCGCAGCGCCAGCTCCGGGGCCGAAGGTGCTTTCATCGCCAAGCGGGCGCTGTGCATTGCGACCTGCGCTTAATGCCATCTTGAAGGTCGCCAACGGGTCAGGTTGCGATGGATCGAAGTCCTTGAAGTCAGGGACGATATATTTGGCGATGTCGAGCTTATCGGCCTTGATTCCCATGACAATCATTTTGGACAGCTCGTAGCTGCCGTAGTTGTTATGGTGGGTGACGCCGTCGTTGAATGCCTTTTTCACATCGTCGCCCAGCGCACGGTAGAACACCTGACTCATGGAGTGCAGATCAATGGACGCCACGTTTTGCGCGGCGGCGGTCTCAAGGGCGGCGGCTGGATAACCCATCAGCGTGTCCCGGTTCGCGCCGTTCGCGCGTTCCATCGAGGCGACGACGACCGGGATAGCACCCTTGGCTTGGATTTCGCCGATGACTTTCACATAGTTGGTCTTGTAAGTGTTGAGCGCGTTGGGGGATTTGCTTTTCATGTCATTGTGACCAAACTGCATGAAAACATAATCGCCTGGCTTGAGGAGGCTGTAAACCTTGGCAAAACGCCGTTCTCCAATGGAGCTTGCGAGCGTTTCCCCAGACTCAGCATGGTTGGCAATGGCAATCCCAGAGCCGAACCAGCGCGTAAGCATCTGCCCCCAACTGTTCCACGTCTCACCGGACTGGTCACATACAGTCGAATCGCCGAGGATATAGATGGTAGGCACATCCACCTTTTCAATCTCAACCTTGCTGACGGCGGAATTTGTATCGTCATGGTTGAACTCAATTGTAAGCTTGTCGTCCCATGCGCGGGCTTCCTGCGTGGTTTCCCGCGGGGCCTTCAGCCGCACTTGACCTCCTGGAAACTGTGGGATGCGGACATTGACAATGAAGCTGCGAGTAATGGTCTGGCCGGGGTCAGTATGAATTTTTTCCAGCATCAGGCGGCGCAGCTCGGCTTTGACAGTGTTTTCGGACGGTGCAGCCGCGCTGCCGAACGTGACCGTGATCTTGTAATTCCCCTCTGGCTCTTTGACTGAGAAATAAAACGGTTCGTTCGCACCGAGTGCGTCGTCGCCGACTGCGACCGGCAACGTGCCAACCTCAAAACCGTAGCCGGTTTCAGATGAATACATGGTCGCCGGCGTGATTTGCGTCCAGCCGGATTCCGGCGCGCCGCTGCCGAAATCAAATTTGTAACCGGTCGGCGTGTTGGTTTGCGCGCGCGCTGACGGGCTCGCGGCGACCAGGACGATGGCGGAAAAAATTCCAATTGATAGACGATTCTTTATTTTCATGGATTAGTTGGTTGCTGGTTTGAATTTTAGTTCCCGCTGACGCCGGTTGGCAACTGCGGATTCCCCGAGGCCGTTGCTGTCGGCGCATTCATTTTTAGCCCGGTGATTTTCAGGACATAGGCGTATTTGCAAGGCGCTGCAGCGGGCAGTTTCACTTTCAACCCGGCGGCATCCTGCGTAAATTCCAGTTTGCCGTCGCTGCCGAGCAGCGTGACCGTTTCAATTTTCCCCGCCGCCTCGGGCAGCGACGTGATGACAGCTTGTGCGCCCGGCCAGTTGCCGAGGATGATGGCGTAAAGCGCGTCACCCTTCACGGTGAATCGGATATTCAAGCTGCCGCGCCCGCCTTCGCTGAATTTCGTCCAGTTATGCGTGCCGTAAATCGCCTCGCCGTTCACGCCGAGCCACGCGCCGATTTCCAGCAGCGTTGCGGGAATCTCGGGCGGAAACGTGCCGTCCGCCTTGGGCGAAAGGTTCAGCAGCAGTGTGCCGTTTTTACTGACCGTATCCACGAGCTTGGCGATGACAGGCGCGGGACCGGAAATGCGCTCGCCTACCGTGTATCCCCAAGTGCTGCCGATGGGTTCGTCCACCTGCCATTCGCCGGTGCGGATGCCGGACGGTGAGCGTCCGCCGATTTTTTCAAAATCAATGATGGAACCGATTGTCTCGGTGTTTTTATTGCTCGGCGAATAAGCAGCTTTCTTCGTGCTGATGGAAACTTCCTTGCCCCATTCGCTCGCGCGATTGTAATAATACGCGGCGACGCGCAGCTTGAGTGGGTCGAGGTAGCGCTGGTCCACGCCGTTGTCAAACCACAGCATGTCCGGCTGGTATTTGTCAATCAGCTCGACATTGCGCGCGAACCAGTTGGTCAAAAATCTTTCGCACGCGGCGTCGCTGCGATCAGCGACGTTGTAAAAGTCCGCCCATTTTGGATCGTAAAGATCCGCCTGCTCGGCCTTCATTTTGGCGGCCATCTCGGCGGGCGGATTGATGAACTGGAAATTTTCGATGCCGTGATTGGACACGCCGAATTTCAATCCCTGCTTGCGCACGGCCTTCGACAACTCGCCGATGAGATCGCGGTGCGGTCCCATTTGCATCGCGTTGAACGGCGTCACCTGACTGTCCCACATCGCGAAGTTTTCGTGATGCTCCGCCGTGGGGACGACGAATTTCGCCCCGGATTTTTTGAATAAATCCGCCCACGCGTCGGCGTTGAAATTTGATTGCGTGAACATCGGAATGAAATCCTTGTAGCCGAATTTGTCCTGCGGGCCGAAATGGTCAATATGCCACTGGCTGTCCGCGCCATACATGTGTTTCTCATACCATTCGTTGTGATGCGCGGGCACGGAATAAAGCCCCCAGTGCATGAACAGGCCGAACTTCGCGTCCACAAACCATTGCGGCACCTTGTAATTTTCCTTGAGCGAATCCCACGTCGGCTGGAACGGCCCCGGCGGATTTGGCGTCGGGATCATGGCGTTGGCGGCATTGACGACGGCCAGCGTCGTTTCCGGTGCCATGTCGTAATCATTGGCGTTGCCGCCGTCGGCCATGGGGTTGTCCGTCTGAGCCATCAACAGTGACTGACTTGTTCCCAACAATATTACGAGCGGAATCAGGATTGAATTTTTCTTCATGCGTTTGATTTTAATCATATTGTTTCGATTTCAAATGTTTGGGACAATTCAAATAATCGGCCTGCGATCCAGTACAGGTTTCAGCACACCCAGCGCGTAAGGCATGAAGTCCATGTCTGCAACGCGAAAGAGTTTGGTCGTGGTCTGACCTGGCGAAAGGGCATAATTTCCCACGCCTCCAGGCAATTTCACCGTTGATTTAAAAAATTTCGCTTGCAAGGCAGAAATGGCTACGATGGCTCCCATCCCATTTGTGCTACGCAGGAAAAGCCGCCCTTGATTGAGAGAGTGTGCCGATTTCATTAAATTTTCCTTCATTATAATCAATCTTCACCGCATGGGCAAAACCGCCCGTAGAACAGATAGGACACGACAGCGCGGGCTATGAAAAACTTATGTTTGGCCATGTGCAAGAGTGACTGGTTGGACGTAACCAGTTAGCCATTAGTTACTGGAAGTGGAGTTAAATTGGGAATTTCCGGGCGGATGGAAGTTTTTTCCGCAGTGGGAAAATCTTTAGGAACTGGATAAGTGACCGGACGACCGGCAAGCCATTGCAACGCGCGCACGATAATCGTTTGAACGCCAGCGCACCGCATGCTTTCGGGCTGCACATCGCCTTTCCAGACATGCCCAAAGGTGGCGATGTAGACGCGGCCTTTTCCATAATTGACCGTCCACTCGATTGGCCAGTTCTTACCGAAGCGGGGGTCACGGCCATAAGACAACACCTGCAAGTTTGTCGCCGGGCCGCGCGCGAAATAATAAACTTCCAGATGTGGGGTGATCCAGGTCTTCGGGAGGCCGTCGTGAATCGGATGTTCGCCAAGCAGATGGACGACCACGTTGCTCGCCGGGGGATGGCTTGTATTCATGCCTTCGCCCGGCGGATGGCGAACAAGTTTTTCATCGTCCCCGATGGAAATGGCCGTGCCGTAAATTTTGGGGTGCCAGCCGAGACCGATGATTTCGTTGTATTCCGGCCAGTTCGCGAAGGCGTTTTGCGCCGAGTGATAAATATAAACGCCGCCGCCGTCGCGCACATAGTTCGCAAAGTCCGCCTGCACCGCCTTCGGCCATGACGGGCCGCTGTGGTTAATGTCGTTACACGTTTGGATCAACACGTCGTAATCCTTGAATTTAGGACGCCACTCATCCCAGCCGTTCGTTGCGGTGGGCGGCGGTGTTGTGGAAACCGTCACATCAAACAGACCGGTGGGTTCAAGAATGCCACGCAGCAGCGCTGTGTTATATTTCCAAGCGTGGTTGCTGTAACCATCCACGATGAGAACCTTGATTTTGCCGAACAATTTTTTGTCGGTGGAGACACAGCCCGCAAAAAATACCGTTGCAGCCACAAAAAATGCGATTTGAAGGACTGGCTTTGTTTTCATTGACGATTTAATTGCGGCCAAATCCCGGCCCCAGCAATTCAAGAAGATAAAATTTTGCAGCGCGACGGATTGTTATTCGGATGGATTGCACCGTTATTCAGCAGCTTCAAACTTG
>Ga0182013_10001539_pt1 | contig 31522 bp, 25 predicted proteins | sample 612S2MmetaG_FD_120487 | JGI IMG/M metagenome (GOLD analysis project Ga0182013, IMG submission 120487) | Permafrost microbial communities from Stordalen Mire, Sweden - 612S2M metaG | ecosystem: Environmental > Terrestrial > Soil > Wetlands > Permafrost | place: Sweden: Stordalen | collected... | reverse complement strand
CTTGCCGAGCAATTTGTCCGCGCCCATCGCATCGAGAATCGTGCGCGAATCCACCTTGGCCGCGACTTGAAAAGCAATACGCGCCGGGATGTTCGCCTTGATGACGCCGGTGATGACGTCCACGCTCGGCCGTTGCGTGGCGACGATGCAATGTATCCCCGCCGCGCGCGCCATTTGCGTAATGCGCGCGATGGCCATTTCCACGTCCGCCGGCGCGACGAGCATTAAATCCGCGAGTTCGTCAATGATCACGACGATATAACTGAGCTTCTCGGGAATGACGATGTCATCCTCGCGCGGCACCACGATTTCCTCATCCACTTCCACCGCGAAGCCGTCCGAGCCTGGCTCGACTTTTTCCTTCCTCACCATCAGCGGCAATTCCGGCTCGGCGACCGGCAGCGGTTTGTTCTTGGGCCTTTCGTTGAATGACTTGATGTTGCGCACGCCGACCTTGGCGAAAATCTGGTAGCGCTTTTCCATTTCGTTGACAACCCAGCGCAAGGCGAGAATGACTTTCTTGGGGTCGGTCACGACCGGAACAACGAGATGCGGCAGCGCATTATATTGCTGCAACTCGACGACCTTGGGATCAATCATCACAAAGCGAAGCTGGTCCGGCGAAAACTTGTAGAGCAGCGAGGCGATGATGGAATTGATGCAAACCGATTTGCCGGAGCCGGTGCTGCCGGCGATGAGCAGGTGCGGCATTTCCGCGAGGTCGGCGATGATGGGATGTCCATAGACATCCTTACCCAATGCGAGCGGGATGCGCGCCTTCGTGCTGGTCCATTCCTCGGATTCGAGGAGGTCGCGCATGATGACCTTGGTTTTGATGGCGTTCGGAACTTCCACACCCACGGAGCTTTTGCCCGGCACCGGAGCGAGAATATTGATCCGCTCGGCCTTGAGCGCGGCGGCGATGTTATTTCCGAGCGCGGAGATTTTTTCGAGCTTTACGCCCGGCGCGGGATGCAATTCGTAACGGGTGATCGTCGGCCCTTTGGTGATGTCGCCGAGCGAGACTTCAATATCGAACTGCGCGAGCGTCTGCTGCATGAGCCGCGCGTTGGCCATCAGTTCTTCCTTGGACTCGGTCGGCTTCACCGTGGTATCGGGATGCTGCAAATAATCCATCAAGGGCAATTGGTAATTGCCAATCAACGGCGTGGACGCCACAACGATGGGCTTCGGCCTTTTCGTCGCGGGCTTGGGTTTGGGCGCCGGTATGGCGGCGGACGCGACATCCGCAACAGGTTCGGCGGGAGCGTCGGCGGATTTCTCCTCCGCGTCGGTTTTGGCGGAGGCGGCAACGGGCGCGGACTCTTCGGTCTTGCCAGGGCCCGGCGGCTTTTTGCCGAGAATGTCCGCGGAAGTCGCCGCCGCCACTTCATGAGCGGGAATGACCACGCCTTCAACCGGCGGCAACGGTTCGGAAACCGGTTCGGGAGCGGTTTTTTTGGCCGTGGGACGAACGGCGGGGCCTTTATTTTGCGGCACGCTCAAATCGCGCACGGTGGGTTCCGGCACCGGCTTCCCGTCCGCGCCGAGGCCGGGATTCGTCGCTTGCTCGCGGAGATGCTGCTCCAGCTCGCGCTTGCGCTTTTCCAAGGCCATCACCCGTTCGCTCTTCTCGTTTGCGGCAGTAGCGGCAGCGGCGGCATCCGCGCGTTCTTGTTTGGCGCCCCACAGCGCGCGGACCCAGTGGCCGATTTGAAAGTTGGTCAGAAACAAAGCGCTGATAAAACCGACCATCAGGGAGATGATGGTCGCACCCGCGGTTCCAAAATTGCTAAAGACATATTTATTCAACTGCATCCCCAGGATGCCTCCACAGGGGAATTTTAGCCGTTCGTGCAGGCCAGAGAGGTAAGAATCGTACAAGGCTAAAAGTTCCATGCCGCAAACGAACAAGACCACTGTCCAAACCCAGCGACGCCGAATAAACGCCAATCTTTGGAAAAAGCAGCCCAGTCCAACAAAGACGAGCATGAACGGCACCAGATAAGCGGTTGCCCCAACCAACCAGACCCATTGGTAGGCCACCCAGGCGCCAATCGGCCCGATGGCATTATGGATGGGATGGTTGGCGGGAACCTGGACTTCCGGACGATCATGCGCGTCATAGGAGAAGAGCGCGATGAGCAGTAAAATCGCGCAGCCCATCAACACAATGCCGATGAGATCGTGCAAGCCGCGGTTCGGCGCCGAATCCGGCGCGCCCTTTTTTGCCATGAATTCAGAATAGCAGTTCAAAGTTTAAAGTTCAAAGTTCAAAGTTGCCCGGCGCTGGGCGCACCTTGACGCCCGCACCAAAGGATGTCGCAATTTGGTTCCCTCGCCCCTTGAGGGACGAATGCGTAAGGGTTAGGGAGAGAATTCCCCGAATGATTTCGCGCATTGATGCCCTGAATCCGCGAACCCTTCGCCCTCTCCGCTCCCTCCGAGGGAGGGGACCACGGAGTGCGAAGCGCTGGTGGTATGCTGGGCAACTGACTCGTGGCGGGCTTGGGAAGCCATTGGGTTGGGGTGAGGTGAGGGCGCGGTTCGGCAAAAAAATATAATATTTCATGTGAGATGAGTTGAGATTACCTGAGATTAAGTGAGACAGCGGGAACCGGCCAAATTTCGCGTTCATCCGGGAGCCGCGGGCACGGCGGTAACCGCTCATTCCAGACCCTCCAATTCCCCGCCAAATATCTTCTTTTTGATTGCCTCAATGCGGGCCAACTCCCGATCTTCGTCCTCCTGGCTCATCTCATCGAGCATGGGCAAGGCCGCCATCGCGGCCTTTGCGACCCGGAACTGAAACCGTTCGCGGGCCAGTTTCAGCCGGTCCCGTTGAATTTCACGCTCCTCGCTTTGCAGCATGAGACGCCCCAGCGCCGTTACCTCCTTCAGCTCCGCCCGGGTCTTGGCTTTTTCGAGCAACCGCGCCAGGATCAGTTTCATGGAGGAAGACCGCAACTCCTCCATCCGGCCTCCCATTTGAGCCAGTTCCCCGGCGAGGCCCTGCTCTTCGGCCACGTCATCAATCGCTCGCAAATTTAACAAATGCGAATAAAACCTCCCTATCGTCGCCCGCGAGCAAGCCAGGCCCAATTCCTTGCAGGCGCGTTCATGCACCTCGGTTACCGAAAGATTTTGCTCCAGAAACCAGTCTTCAACCTGTGTCCGGTGTTCAGTCGTCAGCCGGTTCCAGATCGCATCACTACGAAGTTTGCTCATATGTTTGTTTATCCTGTCTTACTTCCTTCTTCATTTACCATGTCGGCCATTTTGCCAGGAGCGGAGGTCGGATCTGAAACCTATGGCAGGTTTGACATGCTTTTTATTCTTGATGAAAAACAGCCAAACACGTGGGATTGCGACCAATGTTTATAAGGGTTTCCTCACCGTTTGAAACCTGTGAATGCGCGGAGCGCGTTTGAAATGTTTGTATTCCGCAAGCGCTTTTGCCCGGATTTCTTCCAACGCCTGCCCGCCGCTGCCGCCGTCGTTACGACTGGCCCTCAATTGACTTAAAGGCTTGCTCTGTTAGCGTTCCTGAGCGGCATGATACGAAAATGGCTGGACAAATTCAGGCGCGGCTGGGAAGCCGTCCGTGATTTCCTGGACGAAAAGGCGTTCGCGTCGGTCCACGCCGCGCCGCTATCGCGGCTGCAAAAATTTGCCCATTTCTGGCTGGTTGTCGCAAAGAATTTCTGGCGCACCCGCTGCCCGGTCCATGCCTCGGCGCTCGCCTATACCAGCCTGCTCGCGCTGATCCCCACGCTGTTTGTGGTCATCAGCGTTTCCAGCGGCATCCTGCGGCAGCAGGGAGACAAACCCATCCGGGATTTCATTGACTCGCTCCTGGTCACCATGACTCCGCCGAGCTCGGGTACGAACAACCTTGCCGGCGCCAACACCACTTCGGCCTCCATCACCAATGAATCCACCACCGCCGGCAGTGTGACGAATTTCAGTGCCGAGACCAATAATTTATCCAATTCCACAATCAAAGTCGGCAGCGATTCCAAGCCCTCGTCCAATCGGGAAGAAGTGGTGGAAGGCATTGACCGATTTATCACGAATATTAAGGGCGCCAGATTGGGAGTGACCGGCGCGGTGCTGCTCGTCTGGCTGGCCATCGCCATGCTGAGCAGCATTGAAGGGACGTTCAATGACATCTGGGGTGTACGGCGGGGGCGCAGTTGGCCGGTGCGCATCGAGAAATACGGGGCGGTCCTTTTTTTGGGGCCGCTGCTGCTCGGCCTCGCGCTGGGTCTCACCAACGGCCCGCATTTGCAAACCACGCGGGAATGGTTGCAATCCATGCCGGTGTTCCGCCATGTGTTGTTTCAAATTGTGCCCGCGATCGCGTTCTGCCTGGCATTCACCATTTTTTACCTGCTCATACCCAACACGAAAGTTCACTGGGACGCGGCGCTCGTCGGCGGCTTCGTGGGCGGAATCCTCTGGCAACTCAATAATTATGTGAGCGTGCTGTATGTTTCGCGCTGGATCACCAACAGCAGAATCTACGGCAGCCTCGCGGTGATCCCGGTGTTCATGGTGGGCCTTTATTTTTCATGGCTCATTCTACTCTTCGGCGCGCAAGTCGCCTACGCTTATCAAAATCGCGCGGCCTATCTGCAGGAGAAGCAGGCGGAAAACATCAACCAGCGCGGCCGGGAATTCATCGCGTTGCGCCTCATGGAATATATCGGCCAGCGTTTCCAACGCGGCCAGCCGCCCGTCTGCGTGGGGGAAATCGCCGAGGACCTTTCCGTTCCCGCCCGCCTTGTGCATCGGATTTTGCAAACCCTGCTGGCCGCAAGACTGGTGGTGGAAGTCGTCGGGGAGGACCCGGCTTTCGCTCCGGCGCGGCCTTTGGAGAGCATCACCTGCCACGATATTCTGCTGGCTTTGCGGGCCGGACAGGGTCAAGAATTGGCGACCCGGGACGAACCCGCCCGCGTCGAGGTATTCGGCGAATTCACCAGAATCATGGAAGCGGAAAAAAACGCGGCATCGGCCGTGACGATCCTGGCGATGGTGACCCGGACGAAACAACTTGCGGCGGACAACGGGCCGCCGGTAAATGAATTGACGGAAAGAAAAACAAATAGAACAAACTGAATTATGATTGTAGGCGTTCCCAAAGAAATCAAAGACCACGAGTATCGCGTGGCGCTGCTGCCCTCGGCGGCATATCAACTCGTCAAACGCGGCCATCAGGTCCTCGTGGAAAATGGCGCGGGCGTGGGCGCGGGTTATCCGGATGCGGATTATGAACAGGCGGGCGCGACCCTCCTCAAGGATCACATTGCCATTTTCGACCGCGCCGGCCTGATCGTCAAAGTCAAGGAGCCGCAGCCGTCCGAAATTCCACTGCTCAGGCCCGGGCAGATTCTTTTCACGTATCTTCACCTTGCCGCCAGCCGTCCGCTCACCGACGGGCTGCTGAAATCCGGCGTCACTGGCATTGCGTACGAGACCATCGAGGTCAACCGCCGCCTGCCCCTGCTGGAACCGATGAGTGAAATTGCCGGGCGCATGTCCGTGCTCGTGGGCGGATATTTTCTGGCGAAACACAATGGCGGCAGCGGCGTGCTGCTCGGCGGCGTGCCCGGCGTGCTGCCGGGCCGCGTAGTGGTGCTCGGCGGCGGCGCTTCCGGCATCAACGCCGCCCGCATGGCGACGGGACTCGGCGCGGATGTGACCATTTTGGAAGTGGACCTCGAACGCATGCGTTTCCTCGACATCACGCTTCACACGGCGCATACGCTTTATTCCAGCGAGGCGCACCTGGTGGGATTGCTGTCCACTACGGATTTGCTGATCGGCGCGGTGCTGGTGCCGGGCGCAAAAGCGCCCAAGCTCATCAGTCGCGAAATGCTCCGCCACATGCGCCCCGGCAGCGTGCTGGTGGACATCGCCATTGACCAGGGCGGCTGCGCGGAAACCTCGCGCCCGACCACGCATCAAAATCCCGTTTTCGTCGAGGAAGGCGTGACGCATTATTGCGTCACCAACATGCCCGGCGCATACGCCCGCACCGCGACCCAGGCCCTCACGAATGTTACCTACCGTTACGTGGAAACGCTGGCCGACTTTGGACTGGCCGAAGCCTGCCAAAAACAACCTTCGCTCATTGGCGGCCTCAATGTGATGGACGGCAAAGTCACGCACAAAGCTGTAGCCGATGCGCATGGGCTGACGTATGTGGCACCGGTGTTGAAATAGTGCAAGATGAGCGTGAACGCTTCTTACGCTGCGGACTTCGGAATTGTCATTGCGCTTTATGGACTCAAAGCATTGCTGTTCCGTTCTGTCCGCTCGGCCGGTTTTTCTCTCGGATGCTTTTTTTTCATAGTTGCTTTGTTTGTGCCTGTGACTTGGCTTACATCGCCAGATTGGAATAACCAAAATGTTGCTCGCATCGCGATTTGGGTTGGCGATCCCATTGCCATTCTGCCTGTTCCGAGCGTGTCGTTTCTATTCGATTTTTTCAGTCATCGTCGATACACGCATTATTGGCGCATTCGAGTTTCTCTCGAAATCTTTGCAGCTTTTCCTTTATGGGTTTTTATTTGGGTAATGATTCAAGTTATCGTTTTTAATTGGGTATGGATCTAATTCTGCAATTTCACCCCAGCCAATATTCAGACCTACACTGACAGACCGATCTCGATTTATCGATACTCACCACAAACTCAAACCGGCTTCGGATTCAGTTCGGCAAATAAGCGCTGGTGCCAGTAGGGATAGCTGAGCGGAATTTCGCTGGCGGCGTCGAGTTTCGCGATTTGTTCCGGCGTGAGTTTCCAGCCGATGGCCCCGAGGTTGGCGCGGAGTTGCTCTTCGTTGCGCGCGCCAATGACCAGTGTGGCCACCGTGGGACGTTGAAGCAACCAGTTGAGCGCGATTTGCGGAACGGTCTTGCCCGTCTCCTTGGCGATGGCGTCAAGAGCATCAATCACGGTGTACAGATATTCGTCGGGAACCTGCGGGCCGACATCGGTGTTCAGCTTGGATTGCAGGCGTGATTCCTTGGGCAATGGCTGGCTGCGGCGGATTTTTCCCGTCAGGCGCGCCCAGCCGAGCGGACTCCACACGACCGCGCCCACTTTCTGGTCGAGGCCGAGCGGCATCAGTTCCCATTCGTAAGCGCGGCCCACGAGCGAGTAATACGCCTGATGCGCCACATAGCGCGCGTAGCCATACTTCTCGGAAACGGCGAGTGATTTCATCAATTGCCAGCCGGAGAAATTCGAGCAGCCGACATAACGGATTTTTCCCGCGCGCACCATGTCGTCGAGGATGCTCACGGTTTCCTCGACGGGCGTGATGCCATCGAAGCCGTGCAATTGAAACAGGTCAATGTAATCGGTGCCGAGGCGTTTCAGCGAGCCTTCAATCGCGCGGATGAGGTGAAAACGCGAGGAGCCAATATTATTCGGCCCATCGCCATCACGAAAAGTGGCTTTGGTGGAAATGAGGACTTTATCGCGGCGTCCGGCGATGGCCTTGCCGAGAATTTCCTCCGCCATGCCGGCGGAGTAAACATCCGCGCTGTCGAACATCGTCAGCCCCGCTTCCAGGCTGATGTCCACCAACCGCGTCGCCTCGGGCACGCCGCTGTTGCCCCAGGCGGAGAACAGCTCGCCTTTGCCGCCGAAGGTTCCGGTGCCAAGTGTTAACACCGGGACTTTCAGTCCCGATCCGCCGAGTTGCCGATATTCCATAATTAAACAGTTCCTTCCATTTCGGAAAGGTTCACCGACAGTGAACGATTGGCAAGAAATTTTTAGGGTATTTGCATCAAGACCCCAATCGTAAATGAATATTTCGTTTTACTTTCCCTCCATGAACCGCACCCCATCCCTCTCCCGTCCCTCGAAGGGAGCGGAGAGGGGGAAAAACCGCAGCGCGCGAATTTTCCAGCGTTCTTATTTCGCCGGGTCTTTGGGCGCGTCGGGCTTGGCCGCGGGCTTGGGGTCCGAGAACACTTCCTTTTTTTCCTCGTCGGGCTTGGCTTCGGCCGGGGCTTGCGCGGCGGCTTTCAAAACATCCTCGGCCGGAAGAATGATGGCCGTGAGGCTGTCGCGGACGTTGCCCGCGCCCTGGGCATTGACGGCGCGCATCACGAAGAGGCCCAGCACATTTCCATCCAATGAAAATGCCGGCGAGCCAAGGCTGGTTTCGGTGATGCTCGTTTCCGGAATGTAGAAAGTGCGCGGCTTCTGCACCACGGCGCTGATGCGTTCCACGGTGGCCGCATACGCGCGGCCCGCGCCGCGCTTGAGGCGGTTGAGCGCGACGACCTCATCGAGGACTTGCGCCGGGCTGGACTTGCTCAGATCAACGGCAGCCATTGGGCTGGTCGGCTTGGTTTTCAAGCGCAGGAACGCCAGGTCCAGGTCGGTGTCGCGCAAAACGATTTGCGCGGGCGCCTCGGTGCCGTCCTCCAGCATGATCTTCACTTCGCTCACCTCGATGTCCTGCTTGTACTCCTCGGAAAGCCGGCGATATAAATCAGACGGATCCACGGCTGAAAGCGCGATGACGATGAGGCCCGAAGGATCAATGACCACGCCGGTCAAATCCTGCTTGGCCTCACGCGCGGCGCCCCGGCCGGATGCGGACACCTTCATGACAGCCTCCACGGTGACGACCGCGTGCTGGTTCTTTTTGAAAATATCCCGCCCTTTGTCCGCGACTTCATCGGCGCGGATGGGGGTGGCCAGGCAGGACAGCAACAGTGGCAGGGAGACAATGAGGTTTGATTTCAATAGATGACGCATGTGATTGCTTTCGGTTTAAGATTTTAATTTTTCCAGTTCGGTTCGAGTTGCAGGTACGAGGTGTGAATGCCGCGCATGACTTTCATCACCACCAGGCTTTTTTTGGCCGCGGCAATTTCCACAAGCTTCTTCTTGAGCATGTCCACGTTGTTGACGGGTTCGCCATCCACTTCCAAAATCAAATCACCAGCATAAAGCGAGGCGAGTTCCGCCCAACTGCCGGACTTCACTTCTTCCACGAGCGCCCCGTGCTGGTCCTCGCTCCATTGCTCGTCCGCCGCGTCGAAGAAACAAACGTCGCGCGCCGTGAATTCGAATTCGTCGTTGCGATATTTCTTCATTTCGCGCTCCAGCCGCGGCGAACGCGCCAGGACCACCGGGATTTTCAACTCCGCCTTGTCGCGCAGCACGCTCAATTCCACCGTCTTGCCGATGTCATATTGCCGGATCAAGGACGACAGTTCGTCCTCATGTTCCGGGCCGGAAGCCGTCAGTTTTTCTCCGTCCACCGCCGTGATGAAATCGCCGGGTTTAAGCCCCGCCTTTTCCGCCGTGCTCTGCGGAAAGACCCGGGTAAGATAAAAACCCTTGAGCGACGGTTGGCCGAGCAGCTTGGCGATTTCACGGCTGATGACGTGCGTCTCGACCGGCAGCCAGGCTTTGCTGACTTCCAAGCCGGGTTCTTTGTCATCCAGACGTCCGACCTTCACCACCGCCATGTATCGGTCCGCCTTGCGTTCAAACACCGCGATGACCGGAACTGGCTCGGACTTGCCGGCGGTAAGCTTGCGCGTGATCTCATCCAAATCCTCAATTGATTTGACCTGGATTTGATTAACCTCCACCAGCGTGTCCCCCGGTTCAAGCGAAGGCTTGGATTCGCCGGCTGGCCCGCCGGGGCGGACGGAAGTGATCAGCACGCCATTGAGATTCGTCCGCTTCATTTCCTTGGCGAGCAGGAACGAATAATTCCGCGCGACCACGCCCCATTGCTTGAGTTCGTGTTGCTTGAGATAAATCTGGCCGCGCTCGAGCGGCGTCAATTGCAAAGTCAACTCCTTGCCGTCGCGCTTCACCACCGCGTCCACCGGCTTGCCGATGGGCAGCGTCGAAATCAGCCACATGAAATCGGGCATCTGCTCATCGAAATGGACATCCGTCGCGGTCTTGCCCAGGCGGAGCATCACATCGCCGGGTTTGAGGCCCGCTTTTTCGGCGGGTGAAGCGTCCACCACGCTGCTGATCAGGACGCCATGCTCCTGATTCGATTGCTTGAACAGCGGTTGCGCATCGAGTCCGAGCCAGCTCCGCTCAATGTGGTGGTGGGCGATGAGTTCGGCGGAAACACTCTTGGCCAGGTTGCCGGGAATCGCGCCGGAAAGGCCGAAACTGATTTCGTTGATGCCGATGATGTCGCCGTGCAAGTTGACCAGCGGACCGCCGGAATTGCCGCCGTAAATCGAGGCGTCATGCGCGAACCAGCGCACCAGCGCGCCCACATCCTCGCCATCCAGGCGAAATTGTCCGCCCCGGCCAAAGAACCGCGGCATCACCATCTCGGTGTTGCTGAGAATTCCCAGGGTGACCGATTGCGAAAGCGCCATGGGACTGCCCATTGCCAGCACGTTATCACCCACGCGCATGCGGGACGAATCCCCGAAGTTGACATATTTGAAATCGCGCGGTTTCGCCGGCTTGAGTTTGAGCACGGCGATGTCCGTGAGCGGATCGGTGCCGATCAATTCGGCTTCGATCTCCTCGCGGTTCCAGAGCGTGCAGAACATGCGCGCCGCGTGGCCCGCCACATGATGGTTCGTGATCAAATAGCCGTCCTTCGAGATAATGGCGCCGCTCCCGACCTCCTGCATTTTAACCTCGCGGCCCTCCCGGTATTCGGTGGACACCACGCGAATCCTCACCAGCGCGGGTTTTACTTTTTCGATGGCCCGATCAATCTCGGTGCGCAAAGGAGTCGGCGAGTCCATGTTGGCGGCTTGGCCGGTGGCTAAAAAGGTGATCAGCCCGGCGGTCAAAATGGCCACGCATTGCGAAATTCTTGATTTATTCCAAAGCATTCGGCAACTCTGCCGACAAATCCCCCGGTCTGGCAACATCAAACAGAAAAATATTTCAGTTTAATCGCTGCTATTGCCCTTTCTGCTTTGGTGACAACAATGGCTCGGACTTCCCCTGCGGTTTCTCCGTTTTGGCCGGATGCGCGGCGAAGAGATGTTTGAAAAGCCAGAAGCGCTTCAATCCCTGAATGAATTGATCGGTGTGAACCACGATGTCCGAAATATTGGTGAGAATGTTCGTGTTGGCCTGCACCTGGTTGTTCAAATTGCTGGTGATGTTGGCGAGGTTCCCGAGCGTCAGGTTCAGCGTGGCCAGGTTGGTGTCGAGGTTGGACAACGTGCCGTTGGCGCTCACGAGAGTAGTGTCCAGCCGCTGGTTCAAGTTGGTCGGGATGATCCATTCGCCAAGCGAACCTTCGGGATTGCGCAGGTTTGCGGTGATGTCATTGAGGTTGGTAACAACCGGGCGCGCATTGGCGACAACTTCATTCAGGTTCGAGGTTAGGTGAGTGACATTGGTAAGCACCGCGCCGATCTGATTGGTCAGTTGCAAGATTCCGGGCAACGCGGCTTGAATTTGCGCAACCATTGCCTGCATTCGGTCGGTCAACTGCGGCGGTTCGTCCGGCGGCAGTCCGTAAGGCTTGGTTTTGCCGGTAATGGGTTCGTAATGGCGTTCCTTGTCATTCCACATTGCCGTGAGTGTGTGGTTCGTCTCGCCGCGGTCAATCACCCAAACTTTGGTGATATTTCTGCGGTTGAGAATTTCGATATTGGTCGTGGAAAAAGGTTGCCAGGCGCGAAGCAAAATATTTGTCGCGGGAATGGGTGGTTCATACATCATCGAGCTGTAATTCGAAACCGTATCAATCTGTTGACCCAGGCGAAGTTTGTCTTTTTCAGGCGACGATTCAACTTCCTGCAAATTCATTTGCCGGACGTGATAAAGAATGTAGGTGGCATATCCGTTGGTGCCCGGCGAAAGATCCAATTGCCGTTTCCCGAGGAAACCCGAGTCAACAAACCGCGCGCGGGATTCCCCCACCCAAATGTAACCGTAATTATTTCTGAGCACTTCAAACTCAACGAAAACATGGTATCCTTGATCCCAATCCCATTCTCTGGGTTTCGTGGGCTGTATGTCGGTGATTTTACCAACATTAAATCCGTTGAGGGTAACCGGGTCCCCGATGGCCAGGCCGGTGCCGTTGCGGGCGAGCGTGTAATAACGGGCCTTGATCGCAAACCAACCTTTGGTCTCGGCGCTCTGATACAGGTAATAACCGAATCCGCCCAGCAACAGCAGGGTCGCCAGCAATACAAACCAGCCCACGCTGCGTTCTGTCCGGTTGAGGCGGGTGCGAAGTTGAGGGGTCAAGTCTTGCAGGGGCATAAATGTTTTTGGTTCAGGGTTGCGTTGCCGTCTCCGCCAGTAATTCCCTCACGAGCGGTTCCGTGTGGCCGGCCAATTCCGGGCGATGGCCCAGTGGGATGAAACGCTGTTTTTTCAGGATGGCAAAATGGCAGTCCAGGTTCCGCCAGGGTCGCAAGTCCTGCGCGGTGACCACGATTGTGACGCGGCGGCCATGCAGAAAACTGTGACCAGAGGATAATTCCGACAGGATGTTCACCCACCATTGCGCTTGCCGCAAATCCATACCGCTCAATGGATTATCCACTAGCAGCACCTCCGGTTCGAGCATCAAGGCGCGCGCGAGGCCCGCGCGCTTCGACAAACCACGCGCCAGCGTGCTGGGCCGGGCGTTCGCGACGTCAGAAAGTCCCGTCAATTCCATGATCGTCTTGACGCGTTCCTCGACTTCCTGCCACGAAAGGTGCCGATGATAGCGCAAGGGCAGGGCAATATTCTCCTTCACACTGAGTTGGTGGAGCAATTGTCCGTTATCAAACACCAAGCCGAGACGCAACCGTTCACCGAGCCGTTCTTTGTCGAAAATCGGCATTTCATAGCCGAACAACCGGTAGCTGCCGCCTTGGGGCGGAGTGAGGCCCCCCACCGTGGATAACAAATCAGTCTTGCCCGAGCCGTGCATCCCGGCCACCACCCAATAATCAGTCGCCTTCACCGTCCAATTGACCTCTTCAAGCACGACGCGGTCCGGGTCGGCCAATGAGCCGACGACCACCCCGTTCATCTCGATGACCGGGACCGTATCGTTGGAGGCGGGCGTGTTCATTTCAAATTAATATATAAAGCAGGATGAAAACCGCATCCAGCAATACGCAGGCGATAATGCTTTGCGCCACGGCGCCGATGGTGGCGCGGGACACGTCTTCCAATTGCAACGGCTGGGCCAGCCCGTGATAACAAGTAATGACGGCGATGGCGATGCCGAAGAACGAGGATTTGACCGCCAGAATCACGAAGTCAAGAACGGTGAGGCTGTCCGCCAATTGCTTGAAGTAATCACCCGGCCCCAGCGGGACATCCTGCAGGAACGCCCACAAATAACCGCTCAACAAGGCACCCATGATAAAATAAATGGTGAGCGAAAACACCCCGAGCGCCATGCCTATGACCCGGGGCATGACGAAATAATGGATCGGGTCAACCCCGAGGGCTTCGAGGGCCTCCACTTCGCCTTGCGCGCGCGCCGTGCCCAACTCAATGACGTTGGCCGTGCCGGAACGCGAGAGCACGAGCATGGCGGTGAAGAGCGGCCCCAATTCCCGCACCACGGCCAGAACCATGATATTGCCCAGGAACATGGACGTGGCGCCATACTTGGAAAGTTGCGTCACCGCCTGTCCAATCACCGCGAAACCGAGAGCCGCCGACATGAAAGCGAACATGGGAATCAGCCGCAACCCGGAACGCCGCAGTTCCACAAAAACCAGCGGCAGCGTCACGCTGGGCGCCGCGCGCCATTTTGAAACAATCACCCCCAGGGTAATCAAACCAAACGCCAGCAGCCCCTGCGCGGTGATTACCAGGCCGAAAATTGCGCGGCCAAGGAAGCCGCTGTAGGAAAGGGGCACCACCTCGCGCAACCAAGCGCGAGTCCGCGGTGCGTTGAATGCGCCAAAGTCCCGAATACTCACGCCGCAACGTAAGTTCTTTGCGGCCACGGGTCAAAGCGGTTTTTGTGTTATGGCTTCCAAAGTGACCAAAGCATCCGCGAGCAAGGCGCGCGAATTACCGGCTGGTCCTCGCGGCGAGGGAGTCTGGCGAGTTTCAACAAGGCCGAGGTTTCAGGCAGGTCAATCACAATCGGTCGGGCAAAGTACCATGATAATGGTTTTCAAATTAGCAGAAATGCCGGACACTGGCCATCACAAATTCCGCTATCGGCGGTAACCGCGCTTCGCCAATGATGCAAACTAGAACCGGCCAGACTTCCGCAGCCGCGCAAAAAATCGCGGGCTATTTGGCCGGCGGCCTTTTGCTCAGCTATATCTGGCACCGCAACTTCAACCTGCTGGGAGATTTTTACGATTATTCGATTCTCACTTCCGCCTGCGGCCAGTTGCATGAGGGCTTGAAACCCTATCGCGATTTCTCGACCCCGTTGCAATCGCTGACGATTTATTTAGGTTACGCCTCCGAGTTGGTTTTTGGCCGCCGCTACCTGGCGCTGGCCTATGGCAATCTCTTGCTGGGCCTGACCTTTTATGCCCTCAGCCTTCGATTGCTGAAAGGCCGCCTGCCGTTGCTCCTTTCCATTTTGGTTGCCGCCGCTCTTGGCCTCGCCACTTTTTTCCAGCACGGGATCATCTGGTACAATTCCGTGGCGATGATGCTGCTTGCGCTTATCGTCTGGTGCTGCGCCATTCTCTATCGCTCGCCGCGTCTGCGCTGGCGCGATGTGGCCGCGCTCTGCTTCCTGCTTTTTCTGTCGAGCATGTGCAAGATCAATTTTCACCTGCTCGGCCTTGGCTTCGCGTGTGTGATCCCGCTGTTGCGGGTTTTCAGGATTGACGGTGCCGAGCGGAAGAAATTCTTTTGGGTTCTGCCGACGATCATTTTATCGGCAGTCGCCCCGGGGCCGCTTCTGGAAATCCTAATCAATGGAACCACGCCGCGCATTTTTTTGGATAATGTTTTCAGCGCTTCCGCCGGCCGCCTCGAAACCCTTTCCGGTTTTCTCAATTCAGATTTGTATCTCGGCAAATTCGCGGACTACTATCCGGACAATTGGAGTTACGATGTTTATCTCGTGGCCATATTGACCTATGCCGGTTGCGCTTGCCTCGCCTTTCGCAAGCCAGCCGGATCAGATCGCGGGCGAAATGAAACGCGAACCCGCACCGCCTTGAAATGGTTCGCGCCGTTCCTCCTCGCCGGCTTCTTGCTTGGCAGCATGCTCTTGACCTTGACCAATACCGAAATACAAATGCTCACGGCTTCGTTTGGAATCGCCGGTCTCGTCGCCGTTTTCCTGATGTTTACGCCTGACATGTCCGCAGCGCAAAGCCTTGGTTTCAAATACGGCATCCTGCTGTTGAGCGCCTATTTTTTCATCTTTGGCGGCATCACGGCCTTCCTGCATTCGCGGGTGCGTTTTTGGGAATACACTTGGACGGATAACATGACGCAACCGGGGGAACGACCGATAGACCCCTCCGCACCGAGACGCGCGTTGCCGATTTCCGCCGCCGCCAGCATCAGCCCGCAACTGGCCTTCGGCTATTTTCAAGGCGTCCGTTTTACCGGACTGGCCCGCTCGCGGATGGAAAAAGTCGCGGCGTTCGTCGGGAAAAACAATCCGGAGACCCGTAGAATTTATTGGGGTCCGGGTCTGCAAATCCTGAACCGAGTCTATGGCGATCGGCCAGTCGGACGATTCCCGCTCTGGTATCACTTCAACGTGACCGTGAGCGACAAGGATTCCGACCGTATCATCGCCGAGCTTCAGCGGGATGATTACGAGTGGATCGTCGCGGTCGGCGAGTGGTTTCAAGAAATGCCCGCCGAAGTTCGCGCCTATATCGCGCACCACTACGATCAAATTGGTGACGATGACCTCGAAATCTACCACCGAAAGTGAAGGCTGGCCTCGCGCTTCGACTCGGACAAGCGGATTTCTAAATTTGATCGCTGCCTGAAAACGTTAACGGGCACTCACCTTTGGAACTTCTCGGAATTCCAATTAAAGGCGAGTGCCCGATAAATTTCCGGGTCTCGATACAGCCGAACCTTACTTGGTCGGCACCGTCGCGATGGTTTGGATGATGCGGCTCGCGATTTTGTAGGGGTCGCCCTGGGAATTCGGACGGCGATCTTCCAGGTAGCCCTTGTAACCGCTGTTGACGAAACTGTGCGGCACGCGGACGGAAGCGCCGCGGTTGGCGATGCCGTAGTTGAATTTGTCAATGGACTGCGTTTCATGCAGGCCGGTCAGACGCAGATGGTTGTCCGGGCCGTACACCGCGATGTGTTCATTCTTGTACTTGTCAAACGCCGCCATCAGTTTCTCGAAATATTTCTTGCCGCCGACTTCGCGCATATACTTGGTCGAGAAGTTGGAGTGCATGCCGGAACCGTTCCAGTCCACGTCCTTGCCCAGCGGTTTGCAATGGAAAACGACCTCGACCTCGTATTTTTCACAGAGGCGGATAAGCAGATAGCGGGCCATCCACATCTGGTCGGCCGCGGTCTTCGAGCCTTTGCCGAAGATTTGGAATTCCCACTGGCCCTTGGCCACTTCGGCGTTGATGCCTTCATGGTTGATGCCGCAATCCAGGCACAAATCGAGGTGGGTGTCCACGATCTCGCGCGCAATGTTGCCCACGTTTTCGTAGCCCACGCCGGTGTAATACTTGCCCTGCGGGGGCGGAAAGCCGCCGCCCTTGGGGAAGCCCAACGGAGCGCCGTCCTTATATAGAAAATATTCCTGCTCGAAACCGAACCAGGTATCCGGGTCATCCATGATGGTGGCGCGGCCATTGGTCGGGTGCGGGGTCTTGCCGTCGGGCATCATGACTTCGCACAGGACGAGCACGCCGTTTTTCTTGGTGGGATCGGGATAATGGGCCACCGGCTTGAGCATGCAATCGGAGCTGTGCCCCTCCGCCTGGCGGGTCGAACTGCCGTCGAAGCCCCAGATGGGAAGTTCCTCGAGTTTGGGAAAGCTGCCGAATTCCTTGACTTGGGTTTTGCCCCGCAGGTTGGGGACGGGTTGGTAACCGTCCAGCCAGATGTATTCCAATTTATATTTCGCCATGTGTGTTTGAAGTAGGATGTTTAATTGATATTTATTGTGTGCCAAATTGCACGATGATTCCTAGCGTTCAGGTTTTTAGCAGTTGGGGTGCCAGTTTGGAAGAAAATTCCGTCCCGCTTGGCGGAATGGGTTTTCCAATGCTCTGGCGGCGGCTTTTTTTGTGCTCTTGATTAATGATTCCACTTTGAAAACTTGCGAAATCGCTGTCAATTTTTGCTCGTACTGCGCAGTTTTATCTTCGTGTCAAGCCGTGTGGAATTTACGATCTGCGATCTTCGATTTACGCGCCCCGGCAAATTATTTCCCTCAAGTTGGTGAAAGTTCCTTGGCATCAGACCTCGGAATGGGGGTCAATCAAAAGCCGACAAAAGCCGACATAAGGCGACAAATGCCGACGCAGCCCACGGTTTGGGAGCCGGGTTGAATTGCGGCTGACGGTAGCAGAAGGTTGCATTCACCTATAAATCAATCACTTGCGTAAACAGGCAATTTTTAATTGCTGCTTTGGGAGCGTCGGAAAAATTCCCTGAGCTAACCGAACTTAGCCGGATTTAAGCGAATTTAACCGAACTTAGCCGGATCTTGGCGCTTCGTTGCGGTTCATAACTTTGAACTTTAAACCGTAAACATAAAACTTGGCGCAGCCGCGTCTTAACCCTTCAACCTCATTTTCAAAGAACCACAGCTATCATGACACATTTTGCGCGTGAGTCAAAACGAGCATCAGCCAAACCGGAACATTCGCGCCGAGACGCGGAGGGCGCGGAGTGGAATTTTTTGACAGGATTTGCAGGATGAAGGCAGGGATGGAGAGATTTTATGGTTTCAATCGGGAGTTGCCCGGGGAGCACACGCGCCCTCGCGTGAAGTGGTTGGCGCCCCCGCCAACCACATCTTTCGGTTAGGATACAATCCACACATTTGCCCTCGCCGGCCGGTCCGAACATTCCGGTTCCAATCGTGCCGAGTGATGTGCGGGGGCGCACATCACCACACGCGAGGGCGCGTGTGCTCCCCGGGAAGGCGGAATCCCTTCGGGAAGCGCCGTCCGCTGCCCGGGTACTCGACCGGCAATTCCTTCTGTTCGCGCAATAGTTCAAATGTGGGGCGGCGTTTCATTCAACCCCTATGGGCGGCAACGAGCCGACCAGCGTTTGCGTTTCCAAACTCACCGTAATGACCTGCCCGATCAAGCGGACAATATATTCCTCGTCATCCAGGCGATTCGGGTCGCTGGCGATCTTGCCTTGCTCGTCGCGGGTGACGCGGTATTGGTCAATCACCCATTCCAGCGCGCTGCGATTGCCAAGCTTGTAATCGAACACTTCCGGCGGTATGCCACTCAAGGTCAGAAAATCGTTGTAAATAATGGCGGACTTGTCTTTGGTGAGCTTCATCGCCTCCACGCGCCAATCCAGCGGGACCGCTTTGTTTTCCGTGCGTTTCAATTTGAATTCTTTGGCTGATTCATAATTGACGTGCAGATCGGCGAGGCTTTTTCCGGCAGCGGCGAAGGCGTGGAAAAGTTTCGCGCTTGCTTTTGGGCTGTGGTCCGGCTTTGCATCGCCTTGCATTTTCTCGATTGAGGATAGTGGGAAAAGATAAGCGTCCTTCTTACCCGTCTCGATACCGATGAACGGAATGCGCGGAAGGTCACGTTTCAAATTCTCGGCGAAGCGGGCACGGTAAATGGGATGGTGCAACACCGCATAGACATATTGGAAAATCTGCGCCTGCGTAATGGTGTCATCGTCGTAGAAAATCTGGAACAATGTCGCTGCCTTGGCAGTGATTCCATCCCTGCGCACTTTCCCATCTGCAGAATACGTGAAAAGAGGCAGGCATTGAGCCGAGTCGATTGAAACAAAATTCAAGTTTGGAATCAAATTCGTGGAAAAACACCAGAATGGGCTTCTTCCGCCAGTGCTGGGAATTAGCAGAACTGAGTTTTCGCTTTTGGCCTTCTTGGTATTAAATGTTTCATCAAAGAAACCTGGGCGATCCACGAATAGCGAGTCGTAGTAAAGTTTCATTTCTGTAAACGGCCGATAAAGCGACTGGCAAATCTTACTTCGGGAGAACTCCGCCTCGTGTTCCTCTGCAAAATGTCGTTTCAGGGTTTCACTCCATTTTATTTTTTTATAGCTGACAAAATCGTCTAGACCGCTCGGTTTGCCCTTTTTCATCCACCGGTGAAGTTCCGCGTTGTAATCATCTGCAAACTGTTCAACGCGTTTGGCGAGTCGCTCTGGTTCGAAATCATAGACTACTGCGTCGCGGTTGGTTGAAACACCAAGGGAGTAATCGCGGAAAATCGTAATGACGCTTGTTCCCGCTTTTGCCTCCTTGCTGGCGATAGGTAGAAATGAAGCGAATTCTTCGTCAGTTTCATTGGTGAGCCAGTTGCCCCTTGCGTCAGGGTTAAGCCTCCGCCATTTGACAGCGCCAATATCCGCTTTCGTTTCAAGAAACGAGTATTTCTGTTCCTTCCGCCAATCGACGCCAACGGCGTGATGATAAATTCTGCCTTTGCGCTTCGCGCTTTTATTTGTGTGCAGACGTATAAACAGATTGATGCTTACGCCCACTTGAATGCCAAAGACATTGTGGGTAGTCCCGGAAAGTTTCGGGTTTTTTCGCACGTTGCCGCCCAAATCCAGGACGTAAATCTCGTCAAAATCATTCGCCAATTCCTTCCTCATCCCGTCAAAAGTTTTTTCGGTGAAAAAGCTGTTGTTATTGACGAAACAAACGATGCCGCTATCGCCAATCCGGTCGGTGGCGAACCGAATGGCTTTGACATAGGGATCGGCGAGTTTCCGCAGCAAGGTCGCATCCGAAGCTTCACCGTAGGTCGCGCTAACACGGCGCTCGAGTTCTGGATACCTTCGATTCTTGTTATTGTCGTTTTCGTCAGCCTGCCCTGCATTGTAAGGCGGATTGGCAATCACCACACGGATGGGAGCGGCCTTTTGGCGGTTGATGCGTTTTGTGTTCTCCGGGTTGAATCCCATGGCCATGTCCTGCTGCTCATGCTTCTCGCCATTTGCAAAATACGACATTTTCCCGTTGATGGTTTGAAAAGTATCTACGAGACAGATTCCGTCAAATGGCTCGTACTTGCCGGTCGCTTCCAGGTAGGCGTGCTCAATGTTCATTGAAGCCACGTAATACGGCAGCAACATGATTTCGTTACAATGAAGCTCACTGGCATATTTCTGTGGCAGTGCGGATCTCGGAATGTGCCGCATGATGTTGACAATGAAATTGCCCGTGCCTGTGAATGGATCGAGAATGTGAACGTCTTTATCGGCGAGGGATTTTCCAAAATCTTTTTTCAGGACATGCTCGACGCTGGCAACCATGAAATTTACGAGCGGTTGTGGGGTGTAAACAATCCCGTGAGTGTCAGCCACTTTAACTGAGAAACCCTGAAAGAAACGTTCATAGACGGTATTGAGAAAAGTCTGTTTTTCGTGGAAATCGGTGATGGTCGCGGCCGCATGTTCAATTGCGCCGTAGAAATGCTCCAATTTCTTGCTGAAATCGTCCCGGCTAAAAACACGCGAATTGAGGGCGGTGATGACTTTTTCGATTTCCTGCGCGATGACATTGCGCGAGATAAAATCAGCCACGTCAAAAATTTTGCGGAATATGCGTTCGGTGAGGATATGCTGGATGATCATTTCCTGGACGGCTTCAATGGAAATATTGGGGTTCAGCGAGCCCCGGCACAGGGAGCAGAAATCTTCAAACGCAGTGATGAATTTCTTGTTGGTTTGCCGCTCGGTTTCGATGAGTTCCTTCAATCGCGCGCCGATCTGGGGAATCCTATCTTTGAATTCGCCAACGGCTTTCTCCCATTCCGCAACGGCAGGCTCCGAGAATTCAATAAACAAGGTCAGGATTTTGACGAGGTCGTCCGGCTGGCTCAAATCAGCCTCGTAAAATCGTTCGCCGTTTTGGTAAAGCACGGCGCGGTCAGGCTGCCAAAACAGAATATTCAGCTTCGGATAACCAATGGCGAACTTGTGTTTGATTTCCTTGTCGAGATCATCGTCAGAATCCTTGGCTTCCCAGAGGCCGCGATTCAACCTGTAGTTATCAAGCAATGCGCCGTCGGCGGAGGCGTCCGCCTGGCCTTTGCGCTTGATGGCGTATTCGGGAACGAGTTTCCAATCGAACTGCCGGGCGCAATGTTCGAGCAGTTCCTGAAACGCGGAGCGCACGGCGGTTTCGTGCTTGATGCCGAGCCTGTCGAATTTGGCGAGGGATTCGTAATAGGCGATAACGGCTTTGTGCGTCGGTTTTAGATTCAGGCTCGGCATTCCTGATGACTTTGCCCCGACGATTTATTGGTGTCAATGGGCGGCGTCCGAGCGCGTGATAATTTTTGCGTTTTGCTGAGAATGCTTTGCCTGCTATTCCGGCCGGTAAACCGCTTGCTTCAGAAACTTCACTTTCCAAGCCGGTTGCGATGCGGCATGTTGATTTGGTTTTATGCTGCAAGTGAAGGATACGCTGCGGGCGACCGTCCATCTGAGTTTCGATGGGCGGGTGTTCAAGACTTATCACGGACCCCAGGCCCGCGAACGGTTCGATCAGGAGGTTAAGGTCCTGAAGCTGCTGGAAGCGCGGGGTTGCTCGTTCGTGCCCCGGCTGCTCGAAGCGGATTCCGGGCTGCTGCGCATCATCACGACGAATTGCGGCACGCGCGTGGAACACCTCGACCCGGAGCGCACCCGGGAGTTGTTCGCCGAGCTTGAGCCTTTTGGCGTGCGCCATGATGATATTGACATGCGCAATGTGACTTACCGGGCGTCGGACGGGCGTTTTTGCATCATTGATTTTGAACTGGCCACCATCCTGCCCGGCTTTGAAAAACCGCCCGCGCCATGAAACAACCGCGCCGAACGCACGTTCCCAAACACCTGAAATGGTCCGGCCAGACGGACATCGGCAAGGTGCGGAAAAATAATGAGGACGCCTTCCTCGGCCTCCAGTTTGACGCGCGGGAGGTGAATCGCCTGGGCAAGTTCGGCGAGGCGGACACGCGCAACATGGATTTCGTTTTCGCCGTGAGCGACGGCATGGGCGGCGCGCTGGCGGGTGAATTCGCCAGCCGCATTGCGATTGAAAAAATCACGATGTTGCTGCCGCGGTTCTTCAAGCAATCCGCCGTGGGTTTGGAAGCGGGTTTTTCGGATGTGTTGACGGAGTTGTTTGGCGAAATCCACCGGGCGCTGGCCTTCCTGGGCAGCAGTGACGAGGAATGCGCAGGGATGGAAACCACTTTGAGCCTGTGCTGGTTCACGCCGGGCTGGATGTATTTCGGCCACATCGGCGACAGCCGGGTCTATTATCTGCCGGCGCGGGACGGCGGCATCAAGCAACTGAGCCACGACGATACCCATGTGGCCTGGCAATTTCGTAATGGTCAAATCAACGAACGCGAGGCCCGCGCGCATCCGCGGCGTAACGTGCTGCAAAAGGCCCTGGGTGGGGGCAATCAATTTGTGGATCCGCAAATGGGCGCCGTGGCTTACGAGGCCGGGGACATTTTTTTCCTTTGCACGGACGGATTGGTGGAGGGGCTTTACGATGGCGAGATTCTCGAAATGTTGCGTCCGCCCAAACGCGCCAAAGCCGCCAGCGATCCCGCGCCACGCCTGGTGGACGAGGCGGTGAAAAAAGATGGCCGCGATAACACGACGGCGCTGGTCATCGAGGTGTTATGAAGGCTGGACGCGCAATTTGTTCCCCGGAGACGTACGACGCGCATAGATGCTCTGAAACCGTGATCTCTTCTCCCTCTCCGCTCCCTCCGAGGGAGGGGACCACGGAGCGCGAAGCGCTGGTGGTATGCTGGGCAACTGACTGGTGGCGGGCTTGGGAAGCCATTGGGTTGGGGTGAGGTGAGGTTGCGGTATTCTCGCATGGACGAATTTTCCTTTCTCATTTATAAGGAAGCCCGCGCCCGGGTCACGCTAGAGCTATTCCGACCCCTCGCGCGGCTCAACTCATGGCACGAGTACTATACGGGGTGATGGGCAATACCCACGGCCACGTCGCCCGGACTCTGGCGATTGTCACCCGCCTGCCGGAACACGAGTTTCATTTCGTCGGCGGCGGGCGCGTGCCGGAATTGCTTGGCAAAAATTATCCCGTGCTCGAAGTCCCCGTGAAGCGCACCGTGCATAAAAACGGTCGCGTCTCCATCCTGGCCACTGGCGCCCAGCTTCTCCACTGCCTGCGCCAGCTTTCTCATGTTCGCAAACAAATCCTCGATTTGATCCAACGCTGGCAACCCGACCTTGCCATCTGCGATCGCGAAATTTTCCTGCCCCACGCCGCCCATGCCGCCGGCTTGGAATGCCTCAGCCTCGATCATTCGCATGTGCTGCCCGCCTGCAATTATCCCGTGCCCGCCTCGCAATTTATTTCCTGGAGTCTCGCGCGGCTCGAAGATTCCCTGTTCTTCAACTCCACGCGGCGCAACCTCATTGTTTCCTTTTTTCATCCCGAGTTGAAACGCAGCCGCAAAAAGCAATTGAACGAATTGCTGCCGCCGGTGTTGCGGTCGGAGGTCCACAAACTTCATCCCACTTCCGGCCATCACGTGCTCCTTTATCAAACCAGCCCCACGTTCACGCTCCTGCTCGATGCCGCGCGCCTACTCCCGCGTCCCGTCATCATTTACGGATTCCGCAATACTCACGCCACCGAAGGCAACCTCACTTTCAAACCTTTCGATCCAAAAACCATTCTCGCGGATCTCGCGAGTTGCGCCTACGCCGTTGTCAATGGCGGCCACAATCTCATCTGCGAAGCGCTCGCCTATCACAAGCCGCTGCTCTGCTTTCCCATTGCCGGCCAGTTCGAGCAATTCCTCAACGCCTGGCATGTTCGCGAAATGGGCTTCGGAAATTTTTCCACCAGCCGCCATCCCACGCCGCAAATCTTCAGTGAATTTGAAAAGCGTCTCGACTTTCATCGCCAAATTATCCAGGCAAAATTTGTGGACGGCACTGACGTCGTCGTCAACCGCGTTCGCGAACTTATCGGCGAGTGCGCCAGAAAAAAGCGATGAACCCGCCGCCCGTCATTGCCTATATTTTCGAGCGTTATCCGGTGCTCTCCCAAACCTTTCTTCGGCGCGAAATCGCCAGCCTGACCCACCAGGGCCTGCGTATCGAAATCCATTCCATGCTTGCGTCCGGCGACCAAGGCATTTCTCCCGCGCTGGAAAATGTGCCGGTTAATTATTTTCGCTGGACGGACGCCTTCGGTCTAATCATCGCTCTCCCTCGCGAATTCCTGCGCGACCCCGCCCTGTTACGCGATGGCTGGCGCTTGTGGCGTCAGCATCGTCCCACCAACCGCGAGAATTTCTGCGCCACTTTATGGGCCGTGGTTTTTGCCTTCTGCCGCGCCCAAAGCATTCGTCGTCATCCGCCCAGCCTGCTCCACGCGACCCGCGCCACCGGCCCCGCCACCGCCGCTGCGATACTCAGCCGGCTTTGCAAGATTCCATTCAGCTTCGGCGGCCACGCGTACGATATTTTCCGTCACGGCGGCGACGCCTTTCTCGAGCCCAAACTTCGCTCAGCCCGTTTTGTCCACACCACCACGGAGGCTGCCGCGACTTATTTGCAACAGCGTTCAAACGGAGCGCCCGCAAAAATTGTGCTCTCGCGCCGCGGCCTCGAACAACTCCCGCCCCAACCCGCCCGCGACAACACCACGCGACCCGTCCATCTTCTCTCCGTCGGCCGACTCGTCGCGAAAAAAGGTCACGTTTACCAAATCAATGCCTGCGCTTTATTGAAGTCGTGGGGCATTCCATTTGAAGCGCGAATCATCGGCGACGGACCATTGCGCGAGGATTTGCAAAGGCAGATTGATGCCGCCGGACTGCAAAGTGCGGTGACCCTCTGCGGTTCGCAGCCGCCCGAAAAAGTTCAGGAAGCCTACCGCTGGGCCGACATTTTTTGGCATACCGGCATCGTGGACGCGGACGGCGACCGCGACGGCCTGCCGAACGTAATTCCCGAAGCCTTCGCGCACTGCCTGCCCGTCATTTCCAACGGCTTGCCCGCAACCACCGAGGCCCTGATTCACGAAACAAACGGCCTCGTCGCGGACGTGACGAATGCGACGCAGCTCGCGCAAGCCGTAAAACGTCTTGCCGAACATCCCGCTCTTCGTCGGCAACTTGGCGAAAACGGCCGTCGCTGGGTTGAGGAAAATTTCATGATTGCGAAGAATTCGCAAATTCTTGCGGAAGCATTTTTGATCGCCTCGCGCAAAAGCTAGTTCTGAAATGTTCGGTGTCCAGCCTGTAGGCTGTCTGCGCCGGTGACACGCAAAAGCGTGGACACCGAGGGGCGCATCTGGACACTGTTCTTGATTTTGGTAGCGGAAATCGCGCTGCGATTTCCCCGCCCGAGTCAGCGAGGGCGGAAGGAACGTCGTTTTGTCGCGCTTGGTTCCGTCGCCTGACGCTTCGCTCGGCGACGGGGCAGGCGCAGCGCGCCAGCCCTACCAAGAACAGTGTCCAGATACGACACCGAGCGACATCCCCGATAGCCCTTGTCGCTCGATGGCGAAACATTTAAGATTCGCCCATGCAAGCAGTTCAACTTACCGCCAACGGCATCCCCGGAACTTTCGAGCTTCGCGAACTGCCGGACCCCCAGCCCGCTGCGGATGAAGTCGTCGTGCAAGTCCAGTCCTGCGGACTGAATCATCTCGACCTCTGGCTGGAATCCGGCGGGCTGCCGGTGAAAGTGCCGTTGCCGCGCACCCCCGGCGGCGAAGTTTCCGGACGCATCGTGACCGTTGGCACTGACGTGAAAGACTGGCAGCCCGGCGCTGAGGTCTCGGTCCAATCCAATTTGTTCTGCGGCACCTGTGAATTTTGCAAACGCGGCGATGAATCGCTTTGCCTCGCCGGACAATTACTCGGTGTGCAGCGCGATGGCGGTCTGGCCGGGCAAGTAGTCGTCCCCGCGCGCGCGCTGGTGCGATTGCCGGCGGGCGTGGAATTCGACACCGCCGCCGCGCTCACCCTCGCCGGCAGCACCGCAATGCACATGCTCACGAACCGCGCGCAAGTGCGGTCGGGCGATTGGGTTTTAGTCATGGGCGCGTCAAGTGGCGTCGGTTCGGCGGCGATACAAATTGCCAAGGGCCTGGGCGCGCGCGTCATCAGCACCGGTTCCAGCGCCGCGAAGCGCGACCTGGGCCAGCGTCTCGGCGCGGAATTTGTCGTGGACAGCCTGAGTCCCGATTGGCCCGCGGAAGTCCGCCGCCTCACTGGCAAGCGCGGCGTGGACCTCGTCGTGGAGCATATCGGCGGCGATGTCCTGCCCAAAGTTTTTGAGTGCCTCGCGCGCGGTGGCACGGTGGTGACCTGCGGCGCGACGGCCGGTCGCGAAGTAACGATGAATCTTTGGCCTTTCTTCGTGAAGCAGCACCGGCTCATCGGCAGCTACGGCCGCAACCGCGCCGACATCGTGGCGACGCTCGAATGGGCCGCCGCCGGCAAATTGAAACCGGTCATTGACAGCGTATTTCCCCTCGACCGCGCCGCCGAAGCCTTCGCCCATTTGCGTTCCCGCAATTTCCTCGGCAAAATTCTGGTCGAGCCTTACGAGCCAGTATCCGAATCGGACTGATCCAAGTATGGAGTTCAAGTTTTAGCTTGTCCCATCTAAATCAAGGGCCATGTACCTCTGGCGCAAACTGACCCCGAAACAGCGCAAAGAATTGCGGAAATATCCGGTGTTCGATTATGGAAAAGCGTGGGATGGAGCAGAGGTGTGAGTACCGGACGAGCTAAAGCTTGAACTCCAAACTTGGGACTTGACAATTATACTTTGCCGCGCAAAGCTTGTGGCATGGATAACGAATGGGTCGCGCTGCATCTTCAGACAATCCGCACTTTAATGGAACGCTCGGCGCTTTACCGCCGCGCGCTCGCGCCCATCTCCATCTTCGTGGGCATGGTGGGTGTGCTGGCTGCCGTCGCGGGCTGGGCGTTGAAAATAGAGGCCGCCAGAGCGTTCGCGCTTTACTGGATGGCGGTGAGCATCGTGGCGGTCGTCGGCGCTCTGTTGCTGGCGCGGCGGCAAGCCGTGAAGCAAGGGGAGAATTTCTGGTCACCTCCCACGCGCCGGGTGGTGCAGGCGATGTTCCCGCCGTTGTTGATTGGACTGGTTATTGGTTTGCTAATTGGAAACGATGAGCCGGATCCAGACGGCAGTTGGATGTCTTTCCTCTTAGTTATTATTTGGACTTTTCTTTATGGGCTGGGTTTGCATGCCGCCGGTTTTTTTATGCCTCGTGGCATTCGTTTGTTCGGTTGGGGATTTCTAATCGCGGGGTTCATATTAATGGCCTTAGCCATCTGGGGACCGTTGGCTAATGGGGTTTTTCCGGCGAACTGGCTCATGGGCATTTTATTTGGCGGGTCGCATCTGGCTTACGGGGTTTATCTTTATTTCACCGAACAGCGGAAGAATGAAACGTGAATCCGGAACCATTTCTCAACCTGGATCGGGTCATTCACGAGAAGGGGCGGCTGGGCATCATGTCCCTCCTGGCCGCTTCGCCGGAGCTGTCTTTCACGGAGCTTCGCGACACTCTGGGCATGACGGATGGCAATGTGACCACGCACATCCGCACCTTGCAGGAAGCCGGCTACGTTTCGGTGGCCAAGTCTTATCAGAACAACCGTCCGCTGACCACCTGCTCCCTCACCGCGAAAGGCCGGAAGGCCTTCACCGCGTACATCAATTTGCTGGAACAAATCGTCCAGCAGACCAAACCAAGTAAATAAAAAATTAATTGAACAAAACCCAATGCGCCTAGTCTCTTACTTTGTAGCGCAAAGCTAATACGTCATGAAAACAATCCGAGCTGAACATTTGGGCATGTGTTTTGGAGTGCGTGATGCCATCGCCCTGGCCCTCAAGGAAAACGCCGCCGCGCCGCTGACCATCCTGGGCGACCTCGTCCACAATGAAACCGTCCTCGCCGATTTGCGCGCGCGCGGCATCAATCTCAAACAAAACCTCGCCGACGTATCCACAGCGACGGTGATGATCACGGCGCACGGCACGTCCCAGCGCGTTCACGACGAACTTCGCAGCAAACGCCTGAACGTGCTGGAGGCGACTTGCCCCTTGGTGCATGTGGCGCATCAGGCCGTGGCGGGATTGGTCGCGGATGGGTTTCATCCGGTGATCATCGGCAAACGCGACCATGTGGAGGTGCGCGGTTTGACCGGCAATCTGCAGGAATTCGACGTGGTGCTCAGCGAAGCCGATGTGCTGGCGCTCGCGGAGCGGCCGCGTTTTGGAATTGCCGCGCAAACCACCCAGCCCGTTGACAAGGTTCACTGGCTGGTCGGATTGATCCGGCGGCGGTTTCCAAAGTCCGAGGTGCGTTACGTGGACACCGTTTGCCGCCCGACGAAACAGCGCCAGAGCGCCGCGATTGAACTGGCCAGCCAATGCGATGCGGTCGTGGTCATAGGTGGCGCGCACAGCAACAACACGCACGAACTTGTCGCCACCTGCCGGAAATATTGCCCGCGCGTCCATCATGTGCAAAACGCAAACGATTTGCGGCCCGAGTGGTTTGAAGGCGCAGAAACTGTGGGCATTACGGCGGGAACTTCGACGCCGGATACAGTGATTGATGCCGTTCAAAGTTGGCTGGAGCATTTGGATCATCGCGCCCTCGCTGCAAATCATTCGACGTGCTGCGCATAATTTTCCGATCCGGCATAAATATACCCAGCTATGAAAGACAAAACCCGTTGGCTCACAGTCGTGGCTTACGCCATTGCGATGGCGTGGGTGGAATCGGCGGTGGTGTATTACCTCCGCACATTGTCGAACCGGCTGGATCCCTACCAGACCGAGCCGTTGCCACGGGTGGCGGGTTTGGCGGGAGTCGAGTTGGTGCGGGAAGCGGCCACGCTGCTCATGTTGTTTACGGTCGGCATGCTGGCCGGGAAGACGTGGCGCACGCGCTGGGGTTATGCGGCCATCGCGTTCGGAGTGTGGGACATTTTCTATTATGTATTCCTGAAGGTAATTGTCCATTGGCCAAATCAGCTCACCGACTGGGACTTATTGTTTTTGATTCCGCTGCCATGGTGGGGTCCGGTGATTGCGCCGGTACTGATCGCGCTGCTCATGATTGCCTGGGGCACGCTCGCCACGCAATGGGAACATCATTACCACTATCCGTTCCGCGCGGAATGGAAAGCCTGGCTGCTGAACTTCGCCGGCATGGTCGTGGCGATGTACGTGTTCATGGAGGACGCCGTCCGCGTGGTGAATCGCGGGGAGGACGCGTTGCGCATGATGCTGCCCGCGCGTTTCGACTGGCCGCTCTTTATCATCGCGCTCCTGCTGATGGCCGCGCCCGTGCTTGCTTGCGGTCGTCAAATCCGCCAAGTCCGCCAGCGTCAAATGGCGGAACGGGAAGCAACTCCCACAATTTAGCCGCGGTAAAAATTTTAGAAATTTAGATGAACAACTCGGCGGCGGTGTTCGTCGTTATCTTTGTCTGCCGTCATAATTAATTCCATGGAATTTGAACCGCTCACTCAGGGCTTTCGACACATCGGCGCGGTCTTGCGCGGCGAGCCGAAGCCAGTTGACGATTGCGTCCGGCGCTGGAGCGTGGGGACGACCGTGCTTTATGTGGCGCTCACTGTGCTGGGAACCGCAGTCTATGGCGCGGCGATGGGTTGGTGGCGTTCGCCGTTGCAGGCATGTTTCACGGCGATAAAATTCCCGTTGATCATTCTTCTCACGACACTCGGCAATGGCTTGCTCAATGGCATGCTCGCGCCGTTGCTTGGCATCAATCTGAGTTTTCGCCAATCATTGCAGGCGATTCTGATGAGCTTCATGATTTCGGGGGCGATCCTCGGCTCCGTCAGTCCGGTGATTTTTTATCTGGTTTGGAACGCGCCGCAGATGACTGCCCACGCCACGGGAGTTTATGCTTTCATCCAGCTTACCCAGGTCGTGGTGGTCGCATTCGCCGGGGTGGTGGCCAACCTGCGCCTCGAACAACTTTTGCAACGGGTCAGCGGGAGCGCGACGATCAGCCGCCGGGTCTTGTATGCGTGGCTCGCCGGGAATCTGTTTCTTGGCAGCCAGCTTTCCTGGATTTTGCGGCCATTCATCGGCTCGCCGGAAATGCGCGTCGAATTTCTGCGCAAAACCGCTTTTGACGGAAATTTTTACGAAACCGTTTTCAGAGCCCTCCGGCATTTGTTTTCTCCGTAACTCCAAGACTAAATTCAACCACTAATGAACCATGAGTGATCAAAACCCAAATCCGTCCGGACAAGTTCCCGGATTCCCTGCTGGCACGCCTGGCGCCAATCCGCCGGTGATTCCGCCTATCGGCCAGATGACTCCGACCGGCAATTCCCCAACCCTCGGCGTTAGCCCCGCCGAACGCGCGCCGATCTCCGGTGTCGTGGGAGCGATAGAAGCCATCCTGCGCCAGCCGCGCCGCGTGATGTTTTGCCTTAAAGAACCCAACCCTGGCGGGTTGATCACCGCATTGCTGGCCATCGCCATAACGTGCAGTCTGGTTTATGGAATTATTGTCGGCACTTTTTCCGGGGCGGAGCAACTTTGGGCCGCGCCGGTGAAAATCGCCGTGGGATTGATGATCTCGACGCTGATTTGCCTGCCGAGCCTCTATATTTTTTCCTGCCTGGGGGGTTCGCAGGCGCGGCTCGTCGAAGTGTTCGGCCTCGTGGCGGGATTGCTGGCTTTGATGACGGTGCTGCTCATTGGTTTCGCGCCGGTGGCCTGGGTGTTCTCGCAATCCACGAAATCGGTATTTGCCATGGGCATTCTCCATCTCGCTTTCTGGCTGGTCGCGACCATCTTCGGCCTGCGCTTTTTGCTGGCCGGATTCACTCATTTCAACGCCAAATCGTTTGCCGGCGTGCAGGTTTGGGTCGTCGTGTTCTTGCTGGTCGCGATGCAAATGACCACCGCCCTGCGGCCAATTGTCGGTCGGGCAAACAGTTTTCTGCCGGCTGCCAGCGACAAGAAGTTTTTCGTCAACCACTGGATGGATTGCATTGATGCGGAGACGAACAATGTCCGGCAATCCGCTGAAGCCCGATAAATCCGCCGCGCTTATGAAGACAACGCTTGATCGGGAAACCATATTTTTTGGATGCGCAATGCCGGGAAAAAGGCTAGACTTGGCCATGCGAGTCGCAAAATTGATTTCCCGCCAAACCGCCGCGTTCCCCCTCCTGGCGCTGTTGTTTGCTTCCATAGTAGGAGTGACGCTCATTTTGTTGCGCGTCGCCCTGACGCACAACCGGACTTATTTGTTTTTGGTGTGGAATTTATTTCTCGGGTGGCTGCCGTTGATCTTTGCGCTGGGGGTTCATGAACGTCACCATCGCGGG
>Ga0182013_10001537_pt1 | contig 31548 bp, 20 predicted proteins | sample 612S2MmetaG_FD_120487 | JGI IMG/M metagenome (GOLD analysis project Ga0182013, IMG submission 120487) | Permafrost microbial communities from Stordalen Mire, Sweden - 612S2M metaG | ecosystem: Environmental > Terrestrial > Soil > Wetlands > Permafrost | place: Sweden: Stordalen | collected... | reverse complement strand
GTTCAAAGTGCCGCCGATCACCGTCAGGCAGAAGACAGTCGATGTCACATGCCAGTGAATCGGCACCGTGATGATCAGCACCACCGAGGTCGCGATCATGGCGACAATGAACCACACCAGGCTCTGCTCGCTGGTGATCCGGTTGGTCGCGAGCTTCTGGGTGATGCCGCTTGCGCCCCACAACACCAGCGCCACAACGGCAAAAAGCATCCACGGTGCAAATACGAACTCGCTCATCGTCGGCCTCTCACGTCGATAGCAGGTAGATCGCTGCGAAGGCCACTGCGAGCCCCAGCCACTGCAGCTTGCTGATTCGCTCGCGCAGCACCGTGACCGCCAGAATGACCGTCACCACCGGAAACAGCGCGGTGGCCGGAACCACGATCGAAGCATTGCCGCCAATGGCCAGCGAGTGGAAGAAGGCAATGTTGCCCACCCCTCCCAGGATCCCGGTCAGAAACGCCCATGCGACCCCCGCGCGAAGCCGGCGGCCGGTAGCCGTGCCGCCGGACCTCAGCACAAAAGGAACCAGCGGCAAGAGTCCGAGGGTGAAGAATACCTGATTCGTGTTGGCGTCCACGCTGCCCGATGCGACCTTTGAGACCGCGCCCCAGGCTCCCCACAACAGCACTGTCAGCAGCGAATAGGCAAGCCAGGCAGGCAGCCCAAGCAGCTTGGAGGCCCGCGAGCGCGAACTGCCCGAATCGGCAGCTAGCGAGAGCTCCGGAACATTCTCTGACATGGGGTCACCAATCGCGAACTTAGTTTGCCACAACAACCAACCGGCTTAGTACTCGAGTTTGAGACACCAGCTTCGGAGGGAGCGGGGGTTTTAACCCCCTGAAATTAAGTCCCGGATACGCAGTCTTCGGGCCCGGGCTCTTGCAAATTTCCCCTTCATTCTGCGAAATACAACCGTAGTATGAAAGCCATTCGCATCCCAACCAAGCCTACAACATTCGGCAACGCCAGTAGACAAAGAACTTAGACTCGAGCGGCTTTCCTCCGTGGCTCCCGGACGACAGTTTATCCTTCCCTCTGGACAAGCGTTGCGAGAAGATGAAATCCTGATTCGCACGGGGCGGAACAATGGCCCGCTCTCTCTGGAAATTGGCCTGAGCTGCTTTCCCTCAGCGCTTAACGCGCGGACTTGAGCAAAAGGCTCGAACTTCTAAACTCCGGAGACGGCGGCCCAGCCTGGGCGAGGTTTAAATGCAATCGAAGCGGGTGGAGCACAAATCGTTGCTTCGAGCGGAAAGCTGTCGTCACACGCTCGCTCCATTTCGCCCGGCATGGCCGGCCGTGCTTGCGGGCGTACTTCTGTCACTCGCAGCGGGCTGCCACAGCCGGCAGCCGGCTGTATCCAACGCGCAACACCTCGATTTCAACCAGGACGTACAACCGATTCTGGCGCGAAATTGCTTCAGTTGCCACGGCCCAGATCCGGAAATGCGCAAAGCCGGGCTTCGGCTCGATCTTGAGGAGTCGGCGCTGAAGAAGCGCCCCGGGCATCCCGATGCGATCGTTCCCGGACACCCCGAACAGAGCGAACTGATTAAGCGAATCGAGTCCCGGGACCCTCATCATCTGATGCCTCAGTCGCCCCAGGGCGAAGCCAAGCCCATGAAACCAGAGGAGATTGCGGTCCTGAAGGAGTGGGTGAAAGAGGGCGCGGTCTACCGGCCGCACTGGGCCTTCGAAAAGCCCGTGAAGGCTCCGCTGCCGGCTGAGGTCCGAAACGACGCGTGGGTGAAGACGCCGATCGATGCCTTCGTCCTGGCTCGCATGAAGAAAGAAGGGCTCAATCCATCACCCGAAGCCGACCGGGCAAGACTGATCCGGCGGGTCACGCTTGACCTGACCGGGCTGCTGCCCACTCCCGCCGAAGTTACTGCCTTCGAAAAGGATTCTTCCCACGGCGCGTATGAGCGCCTGGTGGATCGGCTGCTGGCACGTCCCAGTTTTGGCGAGCAGCGAGCACGCTATTGGCTCGACTACGCGCGTTATTCCGACACCTACGGGCTGCATTTCGACAACAGCCGCCACATCTGGCCGTATCGCGATTACCTCATCAGGGCCTTCAACAGCAACAAGCCTTTCGACCGGTTTGCGATGGAGCAGATCGCCGGGGATATGCTGCCGGCCTCGAATCTCGACCCCCTGATCGCCAGCGGATATGTGCGCCTGGGCGTGAGCAGCAATGAGGGCGGTACGATTCCTGAAGAGCTGCGCGTGAACATGACGCGAGAGCGCACCGAAGCCTACGGAGCGACTTTCATGGGCCTCACCGTGGGCTGCGCGGTCTGCCACGATCACAAGTATGATCCGACTACGCAAAAAGACTTCTATTCCCTGAGCGCATTCTTCAACAACATAGACGAGGTGCCCTTCAACGGAGACCGTCCCATGTGGGCTCCTGTAGCGCGCATTCCCAAGCCTGAAAATCAGCAGGCTTATAACCAGGTTTATGAAAAGCGATCCGAGCTTGAGAGCCAGCTGAGAGCCGAGCGTCGGCAAGAGCGTGCACTCGTTGAGAAATGGATTCAGTCACGTGAAGATCCTGCGCACGATGTTTCAGCGGATAAGCTGATGCTGCGGCTGCGCCTTGACGAGGGCAGCGGCGAAGTGTTGAAGAACACTGCTCCCCATGCGCAGCAGGCGACCTTCAATGTCGAAAAAGGAAAGCCGCAATGGGGTGAGACCACCTGGCTCTGGCCCGACTTCCGGCTCGACGGGAGCTCGCGCGTCACGCTTGGACAGACTGGTGATTTCGAATGGGACCAGGCCTTTTCTTCGGGAGGCTGGTTCATGCCGCGCGACACGCCCAGCACGAAGACTGAAGAAATATCAGGCGCATTGCTCGCAAAGATGGATGCAACCCAACACGGGCGAGGATGGGATCTGGCGATCGAAAAGGGCCAGGTCGTCGTCGACCTCATCAATCAGGCGCCCAAGGATGAAGAGCCGAGCGAAGGCAAGCAGGCCAAAAACTCGGCACCAAAGAAGCCCATTCCCGTGAAGGAGACCTTTCGCTATCCGACTCCGGGAAATTTGACAGCCAGGGATTTCGCCAACAGCAAGCCGGACAAGAAGCCCGGGGCCGAAAAGAAGGAAGACAAGCCGAAACCAGCGCCCAAGAAGCCGGAGCCTCAATTGGCTCGGGATTCCACGCCGAAGATTGCAATCAAGGTTGCTAGCGTCGATTCGTTTCCTATCAACGGCGACTGGAGACATGTGTTCTTTACCTACGACGGCTCGGGCAAGGCTTCCGGAATCAGGATCTATGTAGATGGAACTCCTGTCGCCACCCGTGTCGTCACAGATACGCTGTCCCAGGCGACCATCCGCACCCACGCTCCCATGCAGTTCGGCTACCGTTCCCCTGACGAGTTCCCTTTGCGCGACACGCGCTATCAGGATGTGCGGCTCTACGCGCGCGCTCTCACCGCGGACGAAGTCAAGCGGCTCCCGCTCGAAGATTATGTTGCCGAGCTGACCGCCAAGCCCGCCGAGCGGTGGAGTGAAGATGAGTGGCACGCAGTCTGCGATTTCTATCTTGAACATGTCGACAAGTCTGCGCTGGCCATCCAAGCCCAGCTCAAGCAGCTGGACGCCGAGCTTGACAAGCTCTCCGCGGGCGGCGACCTGACGCAGGTTTCGTGGGAGAAGCCGTCCATCGCCTACGCTCATATACTCACCCGCGGCGTCTATACGGCGCGAACCGAGCGCGTGGAGGCCAATACTCCGCACTATCTTCCCCCCTTGCCGGCCGGCGCACCGCACGATCGCCTCGCATTGGCCGAGTGGACCGTGAGCCCCGAAAATCCTCTCACCGCGCGCGTCACCGTGAACCGGATGTGGAACGAATTGTTTGGAGCAGGCTTGGTCGAGACTACCGAAGACTTCGGCATCATGGGCCAGCGGCCTTCGCATCCCGAGTTGCTCGATTGGCTGGCCGTCGAGTTTCGCGAGAGCGGCTGGGACATCAAGCACATGTATAAGTTGATGGTGATGTCTTCGACTTACAGTCAGAGTGCGAAGTCGACACCCGCTCAATTGGCAAAGGACCCCAAAAATGAGTTGCTGTCGCACGGGCCGAGGTTTCGCATGGATGCTGAGATGCTTCGCGACATTGCGCTCCAATCCGGTGGATTGCTGGTCAACAAAATCGGTGGCCCCAGCGTCAAGCCCTATCAGCCGGCCAATGTCTGGGAACAAGTCAGCTACCCCGCGAGCGACACGCTCGTCTACACGCAGCAACATGGCGACGCGCTCTACCGCCGCAGTATGTACACCTATTGGAAGCGCATGGCGACCATGCCGGACATGGATGCATTCGATGCGCCCATGCGCGACGTGGTCTGCACCCGCCGGCAGCGCACCGACACGCCGCTGCAGGCCCTCGTCACCATGAACGATGTGCAATGGGTTGAGGCCGCACGGGCGCTGGCCGAGCGGGCAATCAAGCAGGGCGGAAGCGATCCGAATCAGCGCATCAATTTACTGAGCGAGATTCTGCTCTCCCACGACGCGCCCGCTCCGATGACCGCGGTCCTCGAGAATTCGCTCGGCGAGATGCAGAGACACTACTCGGCTGATCCTGTTGCTGCGCGCAAGCTGGTTGCAGTTGGAGAAAAGCCGCCTGACGCATCGATCCCCGCGCCGGAGCTCGCTGCCTGGACCATGATCGCAAGCGAAATGCTCAATCTGGATGAGACAGTCACAAAGTAGTAAAAGGAAATCGAATGAAGCAGCATCCTCTTTGTACCGATAACGAGCGTGAAGCGGGAGTACTCGGTCTTCCCATTCCCACAGGATTGAAGCGCGAGTGGGCAGCGCTTGAAACCCGCCGCCAGTTTCTGGGCCGATCCGGCAAAGTGCTGGGATGGGCCGCCGCGGCAAGCCTGCTCGGCGCGCGCGGACTTATCGGCGATGCACATGCGGCCGGCCTCACTCCCGAGCAGGGTCCGGCAGAACTGAAGCTGCCGCAATTCGCTCCCAAGGCCAAGCGTGCTATCTATCTGTTCATGTCCGGCGGCCCACCGCAGATCGACCTCTTGGATTACAAGCCCAACCTGGCCGCTCTTTACGACAAGGACATTCCGGACTCCGTGCGAGGGAGTCAGCAGCTCACCGGCATGACTGCCGGACAGGCTCGCTTTCCCATCGCTCCTTCTCACTGGGCGTTTCAGCGCTACGGCAAAACCGGCACCTGGGTCAGCGATCTGCTGCCGTACACCGGTCGCATGGTCGATGATCTGACCATCATCAAATCCACAAACACTGAAGCCATCAATCACGAACCGGCCATCATGCTCATGAACACCGGCAACATGAATTCCGGCAAGCCGTGTCTCGGCTCGTGGCTCAGCTATGGCCTCGGCAGCATGAACGACAATCTGCCCACCTTCATGGTGCTGCAGACAAAAACCAATCCCAAGGAGAACAACCAGCCTGTCTCGTCGCGGCTATGGAGCAGCGGCTTCCTGTCGTCGGAGTATGCGGGTGTGGGTCTGCGTTCAGGCGGTGATCCTGTACTCTACCTGAGCGACCCGGATGGCGTAGACCGCGAGGTGCGGCGCAAGATGCTTGACGCGGTTGAACAGATTAACCGCCAGACGCTTGCGGAAATGGGAGACCCTGAAACGAACGCCCGCATTGCGCAGTACGAGATGGCCTTCCGCATGCAAACCTCCGTACCCGAACTTGCTGATCTCAGCAAAGAGCCGCAGTCCACGTGGGATCTTTACGGTCCCGATGCGAAGGAGCCCGGTACCTTCGCTTATAACTGCCTCCTCGCGCGGCGCATGGCCGAGCGCGGAGTAAGGTTTACGCAAATCTACAAGCGCGGATGGGACGTCCACGGCGACGTAACCGGCGTCTTGCCGCTGCTCGCCCAGGAAACCGACCGCGGTTGCTATGCGCTGGTCACCGATCTGAAACGTCGCGGCTTGCTCGACGACACGCTGGTCATATGGGCCGGCGAATTCGGCCGCACCGTCTATAGCCAGGGTGGATTGACCAAAGATAACTACGGACGCGATCATCATCCTCGCTGCTTTACCACCTGGATGACAGGCGGCGGCGTCCGTCCCGGAATCACTTACGGCGAGACCGATGATTACAGCTATAACGTAGTCAAGGATCCGGTCACGGTGCGTGATTTCAATGCGTCAATTCTGCACTGCCTCGGTATCGATCACAACAAATTGACCTACAAATTTCAGGGACTCGATCAAAAGCTCACCGGACCGGTGCCCGCTAGCGTGGTGCCCGGATTGCTCGCGTGATGGAAGTGAAAGTTCTGCCGGTCGCACCGGGTCGAATACTGCCAACGTCTCGCCGCACGCGAGTCGTAGTTTCGGCCGCGCTTGCATTGAGCGCCGCGCTGTTGCTGTTGCCCGTTTGCTTTCGCCTGGACGGTAAGCCGCACGCGGATTGGCAGCAGTTTCTGGGGCGATTTCATCCACTCGCCGTGCACATCCCCATCGGCCTGCTGGTGCTGCTTCCGCTGCTTGAAGTGGCAGGCCGCAACCGGCCCGCGCTGCGTGAGGCTGCGGAGTTTGTTCTCATCCTCGCCTTCGCCGGTTGCCTGGGCGCTCTCACGCTGGGATACCTGCTGGCCTACGGCAGCGGCGATGCCGGCCCCGGCGTAACCCGGCACATGTGGGGCGGCATCGCGCTCAGCCTCTGCGTGCTGTTCTGCGTGCTGGCGCGCCCGGCGTGGTCTACGGGCCATGTGCCTTGGGCCTATCCTGGATTGCTTGTCTGCGTACTGCTGGTGTTGATCTGGACAGCGGATCAGGGCGGCTCATTGACTCACGGCAGCAATTACCTCACGCAATATATGCCTCCGTCGCTCAAGCACGTGCTTTCATTCGGCCGGGCGAATCCTGAGCCGGCCGCCGGTACATTCTACATGCGGCATATCAATCCCATCTTCGACTCCAACTGCGTGTCCTGCCACGGCCAAAGCAAGGTGAGCGGAAACCTGCGCCTTGACTCCTATGAATCGCTGATGACGGGCGGCAAGGATGGTCCCGTGATCGTGGCAGGACATCCCGAGAAAAGCATCCTCTTTGAACGCATCACGCTTCCGCCAGACCACAAGCAGTTCATGCCCGCTCAAGGAAAGCCTCCGCTGAAGCCGGAAGAGATTGCCTGGATCAAGGCGTGGATTCTTCAGGGAGCGTCGCCCACCGCGGCCGAGCTCGCAGGAGTGCATATTCGCGAGGACGCGACTGAAATCCCTTTGCAGCCGGTGGGCGATTACAGTGCGTTGATGAATGAGATCCGCCGGATGCAGAGCGGCCAGGGAGCAAAGCTGGTGCCCGTATCCAGCAAGCCTTCCGATGGATTGATTCTCAACACCGTCGATGTCGCCGCCAGCTTCGGTGACGCGCAGCTTGCCGGGTTCACCAAATTTGCCCCCTATATTGTTGAAGCGGAGTTGGGCCGCACGGCGGTCAGCGATGCGAGCTTTGCAACTCTGGGAACTTTTACCCATCTGCGCGCGCTCCATCTGGAAGGAACCGCGGTCACCGGCGAAGGAATTCAAAAACTCGCTCCGCTTTCGCAGTTGACTTATATCAATCTCAGTAATACCCGCGTGACCAAAGCCGCCGCGGCCCAGCTGGATTCAATGAAGGCTCTCCGCCATGTCTATCTCTACAACACCCCGGCTCAACCAGCGCCTGCCGTGGACGCGGCGCAATCCATCGCGAGGAATCCGCAATGAAACCTTCTGATCATCAGGCAATTGAACTCAGCAGGCGGCAATTCTGCGCTCTCACCGGAACCGCCGCAGTCGCCGCGCTTGCGACCCAACCCTCACTTGCGCAGGCGTCGTTGTCCACCACCGAATCAGGAGCAGCAGCGATGAAAACCGGAAACGGTGAATGGGTTTATGAAGTAGCGCGCGGGTGGGGACACTTGCCGGAGGGAACTGACTTTGGTGGAACACACGGCGGCATCGCAACCGACAAAGCCGGCCATGTCTATGTCAGCACGCAGAGCGAGACCGGCATTCTTGTCTACAGCCCGGATGGCATGCTGCTGAAAACCATTGCCCACCAGTACCCTGAGGTTCACTCGATCGTCTACGCCGAGGAGAACGGTGACGAGTTCTTCTACTGCACGGTGCAGAAGGGGACGCCGAATGAGAACTGGCTATTTGTGAAGATGAAGACCGACGGCTCGGTCGTTCAGAAGATTACGGCCCCCTCCGAGGCCGGCTTCAAGACTCCCAACGAATGGCGTCTCACCGCCGCCGTGCCCGCGCCCGATGGCTCCATCTTCATCGCCAACGGCTATGGGGACTCGCGCCTCTTTCAGTTTGATAAGAACGGCGTATACCGCGCCAGCTACGGTGGGAAAGGAACTGCCGACGGCCTGTTCAACTGCAATCATGGCCTCGCGGTAGATCGCTGATACGATCAGCCGCTGTTGCTGGTTTGCGACCGCGAGAACCGCCGGCTGTGCCATTTCGATTTCGATGGACATTTTGTGCGTTCCACCACCCTGCATCTCAGGCGTCCGTGCCAGGTCAGTTTCCATGGAGATTATGCGGTGATCTCCGAGCTGGAAGGCCGGGTAACGATCCTCGACAAAGATAATGTTCCCGTAGCTTTCCTTGGCGACAACCCGCATAAGTCTCAGTGGGCAAACTACGCGCTCTCGCCTGGCGATATTGCTTCGAACGTCTTTAGCGCGGCTCATGGCTGCTTTATTGACCAGAATGCGAATATCTATGTCTCTGACTGGAACCAGACGGGCCGCATTACCAGGCTCATAAGATCGATTGCCTGAGCGTCCGCCCGGTCGTGGCTCTCACAGCCGCGGGCGCAAAGCTGCAAGCATCCAAACACTACCGCGGAGCCATCAAAGAGGACATCGCGTTCCGTCGGCTTGCCTCATTGCCACGGAAAGTCAGGCAAGGTGCGAACCATTGCGAACCGCGACTTAATATCTCTAACGGCGAAACTCCGAAGTTATTGACAAAGACTTATCTACCTTAGGTCGTTCACTTGTCCCGTAACACTTATCGGGCACACGCGTCCGCTCATGCGGTACGAAGGAGGACACTTTGCCCGCGATGCAGATTTGCAGCTTTCCTCGTCTGGTTCTACCTCTCAGCGTTGTCATCCTTCCGCTTCCATTCCTAATTGCAGGTTGCGGCTCGGCGAAATTGGACCCGGCCACAGACGGGCCTTCAGTCACCATCACTGTAAATCCAGCCTCGGTGCAGCCAGGCAGTTCGTCCATTCTGACAGTTACCGCAACCAACGCAACCAACGTGACCATAACTGGAACAGACGGTTCCAGCTATTCCTTGTCGGCAACAGGTGGAACACAATCTGTGAGCCCCTCCTCAACCACTACTTACAAGGCCGTCGCCACCGGCGCAGGGGGAGCGACCGCCTTCGCCACAGCAGTACTTACGGTAACCCCGAATCCCGCACCCACTGTGACCATCACGGCCAATCCCGCTTCAATCGCCGCGGGAGGCTCGTCGACACTGACCATTAGCTCAGCCAGCGCCACCCAGGTTGTTGTTACCGGAACAGACGGCAGCAGTTACACCATGCCGTCGGCGAACGGCGGAACCGAGTCCGTTAGTCCGGCGGCCACCACAACTTATACCGCGACCGCAACCGGCCCCGGCGGAACGACATCGGCCACAGCCACAGTTACAGTGACTTCCAACCCTGTCCCAACGGTGACGATTACAGCCGATCCCACCACCATCGTCTCTGGAAATTCGTCCACTTTGACGGTTGCCGCCACAAACGCGACTGCTGTGACCGTGACCGGCACCGACGGGAGTTCCTATAGCTTGCAGCCCGGCGGCGGGACACAATCAGTGACTCCCGAAGCGACCACGACATACACTTCGTCTGCCATCGGCGCTGCCGGGAAAGCCACAGCCAGCACGACAGTCACGGTAACCTCGGCGGCGGGCCTTCAGTCGATCGATCACGTAATCTTCATGCTCCAGGAGAATCACTCCTTCGATAACTATTTCGGAATGCTCAATCCTTATCGGACTGCAAATGGGTGGAACGTCGGGGACGACGGTGTCGAGTATGACGTGGACGGCATCGACAAGACTTGGCAGAGCATCAGCAATGAAGACGATCAAGGCACGTCGTACACGATGTTCAAATTTACCAGCACCTGCGTTGACGATATGAGCTCCGATTGGTTAGCGAGCTACGGCGACGTGAACCGGTATAACTTCCTCACCACGCGGCCGATCAATATGGATGGTTTCGTGCACAATGCGGAAGGCTATGCAAACAGCTGCTATCCCTTAGGCGGCGGGTCCTGCTCCGGCACATTTACTGACTTGACTGGCCAACGATCGATGGGTTACTACGACGAGGAATTTCTCAACTACTACTACTACATGGCGTCGCAGTTTGCGGTCTCCGATCGCTGGTTCTCGCCTGTGGCGAGCAAGAGCATCGACAACCGCATCGCAACCTTCACTGGGGGAACCACGCAGGGCCTCACCAAAGATCCGGGCGGCGACGATCATCTTCCCCAACTCGATATCCCCACCATCTTCCAGGAACTCGATAACGCAAAGGTTTCATGGAAGATCTACTACACGGTCACGCAGGGATTCTGCCTTGATGAAGACGATTGCACCGGCGCCTCGAATGCGGCATATCCGGCGACAGATTTTTCTAACCTGACTTACTCGTATCAATATCTCTACGAGAACCCATCTAAGACTGCATGTACGCCGCCCGCTCAGCCCTCGAGCGTCGTGGGCGATTCGACTGACTCGTTCTGCATTGATCCAAGTCACATCGCACCACTTTCGCAGTATTACATCGACCTGTCCAGTAACGTGCTTCCCAGTTTCGCCTTCGTTGAGGCTGGCTACGGCAACAACGACGAGCATCCCGGCTCAGGCCAGTCGATTCTCTACGGCCAGGCAGAGGTGGCAAAGATCGTGAATGCTTTAATGGGAAGTTCGTCCTGGCCGGATTCAGTGTTCTTCTTTAGTTACGACGAGGGCGGAGGACCCTACGACCACGTTCCTCCTGTGCCCGGCCACTCAAACGATAATACGGACCCTTCACTGGGCGCGATTCCGGATATCTCGCAGATCGCAGTAAACCCCGATTCCTACAATCCATGCCTGCCTGCTGGAGGGACGCCGACTTTGCACTGTGATCTGGTCTCCACAGATCCCGGCGCGCATTCAGGGGATGCCGCCGCTGTGAATGGGTTCGCCGCGCAACTTGGCTTCCGCCTGCCCAACATAATCATTTCGCCATTCACGCGCCGCCATTATGTGTCGCACATCCCGATGGATCATACAGCGGTGATCAAGTTTGTCGAGAACCGCTTTATAGGTGGTTCTGCGCATCTGACCGCGCACGATGCCGCGCAGCCCGACTTACTCGACTTCTTTGACTTCACAAACGTCCCGTGGTCCACACCGCCAACGCCGCCCACCCCGGTGTCATCTCAGTCATTGGGTTACGACCCGTGCACACCCAGCAGTTTTGCGCCCGCAGTAAGTCAGCGGCCAAGGGCCCAGCTGTTCTAACCTGCGGCCCCACATCGACTCAACAATGAATTGCCGGGGTCCGCGATGGCCTGCGAGAGCCCGGCGGATCATTGGTCGCGTAAGTGATGTGAGCGCAGCTTCCTCTACCAATACGACACGGTCAAGTTATCGAGATACACCGTGCTCGTGCCCCCCGAGCCCAGCCCATCAACCTGGAACTGAGTAAGGATTGTTGGGCTCCAACCGAGAGAAGCGGCGCCGAACACCGTCGCATTCAAGTTGCTCTGGACTCCGTCAAGCCACACCGAGTTATAGGTAACGTTGCCCGAATCATCGCGGGAAAAGCTCGCCTGAACGTGATGCCACGTGTTCCGCGGCAAATCTCGAGGATTGCAATTCGTCCCCCACTTGTTCACCCATGCCGGCTTGGGGTTCGATGCGGATCCCTCGTTGGCGGTGTAGTCCCAGGTGCCCGAGTAACCATCGCACTGCACGCCAATCAATACAGTATTACCATTGGCCATAACTTGATTTACGTCCATTTCCAGATTCGCGATGTACTGAGCTGAGCCTGTCACATACACCCATGCATCGTAGAAAAAGTTGGTATCGCTTGTGTTATCTGAAAAGGTGACCCAATAGCGTTCGTCGCCGGCGTTCGAATACTGGGTCACAAAGGTTCGCGCGTTGCCGTAAAGTGAAGGAGAACTCACATTCCATGTCGAGCCACTTGACCACCCTGGCCCCGCATTGTCGTGTTCGCCCTGCCAACCACTAAATGACTGAATGTTACTGACCGAGGCCGCACCGGAAGGGATAATCGAGGTGGCGCTCGCAGATCCGGAACTCGCCTGGACAGAGATGCTGACATCGGTCACGCAGGAGGCTCCCTGTGCGCCCCATGACTTCACGTGCAAAACGTGATTCCCGGTAGAGGACTCAACCTGCCCATTGATGGACCCGCCCTGGATAATGGTGGTATTGGAACTGTTATCGAACGAATAGCCCATCGCAGCGACGTTCTGAGATGAGCAGCTATCGGATGAAGCAGTTAATGTGAACTGCGCGGGAACCTCGGTTCCGTTAGCAGGGCTGCTGACTGTGACACCGGCAAACGCGGGGACGGTAAGAGTACCCGCGATCGAAGAAGCAATAAGTAATGAGCGGATGATGCGCATCGAAAACCTCTGGGGGTAAAAATTGTTTATAACCTGGCTCCCGCTGTTACCCTGTTGAAGGGGCCACATATCTTATCAACTGCAAGTGGGCAGTTTGAGCGGCAGAGGAAGACGCCCGCCAATCACCTTCTACTCAACAGCCTCTCTTCGCACTTCGGCGATAACAGCAAGACGCTAAACTGTCAGCCGAAGTCAATTTCAGTCAACTCCTGAAAATCAAGCAAGATCGAATGACGCGGAAGTATATCTCACTCCCACCGCTTCAACTCATCCCACTCAATCCCTGGATCAAATGCAGGCAACCTTTAAGAATGTTCTAAGGAATAATTGCACGTCCGCTCGGGTAGCGACAATCGATTTCGCAGCCTTTTTGCGAAAATAATTCCGACTCCAGGCATCCCTGAAATTGTTACCTGCATCGCGTAAAAACTGCGTGGCAAATAGAGTAATAATTAGTCGTTTTTGCCGGAGCCAAACTTCAACCATTTTCCAATGTTCATGATGCTGCAAAACTTATTTACTATGCCGGAAGAAGCCCGATGCTCCTCGCAAGAACACTCGTTAAGAAGAGCATTGGGCGTGTTGTTGCGCGCCTGCTCCTCCGGGGCAGGGATAGGCACCTGCCAATCGACTTCACGACAAAAGCAAATCAATAAGCAACCCGGCTTGACGGAGATCGGCGATCCCGACGATGAGCAGGTCGGTCGATGAAGGAGAATCATTCCTGCGTAAAGTATTGTCTGCGCATGATCCGTGAATCATGACCAGTCATCTGAGTGCCCGGATCCCGCATAGAGCCTGGGAAAGTGCAATATCAAATGGTCACAATCCAGTGCGCACCTTCGTATGTTAGTCTGACTCCTCCCACAAATACTTACCATCGATAGACAGTCAAGTTATCCAGATATAGAGTCGACGATCCGCTTGCTCCGGCGCCATCCACCTGGAAGTTAGTCAACAGATCTCCTGAAGCCCAACCAAGAGGGAACGCAGAGGGAGCCGTCACGCCGATAACGGTCTCAACACCGTCCAGCCACACTGCATTGTAAGTAACATTGCCAACTTCATCTCGAGAGTAGCTGATCTGAACATGGTGCCATACGTCTGGCGCCCAGGACGCGGGATTGCACGGCGCATTGGAACGAATCCACTCGACGACCGGGGCCGCGCGAGTTCCGGCATTCTCCGAGTAGTCCCAGGTGTTCGAGTCGCCCGCGCACTGGAACGCGTAAATCACCGTGTCTCCATTGCCGATAACCTGGTTGTTATCCATTTCAAGATTGCCGATGATGCTTCCCGATGCGATATAGACCTCGGCATCATAGAGGAAGTTCGTCGAGTCGGGGTCCGTCGCATACGACACTGAGTAGCGCTCACCGCCCCAGTCAGAAAAGGAAGTGGTGAATTCGGCGGCCTGTCCGCTCAATGAAGGGGTACTTACAAGGGCCATCGAGCCATCGGCCGTACCCGGCGTGCCGGAATCGTGTTCCATCTGCCAATTTGGAAGCAGCTGTATTCCATCCAGTTTGACCGCGTTTGAGGGGACGACCGGAGGGTTGGACGGCGGAGTAATGATGTAATCTCCACGCCCAAGACCACTGCTGTTGTATCCGCGAGCGACAGCGACAGCTTCGATCACCTGGGTTTGGTTAACCTGGATTGCCGTCGAGTAGCGAGTCCACGCAGACACCGGCAAATTTCCATTGGTGGTGTAATAAATGACGGCGCCCGGAGTCGCAGAAGATACGCTTACCAATTGGCTGGCTCTGTAAGTCCCCGGGGCCGGCGCAAACAATGGTGTTGCGGAAGTCGGCTGAATGACGTCAATGCCGAGAAGCAGTTGATCAGCTACACCTTTGCCCCAGCACTTGACGTGAAGGATATGCGGCCCCAGGCTGGCCCCAACCGCTGCATTGAAAGATGTGGGTTCGATAACTGCTGTGCCATCGTCGATCGAGTAGCCCATGGATACGGCGGGTTTGGAAGCACAGGTGGTTGTACTCGCGCTCAACCGAAAAGGTGAGACCACTTGCGCGCCATTTCCGGGAGTTACGACGTTGATATTTGAAACGCCCGCCGCTGCTACGACCGTTATGTTCAACTCCACATGGTCGTTAACACCCTGTCCCCAGCATTTCACATGCAGGATATGGGGCCCAGCGGTGGCCGCTACCGATGCGCTGAAGGAGGTGGGGACAATCGCTGTCTGACCGTCATCGATTGAGTAGCCCATTGATGCGGCCGGCACTGAATCGCAGGTTTGGGTGCTCGCAATTACGGCGAAGGGTGAGGCGAGGCGCGCTCCATTTGCGGGGGCCGAAACTGTGATGGCTGACGCTTGAAGCGAAGTGATCAATAGCGTCAAGGTAAAAAGAGACAAAGTCTTCATGTGACTCCCTCAGTTGGACAGGCGCGAGCATCGAAGCCAGTGGCTGTTGCGGCCTGAGCCACCGATGTGAACGGCATCTTGACTTAGGGCTGCTCTAAGTCAAACTTGCACATCATGCCGCATAGTCTTCTATTTCCCTCCGGCACTTGCCTTGCAGGAATGAATCGAACGCAGGGAACAAGGTCGCCTATGCAGGCGGGCGCGCGGTCGGTCTGCCCGTTGAACTGTGCGGTACTGATAATGAGCCGCTCCCTCAGTCAGCCGAATTGAGGATCAACTGCACACACGTGGCGAGCGCTGGTTCAAGGCCGGGAAATGAGCCGGTTAAAGAACCAGGCTTTAGTATGCGAATCGGATTTGGTTCAGGGCCGAGCCACGAGTGTGTCCTTCGAAATTGCCGTGCTTAGCACTTGCAAGAGGACCCAAACACCCGCGGGGCTAGACTTCTCCCAAGGTATGTGCTCGGTGTGGAAATCAGGGTTCTTTGACTCGGAGTATAGGAGCAGTTGCGGGCAAGCAAAATGACACTTTTGGGCTATGTGCTCTCTCTCGATATCAAAGGGGGAGACTCGGCGGCTTCGCGCCACGCTCATTCCGTGCGGTTCTGTGCCATCTGGATTGCTGGCGCCCAGCGGGCCGAGGCCTGCTACCCCGCAGCGGCGAGAATACGTGCGCGCGGAGACCGGCAAACGCGTCTCGCACCATGAAAAACTACGGAGGAATGAGAGACCCGCCGGGCATACTGCGTCTACTTAACGGAATCTATCCAAGAGCAGGCAATGATCATTTGCGCCCAATCGACTCAAAGGGCGGCTGACAGAGGAGTGGCTGAACGTCTGCTAAAAAGGAATGATGACCTATTTGATCCAAGCCGGACAGCACCACGCTGGTCGCGCCGGTTCGCCGTTTTCTTCGCACCTGGTGCGCTGGCTTATTAGCTTCGGCGGGATCGGGCTCTTCGGCATTTCGGCACTCGATTCTTCCGTGATTCCACTTCCGGTACCCGGCAGCACCGATTTGATATTGCTCTTTCTCGCTTCGAATCGGTCCGTTTCGTCCGTTTTGGCGGGATCATTTGTGGCCTGGGCCGTGGCTGGATCGATTGTTGGCGGATACCTCACCTGGGCCGCCGGCACTAAAGGCGGCAAGTCGGCCCTGGAAAAGCATGTTCCCCAGCGGTATTTGAGTCGCCTGACCGGATGGGTCGAGCGTCATGGCATGCTTTCCATATTCGTCGCAGCATTGCTGCCGCCGCCCATCCCGCTGCTTCCGTTTCTACTTGCGGCCGGCGCTTTCGGCATAGCGCGTGGCCGTTTCCTGCTGGCCTACAGCGCTTCCCGCACCTTGAGGTACGGTTTCATCGGCTGGCTCGGCTTCACCTATGGCCGCCGCTTCGCGAGAAGTTTCCAACGACATCTGGCGGGATGGTCCACTCCACTTCTGTACATCTACATCTCGATTGTTGCTCTGGGAGCGATTTATGCGCTTTGGAAGTTCAACAAGCAGCGCAGGGCAACGAAATTAACCGCGAGTGCTTCGGCCAAGTCGTCTCAAGACCCTCTCGGAGAGGCAAAGGAGCAGTCCCTTGCGGAAAATCAGTAGTTTTGGTGGCGTCAAATCAATTTATCGGCATCCAAGTACCGAGGGCTGCCCGAAAGTGCGATCGCTTTCGTGCGCCCGATATAACAATCGGAGGCGGAAATGCTTTGGACAATCTTCGTAATCCTGCTGATTCTCTGGCTTTTGGGATTCAGTCTTCACATTGCGGGCAGCCTGATTCACATCCTGCTGGTGATCGCGCTCATCGTCCTGGTCATCAACCTGGTGAGCGGCCGTAGGGCCGTTTGACCTCCGGGGTCTGCCGCGATTGAACATAACTCAAAGAAAATGCTTTGAGTCATGGGTCGATTGCGGCTGAACCCTTCCCCCATCAGATCAAAGCGAACGGAGCGAAGCTTCACGCGTAGAATCCAACCGGAAGTTCCCGTCTCTGGATACACGGGGGCCGAGCAAGGTCGATCCCGGGCTCGTTCAGCTCCCGTGCCGCTCGGGCCATGCGTGGCGGGGATAACGCCGCATGAGTTCCCGTCGCACCTCGGGATAGAGCCGCTCCCAGAATCCCGCTAGGTCTGTCGTGGTCTGCACAGCGCGCTGATTGGGTGCAAGCAGATGAAGAACCACCGCGGTTCGCCTGGGCCCGATGCGAGGCGCATCGCTCATGCCGAAAAAATCCTGGAGCCGCGATGCGATCCACGGTGCCTTGCCCCGCTCGTAATGCACCTTGACCTGCCGCCCGGTAGCCAGGCGCAGGGTGCGCGGCGCAGCCTCGCGCAACCGATGCACATTACCGTTCGCTTCAATCCAAAAACCTTCGAGCCAAGAAAGAAAGCCCCCATCCGCGTCGCGCAGTTCCGCAAAGCTGCGATGCCCGCGGCAAAACTGATGCAGCAGAACCGGAATCTCCGGCGCAGCGATATCGGCAAACTCCAGACGTCCTAGAAAATCTTCCAGGAATTCAGATTCGACAAAGCGCTCAATACCCGCTTCGAGCGCTTTCTCCGTCAATAGGTTCGCGGCCTCGTCTGCATCCGGCGCAGCGTTGCTCGACTCCTGCACCACGAGCTGATCGTAAATCAAGCGGCTTACCGACTCCACGCGTTCCGCCTGGCGATTCCATGTAGCTTTTGTCTCTTCCCTCATGCGTTCTGGAAAGAGATCAAGCAGCCACTCAGGCTCGACACGCGCTGTCAGGCGCACCACCGGCATCGGATTTTCGGCGCGATCTTCAATGTCCAACGCTGTCAGGAACGAATAAGGTGGCGCTTCGCCGGCCATCTCGGCAGTGACCCCATTCGACAGAATCAGCTGATTGCCCGCCCTGACGCGCGCCACGCGATCCGGGAACCCGAGCAGCACGGATTTGAGCAGCGCATCGTCGTTCTGCGGCCGCCTGTCCGGCCGCGCCAGCTTGAGCAGTTGCTTCAGCTGCTGCCGTGTGCGCTCATCGAGCGGTTCGTCGATCGCTTCAAGCAGATCGGAGTGTCCAGTCCGCGCGCCTGAGCCCAGCAGTGCCGCTGCGATGCAAGCCCCATGCCCTGCGCCGCGATCCATCGCTCCGGAAATCATGCGCGACAGTCGCGGATGCATCGGAAGGCGCATGAGTTTTTGCGCTTCGTCTCCCATTGCTCCCAGTTGATCGAGAAGTCGCTCAGCACTCTCCAGGGATGTAGCCGGCGGCGTGTCAAGCCATTCAAGATCCGTGGCGCGATCAATGCCCATCGCCCGAAGCTCAAGACAAAGCTGAGCCAGATCGCCGCGCAAAATCTCAGGCGTGTCAAACTCGGCACGCTGCTGATAATCCATTTGCGGATAGAGGCGCAGCACGCGTCCCGCAGCCGTGCGCCCGGCGCGTCCGGTGCGCTGCTTCGCCGATGCCTTACTCACGCGGCCAACGCGCAGCGTAGGCAAACCCGTCCAGGGCGACCAGGCGGCAATGCGCGCCAGCCCGCTGTCAATCACCGCGGTCACCCCATCGATGGTCACCGAGCTTTCAGCAACGTTGGTGGCCAGGATGAGCTTGCGTTGCGGTCCCGGCGCAATCGCGCGGTCCTGCTCCGCGGGCGGCAGATCTCCATAGAGAGGCAGCACCACGCGATTGGCCGCGCGCGCCGCCGGCTCGCATGAGCGCATGGCGCGGCGAATCTCCGCTGCTCCCGGAAGAAACGCCAGTATCTCTCCATCGCACCCTTCGCGCAGCAGCATTTCGAATGCATTCTTCACTTGTTCGTGCAGTGGCTGCGGCGAATACGGCAAATGCTCAATGGAAAGATCGAACAGTCTTCCCGGCGCGCGCAACATCGGGCAGTCGTCGAGAAATCGCGCCACCGGGGCAGCGTCGAGCGTGGCCGACATGACCACAATCCGCAGCTCAGGCCGCGCGGTCCGCAGTCGCTTCAGCAGTGCCAGGGCAAGATCGCTGTCCAGGTGCCGCTCGTGAAACTCGTCCAGGACGACAGCATCAACGCCGGCCAGCTCCGGATCGGAAAACATGCGCCGCGTCAGCACGCCTTCGGTAAGAAAATGCAGCCGCGTTGCCGGCCCTGCCACGCGCTCAAAGCGTACCTGGTAGCCGACGGTCTCGCCGGCCTCTTCGCCGAGTTCCCGCGCCACCCGTCGCGCAGCCAGCCTGGCCGCAATGCGGCGCGGCTCAAGCACCAGCACCTCACCGCTCATCGCAGACAGCAGCGCCGGAGGCACGCGCGTTGTCTTGCCCGCGCCAGGTTCCGCTTCGATGACTAGATTGGGATTCAGCTTGAGCGAGGCAAGAATATCCGGGACGATCGCGTCCACAGGAAGAGGAGACTGTCCCAGCACATCTTTCATCCAATCCCAACCGCGCGCTGCCCGTCAACCTCAGGAGTTCTTTTTCAAGGTAATCGCCCAGATGCGCCCGCCGACGAATCACGGCACCGCTTAACCGAGAACTATCTGCGTTGCCAGGTCAGGCCGTCCGCGCTGGTCCATCGGTCGCCATTGTCGGTGGTGATCTCGAAGATCGCTGGCGCCGTAGCGGCCAATCGCCTGGCGCGTGAAGCCAGCACAGCGGGGCGAGCCGCATTCGGTTGAGGCTCCGCCTCGACGGTCACGGATTCCGTCACCGCTCCCGGCCTGAGCGCGAGGTTCACCGTCGCAGGTCCGGAGTCATTAATGGCCACGTCGGAGACGCGTCCCGCTTCAAAGCCCGGAGCCCGGGCCTCGATGTCATATTTGCCGCCCGCGAGACCGATGGCGGAATAGTGGCCCTCGGCATCCGTGGTGACTGTGCGCGCAATTTGTCCTGCCGAGTTGGAGATGACCACGGTGGCATTGGAAATGGATGCGCCAGTCACGTCGGTCACTTGGCCGGCCAGGCTCGCATTCGCGACTTTTGCCTGGGGTGCCGCGGCGGCTGCAAATGTCCTCAGTCCGCCGCCCGCAACTCCCATCGCCAGCTGCGCGGTGGAGATCGACGTGACCAGGCTGGCTTTCACCGCGCGGCCCTGCCACGGGCCTGAGACCGTCTCCCAGTGCCGGCCGGAGTCGCCGCTGACAAACACTGCATTACGCAAATCGATGGCCAGCACCTGGCGGCCATGGGTGGCTACCGACAGCGCATCGAGCCGGCTGGGCAGCGCGCGCCTGAAGATCGCCGCCTGCGCCTCGCTGGCCTCCATCGTCACGTTGTCGATGTTGGCCGAAGTAGTTTCCAGAGTCAGAGCCGGCTGGGCGCCGGAAACATTCACAGTCTTCGCGGCGGGGGTGGCGCTTGCCGGAGAATCCTGAAAACCAGGCTGCTTCAACTGTGCTGCGTCCGTGGTCGCCCGTCTCGGAGCCATCAAGCCGTTCTCTTCAAGGGCAGGCGCAGGATTGGTGAAGACCTGGCTCGCGCCGCCGCCCGCGGCGCCGCTTAAGACGGACCCGTTGATCGAACCCATAACCGCACCGTGGCCGCTTTCGCCCTTGACCGCCGGGGATGATTTCTTAGGGCTGCGGATTTGCTGCTGGTCAAATATCAGGGAATCGGAGATCGAGGAATCGGAACTTTCAACCGTCGTGGCGGCCTTTTGAGTCATGCTCCTGCCGGCTGGCGCCGTTTCGCGCTGCGCGGCTTCCTGGCGGCTTTCGGAAGGCGTCATGTGCGGTGAAGTGGACTGCGTTTTCGCAGCCGGCTGTTGGGCTGACGGCTGTGTTTGCGGGGTCCGGTTTTGCGCCCTCTGTGCTGGCTGCGGCGCTCGATTGACATAAACAATGAAAGCCCCCAACCCGGCCAGGGCTAGTGCGGCGGGCAGAAACACGCTCCAGGTGGAGAACCATCGCTTCCGTTCCGGCGGCGCCACGATCTCCTGCGGCGCTGATGCCGGCGGCAGCGACAATGCAACGATTTCGCGGCAATCCCTGCAAACCGCCAGGTGCGCCAGTACCGCGGTGCGTTCATGTGCGGGCAGCGCATTCTCAATAAAGGCGCTGAGCCCGTCGGCATCCGGATGCGGCTCCGGATGCCGGCCTTGCGTGTGCGCGGATTGGAGCAGGTCGCTCATATTGTCAATCGGTTGGAGCCGCGGCCCTATGATCTTGGAACGAGAAACGCTGCGATGTTTGCAGCAGCGCCCGCAGGTTTATTTCCATGTCGCGCGGGTCCGTGCCCAGCGCTTCCAACGCCGCGGCACGAGTCAGCCCGCAGCTTACCAGGTTGCGAATGAGTCGGTTGCGCAGCCCCGCCAGCAGCCGCTTGACGCGCCGGCTGACGGTGGCCTCGTGAACATTGATCGTGCGCGAGATCTCGAGCAGCGTCTGGCGGTCGAGATAATAAGCAACCAGCAGGAACCGGTCTTCCGGGTCAAGCGCCTCGAGCGTGCGTCCGACAGCCCTCGCCAAAACCGTCGTCTCAATTGGAGGAGCCGCTGTCGGGGCAGGTGCGGGGCTGTCGAAATCGTCCAGCGGAGTTTCGCGGTAGGTGCGCCGATAATGGTCGCGGAATCGCTGAACCAGCGTGGTCCGAAGCCAGCCCAGCAGCGAACCGCGTCCCGAGTAGCTACTGAGCGGCGACCGCCTCTGCCCCTCGACCTGCCGCAACCCATAAAGCTCCGCGTAGAGCGAGTCAGCCAGTTCCTCGCCCAGAGTAGCCGAGCCCGTGATTCCGATAGCCGCTTGGACCAGCGAACTGCGATAAAGCCCCAAGAATCGCTCCCAGGCCATCTCGCGGCCGAGGGCGCAACCGTGAGCCAGGGCAAGCTCAGACAAATGGAGAGACCTGAAAAACGCCGCCTTCTGGCTCGGCGCAGGCTCCCCGCCGGCGGGCAGCCCATGGTTGGCCTTCGCTCCCACCGAAGTCAGCGCCAATTGGAACTCGCCGGCCGTCAGCCCGCAGCTTCCAGCCTCAGCCTTCTCCCAAAGCTCCTCGAGCAGCATCGACGGCAGATCTGGCAGGCACAGCCCCGCATCTAGCTCGACGGTGGACGCGTGGCCCAGAGCCGCGGGCAGAATCAGATCGCCGGGATTGGAAGCCGTGTCCACGCCCTGAGAATACTGCATATTCTTAGACGCGGCTTGCTCTACTCCGCAGGCACAACCGGCAGACTGATAAAGCTGGCCGCTTCCGGCGTGTGCCATACGCGCTGCGTCGCCTTTTGATAGTCCCCCGGCTTGGCGTCGAAGATATTCGCGACAAAGGTCTGCGGGTTGCGGTCATAGAGCGGAAACAGCGTCGACTGCACCTGCACCATGATCCGGTGGCCCGGCTTGAAAACGTGATTCACCATCGGCAGCCCGAATTTGTAGGACAGCGGCTGGTCCGCCTTGATCGCTTCAGGATGCTCGAAGCTGGTCCGATACCGCCCTCGAAAAATATCCGTCGCAATCGATAGCTCGTAGCCGCCCATCGTCGCGTCGTAGGGGTCCTGCCCCGGATAGACGTCGATCAATTTCACCACCCAGTCGCTGTCCGTTCCGCTGGTCGAGGCATAGAGGTTTACCTCGGGCCGCCCCTTCAAGCTGACCGGCGCAGTCAGAGGATCGGTCATGAAGGTCACCACGTCAGGCCGCCCGTCCACAAAGCGCTGATCGTGCACCAGCCATGTCCGCCACGCGTCCTCGTCCGGCTCATAAAACGGCCGCGGCGAAAACGGCACCGGCTTGGCCGGATCGGAGACGTATTCCTCGTAACCCGCGCCACCAGCCGCAGGCGCCTTCAACGAAAGCTTGCCCCCGCCCACGAGATAGAGCGGCCGCGACTTGTATGGGCAGCCGCTCTCACAGCTCATCGGCCACTGTGTGAACTTCTCCCAGCGGTTTTCCCCGGTGTTATAGACAAGCACCGGCGGCGTGTCCGCCTTCGGCGCGCCCTCCACCAGGTATTGAGTAAAAAAGGGCAACAAAATATCGCGCCTGTATTCGAGCGCGGTGTCGCCCTTCCACTTCAGCGGCCCCAGCGACCATCCTTGCCGATTGATCTGGCTGTGAAACCACGGTCCCATCACCAGGAAGTTCATATCATTATGGGTGTCCTTGGGCTCGACGGCTGCGTACGAGTGATTCGCGCCCCACATGTCTTCCTGGTCCCAAAGCCCTTGCTCCCACAGCACCGGCACTTTCAGCGGAATCCGCGCCATAATCCTGTCCAGCGCCTGTCCCTGCCAGAAGGAGTCGTAGGCCGGGTGTTCCTCCACTTTGCGCCAGAAGGGTAGCTGTTCCAGCCCTCCGTAGCGGGCAAAGTCGCCTGCCGAGCCCTGCGTCAGAAAGTTGGTGTAGTCGTCGTAGTCCAGCCTGGGAATCGTCCTGCCGCCGCCGCGAGCGGCTGTCTGCCCGGTGAAGTAGTCCAGGTTGACCTGCCGAAACGCCCCGTAGTGAAACCAGTCGTCGCCCATCCAGCCATCGACCATCGGACTCTCCGGCGCCGCCACCTTCAGCGCGGGATGCGGATCGATCAGCGCCATCACCACCGTGAATCCCTCGTACGACGACCCGATCATCCCCACCCTGCCGTTTGACTCCGGCACATTCTTCACCAGCCAGTCGATCGTGTCCCAGGCGTCGGTCGTGTCATTGGGACCCGACGGGTTGAGCGGCCCGGTCGGCGGCGGAGTCATCACGTAATCCCCCTCCGACCCGTGCTTGCCGCGAACGTCCTGAAAGACGCGAATGAAGCCGGCCTTGACCCAAACGTCGTCGCCCACCATCAGGTTGTCCAGCAGGTAAGGCGACTCCTCACCCCCCATCCGCGAGGCCGCGTCATACGGCGTGCGAGTCAGGATGATGGGTGCATGCGTTGTACCTTTGGGGAAGGCGATCACCGTGTAGAGCTTCACCCCGTCGCGCATGGGAATCATCGCCTCCCGCTTTTGAAAGTCAAACCCGTTCTGGGGAGGAGTGAATTTCGCCGGAATATCGGGTGTCATCGGAGGCGTCTGCGCATGCGTCCGGCACGGCAACACGGATGTAAAGACCAAAACGAATACGGCAGTGGTCGAGCGCGAGAAGAAAGACATCGTAACTTGTTCCTTATTGGATGGTCCGGGCACATCGGCCGGGGGAAAGCTGTGCTCCTCAACTCTACCGGCCCGTTCCGCCGCCTCAGTATACCAACTCACCATTCGAACCGGACCACCTCCAGAGGTGGTTGCAAACTCCCGGCCAACAGCGCTATCGTCCAGTAAGGTCGGGTCCCCAATAGAATGCGCCCATCTGAGTACCACGGGCAGGACGCAACCCCTGAAGAGCAAGGTCTTCAGGAAGGTTTCGCGCAATCGACGATTGAGCATCTCTTCGAGTTTTCCCCGGACGCCATCCTCGTCACGGATAGCGGCGGGGTCATTCGGGGCGCAAATCCGCGCGCGGAAGAACTGTTTGGTCACACCGTCGATGAGCTTGTAGGCCGGCCGGTGGAGATGCTAGTCCCCCATCGCTTCCGCATCGCCCATCCGGGCCATCGCGAAAACTACGACGCCCACCCCCGCGCCCGCCAGATGGGCGCTGCCATGAACCTCTTCGGCCTGCGCAAAGACGGCTCCGAGTTTCCCGTCGACATCATGCTAAAGCCGGTAGAAACCGAGGCTGGCTCGGCAGTCATCAGCTTCATCCGCGACGTCACCGAGCAGCGTGCCGCCCAGGAAGCCCTCCGCCAGAACGACCTCCGCCTGCGCTCCATCGTGGAGAGCGTCGACGAGTACGCCATCTACCAGCTCGACCGTGACGGCCACATCATGACCTGGAACCGCGGCGCAGAGCGCATCAAGGGCTACAAATCCGAAGAGGTGGTCGGCCTCCATTTCTCGCGCTTCTTCGTTCAGGAAGACATCGATCGCGGCCACCCCGCCGAGATTCTCAGCCAGGCCGCCCGTCACGGGCGCCTTGAAGAAGAAGGCTGGCGCGTCCGCCGCGACGGCTCGCGCTTCTGGGCCAACGTCGTGATTACCGCCATCCACGACTCCACCGGCGCAGTCACCGGCTTCGCCAAAGTCACGCGCGATATTACCGACCGCCGCCAGGCCGAGGAGTCGGTCATCCTCCAGCTCTCCAGCGTCCTGCTTGAGAATGTCGACATCCGCAAGCTCCTGGGCGCCTTTTCGGCCAGTTTGAGCCAGATTGTGCCCCACGACTTCGCCACCCTTGCACTCTATGAAGAGGCCACCAATAAACTGAGGGTCCAGGCGCTCATGTCCAGCGGCGAATCCCCCTCCAACCTCGGTGAGGTCCTCCTCGATCCCGACGCCTCACCCGCCGGCCGCGCCTTCCGCACCCGCCGGCCCCTCATACTGAACCGCCTCGACCGCTGGCCCTTCGCCCCCGAGTCGTTAAACCACATGACCAGGGCCGGCATGCAGTCCGCCGTCTGGGTACCCCTCATCCACCGCGATCGTACCCTCGGCGCCCTCGCCGCGGCCAGCCGCGCGGAAAATGCTTTCTCAGACCACGACGCTGAAAGACTCGCCCAGGTAGCCGCGCACATGGCCATGGCGGTCAACAACGCGATCGCCTTCCGACAGATCGCCGACCTCCGCGACCGCCTTACCCAGGAAAAGCAGTATCTCGAAGACGAACTCAACGTCGAACACCGCTTTGAAGACATCGTGGGCGAAAGCACGGGCCTCCGCCAGGTGCTCCGCGACATCGCAACCGTCGCGCCCACCGACGCCACCGTCCTCATCCAGGGCGAGACCGGAACCGGCAAGGAACTCCTCGCCCGCGCCACCCACCGCCTCAGCCCCCGCAGCGAGCGCACCTTTATCAAGCTTAATTGCGCAGCCATCCCCGCCGGCCTGCTGGAGAGCGAACTCTTCGGCCACGAAAAAGGAGCCTTCACCGGGGCCATCGCCCGCAAAATAGGCCGCCTCGAGCTGGCCCACGAGGGAACGCTGTTTCTTGACGAAGTGGGCGAGATGCCGCTCGATCTCCAGCCCAAGCTACTCCGCGCCCTCCAGGAGCGGGAGTTCGAGCGCCTCGGCGGCACGCGCCCTATCTCCGTTAACATCCGCCTCATCGCCGCCACCAATCGCGACCTGGCAAAGATGGTCGCCGAGAAGCTGTTTCGCAGCGATCTCTTCTACCGGCTCAAAGTCTTTCCGATCTTTGCTCCGCCTCTGCGTGATCGCGTGGCCGACATTCCGGTCCTGGTCCGCCACTTCGTCTCCCGCCACAGCCGGCGCATGGGAAAGAACATCGAGACTATTCCGCCCGAGGCCATGGAGGCGCTCATCGCCTGGAAGTGGCCGGGCAACATTCGCGAACTCGAAAATTTCCTCGAGCGCGCCGTCATCCTCTCCCGAGGCCCGGTTCTCCACGTTCCCCTCGCCGAGCTCGAAGCCATGATGGAAGAGGAAGAGCTGCTCGAGTCCTCCTCGAATCCCACCCTCCAGGCGGCTGAGCGTGACCATATTCTCCGCGCCCTTCGCGAAGCCAAAGGAATGATCGGCGGCCCGGCCGGCGCCGCGGCCAAACTAGGCCTAAAGCGCACTACTCTCAACTCCAAGATGAAGAAGCTCGGTATCGAGCGTGGAGACTATATCTAGTCTCGCGACGAAATATCGTCGTCGTCACTTCGCCTCGTGGCCACCCTCATCATTCTTCCCTGGAAAATCTAAATCCTTTCTCTTCAATGCTCCGCACCCTGGTGTCCGGAGGCCCGTGAGTTTGGTACGCCCCGTGCCTTATGTCAGGGCATGTCTCTACGAATCACAGTCGAGGAAAGCGAAGCAACTATGACCGTGAAGCTGGAGGGGCGGGTTGCCGGCCCGTACACGGCCGAACTTGACCGCATATGGGAACTCGCCTCCCCGACTCTGGCTTCCCGGAGATTGATTCTCGACCTTCGTGAGACCACCTATGCAGACGCCGGCGGGATCCGGGCTTTGAGAGCGATCTACTCTCAAACGAAAGCCACAATCCTGGTCGGCACACCCTGGACCCAGTATCTTGCCGAAGAGGTCTCGCGCAGGAAACCGGAACCGATCGAAAGGGAGGCCCGGAATGCAGATCGAGCGTGAAATGTCGAACGATGTTGCCCACAAACTCTATCGGAATGGCGAGTTTTTCAAAATGCTGTCCCCAACCGCGCTGTCTGATTTCGAGTCGTTGCTGATCCCCGTTTCCCATCCAGCCGGCAAAGTCCTCTTCAGTGAATCCCAGCCCACCCAGGGACTTCACGTCGTCGTCGAGGGCGAGGTCAAGCTCTCCATCAACTCGAGCGAAGGCCGCCGCCTGAGCCTGCGCATCGCAAAGGCTGGTGAAGTGCTTGGCCTCTCCTCCGCGCTCTCCGGCAACCCTAATGAGATGACGGCCGACCTGCCTTACCCGGCGAAAATCGCCCACATCTCGCGGCAGGCGTTCCTCAACTTCCTGGCTCGTCACCCCGAGGCCTACGAGGCCGTCACCCGCGAAGTGAGCCGCAGCTTCAACCAGGCCTGCGATCAGTTGCGCATGGTCGGCTTGACCACTTCCGTCCCCGAGCGGCTGGCCACGCTGCTCCTGCGCTGGAGCGAGAACGGCCAGAAACCCGAAAGCGGTTCCCGCTGCCGCCTTGCGCTCACCCACGAACAGATCGGCGAGTTCATCGGCGCCTCGCGCGAAACCGTCACCCGCACTCTGTCCGTCTTCAAGAACCGCCAGCTGGTAGCCCAGCACGGATGCACCATCACCATTCCCAGCCGCGACGCACTGGAAAACTACGCCCGAGGCTAGAACCATTTGCCTTGGAACTCTCGCCGGGTCTCCCGCCTCCCGCTTGGGATACGGGAGACCCGCTAAAGCATTTTCCTAAGTGATTATCAATTTAGTTCGGCCAAGGCATTGTGTTAGTTGGGGCAAGGTATTGTGCCCGGTCGGGTGGCACTTTTGAAAACGTCACGACCCCACAGCTTGACGATTATTCCCGCGGAAGCCGCGCTATGTAACAAAGCACGGCTTTAGCCGGGACAGAAAGGCTTACGAATAAGGCGGGCTTTAGCCCCTGCGGAACGCTCTTTAATCTCCCCAAGCCACCGCTTTCGTGACCCGAGAGCCGTTCCTCTCGGCTAGATTGAATATTTAATCTAGGAAAAACGCCTCAAATCCCTCTCAGCCGCTCGCAGGCCTCATCCAGCTCCGCATCCTTCTTGGCAAAGCAGAACCTGAGCAGATCCTCTCCGCGCCCTGGCCTGAAAAATGCCGACCCCGCCACTGACGCCACGCCGGTCGCCGCCATCAGTTGCCGCGCCTTTTGCGCAGCCGTCTTACCCGGCAAATGAGCCGCGCGAGCCAGGATGTAGTAGGCCCCCGCAGGCACCGCCGGCTCCATGCCCGCAGCCTCCAGCGCGCTCAACAACCGGCCCCGTTTGTCTTGGTGTTCGGCGGCGATCTGCGCATAGAAGCTGGGCGGCAGTTGCTCCAGGCCCACCGCCGTCGCTACCTGCAAAGGCGCCGGCGCGCACACATACGTCAGGTCGTGGAAGTGGCCTATCGCCGGCATCCAGCGCGCGTCCGCAGTGGCATAACCGACGCGCCAGCCGGTAATCGAATAGGTCTTGCTGAACCCCGAAACCACAATCGTCCTCTCCCGCATTCCAGGCAGCGTGGCCGGGCTGATGTGCCGCGCCCCGTCATAGACGAAGTACTCGTAAATCTCATCCGTGATAACGAACAGGTCGTGCTCGATGGCCAGTTGCGCCACGGCTTCAAGTTCCGGCAGCGTAAAGATCTTGCCGCTCGGATTCGCCGGCGTATTCACCAGAATCGCCCGCGTCCGCGGCGTAACCGCGGCCCGCATCGCATCCACGTCAAGCCGCCAGTCGGGAGCAGCCAGCGCTACCAGCACCGGGTTCACCCCCAGCGTCTTAAGCGTGGCCATGTGGTATCCGTAGAACGGCTCGAACAACAACACTTCGTCGCCCGGGTTCAGCAGCGCCATCGCTGCCGCGTGCAGGCCTCCTGTCGCGCCGCTCGCCACCAGCACCTCGCGCTCGGCGTCGTACTCCAGGCCATAATCGCGCCTCTGCTTGATCGCGATCGCCTCGCGCAGCCGGGCAATGCCGTCGCAGCGGGTGTAGATGTTATGCCCGTCGCGAATGGCCTGGCAGGCGGCATCCTCCACCACTGCGGGCACGGGAGTGTCGCATACACCCTGCGCCAGGTTGATGCCTCCCATGCGATCGCATTCCGTGGTCATGGCCCGAATCTCCGACTGAAACGTCTCGGGCGCCAAGTCGCTCAGCCTCAGGCGGGACGAAGAGGGGGCTATTTGAGTTGCGGCTAAAGCATCAGTCACAGGGAAGTTCCTTCCCATCCATCTTAAATCGATGCTGCTTCTTCGAAAGGCACGGATTCATCCAAGCAGTAACTCCAGCAAAACGGCATTGGGCCTCACAGGCTGCGGAAAAACTCATTGGAGAGTCGATGCCTAAGGCTTTGTAACAGGGCACGACTTCAGTCGTGCCGATAAAGCCAATCAAATCAGTGCCGGGCTTCAGCCCCCGCAAAGCCAACTCTCAAGACAAACTCAAATCCGGACTTTTTCCGCAGCCTGCTCAACCCCCAAGCAATGTAATTGAACTCCCTTTGTCTTCGTCAGTCCCCGCCAGCGTTGCCGACCCGCGGTGGATGAAACTGTGCCCATCCATCGAGCGTTTTTTTCGCTCGATGGGTGGGAATCGTCTGCGACGACTTCCCGTTCCGTTGAACTCGCGTTATTGTTTCTTCCGCGCAATTTGTTGAACCCCGGTCGACTCCCTCTGCTTAAGGAGTGAGGCAGCTCACCTCCCAGGCACACCCTGGCGTAGTATCTTGCTTTCACGGGAAGGATTCCGGGTGCACGAGCTATCCATCGCCTCCAGCATTGTTGAAGCTGTGATCGAATCGGCGGCCGCGTATCCAGGCGCGCGCGTCAAAGAGGTGAGGCTGCGGTTAGGCGCGCTGTCGGCGGTGGTGGAAGATTCACTGCGCTTCTGCTGGGAACTCACCATCGCAGACACATCGCTGGCCGGCGCGCTGCTGGCCATCAAAACGGTGCCCGTAGTGGTGCACTGCCCGGCTTGCGGCAAGAACTCCCAGCTCGAGAGCGTGCAATCTTTTCGCTGCCCGCTCTGCGGCGAACTCACCGCCGATCTGCTTGAGGGCCGCGAGCTCGAAATCGAATCCATCGAACTCGAAGAGCCAGATCAGGCCGAGCCGGACCTGACGCCAGACCAGGTAAAGGAGTAGGCATGACAACCCGTATCGTGGAGCTGCGGCGCGGAATCCTCAAGAAGAATGACGAGCTTGCAGCCGGACTTCGCCTGCGCTTCAATGCCGCTGGAGTGCTGGTGCTCAACCTGGTTTCGAGCCCCGGCACCGGTAAAACAGCCTTCCTTGAACGCACCCTGCGCGAACTGCTTGCACGAGGCTTTCGAGCAGCGGCCCTGGTAGGAGACCTCGAAACCGACAACGACGCCCGCCGCCTGGCGGCCAGCGGCGCCCCCGTGAGGCAGATCAACACCCACGGCATCTGCCACCTCGACGCCGAGATGATCTCAAAGCACCTGGCCGGCTGGGATACGGTCACCGGCGCGAACGGCGCAGAGCTGGCGGGCCTTGATTTTCTCTTCATCGAAAACGTAGGCAACCTGGTTTGCCCGTCCAGCTACGATCTCGGCGAAAAGATTCGCGTGGCCCTGCTAAGCGTGACCGAGGGCGAAGACAAGCCGCTCAAATATCCCACCCTCTTCAACTCCGCCGACGCAGCCGTGATCACTAAGATCGACATCGCCGAGCCCTGCGACTTCGACCGCACTCTGGCGCTCAAAAACATCAACGAAATCCGCCCCGGCATCAAGATCTTCGAGACCTCCGCGAAGACCGGCGCTGGGATGGAAGAGTGGCTGGCCTGGCTGGCCGCGGAACGCGCCGCGCCCGAGCGTCTGAAATCTTGAGCAGTTGTAAAGCATTTCTTCAAAAGGTATGAAGTGTGGGTGCCCCAGGTTTCGAACGCGCTCTAAGTGCCATAAAATGAATGCTATGAGAAACACGCTTAAGTATTTGTGCTAGTTTTGTGCTACACCATCAACGGGAAATTCTGATTTGGTTACTGTGAAGCAGGCGCAGCAGAACGTAATTGATCGCCACCGTGGAACAAACTGGCTCAGCGCGGTGTCTATTCCCAAAGGAATGTCATGAATCCGATCCGGAGCTTCCTTTGCCTACTGCTTCTTCTGTTTCCGCTGGGCACCCCTGCGAGCAGTCAAAGCAACAGGGAGAACGCAGAGAAACGCATCGCGTCCTGTTACGCGACCGACTTGAGTGGTAAGGGCTGCATACCTCAATCGCTTCTGCATGATGGAAAAGTCCTGCTCTCTTCATACAGGGCAGGCGACAAATCTGTGCTCGGCCCGCTGATGCAGGTCAACGCGCTCAGCGTTGGATTGTACAGTCTTGACGGCAAATTCTTTGCCCAAGCGATGCTTGACAACCTAGAT
>Ga0182013_10001536_pt1 | contig 31550 bp, 32 predicted proteins | sample 612S2MmetaG_FD_120487 | JGI IMG/M metagenome (GOLD analysis project Ga0182013, IMG submission 120487) | Permafrost microbial communities from Stordalen Mire, Sweden - 612S2M metaG | ecosystem: Environmental > Terrestrial > Soil > Wetlands > Permafrost | place: Sweden: Stordalen | collected... | reverse complement strand
CGCCATCGCCGCCGAACTACGGGGCCTTAAGTGCGGGGCGTTGCTGGACGGGTTTCGCGGTTCGCCGCAGCTCGATATCGAAGCCGTGATCGATATCATTGTCGCGCTCGGCGCCGCTCTGACAGCGACGCCGTCCATAAGGGAAGTGGATCTGAATCCCGTGGTTGTGCATCCCAAGGAGCGGGGCGCGGTCGCGCTCGACGCCTTGATCACCGTTGAGGCGTCGGCCAGCGCCGTTCGAGGATCATGACGAGCAGGGCGAAGGGCAAACCCGATTTTGACCAAGACAATTTCTTGGAGCGTCAGCTGGGCTATCAGCTGCGTCGAGCCACGACGGTGCTGCTGCGCGAACTGGCCCAATCCCTGGTCGAACTAGACCTGCGTGTTACCGACGCCACGATCCTGCATCTGATCGACCAACAACCGGACATCACCCAAAGCGTTCTGAGCCGGATGCTGGGCATCAAGCCGGCCAATATGGCGCCCTTGGCCGCGGGACTCATTCAGCGCGGCCTGGTCGAACTTGGCCAGACGAATGGCCGGGCGCAGGGGTTGCGTGCGACGTCGGCGGGCCGCGCCCTGGCTGAACAGGCTCGTGCTCGCATGAGCGCCCACGACGCGCGCATCCTGCCTGAGCTGTCTATCGAAGAACGACGCCTGCTGCTGCGTCGCCTCAGCGCGATCTGGAAATAATATTTCGAAGGACGATAAGGGATGCTCACTCATTTGAGCGTGAGTGGGTGGTTGCAGTTTATGGGAGTGCGGATATTCGAACCTACCGCGGCGGTCCCGCACTGGTAGCTGGGGGCGGGATCGAACCGCCGACCTGTGGGTTATGAATCCACCGCTCTAACCATCTGAGCTACCCAGCCCCGCGCCGCGAGGAGCGGGGTTTATAAGGTCGCCGCCCTTTCTGTTCAAGCCGGTTGGGAAGCGGGCGCGAAGCGGCTAGGTTTATGGCGATGAGCGTGCTGCAACTCTTGGGATCGGCCGGGGACGGCGGGGCCGAGACCTACTTCCTGTCCCTGGTCGAGGCGATGGCCGACGACGGGCTTGAGCAGGCATGCGCCATTCGCCCCCACGCGGCGCGCCAGGCGCGCCTTGAGGCCCTGAACATTCCCGTTATCGCCCCGCCCTTCGGCGGCCCGATCGACTTTTCCACCCGCGGCCGGGTCGCCGCCTTCGCCAAGGCCCAGGAGGCGCGCGCCCTCATCGCCTGGATGAGCCGGGCGGCGCGCTTTTCCCCAGCGGGGCCTTGGGGCCGCATCGGGCGGCTCGGCGGCTATTACGACCTGAAATACTATCGCGGCTTCGACGCCCTGGTGGCCAATACCCGCCACATCCAGGCCTGGATGATCGCGCAGGGCTGGCCGGCCGAGCGGGCGCTGTACATCCCTAACTTCGCCGAGCCGGGGGCCGAGCCCGCCGCCTCGCGCGCATTGCTGGATACGCCGGCCGATGCGCCCCTGTTCCTGGCGCTGGGCCGTCTGCACCCGAGCAAGGCGCACGACGTTTCGCTCAAGGCCCTGGCGCGCCTGCCCGAAGCCTATCTGTGGATCGCCGGCTCTGGGCCGCTGGAGGGCGAGCTGAAGGCCCTGGCGCAGCAGCTCGGCGTGGCCGGACGCGTGCGCTTTCTGGGATGGCGCGACGACGCCTCGGCGCTTTACCGGGCGGCCGACGCCTGCCTGTTCCCCTCGCGTTTCGAGCCCTTGGGCAATGTGGTGATCCAGGCCTGGGCGCACGGTCTGCCTATCGTGGCGGCGGCGAGCCAGGGCCCTGCCGACCTGATCGCCGACCAGGCGGACGGCCTTCTTGTGGCCGTCGACGACGATGAAGCCCTGGCCCGCGCCGCGCGGCGCCTGATCCAAGAGCCGGGTCTGGGCGCGCGGTTGGCGCAGGCCGGCGCCGAGCGGGTGACTCAGGCGTTTTCCAGGGCGCGGGTGCTCGCCGAGTGGCGTAACCTGCTTGTCCGGTTTGGAGTGGACTGAATGTGCGGCATAGCGGGCGTGGTGGGCGAGGTGGCGGAGGGCGAGGCCCAGGCCATGATCCGCACCTTGGCGCATCGGGGCCCCGACGGCATCCGCGGCGAAAGCATCACCCGGCAGGGTCAGATGCGGCCGATGGCGGCCCTGGCCCATGCGCGGCTGTCGATCATAGACCTGGAAGGCGGCTGGCAGCCCCTGCACGCCGCCGGCTGCACCGTGGTCGGCAACGGCGAGATCTACAACTACCTGGAGCTGATCGATCAGTTCGGCCTGAAGGACGTGCTGCAGACCGGATCGGACTTCGAGCCCCTGCTGCACATCTACGCTCGTGAGGGCGAAAAGGCGTTCGACCGCCTGCGCGGGATGTACGCCTTCTGCCTGATCGGTCCGGAGGGGCGGGTTTGGCTGGTGCGCGATCCCTTCGGCATCAAGCCCCTGTACTACCGCCAGACCGGCGGCAAGCTGGCCTTCGCCTCCGAGCCTCGCGCGCTTCTGGGCCCCCGCAAGACGGAAATCGAGATGGAGCCGCTGGAGGACCTTTTGGCCCTCAACTACGTCACGGGCCGCAACACGCCGTTCAAGGGCGTGCGCCGGGTCAAGCCGGGCGAGGTGGCCGAGGTGGTCTATGGGCGTCTGGCCCCGCGGCGCGTGCGCCCGGCTATCCCGCCGCCGCAGCCCGGCGCGCGGGCTCCCAAGAGTGAAGGCGAGGCGCTGGAGCAGCTCGACAAGGTGCTGGAGGACAGCGTGCGGGTGCATCAGCGCGCGGACGTGCCCTACGGCCTGTTCCTGTCCGGCGGGATCGATTCGGCCGCCATCGGCGTCATGATGAGCCGTCTGAACGAGCGGCCGGTGACCGCCTTCACCTGCGGCTTCGTCACGCCCCCGGGCCAGGCGCCCGCCCGCGACGAGCGCGGCCAGGCCGAGAAGGTGGCGCGGGCCCTGAACCTGGACTGGCGCGAGGTCAGCTTTGGCGAGGAGGACTTCTGGCGCGTCCTGCCCGAGGTCGCCTGGGCGCTGGACGATCCCACCGCCGACTACGCGACCTTGCCCACCTACAAGCTGGCCGAGCAGGCCAAGGGAACCTTGACCGTGGTTCTGACCGGCGAAGGGGGCGATGAGCTGTTCGCCGGCTACGGCCGCTATCGCCGCGCTCTGCGCCCGGCTCTTTTCGGCGGACGGCCGGCGGGACCGCGCGCCGATGTGCCCTTCCTGCGTGACCGCGGACAGGCCGCCGTGGAACATTGGCGCCAGGCCACCGATCCGCCGCAGGGCCTTGGCCGCCTGCAGGAGATGCAGCACCGCGATATCGCCGGTTGGCTGCCGGGCGATCTGCTGCTCAAGCTCGACCGCTGCCTGATGGCCCACGGGCTGGAGGGTCGCACGCCGTTCCTCGATCCTGAGGTGGCGCGGTTCGCCTTTCACCTGCCGGACGCCATGAAGCTGCATGGGCGGCTGGGCAAATGGCTGCTGCGCCGGTGGCTGCAGCGCCATTGCCCAGCCGCCGATCCCTTCGCGCGCAAGGCCGGCTTCACCACTCCCGTGGCGAGCTGGATCGCCCCGCGCGCCGCTGACCTTGGCCCGCGGATCGCCGCAGTGGAGGGCGTGCGCAAACTGTGCGAGCCGGACGCGGTCAGGGCGGTGTTCAAGGACAGCGGCCAAGCGGCGTCGCGCTGGCCTTTGCTGTTCCTGGCGGTGTGGTGGGGCATACACGCCGAAAGTTTGGAGCCGGCGGCGGCGCTGAAACGGGTGCTGGGGGAATAAGGTGTGGCGCCGCAATAAAAAGCCAACAGAGCGGCGCTAGGTAAAGCCGCGACAGCGGAGCTTCATGGCGCGCGGGAGGATTCGGATGAAATCATTGGCCGTTGGTGCGTTGGCGATCAGCATGATCGCGTCGGTGGCGGGGGCCCAGACCTCGGCTCCGTCTACGGGTCCCTACAAGGTGCTGAAGGCCGATAAGGTCGGCGGCGTCGGCGGTTTTGACTACCTTTACGCCGACGTTCCCGGCCGCAAGCTTTACATCCCTCGTCGCGGGCCTTCGGGTCACATGACGGTCTACGACCTGGACACCCTGGCGCCCCTTGGCGACATCGCCGGCATCAACGCCCACGGGACCGCCATCGATCCCAAGTCCGGCCACGGCTTCGCCAGCGCCAAGCCGGTGGCGATGTTCGACTCCAGCACCCTGGCGATGATCAAAACCATCGACGTCCAGGGCAATCCGGATGGCATCCTCGGCGACCCGGTCAGCCAACGCGTCTATATCTTCAGCCATTCGGCGCCGAACGTGACGGTGCTCAACGCCGTCGACGGGGCGGTGGTCGGGACGATCGATCTGGGCGGCGCGCCGGAACAGGCCGTCACGGACGGCAAGGGCCATCTGTACGTCGACCTGGAAGACAAGGATCAGGTGGCGGTGGTCGACACCAAGACCCTGACCAAGACCGGCGCCTACAGCCTGGGCGACAAGTGCGGCGGTCCTGGCGGCTTGGCCTTGGATGAGAAGAACCGCGTCCTGTTCGTGGCGTGCCACGAGCCCGCCAACATGGCCATGCTCAACGCCGACACCGGCGAAATCCTGTCCGTGCTGCCTATCGGCGCGGGCGTTGACGGCGCGGCCTTCAACCCCAACACCCTGGAAGCGTTGAGCACCCAGGGCGATGGCTCCTTGACGGTGATCAAGGAGCTCAGTCCCAAGAGCTTCGTGGTTGAGCAAACCGTGAAGACCCAGGTCGGGGCGCGCACCGTGACGCTGGACACCCGAACCAATCATCTGTTCACCGCCACTGTCGAATTTGGCGCCGCGCCCGCGCCCTCCTCGCCGGCGACCTCCGGGGGCCGGCCGGCGCGGGGTCCGATGCTCCCTGACTCCTTCACGATCTTGGAAGTTGGCAAATAGCTCTGCGTTCGGCTGGGTGGGTCTCGGTCAACCGCCCAGCATGGTCGCCACATAGTCGCCGATGGCCAGGGAGCTGGTCAGGCCTGGGCTTTCGATGCCGAACAGGGCCACTAGGCCGCTCAGGCCATGCCTGTCGGACCCGTCAATGCGAAAGTCCGGCTGGGGCTCGCCGGGGCCGTGCAGCTTGGGCCGGATGCCGGCATAGTCCGGCGACAGGGCGCCGTCGGGCAGGCCGGGCCAGAAGTGGCGGACGTAGCTGTAGAAGCTGGCCGCGCGGGCCGGATCCACGTCGTAGTCCTCGCGCGTCACATACTCCAGGTCGGGTCCGAAATGGGCGCGTCCGGCCATGTCGCGCTTGTAGTGGATGCCCAGCGCGCCGGGAACGGGCGGTGGATAGACCAGGCGCTGGAACGGCGCCTTGCCGTGCAGGGCGAAGTAGACGCCCTTGCCGTAGTGCAGCGTGGGAATTTCATCCGCCGGGTAGCCTTCCACGCGGCCCGCGGCGTCCTGGGCGCCCAGGCCGGCGGCGATAACCAGGCGCTTCACGCTCAGGCTCGCAGGGTCAGCCCCGCCCGTTTGGACCTGAAACCCCTCCGCCAGGGGCTCGGCGCTTTCGAACGGCGCGTCCAACGCCACCACCCCGCCGTTCGCCTCGATCTCGCCCTGCAGGGCCACCATGTAGCCGTGGGTGTCGAAGATGCCGGTCTGCGGGGAATACAGGCCCATCACCGCGCGGGCCTGCGGCTCCAGGGCGTGCACCTGCTGGGCGGTGAGCAGGGCCAGGCCCTCCACGCCGTTGGTCGCGGCTTGGCGGTGAATCGCCTCCACGCGCTCGACCTCGACGTCGTCGGTGGCCACCACGATCTTGCCGCAGCGCTCATAGGCCACGCCATGCTGATCGAGGAAGGCGTAGAGCGCGCGGCGGCCCTCCACGCACAGTCGCGCCTTGAGCGAGCCGGTGGGATAGTAGAGCCCGCCGTGGATCACCTCGGAATTACGCGAGGAGACGCCCTGGCCGATGTGGCGTTCCTTCTCCAGCACCACCACGGACAGCCCGGCCTGGGCCAGCCTATAGGCCGTCGCCAAGCCTACCGCGCCTGCGCCGACCACCGCGGCGTCAAAGTCGTACTGCATCGTCATGGGCTCACCCTAACAAAGTGGCTTGCGCGGGACAGGCCCCAAGGCAGGATGGTGACGGTTTTCAGGAGGACCCCATGATCGAGCTGGTGATCGACGCCGTGCGCAAGGATCTGGGCGGTTTCGAGGTCGGTCGCGTCCTGCCTTTCGCCAAGAAGCGCATGGTCGGGCCGTTCGTGTTCCTCGACCATCTGGGTCCGGCGCATTTCGCGCCCGGATCGGGCATAGACGTGCGACCGCATCCCCACATCGGCCTGTCCACCGTCACCTATCTGATGCAGGGGCGCATCTTCCACCAGGACAACCTCGGCTATCGCCAGGCCATCATGCCGGGCGAGGTCAACTGGATGACCGCCGGGCGCGGCATCGTTCATTCCGAGCGCACTGAACTGGCCCAGCGCCAAAGCGGCCAGGACATGCACGGCCTGCAGGCGTGGGTGGCCCTGCCGGTGGAGAATGAGGAGGATGAGCCGGCCTTTAACCACCACGGGCCCGAGGATCTGCCCACTCTGCAGACCGGCAAGCTGTGGGCGCGGCTGGTGGCCGGCTCGGCCTATGGCGCCCAGGCCAGGGTCAAGACCCACTCGCCGCTGTTCTATGTGCATTGGCAGATGCAGCCGGGCGCGCAGGGGACCTTGCCGGGCGAACACAAGGAGCGGGCGGCCTATGTGGCCGGAGGGACCATTAGCGTGGATGGGCGGCAATTCCACGCGGGCCAGATGATCGTGTTCGAGCCGGGGGCCGACCCGCTGATCGAAGCGGTCAGTCCCGCCACGGTGATGCTGCTGGGCGGCGAGCCGCTCGGCCAGAGGTTCATCTGGTGGAACCTGGTGTCGCACAGCATGGACCGCATCGAGCAGGCCAAGGCTGACTGGAAAGCCGGACGCTTCCCCTTGCCGCCCCAGGACAACCAGGAATTCATCCCACTGCCGGAGACCCCGCCGCCAGCCCCGCCCTCATCCTGACGCGCGTCAGGCGTCGCCCACCGCCACGTGCGCCTTATGCCAGTACTGGGCGCCGGTCCACAGGGTGATGGCCGCGGCGATCCACAGCAGGGTGTGCGCCAAGGTGGTGAAGGGGCCCAGCACCGCCGGCTCGGAGGGCAGGGGCCAGGCGGCCCAGGTGCCGACCAGCAGCTCGCCGCCCACGGCCACCAGTTGGATGGTGGTCTTCCACTTGGCCAGGAGCGTCACCGACAACTTGATGCCGCGCGCCGCCACGTTCTCGCGCAGGGCGCTGATGGCGAATTCGCGGAACAGGATCAGCGCGAAGGGGATGGCGATCTGCGGCTGGGGTCCCAGCGCCGCCAGACCCAAAATGACGCCGCAGATGAGGATCTTGTCGCCGATCGGATCGAGGATCGCGCCCCAGGTGGTCACGGCGTTCAGCTTTCGCGCCAGCCAGCCGTCGAAGAAGTCCGTCACCGCTGCGACCACGAAGGACACGAAGGCCCAGCGCTCGAGGCTGAACTGGGTGTCGGGCGTTAGCTGTTCGCTCAGGATCGGCACGCCCCCGGCCGCCGCGGCCAACAGCAGGAAGCTGATCACGCCCGCGGCCACGCGCATGCCGGTCAACAGGTTGGGAATGTGTTTGACGGCGGATGTCATGGCGTCCTCTTCGTTGCGGGAGCGGACTGAATCACGAATTGCGCGCCGTGACGATCAGATCTTGCTTGGCGGCGCGTTGGCTACCTCGGCTTTGCGGCTTTGCCGCGGCGCAGCTTCATGCCTTCGGGCGTCAGACCCGCGATGGGCTCGCCTTCCCACGTGATCACGATCGGCTTGCGCACCAGCCGGGCTCGGATCACGATCCTGCGGCCAAACTGGCTGCGCGCCCACCGCCGTGAACCGGCAAGGTCCTGCCCGAAGCGGGCCGGCGCGAGAGACTCGATCTCGCTTTGCCTGATTTGAAACAGTTGCCGCCCGAACAACCCCTGAATAGAAAAAGAATCAAAGCGATATTCATAGCGAATGAGTATGCGTGAGACGATTTCCCGCACCAAAACGAAAATTAACAGTGCGCCAAGACAGGCCAAGGCTATGGTTTTCAAGTGAAACATCTCCCCCCGGCGCCTCCCAAAATATTCCACGCGACGGATTCAAGGTCACTTAAAGGCAAATCTGGCGCCAGTCCGATGCTTGCGCAATGCAGGCCGATCTAGAGCGCGATGGGTTTAGGCGGAATCGCCTAAACGCTAAATCGTGCTCTAGATTTAAATATGTAGAGCCGGATTCAGACTTTGAGAGAAGCCATCCGGCTCTAGGCGCGGTGGAAAAAATCATAAATTCTTTTCGCCAGCGCTTCCGATACGCCCTCGACCTTGACTAGATCGGCGGGCGAAGCGCGCGAAACGCCGCGTGCGGACCCAAAGGCATGCAGGAGGGCCCGTTTGCGGCTGGCCCCCACGCCCTCGATCTCATCCAGCGGATTCTTTTTCATCTCCGCGCTGCGCCGGGCGCGGTGGCTACCGATGGCGAAGCGGTGAGCCTCGTCGCGCAGGCGCTGCAGGTAGTACAGAGCCGGGCTCTTGGGCTCGAGCATGAAGGGCGGTTTGCCGGGCATGAAGAACCGCTCCAGGCCCGCATCCCGGTCCGGCCCCTTGGCCACCCCGACCACCACCACGTCGTCCACCCCCAGGTCGGCCATCGCCTCCAAGGCCGCCGCCAGTTGGCCCGCGCCGCCGTCGATCAGCACCAGATCCGGCCGCACCGGCGTTTCGCCGGCTTCCTCTTCCTTGGCCAGGCGCCCGAACCGGCGACGCAGCACCTCACGCATCATGCCGTAGTCGTCGCCGGGCGTGAGGTCGTCGGAGCGGATGTTGAATTTGCGGTACTGGCTCTTCTGCAGGCCGTCGGCGCCGGCCACGATCATGCCGCCCACGGCGTTGGTTCCCATGATGTGGCTGTTGTCATAGACCTCGATCCGCTCGGGCGACGCTTCCAGGCCGAAAGCCTCGCACACGGTCGCGAGAATCTTGGTCTGGGCCGAGCTTTCCGCCAGCTTGCGGCCGAGCGCCTCGCGGGCGTTGGCCAGGGCATGCTCCACCAGCCGGCGCTTCTCCCCCCGTTGGGGCGTGGCGATCTCCACCTTGCGGTCGCCCTTGAGGGTGAAGGCCTCGGCCAACAGGGCCTGGTTGGGGGCGGCGTGCGACAGCAGCAGCAGCCTTGGGATCGGCTTGTCCTCGTAGAACTGACCCAGGAAGGCGTCGAGGATTTCGCCTTCCGCATCCTCCTTGTCGACCCTGGGGAAATAGGCGCGGTTGCCCCAGTTCTGGCCGGCGCGGAAAAAGAACACCTGCACGCAGGCCTGGGCCCCTTCGGCATGCACCGCCAGGACGTCGGCCTCCTCCACGCCGTCGGGGTTGACGCCCTGCTCCATGGAGATGGCGGCCAAGGCGCGGATGCGGTCGCGCAGGCGCGCGGCGGTCTCGAACTCCAGGGCCTCGGCGGCGGTGGTCATCTGATCGGACAGGGCTTTGATCACCGCGCGGCTCTTGCCGGTCATGAAGTCGTGCGCGGCGCCCACAAGTTCGCCGTAAGCCTGGGTCGAGATGAGGTTTACGCAGGGCGCCGAGCAGCGTTTGATCTGATGCAGCATGCACGGTCGGGTCCGCGTTTCGAACACGCTGTCCGAGCAGGAGCGCAGCAGGAAGGCCTTCTGCAGGACGCCGACCGTGCGGTTGACGGCCCAGGTCGAGGCGAAGGGGCCGAAATAGTCGCCCTCGAGGGTGTGGGCGCCGCGATGCTTACGAATCTGTGGTGCGGGATGATCGCGTCGGATCAGGATCTCGGCGAAGGACTTATCGTCGCGCAGCACCACGTTGAAGCGGGGCTTGAGCTGCTTGATCAGGTTGGATTCCAGCAGCAGGGCTTCGGTTTCGGTGCGGGTGGTGATGAACTCCATCGCCCGGGTCAGATGGACCATGTGGGCGATGCGCTGCGTGTGGAAGCGGCCCTGGGCATAGTGGGTCACACGCTTCTTCAGCGACTTGGCCTTGCCCACGTACAGCGCCTCGCCGCCGTCGCCCAGCATGCGGTAGACGCCCGGCGCATCCGGCAGGCGTTTGGCCTCGTCCTGAATGAGGGCCATGCCCTGCAAGCTGGACCCTTCGGCGATGACGCGGTCGTCGGTCATGGCCCGGATATAAGGCCATTTGCGGCAATCCTCACCCCGGATGTCGCTTGCGCCTGCAGCCCACGGGCAGCGCCGCTCAATGCATCTTGGGGGGTTTCAGGAAGGCTTTGCGGTCGCGAGAGCGGACGGTGACGGGAAATACGTCGCCGTCGCGGGCCAGGGTCAGGGGTACGTCGACGCCGGCGTCCCCGAGCGACCATAAGGCGTGATAGAACTCGGCCAGGGTCGTGACCTCCTCACCGCCCACGGCCAGGACGATGTCGCCCTGGGATAGATCGGCGCGGTCGGCCGGTCCGTTTTTGCTGGCGCCCACGACGACGACGCGGCCGCTTACCTCCTGGGCCAGGACTCCGAGCCACGGGCGCGCCGTCTTGCGGCCTCCCGAAATGAGATCGTCGAGGATGGGCGGCAAGAGCTCGATGGGCACCGCCATGTTGATGGGCGCCGCCTTGCCCGCGCCCGTTTCCTGCAACATCTGCAGCGAACCTATCCCCACCAGCTTTCCGGTGGGGCCGATCAGGGCCGCGCCGCTCCACAGGGGGTGCCCGGGCGCCGTGAACAAGGCCTCGTCCAGCGCATATTCCCAGTAGCCGGCGAACTCGTGGCGCGCCACCAGCTTGGCGGCGATCGAACGCCGCGCCAGGCCTCCGCCCGCCATGATCAGCTTGTCGCCGGCCAATACTTCACGGGAATCGCCGAGCTCCAGGGCCGGCACGCCCAGTCGGCCCAGCACCCGAATAAGACCGAATCCGGTGACGGCGTCGAACCCGGCCACATGTCCGGCGACGACTCTGCCCTCGGCGGTCTGCAACCATACCTGCTCGGCCTCCGTCACCAGATAGCCGATGGTCAGGACCAGGTCCTCGCCGATGGCCACGCCATGGCCCACCCGCAAGGTGCCCAGCGTCTGGGCGGTGAAGGCGTCTGCGGGAACATGAGCGCGCAAGCCGACGGTGGAGGAGATCGTCCAATCCAGATCGAAGGGGAAGTCCTCCGGCTGCGGCTGCAGGCGGCTCGCCACGCTCCACTCTTCAAACCCGTAGGTCATGCCTCAACTTTCGAAACCTTCGACACGCTCCATATGAGGCCATCGGGCCAAGGCTGAAAGAGGGCGGTGATGAAGATGCCGCGCGAACCCTAGGCGAGATGCAGGGCGAGCCAAACGGTGGGCCCGTCTGCGCAGGTCCAGTCCACGCGGTGGCGCCGCGCGGCGGGGATCAACAGCCAGTCGCCGGGCCCCAGGGCCAGAGCGGGCTCACCCTCCAGCGTCAGTCCCGCCGCCCCGTGCAGCAGCAACACCCATTCCTCGTGATCCTGGCTAAGCCATTGCCCTGGCGACGTGGCATGGCCGGTGGAGACGATCCGCTCCAGCCGCGCGCCGGGCCGGCGCAACAGCAAGTCGAAGCGTTCTTCTGCGAGATGGGCGGGCAAGTCCGACAGCAGGTTGGACGGCATGGTCATCAGGCCGCGCGCCAAGCGCGGGCGGCGCCGTGCGTTTGCGCCGCTTTCAGCATCGCGGCCAATAGGAGCGCCGGCTTGATGGGCTTTTCGACCACCGCATCCATGCCGGCGGCTAGATAGCCCTCGGCGTCTCGCGGATCGGCGTTGGCGGTCAGGGCTACGATGGGCAGGTCGGCGGCGCTGGGATGACCGCTCTCGCGGATATGGCGCGTGGCCGCGAGCCCGCCCATCACAGGCATCTTGATGTCCATCAGGATCAGGTCGAACGCGCCCGCGAGCGCCGCGTCCACAGCCTGGGCGCCGTCCTCCACGCTTTCACTCGTGCAACCGAACATGGCGCACAGGGTCTCGGCCACCAGGCGGTTGGTGGCGTTGTCGTCGGCGACGAGCACGTGCAGCGGCGGAAGAACGAGGTCGTCGGGCGCCGGGATCGCGACGTCGACGCCTTCTGCGGGCGCTTGGCCCAGGACGGCGCCGAACACCATCGCCAGGCCGCCTCCGGCGTTGGATTCGGCGTGGATCGTTCCGCCCATGCGTTCCACTAGCTCGCGGCAGATCGACAGGCCCAGACCAGCGCCGCCCAGAGCCCGGCCCGCTTCGTCCTGGATGAAGGGCTGGAAGATGGCCTTCAGCTTGGGCTCGGGCACGCCCATGCCGGTGTCGCGGATTTCGCAATGGATGCGAACATGGTCGTTCTCGGCGCGAGCTTGCAGCCGCACGCTGACCTCGCCGGCCTCGGTGAACTTCAAGGCGTTGCCGGCCAGATTGTTCAATACCTGCTTCAGCCGGACCTCGTCGCCCACAGCCCTTAGGTCGTCGGGACCGTCGTACTCGACCCGCCAATTCAGGCCCCGTTCGGCCGCCTTGGCTCCCCAAAGATTGGAGACGTCTTCCACCACGCCTTTCAGCCGGAAAGACGCCTGTTTCAGATCGAGTTGGCCCGCGTCCATGCGCGAGACGTCCAAGGCGTCGGTCAGCAGCCTCAGCAAGGTCTCGCCGGAATCCAGAATGGTGCGGACGTAAGGCTGCAGTTCCGGCTGCTGCAGCCGCCGGGCCAGGATTTCGGCGATCGACAGCACCCCGTTCAAGGGCGTTCGAATCTCGTGGCTCATCACCGCCAGGAACTGGGATTTGGCCCGCAAGGCCGCCTGGGTTTCGGCTTGGGCCGCCTCCAGGGTCTGGGCCAGGCGGGTCATCTCCACAGCGTGGGCGTGGTTGGCGCGGCTGGTCGCCTGCAGCAAGCCGAGGGCGCTGCCCATGCCCACATAGAAGCCGTCCTTCACAACCACGAAGCCCTGCATCAGCTCGGAGGGCCGCTCGGCCAATACTTCGCCGGTGAAGGTCGACAGGCTGGCCGAAGCGTCCACGATCACCGGGCAAGCGTTCATCAAAACGGATATAGGCCGTTGGGCATAGAGCGCCCGCCCGTATTCCGCCGCCATGCGCAGGAAGAAACTGTTGCGTTCAACGATGCCAACCGGGCGGCCGAGGGGGTCGACCACGGCGATGGCCAGAACGTCCGGTTCGCATTCGAACCGCTGATACAGCGCCGCGCCCGCAGTCGTCGCCAGGGCCGGCTTCACCGGCTCGGCCAAATCCAGTACTTGTGCCATACAGCCTCCGTCGTCTGGTTTAGACGGCGGAACGATAATTCCAGGTTAAGCCGGCCAATGTCACAAAATCATTACATGATAACGACTTCGAGCATCAGATAGTTCGTGATCTGACAATCGAAATGACCGAATTATTCTGATTAATTATTTTACAATATCACGGTATATTTGCATTATTCGGCGGGAACGTACAGCTCGCCCCCTCCTTGGCGGAACTTCTCGGCCATCTCGCCCATGCCGGCGTCCACATCGTTCTGGGCGGCGGCGCTGGCGCGGATGTCCTGGCTGATCTTCATCGAGCAGAACTTGGGCCCGCACATGGAACAGAAGTGCGCGGTCTTGTGCGCCTCCTTGGGCAGGCTCTCGTCGTGATATTCGCGCGCGGTTTCCGGATCGAAGCCGAGGTTGAACTGGTCCTCCCAGCGGAATTCGAAGCGCGCCCGGCTCAAGGCGTCGTCCCAGGCGCGGGCGGTGGGGTGGCCCTTGGCCAGGTCCGCGGCGTGGGCGGCGATCTTGTAGGCGATCACGCCCTGTTTGACGTCCTCGCGGTCGGGCAGGCCCAGGTGTTCCTTGGGCGTCACGTAGCAAAGCATGGCGGTGCCGAACCAGCCGATCATGGCCGCGCCGATGGCGCTGGTGATGTGGTCATAGCCCGGCGCCACATCGGTGGTCAGCGGCCCCAGCGTATAGAACGGCGCTTCGTGGCAATGCTTGAGCTGCTCGTCCATATTGGCCTTGATCTTGTGCATCGGCACGTGGCCGGGCCCTTCGATCATGGTCTGGACGTTGTGCTTCCAGGCGATCTTGGTCAGCTCGCCCAGGGTGCGCAGCTCGGCGAACTGGGCCTCGTCATTGGCGTCGGCGATGGAGCCCGGTCGCAAGCCGTCGCCCAGCGAGAACGACACGTCGTAGGCCCGCATGATCTCGCAGATGTCCTCGAACCGCTCATAGAGGAAGTTCTCGCGGTGGTGGGCCAAACACCACTTGGCCATGATCGAACCGCCGCGCGAGACGATGCCGGTCACGCGCTTTGCGGTCAGCGGGATGAAGGGGAGCCGGACGCCCGCGTGGATGGTGAAATAGTCCACGCCCTGCTCGGCCTGTTCGATCAGGGTGTCGCGGAACACCTCCCAGTTCAGGTCCTCGGCCACGCCGTTGACCTTCTCCAGCGCCTGATAGATCGGCACCGTGCCGATGGGGACCGGGCTGTTGCGCACGATCCAGTCGCGGATGTTGTGGATGTTGCGGCCGGTGGACAGGTCCATCACCGTGTCGGCGCCCCAGCGGGTCGCCCACACCATCTTATCCACCTCGTCGGCCACCGACGACAGCACGGCGGAATTGCCGATGTTGGCGTTGATCTTGACCAGGAAGTTGCGGCCGATGGCCATCGGCTCCAGTTCGGTATGGTTGATGTTGGCCGGGATGATCGCTCGCCCGCGCGCCACCTCGTCGCGCACGAACTGCGGGGTCACGAAGTCGGGTATTTCCGCGCCGAAGCTCTCGCCATCGCGGATCGCTCCGTCGTTTTCCTTGCGGCGCAGGTTCTCGCGGATGGCCACATATTCCATCTCTGGCGTGACGATGCCGCGCCGGGCGTAGTCCATCTGGGTCACGCCGGCGCCGGCCTTGGCGCGGTAGACCCTGCGCGGGGCGGAGAACTGCGGGGCCAGGTGCTCGCCCTTGGCGAAGCCGTTGTCCTCGGGCTTCACGTCGCGCGGATTTTCGACGATCTCCACGTCGCCGCGCGAGACCACCCACGGTTCGCGCACCCGGGCCAGGCCCTGGTGGATGTCGGTCGATACGGCCGGATCGGTATAGGGACCGGAAGGGTCGTAGATGGTGACCGGCGGCTCGTTGGCGGAAGGGTGCACCGCCACCTCGCGGAAGGGTACGCGGATATCGGGCCACAGGACCCCGTTCTGATAGACTTTGCGCGAACCGGGCCGCTCGCCGGTGGCGACCTTGGACATCGGCGTCTGGATATTCACGGGGGAACCTTCCCTGCAGTGGTCGGGTCCTGTGGCGAGAGATGAAAAGGCGGGCGCTCTCTGGCGCCGGTTCCCATCCCTTCGCCGGCATGACCCGGATCAGGTTCAGCGGGTCGCCGCTCCAACAGCGCGGCCTCTCAGTCCCTGTGGCGGGACCCCCCGGAGAACAACGCGGCCAACCTAATCCAAGACGCCGGGGATGCAAGCCTAAGCGGGCCGATCAGGGCGAGAGCGGCGGGACTGTCGCCGTTGTAGACGCTGATGCTCGAGGCCGAGCGCCACGGAGGTCTGTCCCCGGACATAGGACTGACTTTTGGCGGATGGCGTCAGGGCGAGGGCCAGAACCAGCATCATCAGGATCAAGCGCATGTCCAAGATATGCTTCCGGCGCGGCGGGGTTCCTGCGTGGCGGAAGGATTTGACGAAAATCCCGTGACCGCTAGCCGATCGGAGCCTGAAGCAGTTCGGCCGAGGCGGTCTCGATCCGCTCCTGCAAGGTGCGCATGAACTCCACCCGCTTTAGCCCGGGCGCGATAGGCTCGAGGATCTGCACCACCATCACGCCCGGCTTGATGGCCAGGCCCTGCGCGTCCAGGCACACGCCCGAGTTTGTCGCCACCGGCACGCAGGGCAGGTTCAGTTCCCTGTATAGGGCCGCCACGCCGGGTTTGTACTCGGTCGGAGCGCCGGGCGGCCGGCGCGTGCCCTCGGGAAAAATGAGCAATTGGCGCGGTTCGGCCATCAGCCGTTTGGCGTCGGCCACCAGATCGCGTAGGGCCTGGGCGTGTGCGTCCCGGTCCACCGCAATCATCTTGGCCTTGCGGCTAAGCCAGCCGAAGGCTGGAATACCGGCCAGCTCCTTCTTCATCACGAACAGCATGTCCGGGGCGTAGGTGAACGGCGGAGCGATATCGAACATGCTCTGGTGCTTGGCCGCGATCAGATAGGAGCCTTCTGGCAGGTGCTCGACGCCCCGCACCTCAAGCCGCACGCCCCCGAACAGGCGCAAGCCGAACACCATGAGCGCCGCCCAAACCTTCAGGCCTGAGCGCATGGCGGCCCGCGGGAAAGGAAGCAGCAGCAGGAACAACGCTATCAGCAGGAAGGTGACGCCATAGACCCAAGCGCCGTGCAGAGCGGTGCGCAGCCTCACGAGGCCTCGCTGGACTGGGCCTGAGCCGCTGCGGGCGCCTTGGATCCAAGATGCAGCACCGTCTCGCGCCCCAGAATAATCAAGTACTTGGTGTATTCCACCATCAGTCGCCGAGCCTCGTGCTGGTTACGCCACCAGCTGCGCGCGTCCAACTCGTTGGTGGCCACCGGATAGGGGATCAAGGTGGTGTCCGGCAAGGCGCTGCGCAGCTCCAGGAGGGCGCGCGGCATGTGGTAGTCGGCGGTCACGACGATCAGATCGTCGTATCCACGCGCCCTGACCCATTGGGCGGTCTCGCGGGCGTTGCCGACGGTGTCTTCGGCTTCGAAGCCCAAATCCACGCAGCAGTTGTAGAGCGGCGCGGCCACGGCCCGCGCCAGGCGCTGGATGTCGGCCCGCGTCGCGCCGCGGTTCACGCCCGAGACCAGCATGCGCTCGGCCTTGCCCTGGCGCAGCAGACGCATGCCCGCCTCAATGCGTTGGCTGGACATGCCGGTCAGCACCACCACACCTTCGGCATGGGGCGGCTCGGGCGCTGGCGTGGAATGGGCTACGCGCGCGGCGAAGGCCGCCAGACCCACGCCCCATACGATCACCGCCAGCAGTATGACGGCCAAGCTTCTCACGCCTTATCCATGTCCTTACCCATGCTTCAGGCCATTTCCTTCAAAAGCCTCATCGCCGCGTCCCGCGCCGCCACTACGGCCACCAGGGCGGCGGCCAAGGGGCAGAGCGGCAACACCAAAAGGTCGCTCCACGCGATCGGCAGGATCGGCGTGAGGCCCCCGTCCCCGCCCAGAACGCGGGCGGCGGCGCCGATCATCGCCGCGACGGCGGCGGCGAACAAGCCCGCGCCTGCCGATAGCAGAGCGAAGCGTCGCTGCACCAGCGCCGCGATGAAGCGATCCTCAGCGCCTGACATGTGCAGCACCTCGACGATTTCATGCCGGGCGGCCAGGGCCGCACTGGCGGCGAAGGCGATCATGGCGGCCGCGGCGGCGGCCGTCAGGACGAATAGGCCGAGCGCCGCCAGACGCACCAGGGCCCCGGCGCGTAGGATGTCGCCGATCCAGACGCTGTGATCGTCGACCGTGGCGTCGATGCCCTGCGCCTTCAGCGCCCGATCCAGATCCTGAGCGGAGGCTGGATGGAGCTTGTCCAGCTCCACGGCGACCAGGCGCGGGATCGGCAGGTCCTCGGGCAGGGCGTCCTTGCCAATCCACGGCTGCAACAGGGCCATAGCCTTATCGCGGGTCAGGGCCTGCACCTCGCCCACGCCCTTGACCCCGGCCAGGGTCTCGGCCGCTCGCGCCGCCGCGCCATCGGCGCTTTCTCCTCCCGTGGGCCGCACCAGCACGGTCGCGGAGTCCTGCAGTTGTGCGGTCCAGCCGCGCGCCGCCCGATCACCCGCCAGGGTCCCAAGCGCGGTGAGACAGGCGAAGAAGCACAGTACGGCGATAACGAAGGCCAGGGCTCCGTCGCGGGCGTCGCGGGCCGGGAGCAGCGGGCCGGGACGCCAGCGACGCAGGAAGGCCGATGCCGCCTGATCGGTCATGCATCGCCTCCATTCGCTAGGCGGCCATTGTCCAGCCTCAATGCAGGCATCCCGGAGCGGGCGACCAGATCCTGGTCGTGACTGGCGATCAGCACCGTCACGCCCAGCCGGTTCAGCTCCACGAACAGTTTCAGGATACGCAGGCTGAGTTCATGGTCGACGTTGCCGGTCGGCTCGTCGGCCAGGATCAGGTCAGGCCGGCTCACAACCGCCCGGGCGATGGCCAGGCGCTGCTTCTCGCCGCCGGACAGGGTTGCGGGCATGGCGTGCAGCTTCTGGCCCAGACCCACCCAGCTCATCAGCTCGGCCACGTCCAGACGGTAATCGGCCGGCTTGCGTCCGGCGATACGCAGCGGCAGGGCCACGTTGTCGAAGGCGCTCAGATGGTCGAGCAGGCGGAACTCCTGGAATACGACCCCGATCCGTCGGCGCAGCGCCGGCAGCATTCGGCGCTGCGCGGTGGCCAGATCCTGGCCGAACAGGCTGATCAGGCCGCGCGAGGGACGTTCGGCCATATAGATCAGTTTCAGCAGCGAGCTCTTGCCCGCGCCGGACGGACCGGTCAGGAAGTGAAAGGATCCGGACGGCAGCGAGAAGGAAATGTCGCTTAAGGTCTCGGGCGCTCGTCCATAGCGCATGCCGACCCCGCTGAAGCGCAGGATAGGCGCGGGGGCGCCGCTGCGCCCATCGGCGTCGTGGCCCGCGGGGGCGATAGGGAACTGGAGCGCTTTTCTGGACATGAGGCCGGAAATCGGCGACCTCCAAGAGGGTAGCTGGAGCGACCGATTCGCTGGCCATGATACTGAGCTGTCCTAACTGCGCCACCCGCTATTTCCTGCACGACGTGCTCGTGGGGCGGGCCGGGCGCACGGTCAAGTGCACCGCCTGCGGTTCGACCTGGCGGGCGGAGGCCGTGGAGGATGATGAGGCCCTGCCGCTGCAGGAGCCCACGCCGGAGCTTGCCGCCCCGTCGGAGCCCGTCCCAGCCACGCCCGCCCTAACTACGCCCGCCTTGAGCGAGCTGCCCGCGGACCGCCTGTCGCAGGCCTTCCGCGCGCGCGCCCAGGAGCAGCGCAAGGTGCGTGAGGCCGCGGCCTCCGGCGCGATCTGGGCGGGGTTGGCTGCGGGACTGGTCCTGGTGATAGCCTTGGCGGCGGTGTTCCGCATCGACGTGGTTCGTCTATGGCCGCGGACCGCCAGCGCCTATGCGGCGGTGGGCTTGCCGGTGAACCCCACAGGACTGCTTATCGAGCAGGTCAAGGCTGCGGCCGGCGCCGACGCAGGCCGCCCGGCGGTGATCGTGTCGGGCGTGATGCGCAACATCGTCGACCGAACGGTGGACGCGCCGCAGCTCAGGGTCAGCCTGCTGGGCAAGGACGGCAAGGCGGTGGCGCGCAAGTTGGCCGACGCGCCGGCGCCCGACCAAATCCATCCTGGCGAGACCCGCCATTTCTCGATCAGCATGCTTGACCCGCCCAAGACCGCCAGCGAGGTGGAAGTGTCCTTCGCCCTGGACGCGCAGCGGGCCTTGCCTCACCCTGGCCTGCCAAGCCCCACGCTGCGCGGGCCGGTAGCCGCGCCGGCGACGAAGCCGCTTGGCGCGCCCGCCCCGACCGCGGCGTCGGAGGCCAGGCCTTTGCCCCCCAACTCTCCCTATGCCCTCCCGCCCAAGGCGTCCGTGGGATGACATGAATCCGGAGCCGTTGCTGACCGCGGACGAGATCGCCGACTGCATCGAGCGATTGGCCAAGGATATCGCGCCGCGCGTCGAGGACGACACCGTCGCGGTCGCCCTCCTGACCGGGGCTCTGTGGTTCGCCGCCGACCTGACTCGCGCCCTGGCGCGGATGGGCCGGCGCCTATCTTTCGACGCCCTGTGGCTGGGCTCATACGGCGAGGGTCGCGTCTCCAGCGGGCGTTGCGAGGTGCGCGCAGGCCTGCAGCGCCCGGTGAGCGGTCGCAAGGTGCTGCTGATGGACGATGTGTTCGATTCCGGCCTGTCCCTCAGCGAAGGCGGGCGGCTTTTGTACGAGGCGGGCGCGCGCGAAGTCCTCTACGCCGTTTTCGCCAGCAAGCCTTGGCCCAGCGCCCGTCCGCTCGAGCCCGATTTCGTGGGCTGGCACGCGCCGCCGCGCTTTCTGGTGGGCTATGGCATGGACGTCGCGGGCGACTGGCGGGGCCTGCCCTACATCGGGGCGCTTGACTAGTCTGAGGCCTTTGGAACCCTAAGCCCTCGCATGGGTTTTCCTGGGTGAATAGCTTTGCGCCAAGGGTGACCGCCATGAACGTAGCTCGTTTTGAAGACTCATTCCGCCGAGGAGCCGACCGGCGACTGGCGCCGGTCGCCCATCTGATCGATGACGGGTCGGACCTTGTCCGCGAGAAGCTCGACGAAGCTTCGGACCTGATCCGCGGCGCGGCCGCCCAATTGCTCGAAGACAGCCAAGCGCTGATCCAAGCCAAGCTTGGCGAGGCGACGGAGTTGGCGCAGCAAGCGCGCAAACAGGCCAAGGCCGCGTCCAAGGAAGCCCTTAAGGCGGCCTCGGCGGGAGCGGAACATTCGTACGAGGATATTCGGCGGCTGAGTTCGGGTAGGCCTCTGGTCGTAGCCGGCGTCGCTTTGGGACTGGGGCTGGCTCTCGGCTTGGCCCTGCGCGCCCGCAGGCCCGCGCAGGCGGTTCAGAACGCCCAACCCAAGCCGCAGCCCGCCGCCGAGCGTACGGCCCGGCCTAACTCGGCGAGCGTTCCCTCTCGCCCCAAAGCTCCGCGCTCGCGCAGGAACGGCAAGGCCGAGCCGGCCGTGCCGACCCACTGACCAGGGCTCTAGGCCAACCAGGGCGCGAAGGGCTCGCGGGCCAACATCTCCTCGTAGGTGGGACGCGGGCGCGTCACGGCGAATTCGGCGCCGCGCACCAGCACCTCGGGCGCGAGCGGACGGCTGTTGTATTCGCTGGACATGGTGGCGCCATAGGCCCCGGCTGTCATGAAGGCCGCCAGATCGCCGGGTGCAAGCGGCGGCAGCAGGCTGTCGCGACTGAAGGTGTCGCCGGTCTCGCAGACCGGGCCGACCACATCCATCGCCGACAGGTTCGCCCCCGCGCGCGGAGTCTTCACCGGCCTCAGGTCGTGGAAGGCGTCGTACATGGCCGGCCGGACCAGATCGTTCATGGCCGCATCCACCACCAGGAACCGCTTGCCCGCGTGTCCGTCTTCATTCGGACGCTCATGGATGTGGATCACGCTGGTCAGCAGTACGCCGGCGTTAGCCGCGATGACCCGGCCCGGTTCGAACACCAGATCGATGTCCAGTCCGTCCAGCGCCTCGTCCACCATCGCGGCGAATTGCGCCGGGGAGGGCGGATCGGGCTGATCGAAGTAAGGCGCGCCGAGACCGCCGCCGAGGTCCAGCCGCTCTACAGGCAAACCCTGCGCGCGCAGGGTTTGCACTAGGCCGCGCATCTTGGCGAACGCCGCGCGCATGGGCCTAAGGTCGGTGATCTGGCTGCCGATATGGCAGGCCACGCCGATGGGATTGAGCGAGCGGGAGGCGTAGGCCTTGGCGTAGAGTCGCTCGGCTTCTGAGAAGGACACGCCGAACTTATTGTCGCTCTTGCCCGTGGCGATCTTGTCGTGACCGCCGGCCGCGATGTCGGGATTGACGCGGATGGTGACCGCCGGCCGCGCGCCCAACCCTTCGGCGATCTTGACCAGGAGGTCCAACTCCGGCTCCGACTCCACGTTGATTTCCGAAACGCCCGCCTCGATGGCGAAGGCCAGTTCGTGCGCGGTTTTGCCCATCCCGGAAAAGACAATGCGCTGCGGCGGCATGCCCGCGGCCAGGGCTCGGCGAATCTCGCCCTCCGACACGGTGTCGGCGCCCGCGCCGAGGCGGGCCAGGACGCGCAGCACCGACAGGTTGGAATTGGCCTTGACCGCGAAGGCCACCAGGGCGCGTCGATGAGCGAAGGCGGTCTGAAAGACGTTGTAATGCCGCTCCAGGGTCGCGGTCGAATAGACGTAGACGGGCGTGCCTACCGCCTCGGCGATACGGGCTAGCGGAACGTCCTCGCAATGCAGTTCGCCATCGCGAACCTCAAAGAAATTCATCGCGGTAGGGCGTTGGGATTGGCCTCGGGGTCCTGCAACAAATCGCCGGAGTTGGGATTGCCGAAGGGATTGGGCGCGGCGCCCGGGGTTGGCGCGGCGCGCTCGGGATCAAGCGCCGGATCGCCCTGGCCATGGTCGGGCGCGGGTGGGGCCGGATCGCCGCCCGTGTTGCCGGCGCGGTTGGCGCGGGCCTGCTCCTGCTCCCGCTTCTTCTCGGCGGCGTATTGGGCGGTGTCCTTCTTGCCGAACAGCGGTGCAGGCCGATCGAGCGAACCGACCTTGCCGCAGGCGCCCATCGTCAGGGCGCCGGTGAGGGCGAGGCAGATGGCCAGTTTGTTCATGAGAGGCGTTCCTTCCAGCGTTCAATCTGCGCGCGGACCTGGGCGGGCGCCGCGCCGCCGTAGCTGTTTCGGCTCGCCACTGAGGCTTCGGGCGAGAGGAAGGCGCGCACGTCCTCGGTGATCCGGGGCTCGATGGCCTGAAATTCCGGAAGTGGCAAGTCCTGTAGATCAACGCTCAGGCTCTCGGCGCGTTTCACCGCAGCGCCCGTTATATGGTGCGCCTGACGAAATGGCAGGTTCAAGACGCGCACCAGCCAATCAGCCAGGTCCGTGGCGGTGGAGTAGCCGCCGCCGGCGGCGGCCGCCATTCGTGCGCGGTCAGGCTGCATGTCCTGCGCCATGCCGGTCATGGCCAGGATCGACAGGCTGAGACTGTCGAAGGCTTCGAACACCGGCGGCTTATCCTCCTGCATATCCTTGGAATAGGCCAGAGGCAGGCCCTTCATCACCGTCATCAGTCCAACCAGCGACCCAAGGATACGTCCGGCCTTGGCGCGCACCAGTTCGGCGGCGTCCGGGTTGCGCTTCTGGGGCATGATCGAGGAGCCGGTCGTGAAGGCGTCCGACAACTTGATGAAGCCGAACTGCGGGGTGACCCACAGCACGATCTCTTCCGCTAAGCGAGACAAGTGGGTTGCACAGATGGCGGCGGCCGATAGGGCCTCCAGCGCGAAGTCCCGCGCCGAGACGCTATCCAGGGAATTGGCGGTAGGTCGCGCAAAGCCCAGGGCCTCGGCGGTCATGCGCCGATCGATGGGGAAGGGCGAACCGGCCAGGGCCGCGGCGCCCAGGGGGCTTTCGTTCATCCGCTCGCGCGCGTCGGCGAAGCGTCCGGCATCGCGGCCGAACATCTCCACATAGGCCATTAAATGGTGGCCGAAGGTCACCGGCTGGGCCGGCTGCAGATGGGTGAAGCCCGGCATGATCGTGTCCGCATTGGCATCGGCCAGGGCCAGCACGGCGCGTTGCAGATCCTGCAGTTGCAGGATCGAGCGCTCGCACGCCTCGCGCACCCACAGGCGGAAGTCCGTCGCGACCTGATCGTTGCGCGAGCGCGCCGTGTGCAGCCGACCGGCCGCCTCACCGATCAGCTCCTTCAGCCGCACCTCCACGTTCATGTGGATGTCTTCGAATTCCTCGCGGAAGGGGAAGGTCCCGGCGGCCATCTCGTTCTCGATGGTGTCCAGACCTTGAAGAATCTTGTCCCCGTCGTCCTGGGAGATCACGCCGGTCTTGATCAACATGGCGGCATGGGCGCGCGAGCCCCGCAAATCCTGTGGCGCCAAGCGCTTGTCGAAACCGATCGATACATTGATCGCCTGCATCAAGTCAGCGGGCTTGGCCGAAAAGCGTCCGCCCCATATGGTCTGGCCCGCGTCGGCGCCAGAGTCCGGAGCCGGGCGGTTGGTCTTATCGGAGGCGTTGTCGGTCATATGAGCGAGGGTCCAGCAGAGCCGGTGAAAGCCCAGGAAGTGAAAGTACAGAACGCGAAAAGACCGGGCGCGCAAGCGCAAGGCAAAGCGCGACGGACGCCTTGGCTGTTCGGTTTGGCCACGGTCGTCGTCGCGGCGGTTCTATACGTTATCGTGGCCCATGGTTTCAAACCCGCAGACGGGAATCTGAAGGACCTCGCCACCGGCGCCATGGCCAAGCTGCAGGTTCCCGATGCGCCGCGTGGGGAGCCGGACGCCTCGTTCTCCGGTCCCAGCAGCCAGATCCTGCATCTGGCCGACTTCAAGGGTCAGGTCCTGGTCGTGAATTTCTGGGCCACCTGGTGCGCGCCTTGCGTGCAGGAGATGCCGACCTTGGCCAAACTTCAGTCTGCTTTCGCCGGCCAGCCGGTGAGGGTCATGGCCATAAGTCTGGACCGGTCCGAAGATACGGCCTTCGCCCAACGCTTCATACTCAAGCATGCGCCTCTGGCCTTCTATCAGGACCCGAAGTACGCCCTACTCTTTTCGCTGGATCCGCGTCCCGCGGGCGTCCCCGTTACTGTGATCTTTGACCGAAACGGACATGAGCGCGCCCGTTTGGAAGGCGCGGCCGACTGGAGCTCGCCGCAGGCTAAGGCTGTGCTCAATTCGGTCCTGCAAATACGAAGCTGATCCCCTTTTGGGTTGACCAAATCTCAGGTCCGCGTTCTTCTACTTGCCGCAATCGGCGTTCTTGGCTTTCGCTATCCTTCTATGCAGGCGTCCAAACCCTGCTCTCCGGACTAGCCTTCCAGAATTGAGATTGCCCGGGGCTCGCCGCCTGGGCGGCCCTCAAACTGGAGCGGCTCGTCAAGGAGACAGCGATATGTCCAACGGAACCGTGAAGTGGTTCAACACCACCAAGGGTTACGGTTTTATCCAGCCCGAGGACGGAGGCGCGGACGTATTCGTCCATGTCAGCGCCGTCGAACGCGCCGGCCTGCGCGGCCTCAACGAAGGCCAGCGCGTTAGCTTCGAGCTGCAAAAAGAACGCGGCAAGACCGCCGCGGTGAACCTGAAGGCGCTTTGAGGCCAGAATTCGAGCCTTGGGCGATGCTGGCTCGCCGGGTCGGCGGCCCTTTGGTCCTTTGCCCGAACTGTCTGGTTAGAAGCCCAGCTCCGCCTTGAGCTGGGATGCGCTCACGCCCCGGGCGCGGATATCCGCCAGGGTCTCGGACAGGTCCCGCTTGGCCAGGCGTTTTCCATCAGGAGCCGCCAGCAGGGGATGGTGCCGATAAATGGGGGACGGGACCTCCAGCAGGGCTTGCAGCAACCGCTGGATATGGGCCGCTTCGTGCAGGTCCTCGCCGCGGATCACATGGCTCACGCCCTGGATCGCGTCATCGACCACCACGGCCAGATGATAAGCTACGTCCGCGTCCTTGCGCGCCAGGACGGCGTCGCCCGCCAGCGCCGGCCGGGCCTGGATCACCCCGCGCTGGCCGTCCGGACCGCGGCCTTCCTCCACAAAGCTCAACGCGTCCCAGGCTGCTCGGCCTAGGGCGCGGCGCGCGGCGCGGAGCGATAGGCGCCAGGCGAAGGGCTCGCCGGCCGCAAGTCGCGCGGTCTCTTCGGCGGGCGCTAAAGGCGCGCCACGATAGGCGAGCGCCGGGCCATGGGGCGCGCGCCCGATATCCTCCAATATTTCGCGGCGGGTCTTAAAGCAGCGGTACAGCAAGCCCCGGGCCTTAAGGCGTTCCAGCGCCTGGGCGTAGTCGTCCATGTGATCCGACTGCCGCCGGATGGGCGCCGCCCAGTCCAGGCCCAGCCAGGTCAGGTCTTCGATGATCGCCGCCTCGAACTGGGGCCGGCTGCGAGCGCGGTCTATGTCCTCGATGCGCAAGAGGAAACGGCCCGCCTGCGCTTGTGCGGCTGTATGCGCCGTCCAGGCCGAGAAGGCGTGCCCCTTATGCAGACGCCCGGTCGGCGAGGGGGCAAAGCGGGTGGTGAAGCTGCCGACCATGGCTCTAATCCGACCGTGTCCGTCCTTTTGCGCGCCCCGTCATGCGGATGTCTTGGAATCGCGCCAAGGGTACTTGGCAACTCGTTGATTCCGGCTTCAAAGTCGCAATCCGCATCCGTGTGGCGATTCAGGAATTCGTCTGCGCCTTGTGGCAGGCAAGGCGCGAATTTCTGAATCTCCAGCCACACTAAGGCATTTTGATTCTAGTGTGCTTTTGAGAAACTGAAGTTCGCTCCACGCTCGACCCAAGACCCAGGCGAACTTCAAATTCAGCACACTAGCTGGCGTATGGAAGGAGGCTCGTCTTCAGTCCAATCGTTCGCATAATCCCAGGCCTTAGAGGCCAACCGGGAGGGCCCGACGATGCAGGTGCTTAAGCGCCCTCCGTCCGGATGCCCGGCTTTGGTGCTGAATGCGGACTATCGTCCGCTGTCCTATTATCCCCTGTCCTTGTGGCCGTGGCAGGAGGTGATCAAGGCGGTGTTCCTTGATCGTGTGGACGTGATTTCCACCTACGACCAGGTGGTGCATTCGCCGTCCTTCGAAATGAAGCTGCCGAGCGTGGTTTCGCTCAAGCACTATGTGGCCCAGGATCGGCCCCCCGCCTTCACCCGCTTCAACTTGTTCCTACGCGACTCTTTCAGTTGCCAGTACTGCGGCTCGCCTGAGGATTTGACCTTCGATCATCTGATCCCACGCTCACGCGGCGGGCGCACGACCTGGGAAAATATCGTCACTGCCTGCGCCCCCTGCAATCTGACCAAGGGCGGACGCACCGCGCGCGAGGCCCAGATGCACCCCTTCCGCCATCCCAGGCGTCCCACCAGCTACGATCTGCAGGACAATGGCCGCCGCTTCCCGCCGGGCCACCTGCACGAAAGCTGGCTCGACTACCTGTATTGGGACATCGAACTGGAGGCCTGACGGGCCTGGATTCTGACGGTTTAAAATCAACCGGGAAGAAAGGGCGCCGATCCGTCGCCGGCGCCCTTATGCCCGGTGCTAACGCGGGTGGATGCGGGTGATCTTGGTGCCCTGCAGGGTCAGATCGGCCATAAGACCTCTGCCGTTGAAGGGGAAGGCCACCACGTCCTGGCTGACCGTGGTGGTGTCGGCCGCCGCCGCCGCGCCCTGGTTGATCACGGTGATGCTGGGCCCGGTGCCGGCCGAGAAACCGTCGCTCTTGCGCAGGTAATCAAGCGAATCGGGGGTCATGAAGAACAGCACGTAGCTGAAATCCTGGCCGCCCACCTGCAGGCCCCAGGACCCGCCGGTGAGGTTGTAATAGCCCTCGGGACGGCCATGCACGAGCAGCACGCCGTTGCCGGTTTCGGCGCCGAACACGAAGCCGCCCTTGAGGATCGAGGGGAAGACGAGGGCGGCCTGGGCGTGACGGGCGAAGAAGCGCGCGCGGGGCTCGGTCTGTTCGAGCAGATGCAGGGACTCGACACCCTTGGCAGCCAGTTTTTCGCGGTCGTCGGCATGTGCGACCGAGGACAGGAGGGGCGCCATCGGGCTGGCCAGGACCAGCGCAGTGGCCGCGAGAGAACGACGGGTGAGATTCATGGAGGTATCCTTATGGCTGTCCAAGACGAGACCGAAACGCGCCGGCGGGCGATGCGTTGCTAGAGCTCGGCCATTTCCCCACATATTGAAGCCGAACCTGTCCGGTTTATCAGGCTGAGCCGCGCCGCCTATTGCGGCCGCGGACCCGGCGGGCGTGGCGGGGGCCCCTGCTGGGGTTGCGTGGATGTCGAAGCCCGAGAATGGTGGGGCTTGGCGTTATGCGGCCAAGGTTTCTTGAGCGTTGCGGCCGGTTTGGAGGCGACGGCCTTGACCGGAGCGGAATGGGTCGCAGGGAGGCGGCCCGGAGCTGGGCGCTTGGCGGAAGGCGGCTTGGCCTTGATCCTATGGACAGGCGTTGGCGCAGAGGCCTTGGGCGCGGAGGCCGCTGCAACCGCCGGCGACGCGCCGGGGGGCCCCGCCCCGCCCGTGGCCGGCTGGTCGTGCCGTTGTTTGCCCCAGAAACAGGCGGTGCGCTCCACAGTGTCCATGGTGGCGTCGGGCTCGGGCGTCAGCCAGGCGCCGCCGCCGTCCTTCTCGTCGAAGCCGCCCTTGCGGTCGCCCCGGGCGAAATACAGGCTGGACTGCACCTGGTACTGGTCGCGGTCGCAGGCGAAGGCCTCGGTCTGTAGAGCCGCGCGCCAGCCGGCGGCGTTGGCGGCGTCGGGCCTGAGCACCTCGCTGAGCACCTCGGTGGTCACCTGAGGATAGCGGTCCGCCTGCAGGGCGCCCACCGACACCAGCATCACCACATTCGCCGACCAGGCGCCGACCACATAGCCCTGCTTGGGCAGGTAGCGGTCGATCCACGCCTGCACCACGGGTTTGGAGGTGGAGCTGGCCGGATAGGGAAGGTCCAGGGCCGTCACCTGAGCAAGGGCGGGGCCGGAGGTGAGCGCTATCACCGCTAGGGCGATGCCACAGATGCCGCGTCCCGCGTCGGCGCCCATGCCGGTCAGATCTTCTCGGCGGTCATGATGGCGGCGCGGCATCCGGCGCGGATCACCGCCGTCAGCAAGGGGTAGGCCGGCGCCCCGTGGGCGCCCTGGGCCACCGCCTCGGCCTTGTGAACCAGTTCGTCGTCGCGAAAGCGCGACAGGGCGTCGGATAGCGCGGGCTCGGTGTCTCGCAGTTCATTGATTTGGTCGGCGTAGTGTTCCTCGATCACGCTTTCCACCGCCTCGGTGCAGGCGTGAGCGGCGCTCTCTCCCATCAGGGCTGTGCCGGCGCCCAGGGCGAAGGCCGCCAGCCGCCACACCGGCGACAGCAGGCTGGGCCGCGCCCGCCGCTCGGTCAGCAGGCGATCGAAGGCGGCCAGGTGTTCGGCCTCTTGCGCGCCCAAGGCCTCCATCCGCCGGGCCAGGCCCGCGGTGGCTGGCGAAGCCGCGAACACGGCCGCTTGGGCGCGGTAGATATGGACGGCCGCCACTTCGCCGGCTTGGTCCACCCGCAAAATCTCGTCCAGTCGCGCCTTGGCCGCTCCCGGACCCGGTCGGGGGGGGATGGGCTTGGGCGGGACAGGCTTGGCCTTGATGGGCTGGGCGTGCGGGTCAGTCATCCTGGCGTCCTGTGCGTGTGGCGGCGGCGAGACTCAACGCCACTAGGCCCAAGGAAACCAGCACGTTCCACCCGGCCATGGACAGGCCCAGCATGCGCCAAGCGGCCTCGTCGCACCGCGGCGCCGCATATTTGGCTCCGTTGAGGAAGGCGTGCAGGTCGGCCGCGCCTACCGAACCTCCCCCGCCGCTGCACGTGGTGGGGCCTGGCCACCATTTCCACTCCGCCCCGGCGTGGTAGGCGGCGATGCCCGCGCCGGCGAGGAACACCAGCGCCAATACCGCGTCGGCCGCCCGGCCCAGTCCATCAATCGGCAGATAGGTGAGGGCGAATCCGACGATGCCGACCCCCAGCGCCGCCCAATAAACGTCGCGCTGATAGTAGCACAGGGTGCAAGGGGCCAGGCCCCCGAAGCGCTCGGAGGCGTGGGCGATGGCCAGCATCGCCGCCGAGGCGCAGGCGGCCGCCAGGGGCCACAGCTTCAGAACAGGTCGGACCACGGATGACATGTCGCTGTGATAACGCCCGATGCGCGCTAGCCCAAGCCCCCTTCGTTGGCCGGGCGCCCAAGTCGCGCTCAGCAGGCGCGGGAATGCTCCATAAGGCTGAATCCATAGACCACCGCCGCGAGGGCGACCAAGGCGCCGATGACCAACGCCGTCAGATGCCGGTCGATGATCGCCTTGGCGTGGGGATGCTGCAGCAGGGCCGCCTCCAGGAAGAAGCGTCCGCCTCGCGTCACCATCGAGGCGGCGACGAACGCCAGCAGATTGAAATGGGCCAGCCCCGAGGCCAGGGTCACCAGCATATAGGGTACGGGCGTCAGGCCCTTCACCAGGATCACCGCCAGCCCCCACTTGGCGAAAAGGCATTGGAAGGCTTGCAGGGCGTCGGCATGCCCGGACATGGCCAGCAGTTTCAGGGCCGCTGCCGACGCCAGATAGCCAATGGTGTAGCCGATGCATCCGCCAAGCACCGAAAACAGGGTGCACACCCCCGCATACAGCCAGGCCCGCTCGCGCCTCGCCAGCACCATGGGCGCCAGCATCACGTCGGGCGGCACGAAGGGGAAGGTCGCCTCCACCGTGGCCACAGCCGCCAGGGCCGGCAGGGCAAAGCGGCCAGCGGCCAGTTTCATGGCCCAGTCGTACAGCGGACGCAGCATGGGGTCTCCTTGGACGCGCCCTAAGCGCCTAGAGCACGATGGGTTTAGGCGGAATCGGCTAAACGCTGAATCGTACTCTAGATTCAAATATGTAGAGCCTGAATCAGGCTCTAGCAGGCTTCGCCGCCATCGTCACGGCGACGATGGGGCCGCAAGACATGAAGCGCCAAGCTGCCGCAGGCCGCGCCAAGGGCGATCAATCCTTTGCTTGTCGGCTCATCCCCCGCTGATAGGCCACTCGGCGAGCGCGAAGTGAAATTTGATCGTGACGGACAGCGCCGTACTGCTTATAGCCTCCGCCGCATCTCCATCGGCTTGCAGCTCATCGAAAGCGCCGACATTTATCAGGCCGCCAAGAACTGCCGAGTCAGCACCGAGGTGATCAAGAAATATTTCGCGTCAAATATCAAGAATATATTTGATATATTGTCGACGTGGTCCAGCAATTAAAGGTTAGAAAAAGGAAAGACAGTCTATTTATGGCGGATGGGGAAGGGTAGAGCTAAAAACCTTGCCAAGACACCTAGGCAAAGCGTACGTCCGCCGCTATAAGCCGTAGCTGTATGCCCCTGTGGTGGAATTGGTAGACGCGCCGGACTCAAAATCCGGTACCGCAAGGTGTGTCGGTTCGACTCCGACCGGGGGCACCAACTTCTCTCTAAGAAGCTGTCTTGAAATTCGTAGAGAGCTCCCCGTTTGCGTGAAGCCTTTCGGCGCGCGAGCCATGGACGTGGCGAGCGACCACGGTGAGAAAGGCGTCAGCATCGAAGGGCTTGGAAACGAAGTCGCTCATGCCGCACGCCAGGCACGCCTCCTGGTCGCTGGTCATGGCGTTGGCGGTCATCGCGACGATGGGCGTGGAGCCGGCGGCTCCACCGAGCGCACGAATACGCCTGGTGGCCTCGAACCCGTCCATGATCGGCATGTGGACGTCCATGAGAATGAGATCGTACCGCACATGTTGCGCGGCGTTCACCGCCTGGGCGCCGTCGGCCACAGCCTCGACGCTGTAGCCGGCCGCCTCCAGAAAGGTTGTCGCCAATAGGGTGTTGATGGCGTTGTCTTCGGCGACCAGGATCCGCCCCTGGACCGCTGGCTCCGCCGGTTGCGACGTAGAGCATCGTTCGACGGCGAGGTTTGGCGAGGTCTCGACAATCAGGCGCGACAGGCAGCTGACGAGGGCTTGCTGGCGCACCGGCTTCGTCAGAAAGGCGTCAAAGCCCGCGCTCGCGGCCCGGTCCGTGCTGAGCGGCACGCCGATGGATGAGGCGAGGACCAGCCGGGGTTGATGCAAGGTCGCGTCGCCGCGAATCCGTTCGGCCACGCAGTCGCCGCTCATTCCCGGCATCATGTGATCCATCAGGATGATATCAAACGGCAGGCCCTTGTCCTGCGCGCGCCGCAGCATCTTCAGACAGGTCTCGCCGTCAGCGGCCTCGGCGACGATGGCGCCGTCG